>Ga0114918_10001076_pt1 | contig 24225 bp, 31 predicted proteins | sample LantaG_FD_87015 | JGI IMG/M metagenome (GOLD analysis project Ga0114918, IMG submission 87015) | Deep subsurface microbial communities from Baltic Sea to uncover new lineages of life (NeLLi) - Landsort_02402 metaG | ecosystem: Environmental > Aquatic > Marine > Oceanic > Sediment | place...
ACATCACCACACCCCCTTCAGTTCCAATTCTCTCCCCCGGCAGTATGCGCTCGATCCCCACAAGATTTCGTCTGTCCTGATATGACATTTTTTAGTCTAGCGATTTTAATCTTTCCACAATCACATTTACATTTCCATATTTCATATCTTCGGAGTCTCTTATATCGTTTAACCTCTTTCATTTCTATAAATTCTATAAGCGTTAAAGAGTTAAATTTTTCCCCAATAAGTTCTAATGATGGTTTTTTTCGCATTGTATATTTGAAACATCCACAAGATTTAGTCGCTCCATTATTCAATGCTCCAGTTTTTACCGTCTTAGACTGACCACATACACACTTGCATTCCCAATTTGATTGTCCTAGATATTTTTCAACAGTGAGATAACCATATCTTTTCCCAGTTATATCTTTCCAGTAACCCATAATTTCCACCTCTCTTTCTTATTCTCTAAAAGTATTTAGGGTGGAAAGTCTAATAAATGTAATTATAAATTCCAATTATGTTTATAATGAGAAATGTCGATTGTAGGATCATTGAATAATATAAACCTTTTCTGTAGAAGAATGTGATTCCTAGAATTGAAGAAACTAGAAAGAAAAACCATCCGAAATAAAGTTCTGTGGATAGTAGTATGCCACCAATTATACCCAGAATTGAGAAACTTGCTTCGAGAAATTTGTTCATCGGATCTCCTTTGGTTGCTAAAGTATACACCGGGATTTCTGTAAGTCAAGAAGTATTTTATAAAATTTCTCAGATCCGCCTCTATTCAATAGAAGCTACAAGAGATATAATAAGATACAATAATATTAGTTGTTACAAATAGAAAAAGAATTATCCACTTGTATCAGTTGTTCTTCTTTGAAGGAATTATTTTTGAGAAAGATCTTGACAATCTGGGGCGCATCTGGTAGACTTCCTGCACGAGAATTTCCTTTGGATCGAAAGTGAGGCACCATGTTTGATAGAGATAAGCACGTTGATACTGTAGAAGAATATCTGAGAGCATACGGTAGCAGACTTCTGTATCTCACATTCACAGGATCGAAGTTGCACGGCACTGAGACTCCTGATAGTGATGTTGATGTAACGGGAATATTTCTTCCATCGAGAGAATCGTGTCTGCTTGGGGAACAAGAAGATCTGTTGAAGTTGGATACATCATCTGACAAAGTAAAGAATACTTCGGAAGATGTTGATACAGTTTTGTGGAGTGTACAGTATTGGTTGAAGAAGGTAGGGCAAGGTGAACTTAATGCCGTTGATCTTGTTTATAGTTTCGCCAGTAATCACAATGAATTGTATCGAGGTGACGACGAACTTAATTCACTTTGGATGCATCCAAATTCTTTGTTTAATTTTGAAAGTTATTGCAAGAAGGTTTTTGGAATGGCGAATTCTGTTCTTGCTATGCTCCCAAAATATAAGATGGATGGTGTTGACCCAAGATGGAAGAACTTGAGTCATTCGCTTAGACACATACGTCAAATGGCAGAGATTTTCAAAAGTGGTTACATAAGATATCCTCTTGTTGATTCTGATTATCTCAGAGGTGTGAAGTTGGGAGAGTATCTACTTGAAGAAGTTGAATTTGAGATACGGTGCGGATTGGCACGTTTGAAGAGGTTGGAGAAGAATCCTGTTTATGGTTACAAACATGATCCTGATTATACTTCACGATTTATAGTCTCTCTGTACTAAATAAGATAACCCTAATCCCCGGAGACTACTTTGGATATTATAGAGAAAGCAATTAACTTTGCAGTAGAGGCGCATTTATTACAGAAGAGAAAACATTCTGGAATACCATATGTTACACATTGTATCGAAGTTATGAAAAGAGTTTCGAATTATGGAGTAATAGACGACAAGGTACTTGCTGCTGCTGTTCTTCATGATGTTGTAGAAGATTGTGACAAGAAGTTTATCGACCAACTTGAACCACAGTTCGGTCCAGAGGTTGATCTGATTGTTCATGATTGTACAAGAGAGACAGGTGACGATGCAACGAAAGCAGAGAAGTATGCATTTCTTGAATCGTTTGAGAACAAATCAGTAGCGTCAGTAACGATAAAGGTTGCCGATAGGTTTTGTAATGTTTCAGACTACCAGACCACTGACAGCAAGTACGCTGCAACATATGCACTACAAGCGTATCCTCTGTACCGAACTTTTATACAAAGAGAAATGTATTTCTCTGAAGACTTCATATTGCCACGCAAGGCGGGAATAAAAATCTTAGGAGACATTGTAGAATTGAATGTAGTTATAGAGGAGTTCTATAAAGGATTCTCAAGTTTCACTTGCAACGCTTCTGATTATGTAAGGTCGCAAGTCATATAGCGGGGGTGCTTCGGTATTGACTGGTTGTTAAGCAAGAGTCTGGATCGTGGTAGATCAGTTTAGTTAACTGCATTCAAAAAGACTAAGCGACTCCCAAGTGGCAACGCAGGACGTGAGTTCGATCTCACCGCATCCACCATTTTTACATAGAGTCTAGAAGTCTGAATGCTTTGTTAACGTCTTCGTAGAAACTTTCAGTCTTGATTTCTTCCTCTACAAGTTCAACATCGAGTGCCTTGTCCCACCAACCACCTCTGAATTCCAGACTTGGATTCTTGGAAAGGTAGAGTCGGTCGCCAGTTTCTTTACTGTCGGTTGTTCTGATATATCCTATGTTACCTTTATTCTGTCCTGCGGTTACTTTGACTTTATCTTTCTTGTGTAAGTCTGCTCCGTTCTTGTCTTTTCTGTTTATGTCTTCTTTGGTTGCTGCTTCACCGGGAGTTGTATTTGCTTCGTCTTTTATGTCGGCTAAGTCTATCCAATACTTATCGTCTTTCAAATATTTTTCGAATACATTGAACGCTTTTTTCTTTGTCCTCTTAGCATTTCCGGGGCGGGTTTTTTCATCTTCGAATTCTTGCATAACTTCATCTGCTAAATCTGGTGCTATGTGTTTTAGATATCTTGAGTATTGTATGAAGTCTTCTACTACTTCTGGATGATCTTGTCGGTTCTCATCCAGAAACTCATCCAGAAACTCAACTGATTTTGTAAAGAACTCTGTCATCTGATATTTATCTGGTGGGAATGTGAGTTTCAGTTTGCTGAAGTCTTCCTTGTTTACAAACTCTTTTCTAAGTTCGTGAGAGTTTAATCCTCTAAAGATTGAGAATGTTTCATCAACTGAGATACGACCCATCTTCTTAACCAAGACTCTTAGTATTTTCTTTATGTTCTTAAGATGTTCGCTATTGTATTCGGTATCACCCTTAACATTTGATATCCCCATCATCCCTGCTGTTACTGAGTCCACTCTACTCCTAGTCTCTACGAAGTCAGGAAGGAATTTTAACATTGGTAGGACTTGTGAAATTATTTTATTAACTACATCAGAACCTCTAAACTGATTGTGATTTTTTTTGAGTATGGTGAGATATTTTATTATGGAGGTCTTAGCATCATCCGGGGTTATCTCGAAGTCTTTACTGATATGTTTGCGTACAGAGTTCATGAATGCTTCTGTGACTACTCTGGATGGGATAACTTCTTTTCGCCTTTCAAAGTCCCCACTTGTCACTAATTTAGCAAAAGTTTCTTTTGCATATTTACCTAGATGCTCGATGTATCTGTCTAATGATTTAGCATAATCACCATCGTCCGTTCTGAAGTTCTCGACGAACTTAATCATCTCTATAGGAAGGTCTTTACTAATAACCCCATCTTTATCTATATGTAATAGAATATCTGTCAAGTCTTTTGGATTAACATTGTTGGAGAACTTTGCTGAGAGGTTATTCAATATTTCTCCAGTAACATTCTCAGATGTTTTTGAATTCCACTTCTTCAGTATATGTTTTCTAAGTGGACTGCTATCTCCTTCTCTCGTTCTCTTGAGAAGATCCTCAAGCCTCTTACCGACAACCAGAGTTTCTTTTCCACCAAAGCTATCACTGTAACCATTCTCTGCGTCTTTAACAATCGCCAGAGGAGTCTTCATAGTTGCTTCATTATTCTTGTCTAACTTAGCATCAACCTGTTCTGCGAATCCCTCGACCTCTGCCCCATAACATCTCTTCTCAGGAAGCATAGCAAAGCTACCGTCCTTCTCATTCAGGAATCTACGAATAGCAATACGAGCAATTGGATCGTTTATATTTTTGTCTGTGGGATTAATCAGGTATGCAACCATCCCTCCGAATTTAATCTTATTAGGAAGTTGCTCTGCGGCAGGTCCACCTTGAGATAAGTCAGCACAGGAAGTCCAACCTCTATGTGTACTCATTGTAGCAATATCACGAGGATTATATGTAAACACAATCATAAGATTACGTACATCTTTCTTCTGACCTTTAAGTCTCTCATTAAACTTCTTAATTAGTTGTGGCTTGTCTTTGATGAGTTTACCAATTTTGATTTGTCTGTTGCCTGTCTTTTGTTTCGCTATACCTTTAACGTAGTCTTCAACTTCGTAACCTTTCTGGTCAAGAGCTTTTGAAATCTCTACGTCAATTTCTATAACGTCTGCTTGCTTCTCTTCAAGCTTCTCGTAAGTTCTCTCTTCGGGGAATTCAGGACCGTAACTCAAGTCAAGTCTCTTTTTCTTTGTTGCCATTTCTATTACTGCTTCTGTTGCTTCTTCAGCGTCATTATATTTTGTAGCGTCAAACCAATCGATGTATGTGTCTTCGTCTTCATCGGCACCGGGACCATATGCTCTCTCTGCTTGCTCTAGCCAGTCACCCCAAGATGTAAACCCTATCATTTCTAATTCTTTATCATGAACCAGAGTTGGAGAATATGTATCTCCAGTAGGGAAATATTCTGCTTCAATCCCATCGAGATTATCAGGATTTATAACATCTGTTTCAATTCCACTTTCAGCTAGAATTATGGAGATTTCTTTCCAAGCATTCCAGTTATTAATTTCACCATTCTTATGGTCAACTAAGATCTGATGAATCTTTTCTGCATTTTCTTCTTCATCTGCGTCGAGAGCAAAAGCATCTACAATCTCATTGAAAGAGGGGATATCTTTTAGTAATTGCTTCATAAGAATCATCTCATCGTTCTCATCCTCTGTGAGAAGACTAGGAACTTGAGTAGTCTCAGAGTACATCCACTTACGGACAGACTCATTCATTCTGTAGTTTGATATGGGATCGACAGACTTAACCGTGAAATCTTTGGTGATTTCTTCCATGAATTTGTTTATCCTGTCACGGTATTTCATGTATTCTCCTTAAGCCTATAGTATTTATGGTGTAGAATTATTTTATAAAAAATAAAATTAAGGGGTTGACAATAGAAAACTTTGTGATATACTTAGTTGCGTAGAGTACAGTAGAAGACAGATAAAATACTTTTACACACTTGAAAATCAGTAAAGGAGAAGTCATGTGACTCTGACAAAGTAGTATAGAAACACATAAGACAGGCACCAATAAGGAACACCGTCTGACTAATCTCTGTAGAGATAAATCAGAACACTCTCTACAGAGAGGTCAGGCGAAAAACTTTTTTCAGATTTACCCCTTGACAATCAACTAAAGTGGATATATAATAGTAGAGACTAATTTAGGAGAAACACTTTCAATGTTACATACGTATCAAATATCAAAACGACCTGCCGCACAAGGGATTAGTCCCTCGAATGTGCTGCGCTGTCTCCCGATGTTTGATAAGATTACAGAAAATTGGGAGACATAAACGAGAGTCCGAAACAAAAGATACACCGGACTCTCAGGAAACTGAGAGTTTTTTAATGGAATAAAATTTGGGGTCTTGGTGACAACGGGAACACATTGCTTTTGCACGGCAAGGATACGGGTTCGACTCCCGTAGGCTCCACCAAATTTAATAGGGTTAACTTGGTCACGAAGGTTAATCACTAATACTCCTCAATGCTCTAGACAAGGGAGAGAAACCGGAAACTAGAGAATTCGTGGCAGCACAGAGATATAGTTTAATAGTAGAACATCACTCTCATAAGGTGAAAGTTCCGGTGCAACTCCGGGTATCTCTACCAAATTAAAAATATTGCGGGATGGACAAACAGTAAGTCGCTGTCCTCATACGTCAGAGATTGGAGGTGCAATTCCTTCTCCCGCTCCCAATATTCTGTAAGAAAAAGGTAGGTGTATTTCTTACAAAAAATACGAGGAGACAAGCAAGGTAGCTGACGAACTCTTATAAGGTTCTTTTGGTGGGTTCGATTCCCACTCCTCGTACCAAAAATTAAATGCTCGATTCGCCTAGCAGGTTATGGCACTTCTCCTACAAAGAAGAATAAGATAGGTTCGAATCCTATATCGAGTACCAAAATTAAATTCCAGTGTTGTCGGTATGGCACCGTGAATGGCTGTAAACCATTTCTCCTTCGGGAGCATGGGGGTTCGAATCCCTCCATTGGAACCAAAATTATATTCCTCTGTGATGAAATGGTATCATGCAAAGCTGTTAACTTTGTTTTCCTCGTTCGAGTCGAGGCAGGGGAGCCAAAATTTATCCGAATGCCTGATTAGACTACATTCCTGTTAAGAATAGACCAGTCTAGTCAACTCTTTGTCGGAAATTATTATGCGTGATTGGTGAAATGGATATCACACTTCGCTACGGACGAAGAGTTTCGGGTTCGAATCCTGAATTGCGTACCAAAAATTAGGCTATCTCATAGGCAAGAAATATGAGGATGATTCTTAGGTTACATCTGAAAAATCTAAGACCAAAAATGCAGAGGTAGTTTAACAAGAAAACGTCCACTAGAAGGTGGAAGATGCGGTGAGAGTCCGACCCTTTGCTCCAAAATTATGCAGGTGCCTCTGGGAGGTGAACGGTTTCCAAAACCATTCTTGCAAGGTTCGATTCCTTGTGCCTGTGCCAAAATTAATATCTGCGTGTAGGATAACTTGGCTATTCCGCTTGGTTTGGGTCCAAGAGACTGGGGGTTCAAATCCCTCCACGCAGACCAATATTCATCCTGCGTTAGTAGACATAGTTAGAACGCAACTCTGATAAAGTTGAGAAGGTGGAGCATTACCATCACGCAGGACCAAAATTAAATGCCTATATGGTGGAACGGCAGACACGCTAGTCTTAGGAACTAGTCCCGAAAGGGGTGGGGGTTCGAATCCCTCTATGGGCACCAAAATTATTTTTTATTTTTTATTTGACTAACGCCCCAAGTAGTGTATAATAAGGGTATTGAAGTTGAGGAAACGAAGATGAGAAAGTTCAAGATTGTTAAAATGGATCAATTTGAGTATCGTCTTGAAGCAAAAGGTTCGGGTATTGGAAGTGGAATTGCTTGGACTTGGATAGGTAACTTTCGTAACAGAGGTTATGCTGAGAAGATGAAGAAAGCACTAAAAGAAAATTAATGCCGATATGGTGGAACGGCAGACACGCTAGTCTTAGGAACTAGTCTCGAAAGGGGTGGGGGTTCGAATCCCTCTATGGGCACCAGATACAAAGTGTAGCAAGTAAAAATTTTATAAAAATTCTCAGATTTTTATTTGACTAACACAAATCATAGTGTATAATTAAGGTGTTGAATAAATAACCCCAACAAAATGGAGAAGGATATGAATCGTCAACTTAAGAAGCTTCAAAAAGAACAGGACGAAATCAAGAGCAAGCAGAAGTCTGGAAAGAAATTGACCGATTGGGAAAGAGCAAAGTTGAAGTTCAATGCAGTTTTAGGATAACATTGTTGTCCAGATTAAGGTTCTTCACCTGTTATGCTGAGAAGATGAAGAAAGCACTAAAAGAAAATTAAATGCCGATATAGTATAATGGTATTACGTTTGTTTTGTAATCAAATAATCTCAGTTCGATTCTGAGTGTCGGCTCCAAACTTGGGGAGAAATTAGGTTCGAATCCTAGCAAGCGTGACGGTTGAGAAAGATTGTACAGTCTTTCGAAACCCCTCTACGAATTAGTATCCATCAAGATTGTACAGTCTGAAATGGTGAAATTTCAAAGTTGGCTTGTTCGTCTAACGGCAGGACATCTCCCGTTATTATTTGTTTTAGTATGACTGCCCATGATTGGGAACGTAGAAGCGGTGGAATAGATTTGCAAAGAGATCCACAACGTTTGCAACTTCATACTATTTATATGCTCCTATAGTGTAACAGATATCACAGAAGATTTCTACTCTTCTAATCAGGGTGCAATTCCTTGTGGGGGTGCCAAAATTTAAATGTACTCTGAGCAAGTATGGTTATTGCGTTGGACTGAAACCCCAAAGAAACTGGTTCGATTCCAGTAGAGTACACCAAAAAATAAAATGTTCCTGTAGGCTAACTGGTTAAGCCGTCACGTTTTCACCGTGGAGAGTGCGAGTTCGAATCTCGTCAGGAATACCAAAATTAGATGTACCCAATTAGTGAAGCAGTTATCACGCAAGATTGTCGATCTTGTATCACGAGTGCGAATCTCGTATTGGGTGCCAAATATTATGCGCTTATATGTCAATGGTAGACGAACTGACTTTTAATCAGTAGATCAGGGTTCGACTCCCCGTGAGCGCACCAAAATGAGCGAGAGGTCTGGTTCGAATCCAGTGGGAGTCATGACCCATAGTTTAATGGCAGAACACTCGCATTGAAATTAAATTGCCTTGTAGCATAATTGGCTAATGCAGCGCACTTTGAATGCGAAGAGTGTTGGTTCAAGTCCAACCGAGGCAACCAAATACTAAGCTGAATGCCGATGCTGTCTACATCCTTCAAATATGACGACAGTTTCAAAATCTTGTCAGCAAATTATTTTAGCCGAATGTCGAGTAAGTCTACATTCTCGAAAAATATCGACTTATTCAAATCTTGTCGGCAAATTATTATGGAGAGAAGATGAAATTGGATGAAGCGGTAAAGGAATTTTTAGACATACTTGAAACAAAGGAAGAAACTGATTCTGGTAGAGAATTTCATCCTACCACAATCAACAGTTGTCGCTGTATGTCATTGGAAAGAATAGGTGAGTTGATTCAAGAAATGAAGACTCTTATTAACTATAAGGGAGTATAGCTAAATTGGAAAAGCACTCGGTTCTTACCCGAGAGATTTGTGAGTTCGAGTCTCACTGCTCCTACCAAAAATTAAACGTTGCGGTAGTGTAATGGTACGAAGGATCACAAAGACGTTTGGGATTCCTAAGTAGTCTCAAAATACTAGTTAGAGATTAGCACGGTCGGGTATAATCCCGATAAGTGTGGGTTCGACTCCCACCCAAGACACCAATATTGTGAACGTTCACGAATCATGAACACAGAGATTTTTGAACAAAGGAGAGAAACATGTCTAAGAAGCAGGAGAAATCTGTGGAGAGTGTTAACAAAGAAGCAACTTGTCAGGACTGTAAAGTTCGTATGTCTGGTGCGAAAGCCAAACGTGAATGTAAGTCTGGTTATTGTTCCTCACTCAAAGCCTTTGTGAATCGCAAGCACGAGACTTGTGACGGATTCAAGGCGAAGTGATGAGAATCCTACAAGACAATACCAAAGCAATAAAATTCTCAGACAAGAAAACATTCTGGGATAAGTATTTTCATTCTTGGTGGTGGGATACTTGGCTGTATAGACGCTACGAGTGGTCTTGGATGTGGAGACTTCGTTGGTATTTGTATCACTTGTATCATAAAGATCACTGGGTTAAAACGAATCTTCCAATAGGATATCATGATAGAACAGGGATGATGGAAGATGCTTTGTTCTCTTTGGTTGAAGGTTATATTTCCAGAGACGAAGAAGACGCTCCAAGTAATGTTTACATTGATGATGAAGTAATGGATAAGATTATTGCAATTGTCTATTTCTACAGAATTCGTAAACCTCTTATGGAGAAGGTTGAAGAAGAACTACTTCACGATTTGTATGGGGATTCGAACTGGGAGTTTCTTCCTTGTAAAGATAAACCCGGAATGAACGAACTAAAGATAACACATAATGAAAAGTTCTCTGAAGAAGTACGAGAAGAGAAATCGAAAGAAATGAGAGAATTAGAAACAGAGATATACGAAGAGACTCAAAAACATCTTATGATGTGTGTTGAAATTCGTAACTATCTCTGGACATAAAAATTAAACCGAATGCAGTAGAGACTACATTGTCAGAACTGGAAGAGACGTTCGACTCGTCTATTTTAGTGTAACGGTAGCACACCAGTATATGTTCTCTGCAAACCCTTGTCGGTTGTTAATTTATTTAAAGGTTATCATGAAACCTACAATGAATCTTGAATCAGATGATGATGGTTACACTCTGATTGAAAGAGCAGCAACAAAGTTATTCCGATTTGGGTTGAGAGAAGAAGCAGGAGATCTCATCCAGAGAGCGAGTATCAGAGGTTACAACTTTAACCATGTTTTGAAATTGCTGAAAGAATACATGACTATCTAACCTAAATAAGATAGAAGATTTCTTATTAAGGAGAAGCAGTATGTGGGATAAAGTTAAAGAACGATTAGCAAACCTTTTGGATCTCGTTACGTCCAAGAAAGCATTGGTTACAATTGCAGCAGCAGTGCTTATCGTTTTGGTCGTTAAGACAACTCCTGCGGTAATTGGAATTGCAGCAGTAGCAGTAGCATATAATCTTGCTCAAGGTTATGTTGACGGTAAGAAAGAAGAGTAAAAGAATTCTGGGTTTTCGGTAATCCCCACGCTTATGCACCAAAACCGAATTTGCGTCATTAGTGTCAACGGTCTAGCACGAAACCCTTCCAAGGTTTAGGTATCGGTTCGAATCCGATATGACGCTCCAAATGCGGTAGTAGTATAATGGTATTATGTAACGTTGCCAACGTTAAGACCGGAGTTCGATTCTCCGCTACCGCACCAAATTTAATATGTTGGTCAGAGTGTGATGGTTGCACGACTGATTGTGGCTCAGTTAGAGAGGGTTCAATTCCCTTTGATCAACCCAAATTTATATATCCCTATCTTCCAGAGGGATACCAAAGGAATAAAGTGGAACCAGACGAAGAAGTAGTTGAAGCAGAAAATCCTCTTGATAAGTATGAGAGATCTCCAAAAGAAGAGGATGAGAAAGACACTCAAAGAGAAAAAGGAGAAACAAATGCCTAGAAAAGATGGTACAGGTCCGGGTGGCGCAGGTCCGAGAACAGGTGGTGGTCGTGGGAATTGTCCCCCAAAAACTACTCCAACCCCAACTCCTCAAAGAGGTGGTCGTGGTAACGGAAGAGGAGCAGGAAGAGGCAATGGTGGAGGTGGTAAGTAAATTATATAGAGGTTAGGCAAATACTGGTTTGTTGCGCTAGTTTTGAAAACTAGTTAACGGAAACGTTATGAGGGTTCGATTCCCTTGACCTCTGCCAAATATATAGCAAGTAAACCAGAATGATTCTGGAACCGTTTCGAAAGCGGATTGTACCGAAAGGTATGGAGTTTGATTCTTCTGCTTGCTGCCAAAATTAAACGGAGAGTAGATCTAGAGGCATTATGTGGTACAGATTTAAGATCAGATGCTTTCTGATTTTGTGCCGATTGGTAAACTCACGAAGAAGAAATGAGATCTTGATAGGAATGACAGCATTAATATTTACAGTCTTGGCAACCTTGGAAATGTGTAGCACGATAGGTTTCAACGAATACATTGAAAAATCTGCTACAGAACCAATAAACTTTTTCGGTGTTGATCTTAGACCATTCTTAAGAGAATGGAGAGCAACGAACATGATAGAATCTGAACAGAATACTGGAGAAAAAGATTTCAGTAGAGAATACAAAGATTCTGTAAGATATTAATTTATAGAGATGTGCTAGAGTTGGTCGAATAGGCTTGTTTGCTAAACAAGTGAACGTAAAAGCGTTCCGTGGGTTCGAATCCCACCGTCTCTGCCAATATTAATGGAGAGTAAAGCGGTAAGGTATCGTCTCCGTCTGGAAAACGGTAGGTTCCTCACAAGGGAATGGATTTCAATTATCCTGCTCTCCTCCATATTGCCGGTATAGTATAATGGTATTACACTTGTTTGGTATACAAGAAATTCCAGTTCAATTCTGGATTCCGGCTCCATAACTTAGAAAGTCTAATTGATTACTATACGTAAAGCACTGCTCAAAGCATTTATTTATCGTTGTATCTCATTTAGCCTAATCATAATAATATCATTTGTAGTAACAGGAAGTTTAAAGTTCGCTGCTCTAATCGGAGTAATCGATTTAGTATTCAAGACGATAGAGTATTTTCTATTTGAACTTGTGTGGACTAAGTGGATTGATTCGTGGTTGACAAAAGATTCGCCGGATTAGTGATAGTGGTAGCACAATTCTCTCGTAAAGAATAAGCATCGGTTCGATTCCGTTATCCGGCTCCATATGGTCCCGTATCCCAATCGGTAGAGGAGGTTGTTTCAAAAGCAACTAATGTGTGGGTTCGACTCCCACCGGGACTACCATTTTCTATAATTCTCCTTGACTTCTATAATATTTAGGTTATAATAATTCTAAGGAGAATAAAATGAGATACGATGCACAGAAGATATTTCTAGAGAAGTATCCAGAACTATTTGACAATTCATACTTCATTGAAATTTTTATTATGATAGGTTGGGAGAAAGTTGTAGATAAAGCTCTATCCAGAATCAATGAAGTTGTTGAGAATATGGAACCAGACGGTGATCACGGCACTCCACTTGTGGTACAGATTAAGGAGAAGTTCGGTGGTCTTAGGATTTACACAAGTTATCACGTTGATGAAATAGAAAAGATAATTGAAGAAGCAGAGAAAGAAGCGTCTGAAACTTGTGAAGATTGTGGTTGTAAACAAGATGTAACTACAGAAGGAAGGTATTGGGTTAAGACTCTCTGTAAGATATGTCACGATAAGAAAAATAAGGGTTAGTACGCAATTGGCATGACGAAAGAGTTTTAAAAACTCTGCCCTCCGGGGTGTATGGGTTCGAATCCCATCTAGCCTACCAATAGGGGATATAGAGAAGTGGTCTTCTCGTCGCTCTGCAAAAGCGATCCTTCGGGTATCCAGTTCGATTCTAATATCCTCTTCCAATTTTATAGAGAGAATGATATGATGAAATGTGATATATGCAAAATGAATAGTGCTAATTATTTGGTAGTTATAACCTCTGCGCCTGATAGGTATCTATATAAGCGTACTTATCGCTGCGAGATGTGTAAGAACAGAGCGAAGAGAAGTTATCAAACAGACCTTGAAATAAAAAAGTTGTAAATAAAAATAAATTGGTTATTGACAATTCAGAAATTTGTGGTATAAATAGAATAGAAATAAGATAGTCGATTAGTTGGTACTCTTAACCACTAGATCATCCGACTCAATTTGGCTATCTTTGTAAAACTCGAATGCCGTGTTTGACTACATTTACGATAAGAGGGTGACTGACTGCGTAGCAGAGGTCACATTGTAGTAACCCGCTTGAGGTCTAGAAAAGCAACCCCGCTTGAGGATATCAAGCACTTGTCAAATACATCCTCCGCATTGTGTTGCGGATTGTCGAGAACATGTTTTTGTGCGGGGAATCTTTTAGAGATTCCTAGATGTTCTGGGCAATCCCGGTCTAACGACTCGGATTGCCTTTTTATTGTATTGCGAATTTCGTCGCAGAAGGAGAGAGAAATGAATAAGAATCTTTTTGGTACACACACCACAGTTCCAGTAGCAGATACTCACAATGAGGCAGGAGGTCGTGCTTATAGCCTGACTGCTAAGGAAGCATTGGCACAGTATGCTGTAACTGGTACTTTTAATAACACTGCTTATGCTACAGGTAAGAGTCAACTCGATAAGGTCAAGGAGTTGGTTGGACAGGTTGATGCAGAGTTCCTTGCTAAGTTGGCAGTGTATGCACGTAGAGATGGGTACATGAAGGATATGCCTAGTTTCTTGCTTGCTGCTCTTGCCGCTAGAACCGATGGCGCACCTTACTTTGACAGTGCTTTCGCTAAAATTGTCAACAACGGTAAGATGCTTCGTAACTTCGTACAGGTAATGCGCTCCGGGGTTACAGGTCGTAAGAGTCTTGGTTCTAAGTCGAAGAGACTTGTTAAGAAGTGGTTCGCTAGAGATGCTGAGTGGATCTTTAAGAACAGCATTGGTACTGCTCCTACTCTTGCTGACGTAATCAAGATGGCACACCCTCATCCAATAACAAAGCAGCACGAGGCATTGTTTGCTTACCTTATGGATAAGAAGTATAAGAAGTGCAATCTTCCTAAGTTGGTAAAGGATTACGAGAAGTTCAAGAAGAATCCTACAAACATTGTTCCTGAGGTTCCTTTCCAGTTTCTTGCTTCTCTTGATATTCCAGAGAGTGCATGGAAGGACATAGCAAAGAATGGTGGTTGGCATATGGTTCGTATGAATCTTAACACCTTTGTTCGTCACAACGTATTTGCTGATGAGTATATGGTAGATTATGTTGCAGACGTATTGAGAGATGAGGACATGATCCGTAAGTCCAACGTCTTCCCTTACCAGTTGCTTGCTGCATTCAGAAACACCGATGCAGATGTACCTTCTAAGATTAAGAACGCTCTTCAGGATGCAATGGAGATTGCTACTCAGAACGTTCCTAACTTCGGTGAGAATGTATTTGTGCTTCCAGATGTTTCGGGTTCGATGCATTCTCCTGTAACTGGATATCAGACAGGTAGAAGTTCAAAGGTTAGTTGTATCGACGTTGCTGCACTTGTCGCTGCTACTGTTCTTAGAACTACTCAGAATGCAGAGGTTCTTCCATTCTCAACTAAGACTTGTAGAACAGAGTTGAATTCTCGTGACAGTGTTATGACAAACGCCGAGAAGTTGGGTAGACTTGGTGGAGGTGGTACTAACTGTTCCGCACCTCTTCAGGATATTGTCAACGGTGGTAAGAAGGTTGACTTGGTAATTTACGTTTCTGATAACGAGTCATGGTTGGATACAAACAATTACAGCACTGGATACTATGGTGGTACAGCAGTAGCAGAGTTGTGGTCACAGATCAAGAGAAAGAACCGTAAGGCAAAGATGGTCTGCATTGACATTACTCCTTATGGAACTGTACAGGCACCAAACGACAAGGATGTTATGAACATTGGTGGTTTCTCTGACCAGATCTTCAAGGTTATCGATTCCTTTGTGAATTCCTCCGGGGATAACTGGGTAGAAGTAATTGAGAAGACAGAGGTCTAAAGAGGCATAGGTTGAACAAAAACCCCCTATGTCGAGCATGTAGGGGGTTTATTTTTGAGTAACGTACTAAATAAGATAGGAGAGTTTATGTCCAACGATAGAGTTCTTTTATTGAATCGTGGTGAGTCTGTAGTGGATGTCATTGATTGGCAAACCGCTGTATGTTTGCTTGTAAAGGGTAGTGCTACAATTCCTTACGGATACGACCATCACTATAAGATTCCTATTTCTACCAATACTGCAGCAAGAATGGCAGAGGAAGGTAACTTTGAAACTGCTATTGAGAATGATGAGAACGGAATCGAAAGAGGTTACTTCATTCTTCCTACTGCTCTTGTGCTTGTAGAGTATGCACACATCCCATACAAGACAGCAGCAGTCAACTTGAAGAACGTTTTGCGTAGAGATAAGAACGTTTGTGGTTACTGCTACAAGAGATTGTCTGCTAGTAACGGTACAATCGACCACATAATCCCTAAGTGCCGGTGGGAAGAGTTCAAGCGTTTGGGTAAGACAAAGGGTAAGCACGTTAACAACTGGAAGAATGTTGTTGCTGCTTGCAAGCCTTGTAACAACAAGAAGGACAACAAGACTCCTGAAGAGGCAAGTATGAAGATGCACGTAAAGCCTTTTGTTCCTTCCAGAGACTATCTATTCCTACGTGGTATCGACACAGAGACTTATGAAGTGTGGGATAGATGGATTTGTTTTGACGATCTTAAGTAATTTATGCGTGGTAGAAGTGCGCAATTGCGTCCTTTTATCACGCAATTTTAGAGGAGAAGTCATGCGAAAATTTTTGATGCTGATGTTGGTAATACTTTTATTGTCAGGTTGTTCGGGGATGAGGAATGTACCTCACGATTTAATCCTACCCAAACTCACGGAGAATGTTTACAAAGGAAAGTCTGGTCCAATTCTTAGGCTCAAAGCCTCGGAGATCAAAACAAATTTTATAGTATCATCCTGCGGTTCCGCATTCGTCACGAAGTTTCAGGGACGCACAGTAATTGTAACTGCCTTTCATGTAACTCAGGGGATGAACGTATATCAATTCTACACAGAGGATAGAAAGTACGTCAAGGTTCTTATAGAGAAGATCGTCTTCGTTCCTCAATTGGATGCTACAGTATTTTTTGTCTCCTATGTGTCAGCAGAAATCACTCCACTAGAACACAATACTGCACAGATTGGAAAGGTTTGTACAACGACAGGATATCCGGCAGAAGGTCCGAAGACTACTCATCTGGGAAAATTACTATCATCTAGTATCGAATCTTCTGCGGTTGTAGATAGAGGAATGTCTGGTGGACCTGTAATATCTAATGGTAAAGTGGTTGGTATTATCTCAGCAAAGATTGTAACAAACGGTCCTGAAGAATCTGTTCTTATAAGATTATCTGATATATTTGATACAATGAACCCGTTAATAAAATAAAATGCCCTATAGTGTAACGGTAGCACGAATGCCTCTGGAGCATTTAATCTTGGTTCGAATCCAAGTAGGGCAACCAAAACAATCGAAAGGAGAAGTAATGTTTTTATGCAACTCCTTGTTTAATTGAGACTTCTGGTTAGGTTTTAGGAATCAAACCTATCATCTAACGGAAGGATACAGAGGGCAGAAGACTCCCGGTTAGGCTAATACCTGCGGTTCCGAAAGGGTAAAATTAGAAGTCTGTCGAAAAACTGTCGGTCTGGATGCAAGTTCGAATCTTGCTAGGTTTGATTCTTATTTTTTATTGATGAACGTACTAAATACTATATACGGTTTTTTAAGGAGAAGTAATGTCTAAAGAATATATCAGTCCAGAACGTAAGAAATTAGAGCAGCTTCTTGAAGAAATCGAAAGAAACGAACCAGTAGAACCAATGGACGAAGCAAGAGCTACTGGTCCTCTCACCGTGGGCGAGATGAGAAAAGTATTGAAGAGGATGTTCATCGATAGACAATCTCCAAAAGCCGAGAAGGTTCTCTTTAAGAAGTTGGAGAAACAATTCAAAGAGTGGGGATTAGATACATCGGGTTCTGGTAAGGAAAAGACACCCAAACTTCCTTCAGAACCTCCAAAGGATTTCGATAACGACTTAGAAGACTTTGCTCCTGCTCTTCATGAGTTCCCAGAAGAAGCACAAAAGCTAATCAGATATCTTGGACTCTATACTTGGGGAGACGAGAGAGAACTTACTTCTAATATAAACTCTGAAGCATCTGGTAAGTCAACATTTACCATCTTAGATGCATCCGATGATGACACTGTTACATTTGCCATGTCTTATCAAGACGAGCCCAATTGGTCAACTAGAGGTGAAGGTCAAAGTGATTGGGTTCTCAAAGTAAAGAGAAACGGTGTAGCAGAACTATACGATTGGGTAAGAGAGCATGATAGAACTCCACCCACCAAAAAGATTAAAATTAAATCTAATAACCTCAAACAAATTGTTGACCAATTGGGCAAGATAGTTGGTAAAGCATTCAAACCATCTATAAAATAATATACAAAGGAGAAGTAAAATGGTCCGCAAAGACATACACAAAGGCACAGAGAAATTAACCCAGTTTCTTGAGAGTATTGAGGAGAATGAGCCAGAAAGAAAACCAGAAGAGATGGATGAAGGAAAAAAAGGTGTTATTACCAGTGGTACATTTCTTGTTGAACGAGGGAAGACCGACCTCGGTGATGCGTCTATTGATATTGTTATAAAAGATTATCGAGGTGGAGGTGTTGGGGGAGAAAATGCTGACAGCGCAAAAGATCTTGTTCGATTCTCATTATCAAAAAGCGAAGCAGAACCAATCCTTAAAGAGTTTCAGAAAATCGTAAAATCTCTCCCTAAAGAAAAAGAAGATACAGATCCGAATAAATTTCAGAGATATCGTTAAATAATTATATAAACATAAGGAGAAGTACAATGGATCGCAAAAGTATACACAAAGGCACAGAGAACTTAACCCAGTTTCTTGAGGGAATTGAGAATTATAAACCAGAGGATGAAATGACTGAGGGTAAGAAGAATCCAAAACCGGCAAGTCCTCAAAAAATCAAAGCAATCACTAATAAGTTAAAAAGAACCGGAATTGATAAGCTTATTAAATTTTCATTAGATGGTGGAATGAAAGCATATACTGAAGATCCATCCGGGGATGAAGAAGGTATTAAAACAGTTTTTCATATGGAACACCCCGAAGATGATTCCGAATTATCTTGGACTGTCTATACGCAAGATGGAGAGTCTGGAATCTTTCTTGGTTGGGAGGTTGGGGGAACATCTGGTAATGATGATCTTGAGAAATATGCCATTAATGATTTGATGGAGAGAATGGAAGAACATCTAAAAGATATGGGTGGGGATGATTATGATGAAGAGAAGAAGGATGACGAAGACAAGGAAGACCTTGAAGAAGCAACTCAAGGTCTAGAAGGTGTTGAGGTTGCCGTTGAAGAAGGTCCAGATGGGGATACCATAGACCTTATCTTTAAGGACAGTACGAATGGGAAAGAGAAAGATAGAATTGAAATGGATCTTGATACTGCCTCAGATATTCTTCAAATCTTTGAGAAAGTTTTCCAAGTGGTAAAGAGGAAAATAAATAACGTTTAGACTCAAATAATTTTTATAAAATTCACTTGACTAACAAGTCCTTATATAGTATAATTATTATATAAGGACTTTTTCTTTGAAGAGGAGATCGAAATGCGTAATGTAATGATGATGGTTCTGGTACTTTGTGTAATGTTTTGTAACGTCTGGGCAGGTGATGAGGATTTCAAATCGGTAAAGGCAAAGGCAGCAAAAGCCAAACAGGAGCGAGAATCTAAAAAGATAAAAGACGATTATCTTAAGAAATTGGAGAAGATTAAAAAAGAATGCAGGGAGAAGCTTGCTAAGGTTAATGAAGAGTATAAGAAATCTCTTGAAGTCGCTCTGGTTGTAGAGACTAAGAAAGGCAACCTTGAAGAGGCAATCAAGATTAAGAATGCTGTGAAGGGACTAGAGGGTGAAAAGAAGGTAGAGAAAAAGAAGACAGTTGAGGAAATTCTATTAACGACTAAATGGACAAGCTCCGGCGTGAGGAATGGTCTTGTGGTTACATTTCATAAAAATGGAATTTTGACAACTGCTAGTGGAAAGTCTGCAAAATGGAAAATTGATAGCAAGATACTTTATATTAAATGGCATGGAGATTGGGATGCAGCAAAGGTTGACCAAAACAAAATAGTAGTTAGAAATAAAAGCAACGAGAGTTATACTTGGGTAGCAATTAAAAATTAGTTTACAATTATAAAAGGCTAAATAAGGGTAGGATGAAAGTCCTATCCTTTTTTATTAGAACATGGAGAGAAATGTTTACAATAGATGATAGAAACAATATATCAGAATTTCTTAAAGTATACAATTTAAAGAAGCTTTGTGAGTTAGGCGTTTATGAGGGAGACTTCTTTATGAAGTTTTTAGAATCCTCTCCTATCGAATGTGTTGCTATTGACAAGTGGGAAGACTATCCCCCAGAGACAACATGGACAAAGCTTGCCGGTATCAATGTATATAAAAACTTTAGAAATAGAGTGAGTGGTTATAAATGTGTAAACATAATACGAAAGGATACAATTTCCCCAAGTCTATTATTTCCAGATGGTCACTTTGATTTCGTTTATATAAATGCAGATCATACTTATCAGGGTTGCTTACAGGATATGACGCACTGGTTTCCAAAGGTAAGGGTTGGGGGATTCCTCGCAGGACACGACTACAGCCACCCAGATCAACCTAAAGAAAAATGGAATCATTGTAGACAAGTATCATATGCCGTTCACCATTTTTTAAAGATTAATAAGTCTTATATCGATGGCTTTTTTACAACAAAGGATTATCCAGAGTCATGGTTTCTTCGAAAGAAATAATAAAAATCATTTGCATTCTGTCTGCTCACAACGAGGATAGGACAATTAGAAGGGTAGCTCAGTCTCTAATCTCTCAAGATATACCAATAATTTCCTGTCTTGATTCCCCTACAGCTAGAGTTGAGAAAGAATTAAAATGCTCTTTAAAAACTTACTATATGCCTAAATGCTCTGGTGAGCATATACATAGAGAAATTCAAATCACAGATTTAGTTAACAAGGCAGCAACGTTCTCTCAAATTTTAGGATATACTTGGTGTTTAAGGATTGATTCGGACGAGATATGGGATGGGGTTCGTTCTGAGATCGAAGAAGCTGATCGAGGAGGATATGATATTGCTGATTTCTGTGTAACACATCACAGACCAACTCAAGAATATGTTGATAAATTTATACCAGAGGACTTACCACCAACATTACCGGGGGATCTATTATACGCACCACCAAGAGATAATAATTTTCAAAGAGCTTGGAGGCTAGGTGGAGGGAGAAGATCATCTGTAGCAGGACATAAGATTGAAGGGGATGGTAGAGTGTATACATCAAATTATTATTTTCATCACTATCCTGCCATTGATTTTAAATTCTTAAGATGGAAGATATCGAAGAAGTATCCCAAGGATGAGATGGATCTGGGGTGGCATACACAATACAAACATATTTCTAGGGGAGATATATGATAACGGTAACATGTAATGGATGTTTTGATAAGTTACATTCTGGACACTTCTTCTTTTTGGGATATTGTCTGAGTCGTGGAGATGAATTAGTAGTTGGTATAAACTCTGATAACTATATTAGAAAGAATAAACGCTCAACTCCACACCGCTCAGAGGAGCAGAGAAGAGATGACTTACTTTCTCTATGTTTTATAAAAGACGTTATAATATTCTCAGAACCAGATCCTATAGAATTCATCAAGTCTGTTTCTCCTCACGTACACTGTACTGGAGCAGAATACGTATCGTCTTGTAAAGAAGAAGTCACCTGTAGAGAATTGGGGATTGAATTAGTATTTGTGCCAAGAATAGGTGAGTGGGCATCATCTGGAGCAGATTAAATGAATTGTTTATTTTATCATGTTGCACTCATGAAAAATTATATGCCTATTATTATAGAACAATTAAACACAATCTCTTGTGGGGATTTTCTCTCATCCTCCGAGAATAGCTTAAACATTTGTATAACCTATGAGAACAAAAGAGATAAGGTCAAGCTTGAAAATAATCTGATACAGAAGAGGAATGTGCGTATAAATTATGTTGGAGACGTTCGAGAGTTTGAATATCCAACCTTGAAACTTTTATATCACGAAGCACCAAAGTATGAAAATGTGGGATACATTCACACAAAGGGTCTAACAAGCGGTTGGCACGATTGGAGAAGGGTGATGATGAGGTATGTAATTTCTGAGTGGGATTATTGTATTTTATTATTGAAGCATATTGATATATGTGGTTATGAACTTCTGCCTATATCTACTCTCTTCAAGAACCTAAATAGAAATTTAACAGCAAAGGAGAGGATTGAAAAATTCTTTTATGAGAATAGTAAATTTTTCTACCAAGGCAATTTTTGGTGGGGGAAGAGTTTGAAAATTCTCTCTCTTCCTAATCTTTCTGATACAAAGTACAAGAGTAGATATGAAGCTGAAATGTGGATAGGTCTACCATCAAAAATTAAGTCAGCATATTGTCTCAAGTATAGAAAGACGTATAAAGTAAATGAGTAACTTCCAAGCAGAGGCTATCAATCAGATCAATCAGATTACAGACCCAAAGATGCAGTCATATCTTTTTCATATATACACCAACCTATCATTAGACATTAATCTTAATTATATGTGTTCTCTTTCCTGTGTTGGATGCAATAGAATTTTATATAAGAGACAGAACCCAGAGTATAATATCTCTATCGATAAGATTATAAAATGTTTGGAAGATATAGAAAAGAATAACGTTCACCTTCAACATATAGGTTTGAGTGGTGGAGAACCCACTCTTCATCCAGATATTATGCAGATTTGTTCAAAGGTTATTAAACTAAAGTCCAAGAATTGTAAAGTTCAGCTAGTCACAAATGGATACTCCCAGAAGACAAAAAATATTATTCCTAAAATAGAATCAATGGGTATAAAAATTTATAATTCTCAAAAATCAAATACCAAAGAAGACATAAAGGGATTCCATTCTCATACTGTTACTCCCAACGAAGTTCATCAATTATCTAATGAAACTCTTTTGTGTTGTGAAAAACCAGATGAGTGTGGTTTTCTTTTAAATCATCGAGGATTTTATATCTGTCACTTCTCTGCAACTGTTGAGGATTATTTTAATCTGAGAATAGAAAAGAAACGTTATACTGATTTAACACCAACCGAATTCATTAGAGAGATGAAGATAGTTTGTAAGCATTGTGGCAACGTTTGTAATCCAAAATTGCCAGTAGATTACTTGGGGAAGCTATGGGAAAGAAAAATAAGAAAAAAGAAAAGATAGAAGTATACAAGTATGAAAAGATCAAAGCGTTGGGTGATATAATATCATGTGTATCTCATGCTAATTTGAGATGTAATGGTGGGAAAATATATTTCTCAGACAGTACAGTAGAAAGAGCTAAAAATATTATAAGAGAAGTTCAATCTGTTTTGAGGACTACAAATGAAATTGTATGGACTTCTAAACCACATACGATTTACGATCACATTGTTCAACAAAATCCTGATAAGTATCTAGAAACGAAGATTAGATGGAGAGACAGGACACCCTTACGTAATATTACATCTCCTAAAATAATAAGCTATCAATTTAAAACGTCTAATAATCCAAATTGGAATAAGGAGAGATTCTTTACAGATGAGAAATATCTCAGAGATTTAGTTTTTAAGTATCTAGGTAAGATAGAATTTATAGAATTGGGATTACCTATGACCATCAAAGAAGATGTTGAGATATTATCCAAGTCTATGATGTATTTTGGAATCGATAGTGGTATATCACACCTCGCACACTGCGTAGGAACTCCTACATTTCTCAAATACTTTCAAAATCAATCCGGTTATGGTGCGAGAAAAGATATTCATACATATCATCCCAACAAAGAATACAAGACGTTTGATAAAATAGAGGAACTATTTCCCATAATAGATGATATGATTAGTCAGAAAGCCAAGAAATAAACATCGAACAACCCACATAAAGCTCCTAAATACTTATGAAGATTCGTATTTAAGGATAATAAAATATGTCAGGAAGAGGCTACGACCCCACCGATCCGCTATATTATGACGACTTCTTTGGATTCTCTGCCGAGTTATCCGAGTGCGAGAGCAATCTTGCAGATGAAACCTTTGGTGAAATCATTGCCATACAGGGGTTTCCTATAGATGTTTACATATGTACCCACTTCAATCCTATGAACGTTTTTGGGGAGGACCCGCTCAAGAAATACCTTGCAGACTCCTTCGTAGCGAAAGCAATCTGGGATGTAACACCAGAGGTACAGACCTTTGGAGCGCACGAGAAACTAGCAGAGACAGAGAAGATCGTCCTTTATATGCACAAGACTACAATCAAAGAGTCTATAAGAACTGTCCTGATCGATGCAGGACTGCTTGACGACGATACTATAACAGACGAAGAGGTTATGACTAAGTTCGCTAGGAACCGTCTGGATCTTCAAGAGCAGGACATGATTAGATTGTATTTCAACAATATACACTACGAAATTGATGGTATAAAATTAGAACCAGAGTATCAACCTATGTTGAGAAAGTACGTATACGAAGTCCATGCCACTCCTCGCCTTGTATCCGCAGAGGAACTTGGCGATATGCAACCAGTAACAGACGCAGACGCTATCAGAGTTCAGCACGATTACGAGATCGATTCCGAAGCAGATGTGATCCTATTCTAAAGGTGAGATAAATGCCCGACCAGATTTATCTACCTGCAGGACAAGCAACCAATGTTGTTAAGGATTCTGATGGACGCTGCTATGAGTTGCAAGGGTTTCAACAACAGACCACTACAACTCCTATCGAAGACCTATCTGCATACGATATAATAGATCAGAAGATTTGCTGCAAGGAATGTAACGAGAATGATTATCTCGAAGACCTTATCATTGCACAAGACGAT
>Ga0114918_10001077_pt1 | contig 24223 bp, 32 predicted proteins | sample LantaG_FD_87015 | JGI IMG/M metagenome (GOLD analysis project Ga0114918, IMG submission 87015) | Deep subsurface microbial communities from Baltic Sea to uncover new lineages of life (NeLLi) - Landsort_02402 metaG | ecosystem: Environmental > Aquatic > Marine > Oceanic > Sediment | place...
GATGCAGCAAATGCACTCCGCAGAAGAATAGACGATATTGACTTCAATAACACAACAGAACTAAACTCAACAATATATTTCTGTCGTTTGAATCACAATGAGTTCAACTATAGTTCAAACCCAACTTATCTAAGTTCAAGCAAAATAGTTGTAAAGAATACACAACTTGACAACCCAGTTGCTTATATAACATCAGTTGGATTATATTCAGCAGATAATGAACTTCTTGCTGTTGCTAAACTCAGTGAGCCATTGAAGAAAGATCCAGCCAACGAGATGATCCTTCGCGTGAGACTTGACTATTAATTCCTATATAGGAATAGAGGTTCTTACTTTACACTCCACAAGTTTTCTGTTATAGTGCTATTTACCAACAGAGGTGATAGCGATGCAGAAAACTTGTGTTATTTGTAATAATAGTTTTGAAGCAAAAAGAAAAGATGCATTATATTGTTCTGCCAAATGTAAAAAAACATCTGAATATTTGAGACAAGAAAAACTTGTAAAAAACTGTGAACATTGCGGGCAAACTTTTGAAACCAAAAGAAAAGAAACAAAATATTGTTCTTCTTCTTGTTCAAATACTGCTTGTAAAACTCACGATGATGTAACTTTATCTTGCAAAGAGTGTGGAACTGATTTTGTCAGAAAATATATTCACAGAGATAAGTTATTTTGTTCTCGTAGTTGTGCCACTGTTCATCAAAACAAAATAATATTTTCTGATGATAAAATCAAAAATAAAATATCCGAAACAAAAAAGCGACAGTATGAAACAGGAGAAGTGGTTCATCCATTTCTTGGAAAAAATCTAACAGAAGAACATAAACAAAAATTGAGTGATATAAAAATAAAAGAAGGTAAATGGAAAGGAGAAAACAATCCGGCATATGGCGGTCAATCAAAAGAAATAAGAGAAAAAATGTCTAAGACAAGAGCCGAAAGAATACAAAGCGGAGAAATTCACGGAAGACTGATGGGAACGATAGTCACTACAAAAGGCGGAACAATTAAATATAGAAGTAACTGGGAAAAAAATCACATTGAAAACCTGGAGAAGGATGAAAAAGTTATTTCATATATTTTTGAGCCTTTTGTTTTAGAATATACATATGATCAAACAAGAAACTACATTCCAGATATTTTAATATTTTATAAAGATGGAACTAAAAAACTTGTAGAAATAAAGCCAAGTTATTTTCTTGACGCCGAAATCAATAAGTGTAAGTTTTCAGCAGCACAAAAATATTGCGACGAAAAGGGAATGACATTTGAAGTATGGACCGAGAAGAACAATCCATATTCAGTATAAAACTACTAAAATAAAGAAACTGCCTATTTATTTTAGGCAGTTTTTATTATGGCAAAACCAAAACAGTTTATAACAAAAGACGGAAACCTAAATAACTTCAAAACAGTTTCCGCAAACAACTTTAGCCAGTTTCAGTATGGCGATACTATAACGGGTTCAGAATATCCATATGTTGCAAATGTATTGAGATATTTTGTAACAGATCAACAAGACAGAAATTATATAAAAGCATTAGAAAATACATTAAATTATTATACTTTTCTAAGTCCTCATTATACTTATAGTTCTTCTCTTGGCAATAAAGAAACACAAGAGTTGAGTTTTGTAAGTATTCCTTCTATATTTTATGGTTCTTCAATAAGAAAAGGTTCTATAACTTGTAAATGGTATCTTACTGGAAGTCTTATAGCAGAACTTCAAGATATAAACCAAAACGGCGAACTGGTTCAAGTTGGACCAAGTGGAAGTGTTGGCTCTGGAAGTGTTGCTGGAGTTGTTCTTTATAAAGAAGGATTTATTATCCTTACCGGATCTTGGAGTTTGCATCCAACCTATACTGATCTTTTTGGAATAGGTCTAACCTACTATCCTCCTTCTTGGAAATATTTTATGCATACAGGTTCCGATGACACAAATCGTGCTGTATCCTCAAGTTTTCTTCTTGATTTTGAAGGAACAAACTATATTCCAACAATAACAATGCTTGCGCACGCAGAACAAGGCGAACTAAACCATTCAAACAATCCAACTTATATTGAATACGGACAAAATACCCAGCCTACAACTGGAACATTTGGATATATAGAAAATACAAACAATACTATAAAAAATATAGTGAGTTCATCATATATTGATGAAGAGCCTGAGTTCAAAAAAACAACTTATATTTCAAAAATTGCTATTTACGATGAAGAGAAAAACTTGATTGGTATAGCAAAGTTGGCAAATCCGGTAAGAAAAAGAGAAACAGACGCTTATACCTTCAAAATCAAAATGGACATGTAGAAATGCTAAAAAAGCTTGAAAGCAGTGATGTATTTGTAAACAGAATAAAAACCTATCCAAAGGTAAGAATATTTACCTATTCGGGAAGTTTATACTATAATAATAGTGCTGTTTCTGGCGATGGTGTAAAACTGTTTGATTTCTTGATGGAGCCAGTAGCGCCATCTGGTCCAGTAATACCAACCACTGCTATAGTCACTAAGGACGGACAATATCTATTATCAGAAGATGGACAGTTTATTCTAATAGAATAAATATCCATTAGATACATCCAACTATTTATAATATATTGAGGAAGAAAATAAATGTCAGTAAAAATATCCCAACTATCTGCTTCAAGCGACATAACATCAGATGATTTTTTCCCAGTTGTTGATAGTGGAAGTCTGACAACAAAAAGAGCATCTGCACAGCAAATGCTTGATTATATTACTGGCTCAACTTTTAACACCCTAACTGTAACAACTCTTGGTGGAACAACCGCACAGTTTACAACAACAACTGCCACTACTGGAGCATTTACTATACTATCTGGCTCTTCTGGAAATATAACTATTTCCGGTTCACTTTCTGGTATGATAGCATCTTTGACTTCTTCTGCTGCTGACTATGTTCTTGTAGCAGCAGATAGTGGAAAAGTAGTTGTCTTGAGTTCTTCCTCTGGTATTACTGCGTCTGTTCCTGCAGGACTTCCTGCTGGATTCACCACAACTATTATTCAAAATGGTTCTGGTTCAATATTTGTATCAGCAAGTTCTGGTGTAGTGATAAGAAATAGACAAAATCACACAAGAACTGCTGGGCTTTATGCAACAGTTGCCATTATTGGAACTGGTAGTAATGGATATATATTTGCAGGAGACACAACCTCTTGATAATAGTTTTTCCTGGTGTTATTGGAGCCATAGCAACAAAAAAGGAACTAAATATTCCAACTTTTGCTGGCTCTGCAACATTTACAGAAACTTATGAATATCCAGATTGGGTTGGAACATATGATACTGGTTCAATAGTTATTCCAACCTTTTCCGGTTCTGCAACATTTACAGAAACTTATGAATATCCAGATTGGGTTGGAACATATGATACTGGTTCAATAGTTGTTCCAACATTTTCTGCTTCAGCAACATTTACAGAAACTTATGAATATCCAGATTGGGTTGGAACATATGATACTGGTTCAATAGTTGTTCCAACATTTTCTGCTTCAGCAACATTTACAGAAGAATTTGAATCTGGTTCTTGGCCGAACCCATGATATATACTATAGGAGATACGCATAATGGCACAAACTGACTGGACATTTACACTAAAAGATACCAAAACTTTTCTTGGTGGAACAAGTGGTAGTGCTTTTCAACACAACACTCTAACAAACCCAATAACAGGCGCTGGAGATTGGTGTCGTGGATTTTTTGCTTCTGGCTCACTGAATCAGTATAGATATGTTGCCATGTTGCCAATAAATAATTCAGAACTAACAAGTTCAACTGGATATGAATATGGTTATGGATACTCCTTGAGATGTTGGGCACGATGCGGCAATACTTTGGCTTCTTCTCTAAATGGAGCTGTGTTGTCTTTCAAAAATCAATCAAACTTAAGCATAAATAGTGCCCAAACCTCCGGAGGTTCCTTTAGCTTTGTTACTGGCTATTTTCTACACTTAACTGAAACAAAATTGGAACTTCGTTGTGCGAGTTCTTCTTCTATCCCGAGTTATGCGGAAAGTCTCAGTGCTTCAAACAATGCAATCGGTTATCAAAAAACAATAGCAACTTTAAACTTATTCAACCGCTGGATTCGTCTTCGCATGGATGTGTATCCTGTCAGTGGAGCATATGACCGCATAACCGTTTATACGGCAAGTCAAGCACAAGAAGATAACTGGCAGCAAGTTCATACAGTTGATATACCAAGAGAAAAAGTTGGCGGTTATGTGCCTTGGGCAAACAACCCAAATGGCGATGGAGCACAGGCAAATGGAAAAGGCTTTCTTGGTGCTATAGCTTATTCCTTCACCAACACTTCTGCAGCATATATAGACCAGTTTGAGGTTTATAAAGAAACACTATAGCTTATTGTATTATACTGTTCTACTTATAACAGAGGATAAACAAATGACAGACTTCATGAAACTACACAGACCAGGAATAGGAAACGCAGCCAGTTATCAAGTATCTGGAATACCGTGGGTTTCAAGTTCGCTTGCAGTCCCAGCAAGTGGTTCTACTGTGTTGGAAATAAGTTTTCCACAGGTATCAAAAAGCATAATAGTAAAAAATGTCAGCACAGGTTCTGGCTTGAGGCTGATGCGTGTTGGTTTTAGTGAAAATGGTGTAAAGAATAGTAGTAACTTTTTTTTACTATCTGCTGGAGAAAGTTTTGCTGCAGATCTAAAAGTTACAAAAGTTTATCTCATGAGTAATGACGGCACTGCTCTGACAGCAAGTGTGACAGCGGGTTTGACAAACATACCCGCAACAGAACTTGTCAATAACTGGTCCGGTTCGGCAGGAGTAGGTTGAAATGAGTTTTAATGACGGTTTTAATATTAGATCAGTTCCATGGCCACCAAATACGCCAGCAAATGCCGCTCATTGGACAGATCCCGATCCAACAACACTAAAACAAGCAATTGACAGAATAGCTGCACAATTATTTGCTATATTCGGTTCAATTCCGTGATATGATAACTAAATGATCCTTGGTTTAGATATATCAACAAGTTGTACCGGCGTAACCATTATTGATTACGCTGGTCGTGTTGTATTAAATACTTGTTGGAAATTCAAAGAAGAGGAAATGCTTGACAAACTGCAGGCAGCAAAAGAACACATAATAGAACTAAGAAAAAAATATCCAATAACAGAAGTTTTTATTGAAGAAAGCCTGCAAGCATTTCGTCCTGGTTTTTCATCAGCAAAAACAATATTGTCTCTGGCAAAGTTCAATGGAACCTTGTCGTGGATGATCTGGGAACATTTAGCAATAAAGCCACAATATATTGGTTCCGGAACAGCAAGAAAACTTTGTGGAATAAAAGTAACAAAAGGTATTCCAGCAAAACAACAAGTTATGGACTGGATGCTGGAAAATCAAAATTGGTTCAAAGTTGAATATAAAAAGAACAGCACAAACATAAAAGATCACTTTTATGATATGGCAGATAGCTGGGTGATAGCACAAGCTGGTTTGCTACAAACAAAAAAATAAAACTAATTATATAAAGTCCAAATAATTTGGATTGATTTCTTTATTTCCCCGGAGGGATTTTTAAATGTTTTTTTATACAGAACTATCACCATTAGTGATAGCATCAAATGTAAGCTCTTTACAATTTACTAATATTGCTGTAAATGCCAGCAGTTCAATGACCTTTACTGTTTCAGCTGCTTCTGGTGAAAAGACTGAAACTGTAACATTATCCGATGATACAAATCAATTTGAATTTTCACCTTCTTCTTTCTCGTTAGGTGAAGGTGGAAGTCAAGTCGTAACCGTTACTTTTAAACCAACGGCTTCTGCAACAAAAACAGGTAAAATAACAGCCAATTCAAGTGGCGGAAGTTCTGTTCAATTAAATTTAACTGGTTCAGCAACAAATTATATTCCAATTGCTTATAATTCCGATATCGCTCCTCTTGTATATGCAGATGCAGAACCAGGCTTAAAGCCACCAACCGGTGTTGGTTCATTCCCAACCGGCAGTACAGGCTGGATGTTTATAAACAAAACATCAACAGGCGTTAGTTCATCAATGAATTATTACTTCTATGATGCATCACTAGCAAATACTGCTTCTGTCTCACAATTAGACGGTGCATATGCTGTTGTATCAATGAACGCAAATACTGCGGCTTCTTCAAGTTGGCGTCCATATTTAACTGTTTATACAACAAGAACAAGAGCAGTTACTCCAGCTGAAATGTCTGCAGGAACATTCTGGTTTGATAGTCGTATAAGTTATTCAATCTATACCGGTTCTGTTTCAGCAAATACAAAATATTTGATGTATTTTGGTAATGATCCAGGTGTTTATCCAGAATTACCAAGAATGAAGATGGGACTAATGACAAATCCATTAGTAACCATAACTTCTTCACAGACACCAAGTGAAGCAATTTATTCAATATCAATTGCAACTTCCGCAGGTTCTTCAGCTAGTACTGGTTCGCCAGCACATTCAACTAATTTAAATAAACAAATAGTTGTTACAGAAGCTGTTGGTTTCCATGCAACCAAAGGAACAGGTAGTTGGAACGAGATTCTTCTTCAATCTTGATAATTTTTCTAGACTAGCAGTTTGACAACTTTTTGCCACTCTGCTATGGTCTAGGGATGTCCGATCAGAAAAAAGAAGAAATCTTAATTGATGTTCTTGGCACTCCCCATCGTTCTGGTGGGGAGTTGCTTTTTTATTGCAAAAAGTGCAATCATCATAAACCAAAACTCTCCTGTAATGTCCGTAAAAACGCTTTCAAGTGTTGGGTATGCAACTTTACGGGAAGCAACTTAGGAAGGCTCATAAAGCGTTATGGCTCGTATAAACAGAAACAAGAATGGGGTAGGTATGATGACAAAATTGATTTGTCTTCCGTTTCGTTTGCAGATACTTTATTTGGAGAACAAAAAACAGATCAAGCAAACATTTCACTACCTAAAGAGTTTGTTACCCTAACTGGAAAATACAACCCAGTGAGTTCCGCTCCATTGAGATATTTGCATGAGCGCGGGATAAGTAAAGAAGATATTCTAAAATGGAAAATAGGATATTGTCCCGATGGAGAATATGTTGGTCGTGTTGTTGTTCCAAGTTTCAATCTTGAAGGAAAAATAAACTATTTTGTTGCCCGTTCATATCGCGATGATTGGATGAAATATAAAAATCCACCGGCTCACAAGAATGAAATAATATTCAACCAGTTGTATATTGACTGGTCCAGCGATCTTGTATTGACAGAGGGTGTATTTGATGCTATTATAGCCGGCAATGCTGTACCATTGCTTGGCTCAACACTGCCGGAAACCAGCAAACTATTTCAAGAAATAGCAAAACACGACACTGCCATATACGTAGCACTTGATCCGGACGCAGAAAAGAAAGCAAAGCATCTCATAAAAGATATGATCCAGTATGGTATAGAAACTTATAAAGTTGATGTTCGTGGCTTTCAAGATGTTGGCAGTATGACAAAAGAGGAGTTTCAGGAAAGAAAAGCAGTGGCATTACCAATGACACAAGAAAGTTTGTTTAGATATCAAATACAAGGAATAACATGAAAGTCTATATTGTAATAGAAGTTTGGTATAGCAATACAGATTTAGTTGCTTGTTTTGCCAAAAAAGAAGATGCAGAAAAGCTTATTGAAAATAAACGTAATTTTTCTATTGTAGAAATGGATGTAAAATGATTAAAATCGCTCATATAAGTGACACACACGTCAGAAATCTAAAATATCACGAAGAATATACCCAAGTATTCAATAAAATCTTTTCTCTTCTCCGGGAAGAGAAACCAGATTGCATCGTCCATACGGGCGATATTGCTCATACAAAAAATCAAATATCGCCAGAGTTTGTTGAAATGTGTTCTTGGTTTTTAAACCACCTTGCGAACATTGCTCCAACTTTTGTTATTCTTGGCAATCACGACTGTAACCTCAAAAATGATACTCGCCTAGACAGTATTTCTCCTATTGTTTCGGCACTAAATCATACAAATCTGGCACTTTGGAAGTATTCCGGAGAAAGATTCTTCGGTCATAATCTTGCTTTCAATGTAATGTCACTAATTGATGAAGACAAATGGGTAAAACCAAGTGATCCAAATCGTATTAATATTGCTCTTTATCACGGTGCTATAGCTGGTGTATCAACAGATATCGGATACACTATGGAACACAGTGATCATGATGTTTCAATTTTTGAAGGTCACGATTATGCTTTTCTTGGCGATATTCACAAGACAAATCAAATTGTTGATACAGAAGGTCGTGTTCGTTATCCAGGCTCAACCATTCAACAGAATCATGGAGAAACAGACGATAAGGGCTTTCTTATTTGGGAAATTGAAGATAAAAACCAGTTTGATGTTAGGCATGTTGCTATCCCACACCCAAAGCCATTTGTAACTATCAAGCTTGATGAAAATGGCAAGTTTGATGAAACAGCCAGTATAAAGACAAACGCCCGTATTCGTGTTATGGCTGATAGCAATATTTCGGCAAATGAAATAAGAAAAACACTTGATATTATCAAAGTAAAGTTTCAACCAGAAAGTGTTGCCTTTCTAAACAAGGCAACAAGCAGAATAGATATAACAGAAACCATCAACAAGATGGAAGATGAAGATTTACGTTCAATATCAACACAAGAAAAACTGCTTGCTCAATATCTAAAAGATTACAATCCAACAGCAGAAATATTGCAAAAAGTATACGAACTAAATAAAAAATATAACTCTATTGCCGAAGAAAATGAAGAAGTATCCAGAAACATTCGTTGGACAATCAAGTCATTGATGTGGGACAATATGTTCAACTATGGAAAAGATAACTCAATAGATTTCCAAAAACTAAATGGTGTTGTTTCTCTAAATGGTCCCAACGGTCAAGGAAAGTCTGCCATTTTGGACTCAATGCTTTGGGGTATGCAGAACTCAACAAGTAAAAATGTTCGTAAAAATGTAAATATTATCAACCAAAACCAAGACAATTGTCGTGTTGTTGTTGATCTGCTTGTTGATGACAAACAATATACTATTGAAAGAACTGCTGAAAAATATACTAAAAAACTAAACGGCGAAGAAACACTTGAAGCAAAAACTGATGTTTCTTTTAGTGTTTGTGACATTGGAGAGAGTGAAGATTGTGAAAAGTTTGAAAAAGGCAACCTAAATGGTCTTGATCGTAACGAAACAGATAAAAATATTCGTAAAGTATTTGGAACACTGGAAGACTTTCTTTTTACCTCTATGTCTTCCCAACTTGGCTCTCTTGACTTCATCAACGAAGGTTCAACTCGTCGCAAAGAAATACTTGGAAAGTTTCTTGACCTTGATATATTCGCTAAAAAATATAAACTTTCCAATAGTGAAGCAACAGAACTAAAAGCAGCACTAAAAAGACTTGAAACAAAAAACCACGATCAAGAAATATTGGAAACATCTATAAAGTTAGTTGAACTAAAAGGTAAAGCACAGCAACAACTTGACGAGTGCGAAGAAATAAAAAATGAAATAAAAACACTAACAGAACAAATAAACAACATAAACATAGAAACTGCTTCTATGCCGAAGATAGATGTTGTTGATATTGACAATGCCAAACTGTCACTGGAAAAAATATGCAGCGATATAGAAAAGTTTGGCAAAACAATGAAAGAAAATAGCGACTTTTATACAGAAAAAGAGCGAGCACTTGATGTTGCTAAAAAAGTTGTTGCTGGCATAAAAATAGAAGAAATAAATAAAAATAAAAATATTATAACAGAAAAAAACAAAGAACTTGACAAAGTATTGAGGCAAATAAGTGAGCTTGAAAAAGATATTCTCCGTGACAAAAAAGATATATAGATCTTGGATGAGGTTCCATGTGGAAATACTTTTCCTACCTGTAAGTTTCTTACCAGTGCCTTTCAAAAGAAAGATCAAGTCGCTGATAAAAGCGATCTTGTTCTTATAGCAAATAGAAGAAAGCAAGAAATAGAAAAAACAATAACAGAACTAAATCCAGAAGAAATAGAAAAGTCTATAGTTTCTCGTAACCTTATTTTAGAAAAAATAAGAAATATGGAAACTATTGTAGCAAACAAGAAACTTGAGAACGAACAACTAAATGGCAAAATAATAGTTTCACAAAGTATGATAGAGAAGTTGGAAAAGAAAATAGAAAACTATTATAAAAACGAAGAAGTAGCACTCAAACTAAATGAACTAACTAAAACAAAGCAAAGTCTTGTTGAAAAAAGCGATAAACTAACGAAACAACTAAGTGTTTGCGAAGCAAGTATAGTAAAACTACATCGGGAGCAGGGTTCTTTGGAACAAAAACAAACTGACCTTGAAGAATCAAAAGCAGAACTTGCCAAACTGCGAGATGAATATGCTGCTATTTCTATGTTTGAAAGAGCGATGCACAGCAATGGAATAAGTTATGATATTATTCGTAAAAAACTTCCAGTTATAAATGAAGAAATAGCAAAAGTTCTTGCCAATATTGTTAGTTTTGAAATCTTTTTTGAAGATGATGGCAAAAAACTTGACATTCTTATCAAGCATCCAAAATACGAAAAGCGCCCTATAGAACTGGCAAGCGGAGCAGAAAAAAGTCTTGCTGCTATGGCAATAAGACTTGCTCTAACAAAAATAACTTCACTTCCAGTGGGCGATATAATGATATTAGATGAACCAGCAACATCTCTTGATGAAGAAAACATGGAAGGATTCACAAGAATGCTTGATATGCTAAAAGCCAGTTACAAAACAATATTATTAATATCACACTTGCCAGAACTAAAAGATATTGCCGACATGCAGATACTTATTAGTAATAACAATGGTTATGCACATGTGGAGGTAAAATGATAATGGCCAGACTAAAAAAAGAGTTACTTGACAAAGGTATATCAAAACTTGTTAGTAGAAAACTACTTGTTTGGCTTGTAGCAACTGCTGGTGTTCCTTTGCATCTTATTGATGGAGAACAGTGGTTACAAATAAGCATGGTTTATATTGGCTCCCAAGCAGCGAAAGACTTTATTCTAGAATATGTCAAAGCAAAAGCAGGAACCCAAGGCACACCACCTGTATAGTGCCATAAAAAGCGGACTGGTCACAGCCATCATATTGGTGGCTGTGATCGGTCTTATTTTAGAAATAATGAGAAATAGGGAAAGAAATGATAAATAAAATATTCAAAACAATAAAAAAATATTGGTATATGTTTGTTGTTCTTGGTCTAACTGGACTTGTTATAGCGGTAAGTTTTGTTGAAAATGCAAAAGTTGCCGGTCTAACTAATATGATAAAGAAACTTGCTGATGGCTATAAAAAACAGTTTGATAAACTTGAAACACTAAATGATAAAAAAACTCAAAAAGATAAATCTATTATCAGTAAGGCAGAAAAAAAAGCAAAACAGATAGAAATGAAAAAAGAAGAACAAATAAAAAAAGTTTTAGAAGATAAGCAAAAAACAATAAATACTCTAAAAGATAAAACATCACAAGAACTTGCAGATAAACTGAAAGAAGAGTTCAAACTATGAGAGCAATATGTATAGCATTTTCATTTATATTATCCGCCAACTCTTTGGCACAAACACCGGTCGGCAAAGGACAACCATCTCCAACAGACGGTATATTTCTAACAAAAGAAGAAGCCGCAAAAATATTGGCAGAAAAACAAGCAGCAGCAGAAATATGTAGAATAAACATGGAAGCAGCGGTTGAGAAAGAAAAAAATAAATGTGATCTTGATCGTGGCTTGTTGAAAAATGAACTTGAACTTGAAAAGAAAAAGTTTGATGAAATAAACAGGCTGCGTAATGAACAAGACAAAGTATTCTTGGATCGTATTGACGACGGCGGCGATAATGCATATTATTTTTTTGGTGGACTCGCTGTTGGCGCAGTAGTATCAACTGCTGCCATAGTGGGAACAATATTATTAATAAAACAGGTTCAACAATGACAACTGACTGGGATAAAATAGCCGCAATAGAAAGAGCCGTAAAAGAAAAATACGGAGAAGATGCTATTGCCAACCCAAAAGCAAACTGGAATGAAGAAAAAGAAAAAAACTACATAGAACAAGTAAAAGAACAAGCACATGTGGTTAGGCAAAAGGCCGAAAAACAAGAAATAGTTGAAGAAAATGGGTTTTTAGTAAAGAAAAAACTATTTACTACCAAAACCACCAGAGTTTGTCCGGTCTTACAATGTGGGCGTTATTCTTTTAGCATAAAAGATGATGTTTATATGAATAAGTTTGGATGTTGCTATGAGTGTTTTATAAAGTATATTGAAGGTCGCGAAGACCTTTGGGAAGAAAGAAAGAAGGTGATTACAAATGGTAGTTGAAAAACTTGAAGAAGTAGCGAAAGCACTTGAAGCATGTAAAGCAGATGCAGTAAAAGTTGATAAAGGCAACCGTTCAGCGGCAACTCGTCTTCGTAAAGATGTAGCCGCAGTAGCAAAGATGCTAAAAGATCTTCGCAATGCTGCTCTGGAAAAAGTTCGCGAAGTAAAAGCAAAAGAAGACTGAACCATACAAGGAGATGATAATAAATGGCTGAACTAATGGATGTAATAAGTGGTATTTCACAAGTAATGGCACAAACATATGATGGCGCTGCCGACAAAGACGGCAAGGCAATCAAAACAGGTCTGCGCCGTGAAGAAGTCCCAGCATTTACCAGTTGTGAATGTCGTCTCCTTGATGGTTTTCGTGCTCGTGTAACGCATCACGCAGCAAAAGATGGTTCTTTTCCTTGCTTGATAATATCATATCACTCGGAACTCAAACTTGAAGAAGCACATAGTCCAAAACTTGGAGAACAAGTTGAAGAACATATTGCGGAAGCACTAAAGTATCTAAAAAAAGAGTTCAAAAAAGTATCAGGCAAAGAACTAAATGTTGAGAAACATGGTGAAGTAAAAATGCTTGTTGAAGAAACATCAAGAATCCGCGTTTTTGTAACAGCACAATGTCGTTATAAAATAAAAGATGTTGATATGCCAAAACTTGAAGATCAAAAAGATGTTGAGCGTAGCGAGCAACTTCAAAAATGGCTGGCATTAGGTGGACTAAAGAAATGAAAATAACTAAAGCAAGACTATTACAGATCATTCGTGAAGAAGTTGAACTTCACGAAAAGTATGTTGAAGAAAATGTTCTTGAACTTGATGAAGAAGCCCTTGAAGAACTATCAAAAGAACAGGGCGAAAAAGCTATTGAAAAAGAAATAGCTTCTGATGAAGCTGCTGGAAGATTAGTTGCCAAGAAAAAAGCCGAAACTATGGAAGAAAGCGATGTTGAAGAAGACAAACTTTTAGATCCTAAAACTAAAAAACCAGTAAATGGCACAAAAGCAAATGATATATGAGTTATGTTCTTACAAAAGATCAAGTAAAGGAAGAAATAAAGAAATGTGGGCGTGATCCCACATACTTCATTACAAACTATTGTAAGATTTCACATCCAGAAAAAGGCTTGATACCATTCAGTTTGTATGGTTATCAACAAGAAACAATAAAAGCATTTGAAGATTATCGCTTCAACATAGTTCTAAAAGCCCGTCAGTTAGGTTTATCAACCGCTGTTGCGGGTTATATTGCTTGGATGCTTCTTTTTCGTAGACAAAAAAGCGTTCTTGTTGTTGCGACAAAACTTGATGTCGCTGCCAACCTTGTAAAAAAAGTTAAAAAGATGATAAAAAGTCTGCCAACTTGGCTGAATATCGCTGATATATCAATAGACAACCGAAATAGTTTTGAACTAAATAATGGTTCATGGATCAAAGCATCCTCAACCAGCGAAAGTGCTGGTCGTTCGGAAGCCTTGAGTCTTCTTGTTATTGACGAAGCAGCATTCGTTGAAGGTATGGAAGATCTGTGGAAAAGTATATTCCCAACACTATCAACCGGTGGTCGTTGTATTGCTATTTCAACTCCAAATGGTGTTGGAAGTTGGTTTCATGAAACTTATATAAATGCTGAAAACAAAACAAATGACTTTAATGCCATAAAACTAAACTGGGATGCTCACCCAGAACGAGATCGCGACTGGTTTGAAGCCGCCACTCGTAACATGAATAGGCGAGATATAGCGCAAGAATATGAATGCCATACTGGAGATACGCGAATATTGACTCCCAATGGTTTTGAATTTATAAAAGACCTAAAATTAGGCGATTTAGTATTAACCCACCAGGGTAGATTTAGGAAAGTTATACGTACATTTAATAAATTTATAGAGAAAGAAAACTTGGTATCTATTTCTACTCCTATGAGTAGAAAAAATGTTATTAATATAACCAAGGAACACCCAATTCTAACTGCAGTTCGAACAAAAAGCGATAGTTATAATATATATAATGAAATTGATGTAGATTGTTATGAAGAAAAATGGCTCAACACGCAGCAAATAAAAGAATTGTATGAAGACTATACCGTCCCTCAATATCTGACTGCTTTGATACCCAAGCTAACTAATGAAAATTTCAAAAACAACATTAACGTATTTGATTTCGCACATTTTTATATACACAAAGAAGTTGATGAAAAAAATATCAGAACCCACAGACAAAAAGGAAATAACAACAGATTTATAAATATCAACTATGATACCGGAAAAATAATAGGTCTTTATCTCGCAGAGGGTCACTCTAATGCAAAAGAAACCACATTTTGTTTCAACAAGGATGAGGACGATTTGATCCAATTTGTTTCAGAGTGGGCAGACAAACATAACTTTATAAATCGTAAAAATGTTCGAAACTATTCAAATTGTACAACTGTTCATGTATCAAATAAGTTTTTATCTTTATTCATAAAACACTTTGTTGATGGGAATAATTGTTATAATAAAATTTTAAATAATAATATATATGAATATTCATTAGATTTTATCAAAGGCATAGTTGATGGCATATGGCTTGGCGATGGTCTTCATATGCCTGATAAGAAAAATGTTTTAGGACTAACAAATGATAAACTTATATATCAAATAAGAATGTTGATGACTGCATTCAATTTAATAACTCGTGTTTCATCAGTGCATCAAAAAACTTTTAATAGAAATAATAAAACAAGATATTATTTGGAATTAAACAATGTAGCTGGAAACAATATTGAAAAATGTACATCAAATGGGATTGAACATAAAAAAGGCCAAAGAACCAAATTTTCTCACAATAAGTGGTGGGGACGCCCAACTATAACAAAATTTGTTAGCGAAGAAAAGATAGTACAAGTCTTCAATATAGAAGTTGAAGAAGACAATTCATATGTAGCTGAAAATCTTGTAGTACACAACTGCAGTTTCAATGCGTCTGGTGAAGGCGTAATAAACTCACAAGACCTACAAGAAATAAGAGAAGGTGTCTTAGAGCCAAAATATCGCACAGGTTTTGATAGAAACTATTGGATATGGGAAGAAGCAAGACAAAACTTTTCTTATCTTCTTGTTGCCGATGTTGCTCGCGGAGATGGAAAAGACTTTTCTGCTTTCCATGTTATAAAACTTGAAACAATGGAACAAGTAGCAGAATATCAAGGTAAAATAGCACCTGATATTTATGCCGATATGCTTTTCCAGACAGGTAAAGAATATAATACTGCTCTTCTTGTTGTAGAAAATAACAATATCGGCTATAACGTTCTTGATAAACTTATAGAAAGAAAATATCCAAATATTTATTTTTCAATAAAATCAACACATGAGTTCATAGAACAAGTTCAAGCAGAAAGCATGACCAACAGCGTTCCAGGTTTTACAACAACACAAAAAACAAGACCACTCATAGTGGCAAAACTTGAAGAGTTTATCCGGAATAAGATGATAAAAATATACTCTAATAGAATGGTTGAAGAACTATCTACATTTGTGTGGAACAATGGTCGCCCAGAAGCAATGAAAAATAGAAACGACGATCTAACAATGTCGCTTGCTATTGCTTGTTGGGTGCGCGATACGGCACTTACAACTTCACAACGAGATGTTGAATATACAAAAGCAATGTTTAATGCTATAACGATGGCAAATACTCGCGTTCAGACTAAAATACCTGGCCAGATAGGCTATAATAGCAACTATTCGTTAGACGAAAAAAGAGTAAATCAAAAAGAACTAAAAGAGTTCTACAAAATGTATGACTGGCTTTATAAAGGATAAATAAATGGCCGACAATAGCAAACCAATAAATAGAAGTGATTTTCGCAATATAACTCCCTCAAAAAGAGGCAGAGTAAATCAAGATAAAAGTCCCTATAATCCAGAGAATGGTCTTTTCAAAAGACTTACAAAACTATTTTCTGGTCCTATTGTCAATCGTCGCCAACAAAACTATAAAAGCGAACGCCGCCGTCGTTTAGATAAATACCGATTTCAATCAGCGCAAGGTCAGCAGTTCAAAAAGTCTTCCTATAACCCATTTGACTATGTTCATTCTCAAAGCATGGCAAACCAAAACCGTGCTGAAAGATATGTCGACTTCGAGCAACATGAATATGTACCCGAGATTGCCTCGGCACTTGACATTTATGCCGACGAAATGACAACAAGTAACTCTCTGGAAAAGGTTCTAACCATAGATTGCCCTAATGAAGAAATAAAAAACATTCTTCACAGTCTTTATTACGATATACTAAACATAGAGTTCAACTTGTTTGGTTGGTGCCGAACAATGTGTAAGTTTGGCGACTTTTTTCTTTATCTTGATATTGATGAACGCGATGGTATAAAAAATGCCATTGGTATTCCTCCATATGAAGTTGAGCTCATAGAAGGCGAAGACGAAAAAAATCCAAACTATGTTCAGTTTCAGTGGAATAGTGGCGGAATGACTTTTGAAAATTGGCAGATGGGCCATTTTCGTATTCTTGGAAATGATAAATATGCTCCATATGGAACAAGTGTGTTAGAGCCTGCCCGTCGTATTGTGCGTCAGCTAACACTACTTGAAGACGCCATGATGGCTTATCGTATTGTTCGTTCAGCGGAGCGTCGTGTTTTTTATGTTGATGTTGGAAATGTTGCTCCAAATGATGTTGAGCAGTTTATGCAGAAAGCAATGACAGCCCTAAAACGCAACCAAGTTGTTGATGAAAAAACTGGTCGTGTTGATCTGCGCTACAACCCGCTGTCAATAGAAGAAGATTATTTTATTCCAGTTCGTGGCCAACAATCAACAAAAATAGAAAGTCTTGCTGGTGGTCAATACACTGGCGACATAGAAGATGTAAAATATTTACGAGATAAACTATTTTCTGCTATAAAAATACCACAAAGTTACCTTTCTCGTGGTGAAGGTGGTGAAGAAGATAAAACAACTCTTGCTCAAAAAGATATTCGTTTTGCCAGAACCATTCAGCGTCTTCAAAGATCTGTTGTTAGTGAGCTTGAAAAAATAGGTGTTATACACTTGTTTGTTCTTGGATACAGAAATGAAGATCTTATAAAGTTCAAACTACGACTAAATAACCCAAGTAAAATAGCAGAACTACAAGAGCTAGAAACTTGGAAAACAAAGTTTGAAGTTGCCAGTGCCGCAACAGAAGGTTATTTCAGTAAGCGTTGGGTTGCTAAAAAAATATTTGGTCTTTCCGACGAAGAATTCCTACGGAATCAACGCGAAATGTTCTTTGACTTCAAGTTCAAAGCCGCTGTTGAGAAGGCAGGTTCCGAACAAGAAGCAGCGGCAGGCGATGCTGATGCATTTGGTGGTGGAATGGATACTGGTGGCCTTGGTGGAAATACTGGTGCCGGTGGAACAGAAGGCGGTCCCGGTATAGATTTAGGAACACTTACTTCTGAGCCAGAAGCCGGTGCAGCACCAACTGAAACACCAACTGAAACACCAGCCGGTGGAGAAGAAGCAGGTCCATTATTGGCAGCACCAGGAAAAAGAGACGATAAACTAACAACAACTCCTGCATCAAGGGGCAAAATGTATATGCCTGTAAAATATCGCGGGGGAGATAGCCGTCCAGCAGGAGCAAGAACAAGAAGTTATCAGTCAAAATTCAGTAAAGAACTTGGCGGTGGCTCAATGAGAAATGTTATGGGTTCTGGCGCACAAGAACTATTTGGTCTTGGTAATGGCATTTACGAACACTATGAAAATAGTTATAGTGAAGAGATGTTGAGCGAAGCAGATAAAAAGCAAGACAATAATATTGTTGAGCAGAAAATATTATCTAACAACGACAGTTTAAAACAACTTATAAGTTCTTTGGAGAAGAAAAATGCAACAAACAAAGAAGATAGTGAAGACTAAACATAACAAAAAGCGAAACACTGCTTTTTTATATGAAGTCATTGTTCGTGAAATAACAAATGCTGTATTGCAAAAAAACGAAGAACAAACAAAGTTTCTTGTAAAAGTTTGTAAGTCTTTTTTCTCTCACGGTCAGGTTCTAAAAAAAGAACTTGATTTATATCGTGCTGTTCATGAATCGTATGAAGTTTCTAATGAAATAGCACAAAAGATATTAAATGAAGCAAAGTTTCAGTATGAACTTTTAGATAAAAAGCAAATATTCAATGAACAAACAAAACTTATAAATATTTTAAACAAAATATCAAATGGGTCCATGTTTAATACTTTTATTTCCGATTACAAAAATCTTGCCACAATATCTCAAATATTCAACAACAGTGTTCCAGTAAAAGAAAAAGTGCTATTAGAAACACAAATAGTTAGCAAAATGACTTCAACACCAGAAAGTGCTGAAAAAGATAAACTTGCTACACTTGATTCGCTAACTTACAACTTGTTTGTAAAAAAGTTTAACGAACAATACAGCAACTCTCTTCTTGCAGAACAAAAAGAACTTCTTACAAAATATGTAATGAGTTTTGCTGATGGCGGAACAGAGTTTAAACTATATCTAAATGAAGAAATAGAAAGAATAAAAAACTCACTAAAAACAAGCCTTCAAGAAAAACAAATAGCAGAAGATCGCTTTCTAAAAGATAAAACAGTAGTAGTTTTGGAAAGAGTAGAAAACTATAAACAAAAAGACATTGACAACTCACTAATAGAAGAGGTCATGAAAATACAAAGTCTTATAAAAGAAATAGAAAGCAAGGAAGAAACAAATAATGGCTGATCTAAAAGTAAAAATAACAAGCACAGATCCACAGCCAGATCAGGCTCTTGATGATAATGTTCCTGCACAAGAACCAGAAAAGAAAAAACAACTTTTTACAGTAAAAGTAAAAGCAAGGCGAACATTAGATGGAAATATTATTGTATCAGATCATCCAGATATTGATATTGTTATAATGCCAGATAAAATGCGAGTTATAACTTTTTCAAAAGAAAACTTTGACGATCACATTTACCAAACACAAGATCGTTTTATGAAATATCTAACTAAAAAAGGCACATTAGTTTTTGACAGCATTGCTTCTGGTAATGTTTATGGTTCATTAGAAGCCAAAATAATAAAACCAGCACAAGAAATACCAATAGACAACCTTATGTTGATGCTTGTCTCAAAATGGATAGATAGTGAAAAACCATCAGTTGTTTATCAGCAAGCAGTTGCCGATGCTTACACAGACAGTGTTACTGATCCAAATGATAAAGAAAGCACTGAACTTGGCAAAGTTGCTGCAGCACAAGAAAAAGGTTCAGTTCCAATACATCAAGTTCGTCGTTATGCTTATGGTTTATGATAGTTAATGTTGTATTGTTTATTTTATCATGTGCTGGTGCAACACAAATATTGTGTTATGGAAGCATATTAGATAAAATAAGACCAACCAATGGAATACTTGGAGAACTATTCCGTTGTAGTATGTGTGTTGGTTTTCATGTTGGATATATTCAATTTATATTGTTCTGGCTTGCTGGTGTAACTTTATTTTCTAACTTTTATATTGGAGCATTTGTATTTGCACTCGTTTCTTCATATACCAGTTATATATGCGACAAAATATTGAGCGATGAAGGAATAATGATAAAAATAGTGAATAAATAAAAGTTACGAGATATTTATAAGTTGTGATGTGCATAAGAGAGATAAGGCAAAAATATAAAGATATTTATGGAATCTTGTCGACAAGAGATTTAGCAAAACTATATACAGTCGACTGTAGCCAAATTAGCAGAATAATTATTAATAAGACTTGGAAGGAAGTGGAAAATGTTAATAACCAATAGCAGCGTTTACACGGCAAATTTTATGATGGCAAAACATCGTCTTCCGCAGACAAAGCAAAGATTCTGTTGTAAGGGGAGTTATATCGTGCGGGTTGCGCCCGCATTTGGTTTCTGCATATAAGGGCTTATCGAATGAAAGTAACAAAAAAAGAACTACAAAAAATAATAAAAGAAGAACTTGATGAAATGACAGCAGCAGGAGAACTTGAAGAAGGTTTTCTTGACAAACTACTTGGCAAAGAGCCAAAGTTTGGTGATTTTGTTACAGATGATGATGTAAAAAAGAAACTTGATGTAGTTCAAAAAAATCTCGGTGATCTGCGAGGACTTGCTTCAAAACAAGATAACAAAGAACTTGGCTTACAAGTAACAAAAATATCAAAAGATGTAGCTGGTCTTTATAGCAAGACAACGCCTAAAGGCCCAGAACTAAAGACAATAACCGATAAACCAGAAGATATAACACTTCGCAATACGATGTCTGCTCTTGCTGATCCAAAAAGAAGAAGTAAGTTATCAACAGAACGTTTAGTAGGAATGCTATCTAAAATAGCGCCAACAGAAAAGGTTCCAACAGGTCCAGATGGTAGACCTGATAGAGCGAAACTAATGAGTTTAGTTCAACAAAAACTACAAAGTATGCCAGATGTTAGAACATTTCAAGGCGGAAGACCAGCCAGACTTCGTTCTCGGCCTGTTGGTGAATAAAAATAAATAAAGGTTTATAAAATGTCTTTTTCAAAAAAAGAGTTTGATACAATATTACAAGAAGAAACTATCAAACTCCTTGCTGAAGAAGGAGTTCAAGAAGGTTTTCTTGATAGAATAAAAGATCTTTATAAAAGTTTTACAAAACCAAGACCAAATGCATCGCAGGGTGTTGGTAGAGCATTTGCTGGATATAAATATAAGCCACCAGCCAAACAGGCAGCAACAACACAGCAACAACAAGAACCAGAAAAAAATCAAACATCACTAGCAGTAAAACAAACTGCACCCATGCAACCAAGTGATGTTTATGTTGGTTCGCAAGATAATACATCGGCAACTGGCACATACGATATAGGAACTCAACCCAGATTACCTCCTTCTCAACAAAAAGCACTATCACCAAGTCAAAAATCACCAGAAACCGTTCAACCATCCGGCGATCTTCCTCCATCTGGAAACATACCAATTCAATTGCCAGCACCAGAAAAAATAGGTGTTATTCCGCAATATCAACCACTAATGCTTGATATAGATAAAATAGATTTTGAAAACTTGAGAAACAAAACAATATTAGAGTTAACTAAAGCAGAAATATATTTAAATAAAAACCGTTCACAAAAAGCTAAAATAATAAAAGAAGCTGAAACTGTTTTAAAATATCTTGTAAGCACAAAAAGAGTGATACAAAATCCAACTATTGGCCCAACACAAGAAAACGCAGCAAGGCCGACTCCTTCTTTGCAGCAAATTGGAACTGCTAAGTTTGATTCTTGGTACGTAGCAAGTCTTATTGTAACTACTGAAAAATACTTTGCAGGATCTATTGATAGTGATGTTATAAAGTTTGTAATCGGCAGTCTATTTATTGATGGACGATTGGCAATAAGTCAAAGACTTTATAATAAACTAATACACACAAACGATCCAAGAATCACGGACACCTTGAGCACAGAAGATCACGGCAAAAACACACAAGAATCAAAAGACTATAAAAACTTTTATAATACTTGGAAACAATACACCAAAACAGGAACCACATTATGAGTCAGTTTCTACTTCGTGAATATTTTGAACTTTGTGAAGGCGGAGTCTGCCAAGATTTATTGACAGAAGCAGAAAAAGTATTTGTCAAAAGCGGTGGAATGATGCTTTCAGGTGTTATTCAACGAGCAGACGCCAAAAATGGAAATGGTCGTGTTTATCCAGAAAATATCCTACGCCGCGAAGTAGAAAACTATAAAAAACTTATTGCTGAAAATCGTGCTCTTGGAGAACTTGATCATCCAGACGAAAGTGTTATAAACCTAAAAAATGCTTCACACATTGTTACAGACATTTGGTGGAACGGCAAAGATGTAATGGGCAAAGTAAAAGTATTATCAACACCATCAGGTCAAATATTAAAATCACTTGTTGAAAGTGGTGTAAAACTTGGCATTTCAAGTCGCGGTCTTGGTAGTGTAAAAGAGCGTGGTGGTCTAACAATAGTAGAAGACGACTTTCAACTTATTTGTTTTGACTTTGTCAGCGAACCATCAACAGGTGGTGCATTTATGAGTCTTTCAGAAAGTAAAAAAGCACCTAACATTTTCACAAAATCAGATAGAATAAACCGCTTACTAAATGATATTATAGGTGAAAAATGAAAAAAAGTGAACTCAAAGAAATAATAAAACCAATAGTTCAAGAGTGTGTCCGCGAAAGTGTTGAAGAAATACTTCTTGAAAGTGGTCTATTGTCAAGTGTTATAAAAGAAGTAATGAAAGGTGCTTTACCTGTTCTGACAGAAGCATCCAAAGCACAAACAGCAAATGTTTCACAACAATCAAAAATAAAACCACAAGTTAATAATGAATTGATGGAACAAATAAAACGAGAACGACAAGAAATGGCTGCTGACTTTCGCAAACAAAGTGAACAAGTTAGCAAAAATCTATCAATGAAAGTTGGTGGAGTTGATGTGTTCAAGGGAACCACTCCCGCACCAGCGACAGTTCAAGAAAGTGTAGGAAACCCGCTTGGTGGAATATCACCAAATGATCCAGGCGTTGATATAAGCAGACTGTTTGGTGGAAAAAAGTTTAATATTACTTGATAAAAGAATACGAGGAAAACATGAAAGTAAGTTTAGATGAAGTTGATGGCAATGTAGAAAAAATGATAAAAAAGTTTGTCAAAAAAACAAAAAAAATGAAAATAGTAGAACAAGTGTATGATCGCAGATATTTTGTAAAGCCTTCTATGGAAGAACATACAAAGCGTAGACAAAAGGCAAGAGCCATAGAAAAAGAAAAAGCAGAAGCAGGAAAAGAAGACTGAAAAACTACCTATATATAAATGTATATGTGTAGGTAAATAATGGCAAAAATAATAATAAAAAACAGCGAAATATCAAGTTCTGCCGGGATAAACATTCCTGGCAACCTGTCTATTGCTGGAGATACAGTAATAGGCGATTTATTTACTGACACTCTTACTATTAATGCCCACGCAACTTTTAATGAAGATATAAGTGCAGAAGAAGTTGTTATAAGTTCTTCTTTCAAAGGTGATGGTTCCCAGCTGCACAGCCTAACTGCTTCAAATATATCAAATTTTACAAATGATGTAAGAAGCAAATTTTCAGCCGGAACAAATATAACAATATCTAATGGTGTTATTTCGTCAACTGCTGCCGGTGGAACTGCCGGTGGAACTCCCGGTGGAACAAACCAAACAGTTCAGTTCAACAGTGGTAGCACATTCAGTGGTTCAGCAAACCTGATATACAATTATACAACAAACACATTAAGTGGAACAACGGCAGAATTTACAACAGTAACGGCGAGCAATGTTCTTATACATGGCACAGCAAGTTTATTTTCAAGTCCTCAAACAGCATATGTTTATATGATAGTGCAAGCGATAAAGTTTCAGTTTTTCCAGGTTTATCTGTTACTGGCTCTATAACTGCCTCGGGGCCAACACAACTTACAACAGTTAGTGGAACAACAGCACAATTTACAAATATAACTGGTTCAAACATAAGTGCAACAACAGCACAATTCACAACAATAACAGCATCAAATATATATCCACTAAGCTTTGGAGGAAAATATCCGTTATTGCTTGAAGGTCCACAAGTTGAAATGCCAGGATGGCAAGTTATTGGTGTGGGCGTTACTGGCCTGGCTTGTCCTGTTTCTTCATCGTATATTGTACCATTTTGGTTTGGCGCTCCTATTACTATAGATGCTGCTTCTTTTTATGTTTCGCAAACAGTGCCTGGTGCTTTGGCAGACTTTTCTATTTGGAGTTGCGA
>Ga0114918_10001079_pt1 | contig 24210 bp, 44 predicted proteins | sample LantaG_FD_87015 | JGI IMG/M metagenome (GOLD analysis project Ga0114918, IMG submission 87015) | Deep subsurface microbial communities from Baltic Sea to uncover new lineages of life (NeLLi) - Landsort_02402 metaG | ecosystem: Environmental > Aquatic > Marine > Oceanic > Sediment | place...
ATGAATATAAATTATTTTATTACGAACATGATCTGGCAAATCTGCTGCTCTTTTATAAGAATCTAAATTAAGTTTATATACATCTTCAAAGTTGTGGAATATCTCACATCCAGGTCCCGGCGGGATATCTAAAATAAACGCCCGGTCATATACTTCACTATATTCCCTCAGCCATTCATAATACATATCATATAATAACATTGACTCACGACGACTTAATCTTCCAATTGATATTTGAAACCCACCACTGTCTGCTATAAGATTACATCCATTAAATATTCCCATATCCCTACACTTTGTATATAATGTTCCCTCTTTTTCTTTATATTTATCATATTTCTTTTTACCTGCAAAATCTTGTCCAAATGAATGTAAAAATCCAGCTGGAGTATTAGCAAGAAATTTTGAAATATCATCTCGAGTAAAATTATCTTCAAATCGCCCTCGCCTTCCGGCAATAAAATTATCCATAATAGTTGCTAATGTTTCAAACCCTGCTAATATATATCCACTTCTCGCCATATCCTCTCCTATTCACATTTCATTTATACTTTGTTCCATTTAATTAATTTATAATCTACATTTAATTGATAGAAATTTTTAAGTTTATTATTTCAACTAAAAGTGATGGTTTAATAAAAATATCAAATTCTTTATATTTATCTTTATTTACCTCTATTTTATAATCATAGATTAATCTTTGACCTTTACAAGTATGCAGACAATACTCTATCATCTCATAAATAGTGGTATAAGTCTCAAACAAATTATTTTCAACAATTCTTCTAATGTGTAAAATTATTTGTTGTATTTCTATACGCCTCGAAACCGACAGTCTTTTTTTCGATGTGATTGCATTAGAGATCCAATCGACTTTTTTTGTACCATTACATTTATCACATACATATATACCATCTTTGTGTACTCCAGAACCTTTACATAAAGGACACAATAGTTCACCTTCTTTTAATTTTAATTCAAAATTCATATTATCAATCCTCAAGAAATTCTTCAACTACAAATGGTGGACCGGTTGCCATATCGTACACAGCAGCTACTTTTAAAGCAGTCATTATTCTTTTCTTTGGACTACTCCAATGTCTTGTTGTATATAATGACCCAACAGCAAAATGAGACCCGGAACCAATCGCTGTAAAATCTTCAATCTCATTCATCTGGAAATCTAGTAAAATTTCATATAGTTTTCCTTTTGTAGTTGCTACTAACAGATTTGATTCATGTACAGAACATTGTGATTCAGAATCTACAGCCAAACACCTCTTTGATTCAAAGTGTGCAATCATTTTATCAGGAAAATCAAGTACCTTTTTGGGTGCAGTAAAAAATTCAGGCTTAAGTACTTGGCCAACTCTAACACTTCCAATATAACCAATTAAATAAGGTCCATTGGTAAATATTTTGTTGCATTTCATTCGTCTTCGTTCACCATCTTTAGTAGTTGCATAACTATCAGCACCCATCCATACTTTTCCATTATCAACAATTGCTACAACTGTAGACATGTTACTCTCCTTTTAATTTCATATCATCTCTCATTCTAAGACATTTTGCCAAATCAAATGAGTAGTCATAAATATGTAATCCTTTACTTGTTGCAATTATTTCTCCATCTTCAACTCCAATCTCAGCAGCACAGTATTCTTTAAGCAATTGTATTCCGCCAAGATTTGCAGGAAATCCACCCCATAGATCCCATGATCTGAAATACGGATAAAAGTGTAGTTTTCCATCTTGGATTCTTGTATCAATTTGTCTTAAACATGGTGGGTCTTGAAGAAGCATGTCTGTTGGATGTGCTACTTGTAGAACCATTTGATTGTTTCTATATCCTTTGTTTTTATAAGTCCAGATTAATAATTCAATTTGATTTAAAAGATATGGATTTTCACCGACAACTTTACCAGGATGCATCCTATATACAATTCCAAGATCACGTAACTCATTCAGTTCTTTGATAATAATATCCGCCCAAACTTTATCATAATTTGTTATAACAGGATATTGAACTGGAAATCCACATAACCTCTGACCGTATGTATATGACTCGCCTTTTTTTAAATCAGCAGTCATTAAATACGGAAGATAATCATCAAGGTAATCATCTGCAACTGGATTTGGTATAGAGAAATGAGATTCAATTTGAGGTAATAGTGGTTTTACACCTGGATGCTCAACATGAATTGTTATCCAATCAAATTCCAATCTTTTCTGTCCAGCATATGATCCACGGTCAATTTTAAAAACTGTACCCTCTTCCAACATACGAAAAAGAGTTTGAAACCAAGCATCACTCAAATCCCTCGCTTTAATATATTGTAAATTTAACAATTAAATCACCACCTTTCATTAAGTAATAATTCGACTTTTAGGTGCAGGTTGTATTATTGGTTCTCCTTCTGTATCTCCACCAATAACAATTTCTTCAAGATTGGAAAGCATATTTTCGTCTGTTAATGTACCATAAATTTCCTCTTCATTCAAAACCTTCATAATACATTTATCAAACAAAACATCCATTCCGCCTCTAATATGAACTACAATTACATCACCTTCTTTAATTGAAGTTACATCTTCACCCACTGATGTAACTTTACAATATGCTTGAGGATCTTTTACTGCATCTGGAATTATCAATCCTCCGCTAGTTTTCTGTCTCAACATTATTTTACCGACTACTTTATTCTTGATTGCTTTGATCATTTTTCATTCCTTCCCGTCTCTTTTGTTTTTGAATTTTGGCTAATCTTTTTTGTTTGGCTTTATCCAACTTTTCTTTCATTGCTAACAATTTATCTTCTTCTCTTTTTATTGTTCTGATAGATTGTGCTTTCTTACGTCTTTTCTTATCACTTGGTTTTTCAAAATACATTTTCTCACGTAATTCTCTTGATAAACCGCTTTTAGAATATTTTTTCTTAAACCTTTTAATAAGACTATCGACTGTTTCTGATTTACGCCTTACCACACAAATGCCACTGTATTCGTCTGGTTTATAATGATTCGTTTGTATAATTTTTGTCACCCCCTTTCTTTTATACAAAACCAAACATGATATGGTTTCGTGATGAAAAATTTACTTTATATTTTTCACAGGCGTCGAATACCTGTGATGAATTTCTTATAAGATCTGATCTGGTTACGCCCTCTGGCATCAACCAAAATTTTCTACTCATTTCAGGTGTTAGTTTTTTTGTAATCTTTTCTAAATAATCAATCACCCCTTCTCTGTTCTCATATACAAGTTTGATGAAAACCCTATCGTCTTTCAAAAGGTCTTCTGTTATATCCAATGCATTATCATAGTCACTTTTATTAAAAATCTTTGGAGAATACATAAAATGAACTTTCTTTGATGGATCAGTTTCTTTAAGCAATGATCTTAGATCAAAACCATTAGTTTCTACATTAGCAATTGGATAGTCAAGTTCATTCAACATCATGCGTGTCTCATTAAAATGTTTTGGAACTGTTGGTTCTCCACCAGTGATCATAATACCGGACCGATTCCTATATATATTTTCTTGGATGTCAGAAAGTAAATATGGTGCTTCTGATGAAATTCTCATTTTGACAGATGTATCACACCAAGGACATTTGAGATTGCATGTTTTGAATCTCAAGATTATCATTGCCTGGCCGCTATCAATTCCTTCTCCCTGCCAACTTACAAAGTTTTCAATTAAATGTACTTCTTTCGTCATAATATACTCCTTTCATATTCATTTGTTCTTAAAAATAATAAACGATACTTATTTATTTCTTAACTAATTATAATAGAAGATGTTCCATCAGATACATGTATATAATCATCGTGTTCTTCTATAGTATTACCTTCTAACACTTCTATATTTATTTTTCCATAACACCCATGAGGTTGTTCTTCTCCATCTACAGTTAGTAAAAAACCATCCACTACAATATCAGCTCCTTCAAATTCCTTATAGTCAATTTCATCACAAACTGTTGTTACTTTAATCTTTGCCATAATTATTATCTCCTTTGTTATACAGTTAACAACACTGTTTTCTTTTTAAAGTCTGTTAATGGTTGTAGCATTAATTCATGCCTGTCCGTAAAACAAAACTTTAATGCTCCTTTTAAATCAGGAACAAAAAATGGTGGTAATCGTGGTTCCTCATCCGGAATTGCGATTACTTCAAATTTATTTCCTCCCTCTATATATTTATCATAGTTTGTTCTGATTTGTTCTCTCTGAACAGGATCAGATATTTTATCAAAATCTATTCCTCTAACTCGATACATATATGCTTTTGCACCACGTTGATGAATATTATACATGATCTTATTCCATGCTAACATTGCTCTAACCCCTTGAGGAATTACTTTATAATCTTTCAATGATTTTCCAAATGTTACAGGTCTTGAAATTCCTTTCTCTCCTTCCATAATCATTTTAGTAAACTCTCGTTCTTTTCTCCCAATGTACTCAAGAGTTCTTGTAATGTTAAACTTTTCTTCTTTAAGAATTAACTCTGATAATTCTTCTAGAAATTCTTTTGATTTACTTGGATAATCAGAGCGTTTAATTTCAACCCCCATGTAATTAATTTTATCAACATCTTTTCCTTCATTATTAACTACACGAATAGCATATCGTTTCTTTGCTAGAAATAATCCACGAGAAATAACCAATTCATTCTTTAACTTTAATCTATTAAAGTCCATATCAACATTATGTTTCTTTACAACTTCAGCAATTTTATCTTCATTTAAAAAGTTTTCTATCTGTTTACACCAGTTATTAATATTCTTAATTGATATTTCCTGTTTGAAATTACCAAACATACAGAAAATAGAATCTGTATCTCCAGTTATAATATAATCTCTACTAACTTCTGAAAATTTATATATTTCAGGATGTTTATCAGGATCAGCAAACATTTGTGCTTTTGTAATCATTGGAGGTTTTACATATGGTTTGCCTGTATCCAAATGTCTCATAAAAGCATCACCTTCAATGATTGATGTTTTCAATGCTTCTTGCCCAGATAACGTAATTGCTGCTGCTAATGATAAATCAAAAAATCTAAATGATTTATTAGCAACAACTCCATATAATGTATTTGCCAAAACCTTATATACCAATTGCCTTGTATAATAAAATGTTTCGCCATCTTTATCTTTTGCTTCAATGGCATCAAACATCTGTCCTTTATACTTCTTTCTTGAGGACATAATCATATCAACAACTTCACCAAATAATGAGAACTCTTTTTTATGTGGTTGAAAGAAACATCCATTTATTGTACATATTAATTTATCATCCTTAATCTTTTTAAGCAATTCTTTTGAAGATACACTCACTAGTTTCTTTTCAAATAATGGATCTATTACAACCTTAACTTTTTCTGGGAGTGCCTCAGGTCTATATGTTATATCATAACCAAGATGTGGATCTTGTGTTTTCATTACAAAACTATTAATACCAATGTTATATGTAATCATAAGACTTGGATATAGTGATGCAAAATCAAAATCTGTAATCCAATCATATGCACCTGGTGTAGGTTCTAATACAAATGCACCTGGATATTTTTGTTTTTGAATATGTGGATCAGCATTTTTTGATGCCGTTCCTTTTTCTTTGAGGTATGATACCATTAAAGAATCAATTTGCCCAAATGATGATACAGCATCAAATGATGTATTACAAATAACCCTCAACTCATTTAAAAGATTAATATGAGCAAGTTTATCATCAAGTTTCTGTAATAGTTCAGTATCTCTAATGTTATAGTCAATTGTTGTATTCAACATTTTCCAATACATTTCATTAAATGGTAATGGTAAATCGAGTTTTGTTACACCCAGTTCATGTTGTGCAATGAATCCCAATTTATAGTTTTCCATCTTTGTGAATGTGAATGTTTTATAAAGAAAATCCTGATCTATTGCCACAGTTCCCGGTATATGGCAAATGTATCTTTGTCCATCAACATAAAACTCATTGAATTTTGTAAAACTTGTTTGTCTTATTCCTATTTGTGGTAACCTTGTGAAAATATACTGTAAGTCAAAGCTGATACAATTCCAACCAGCTAAGAAATCAGGATCTTGATCTTTAAAATCAGAAATAAAATCAGACATCATTTTCTTTTCATTAGCAAATATTTTATATGTAATACCATCTTTCTTTTCAATTGGTTCTGTTTTATTATCAACAACATAACAAATTTTAGAACCATTGAAAATCGTGGTTAACATATTAATTGGAAACTTTGCTTCTGTTGGTGTTGGAAATACTCTTGATTTTCCTGTGTCGACCTCAATATCAAAAAACATAATATTTGAATACACTTTTGCTGATTCACCTTCGCTAAAATGATAATAATCCATAGCATGTTTTGCTGTTATTTTAACGTCACCCTCATATGTAATTTCAGGATCTAGGTTCGATCTATCTTTATATTTAATTGATATTTGATTTAATTGTTCATATGGTAAAATCTTTTTTGCTGGAACTCCATCTGGAGTTTGATAACAAATATAATCATCTGTTTCTGTATGAAATATTTTATTATTATCCCTATCTCTAAAAATATATAATACCTGTTGATTTTTGTTTATAAATTGAGTATCGATAAGTCTATAATCTTTTGTGTAATATTTTTCAGGAATTCTATATCTGTGAATACCAGTTCCAATTGCCTTTGCATGAACATCTGTTTTAATTTCTTCTTTTCCGGTCATCAATGAAGATATTTTACTCATAGCATCTTCATATTTTGGTTCCCATAAACTTAAGTTTCTATTAACAAACGATGGATGAACAACAATAATCGTTTTATAACCTTCCCATTCAACAATATTTCCATGTAATTTTGTAATTCCTGATTTTGCAATTCCAAATGCTTCCATTGGACTTGTGCCCATAATTACAATAAGCTTTGGATTACATGATCTAACTAAAGACATACAGTTAATTTTGCACATATCAATAACATCAGATGCTGGATTTCCAGTAGTTCCATCCTCAAGTAATGTTTGGCATAATACACAATTGGTTAATAAGTACTTAGTTTTATTCAAACCAAATTTATTAAAATATTTTCTAAACATTTTACCTGCCTTACCTACTAATGGCAGACCTTTTTTAACTTCATCTTTACCAGGATTTTCAGCTATAACTATAAGTTCAACCTGACTTAAATCATCTTTGCAATTCGTTTCTAAAATACATGATGGAGCATCAAGTAATGGGCAAACTGAGCAATTAGCAAATGAATTTTTTATTGAAAACAAATGATACCTCCAAAAAGATTTGTATTATGTTCTTATTTATAATACAAACATCCGTATATCTTTTTCATTTTATAATATAACTGTCTATATATATTAATTAGTGAAATGGCTAGGTGTGCTTGTTTTTTATTATTTTATTTACTAAGGCAAATCATAAAACACGAAAGGAGTATTAAAATGGTACAAGAAAATCAGGTTGCATTAGATCAATTGCCCGCTACTGCCCAAGATGTAGCAACCGCAAAACTCCTGGTAGACATCGAAGAGGCTGAAGCACTACTCGGATTCGGAAAAAAGAAAGACTATTCAGTTAATGACTTGCTCAAAAGCTTTGAAGTATGTTTTCAAGTATTTGAGGAAAATGGAGAAACGAAAAAGATTCTCCCATTAACCAATGCCAAAAACATTCTTATGCGCCATCAGATAGAACAGATGGTTGCAGAAAATGGGCGGTTTGATGTAACCGGCATGATTCCATTCGAGAAAATATGTTTATCATGTCGTGGTACCGGAGAATTGTATAAATTCTTCCGACGTGTCGTTCCAACTCCATGTAAGTTTTGTAAGGGTGAAGGAACATCTATTCGACAATGTATATCTTGTAAAGGAACCGGTCGATATAAAAACAAAGATTGTCGACTCTGCAATGGAACTGGCAAACAGATAATTAAATGCCGCAGCTGTCATGGTAAAGGTGTTTTCAACAAGTTTGCAATTGATGCCAAAATCAGTTCAACAACACCATGTAAAAAATGTGAAGGACATGGTTTTATTACACCAAAACCAGAGACAAAAAAACAACATGTTCACACTCCAAACAATCCAGTTATAACTGCGGATTTGGGCGAGACGATCAAGAACACTGTTGTTGCTATCAATCCAAAATAACAAGTATTTTTTTAAACACCTGGCCAAATGTGAATATGACATGGAGGAATAGTATTTTTATTTCTCCATGTCACATTCATGTAAAGAAAAGTTATCCTCTAAAAAATTCTCCAATGATATTTTTTTTGATACAATCTTTTCATTCTTTTTCATTTTTATTTTTTTTGGTTTTTCTAATCCCATCGAGTCATATACACCATCTCTATTTTCTGATTCTTCGATCTTTTCACATAACAAAAGTATATCATCATTTTTTAGTAATGGCATTCTTTCCCTAAGCTCTTCATATAACAATTGTCTTGGTTGTCTTTTATAAAACATTATATCTCGTTTACTTACTTTAAAATCCATTACACATTTCTTAATAAATTTGAATAGTTCTTCTTTTGTTAAATATCTCAAGTTAATATCATTAAAATATGTATCTAAATAATGATTCAACGGACCATGTTTTAAGAATAATGATATGAGAAATGTATGTGTAATTGGAGAATTATATTTCAAAATATCTGGAGTTTTAATTTTTCCATTATCGTCATATGTTGGTCTTGGAATCGGACTATCCCTACGTCTATCAAACAGCCAGTTGTTGAAAGTCTTGTATGGCATTAATTATTCCTTTTAGTGTTTGTTCTTTATTGCAAATTTAGGATGCTCTGTATTCAAACAAAGCAATCTGTTACACGCTCTATCGTCCCAATACTTTTCATTTTCATGATGAATATGCCACTGAAAGTTTTTTCCATTTCTTGGACTTATACCGACTTCTCTACATTTTTCTTTACTGATTGTTTTCCAAAGATCCGTATCAGGAAGAGATGGATATGTAAAATCCATTTCTCGATTTTCCAAAAAATGAAAAAACAGATGTTTGCCCATATCTTGACATTTTACCAAACCGAATGGACCAAAGATCTTTTGGCTTGGATAAACCCTAGTTCTTTTGGTGCCGTTTGCATATTCATATGTACTATTAGATTTGAAGCAACATCCCGGACAAAGTGTCCCGTTCCTTTTTCTTTCATTCTGATTACATATTCTACAATCACCATCCATACTATCAATGATAGCTTCTATTCCATCATAATCAATCGGGTTATTTCCCTTAAAAGTCTTGTTAGTCATTTTTAATCTCCTCACAAATTTTATTATAAAATTTACTCATTTGCTCTCTACATTTTAACTTCGGTACATCTAATAGTCCCCATAATGCTTTTTCAAGCACTTCAAATAGTTCCTCCTTATTATTATATAGATATTTTCGTGGTAACAATTCAGGATACGATAAACTATTTCTAGCGATTGGAATACAGTTATTATTAATTGCATCTACAATTTGATAACCAAATGTATCTTCATGTGCTGTTATTAATAAAACTTGAGATTCGCCAAGAAATTTATAATACTCTTCAAAATCTTTATGATCTTTTCTTGTAATTGAACCGAATTTACTTTCAACTTTAGCTTCCAATTCTGAGTCGACCTTTTGCAATCCTGGTCTTGATGCTGATACAATTCCATATTTTTTTGTTTCATTTTTGAAGCATTTAAGATGCGTTGGACCTGGCAATGATGTAACAACTGTATTTGACCACTGAAGTTTCTGATCATGATAGTTACTCCCTGCAAATATTTTATTGAACATTGAAGCATGTGCTGTTTCGACAGGGAACTTTGAATATCTAACTTTTTCAAAATAATCGAACCTATTTGCGCTTGTAGCATGACAAAAAGCAAACATTTTCTTTGGATGTCCATGATATAAGACATTGCAAAAAAGACCAGGAAAACTAATATCAGCTAAAAATAATATATCATTTTCGGTTATATTAAGACACAAGTATTGGCTAATTTGCTCTGTTTCAAATTCAATTGCAAGTTTAATTGGAGAAAACAAACTCAGATTTCCACGCCTATGAATCATCTTATTTGCATAATCTTTACCTAATGTTACAACTTTATAACCTGCTTTTCTAAATTCCTCAGGAAATTTCCACATCCACCACGATTGATACCTGTTAGGAGTTGGATATTGAGGTACAAAAATTATTCTTTTATTCAAATTATCTTCTTCCCCTTTCATATAATAAATCTGGTATATCTAATTTTTTAGCATGTTTACAAACCCAGCAATAACATCCGCTAATGTTATTATCTATTGGGCAATCTTTGAAATAATTACACCAATCTTTTTTTTCTAAATGTAAGTTATAATAAGTTTTAAATGTTGGACCTGTTTCTCCAAATTCCGATTGACCTGAACTCATACTATTACCTCTTTTAATCTATTAATTTAGATAATTGTTTTACGTCCTCAATCTGTTTCTTTAATATATCGACTACTGCATATTCAACAAAGAAATTTATCTCATCTTCGGTAAACTCACATTCCATTGTACAAAAACCATCTTTTGGTTCATGAACTTTTAAGATTTTCATTATATATTCCCCCACATAAAAAAATTTACCATCGAAAATATTAATAAAACAATCATTTGAAATATCAAAAATTTCTGTTTTGTTTTAACAAATATATATACTTGAACTGCATAGCTTGGCAAAAATACTATCCATCCAAATCTATTATGAATTTGTAATAAATATAATGCTATAAGTGTTAATGTGAAAGAAATAATCCCAAGTTTATTTAAAAAATCCACTTACACCTACCTTCAAATAAAACAAACTTTTTTTCATACTCCCATAATGATTTTTGACTTGGATATACAGCATTAAGCAATTCTTCTTTTAAAGATTTTTGTTTAACCTCATGTATATATCTAACATTCATTAAAGTTGTATAAAAAATAATATCTCTTCCCTCTCTTGCAAGAGCTTCACCAATAAATCCCCAACCTCTATGTGCTGGATGGATTTCACTCACTGGATCAGGAAAATAGAATGTTATATTTTCTTTAGGAATTGATAGTAATGGAACAGGAATGGAGTTTTGAAACATTTGTGCTTTGATATTATTTTTGTGTTTTCTTAATGTTAGCGCTTCTTGTTTTCTTTCTATATCAGCATCTCCAGAATATACAATTGTTATACTCTTGCTTGTATCACATAGAATTTCATAACAACCAATTATTTCATCATCTGGATGTGGTGCTATAATAACTGTTTCATGAGTTGCTTCTTTTTCTTCAGTCATACAATCTCTCCTTTTTATTTATTTGTTACCGTCATTAAGTAATTTGTCTCACTATTATGTTCTCATTTTTAATACACTTATCTATATATATTAATTAGTGAATGGGAAGTTTTGCTTATTTTAATATCTTAAACAAAGGAGAAACATTGTGGATTTCAAGAATAAGATAAACCAACAAAGCAGAGATGAATTGATTACAGGTCAATTATTTTTTCGTCAAATGGGAGCCGCAATGGAACTTGATATGTCACACAGAAGTCTCTTTGCAGTTGTTGGATTAATTGCACTTCCTCAAAAACATTTTTTAATTAAAACAGAATATCAATATACAATTGCTGGGTGGGGAGATCTCTATGAAGATGGTCTTATTATAGGAATTGATCTAACAACAGCAAAGAATTTAAAAACAGTAGCACGTGGCGATAACATAGGTTCGTTATTAACAAAACCTGTCTGGAGGATATGATATAATGAAAATGATTAAAAGTATTTTGGATAATGATCAATATAAATTCACCATGCAACAGGCATTGTTGAAGTTGGGGTTCGGTTCAGTTCCGGTTGTATATAAATTTAAATGTCGAACCAAAAAGGTTGATTTTTCAAAAGCTTACCATGATATTGTATATCAAATCGACTGTTTAAAAGATTTATCAATTTCAGAACAAGAGTTAGAATTTATGAAATCTCTACGTTATTTTTCTCCCGATTATTTATGTTTTTTAAAACAGTTTCGGTACGATCCCGATTATGTTACTACACAGTTGAATAAAGAAACTGGTGAACTAGATATTATCATTGCAGGACCATGGTTTCATACTATTCTATTTGAAGTCCCAATATTAGCAATTGTAAGTGAGTCATATAGTCCAGGTGGACATTTTGAGTTCGCTGATAATAAACTTCATGAAAAGATAAAGAATTTGGTTTATGCACCGGCATTTAGATTCATGGAATTTGGTACACGAAGAAGGAAATCATTTGATTGGCAACATCATGTTGTTAATACATGTAAAAAGAAAGTAACTAATAATTTTATTGGAACAAGCAATTTGTTGTTAGCAATGATAACAAAATCTAAAGCTGGGTACAATGGCACACGAATGGTTACAAGCACATCAACAGCTTGGATACCGTGTCAGTAAAAGTCAAAAGATGGCATTTGAAAACTGGATTAAAGTATATAGAGGAGATCCGGGGATTGCCTTATCTGATGTAATCAATACAGATGTATTCTTAAAAGATTTTGATGACCCTCTTTTTTATAAACTTTTTGATGGGGTGAGAGAAGACTCAGAACCTGACCCAATTAAATTTGGTCATCAAATAGTTAATTTCTATTATAGAAAAAATATAAATCCACAGACAAAAACCATTGTATTTAGCAATGGATTGACATTCAAACATGCAGAAACACTATATAATGAGTTTCATCGCTTAATAGGTATCTCGTTTGGTATTGGAACAAATCTTACTAACGATTGGGAACACGACCCATTGAATATTGTTATTAAGATGATTTCTTGCAATGGAGAACCAGTAGCGAAAATTTCAAACTCACCTGGTAAGGGTATGTGTGAAAGTCCTGAGTTTGTTTCTTATCTAAAATCAGTTTATAAAATCGACTAGTTTAATTCTCATTGTTTTTATAGAAATTTTTTAGAACAAAATAGAGAATTAATAAAATTTTAAGAGTTTCAGTATATAACTTAAACTATAATTAAAATAATCGCTGATGTAGTGTAATCTGGTAACACGAGAGTTTTGGGTACTCTAGTTACGGTTCAAATCCGGCATCAGCGACCATTACACCGACCAATTGCCTCTTTTATTTAGAACAAAAAATAAAAGAGGCAATTAAAATGCTATGTGAATATGGTTGTGGAAATAAAGCAGCATTTAAACTAAAAAATGGAAAACATATTTGTAAGGATAGTCCTAATAAATGTGCAGCGATAAGAAAAAAGAATAAAACTAAAAAACAAACACATTATAGATTTGTAAACCCAGAAGATAATCCTGCAAATATAAAATTAGAATGCTGTCACTGTAAGAAAAAAATAAGCATGTCAAATATAAAAAAACATATAAATGCATGCTATTTAAATCCTATAAACTTAAAGATATGTCCAGTTTGTGGTACCCCTATAAAAGATTACAAAAATAATAAAACATGCTCATCAAAATGTGCAAGAAAATATTTTTCTAATATGTATTTAGAATTTGCATCTATACCCTGGAAATTTAGAAGTCCTAATTATAGAGAAATATGTTTTGATATTCATGAAAAATCTTGTATTATTTGTGGAGAAAAAAATATAGTTGAAGTTCATCATTATGATTGGAATCATGAAAATAATGATCCATCTAATTTAATTCCTCTCTGTTCAACACATCATAGATATATGGGTAGTAAATTTGAAAAATTAATTATTAAAGAAGTAAATAATTATCATAGATCAATTTCAGCAAAGAATTAAACTGAATTTGCCCGGGTAGACGAACTGGCATAGTCGCAAGGTTTAGGCCCTTGGTCTTCGGACGTGGGGGTTCAACTCCCCCCTCGGGTACCAACAAAAAAAGGATGTTGGAATGAGCGAAGAATTTATTCAATATAGATTTCCATGTAAAACTTGTCTTGTTCAAGCTGCTTGTCAAGATCTTGATAGAATTAAAAGTAGGGAACTTAATGAAAATCGTCCCTCATTAGCTCTTCCCATATTTAAGGATAAAAGTTATCATAAAGGTCTTTTAGAATGTATATTAAATCTTCTAAAGCAGATAATGGATAAAGTATCCAGAGATGGGGGATTAAAAGATTTTGACAAACAGGATGCTGATAAATTACCTATGGCATATGTTCATCTATTGATTGATACGTCAGCAATTTTATGTCATATGGTCAACTCGACAAGTTGGAGAGAAGGCGAATTATTTGAATTTGACAGAATCGAACTTAAACGAAGATTAACTCAATTGGAGAGGTGGTTATGATAAAATTACCCACTATGAATCCAGAAGTTGTTTCTAAAGAAATACAGAAGTTTATTTTAAATAAGGTTAGACATCATAAAAAGACTGGGGTTGTTCTTGGTCTATCTGGTGGAATAGATTCTTCAGTTGTAGCTGTTCTTTGTCTAAAAGCTTTTGAAGGAACTCCTTTTGTTGTAAAGGGGTATTATCTTCCACATAGTAATGATGATAATAGTAGAGTTTTTGTTAATCGTCTTATAGATGCTTTCCCTAAAATAGAATATCAAATAGCATCAATATATGATCAATGTACATTCCATGTATATCAGGTAGAAGCATATACTTCACAATTAACCAATTATCAAAAAGGAAATTGTTACTCAAGAGTAAGAGCAACTTTTCTATCAGCTTTTGCTGAAAAGGAAAACAAAGTTTTATCAGGCACAGGGAATCGTGATGAAGATTATGGAGTTGGATATTACACAATGTTTGGCGATGGTGCAGTTCACATGAATCCCATAGGGTGTCTTTCAAAACGATTGGTATATCAAATGGCAGAATATTTAGACATACCATTATCAATTATTAAAAGACCTCCTACAGCTGGATTAGAACCAAATCAAACAGATCTTGGTGATCTTGGATATCAATATAGTACAGTTGAAATTGTCATAGAATCAATACATCAAAAAGTTAGTGAAATTGATTTACATAAAATCCTTGAAGCAAAAGGGATTACTTTTGATCGTAATAAATTCGCTGATATAGGAGAGATGGTTGAAGATATCTTATCAAGGCATCTTGGTGCTTTAGTCAAAAGTCAAATTATTAATCCTCCTGTCCCAACAGTAACCTTACATTATAGCGAGGTGCTCCAAAATGAGTGAACGATTTGCACAAGTTGTAGTTCCTTGTAATGACTGTATAGTAAAATCTATGTGCAGTGATAGGGAACGAACAGAAGAAAGAACTAAAATGTGGAATGGTTTATTAGGAATTCCCAAAGTTGATGAAACTAAAAAGATGTATCATAAAAGTCTAATTGAATGTTGGGCGAATATGGGATGGGATATTGTTTCTCATATGAGTCATATTCAAACAGAAGGAATTCCAAAAGAAGCACAATCAGTATTTATGAATTATTTAGTTGAAATGTGCAATACATTACAATGGTTAGTGAACTCAAAAAGTTGGAGGGATGGAGAAGAACATTCATTTGACTCAATGGAGTTAATGCACAAAACCAGACAATCAGTTGGTTGGATACCAAAATAATTAATTAGCCACCGTTGCTTAGCTGGCCGATAGCGCCGCACTTGTAATGCGGAGACGATTAGTCCACGTAGGTTCGAATCCTACCGGTGGCTCCATATAAAATATCGGGTTCGACTCCCGACCTCTCAATGAGAGGAAATTGAACTGCAAGGGGCGGTTCTATAATTGTTTATGGGAGGATAATTCCTCCCTAAACAAAAGAAAGGAAAAATATGGAATCAATTAAATTGTTTCATATCATTGCAACAATAATATTTTTATTCTTTGGAATCATATGGACCACAAAAACTTGGTCAAATAGCTTATTGAAAATAATCTTCTTTTTTATGGCAGTGTGGGGAATTGTTATATGTCTTTATGATTACGGATTTATTATTAAACAATAAAAAGGAGTTATTATGGCTACTTTATTTGATGAAGAATATGGCACATATAATAATATTGCCAGAGAACTTGATATAGAAACAACAAAAGCAATAAGACCATTGTTTGAAAAATATGTCAAAGCTGGTTATAAACTTAAAGAAATCGCTTATATTATTATTTCTAATGTGGGTATGGAAGAGTGTGAACGAAGACTTACAAGAAATGGTAAAATAGCTCAGGCGAAGATGAAAGAACGACAACATCAATCACGTCTTAAAAAAGATTCTAAATAATTTTTGCCCCCGTAGCTCAGCGGAATTAGAGCAGGACGTTTCTACCGTCAAGGTCGCAGGTTCGAATCCTGCCGGGGGTGCCACTCATTAAACAATATAGGTGAATAATATGACATTTGGAAACTTTATATTTATGGTAGTAAATGGACTTATGGGTTCAATTATGATTGTTGGAGCAGTTGTTGTAATAATTTCTGTATTCACAATGGATCTTGGTACTATGTTTTTCGGAATAGTATTGGTTATGGGATCATTTTTAATATTATCAATATCAATTAAAATAAAAGAATCATTTGATGATAAAAATTTAACCACAAGTCATGAAAAAAATACATAGAATTATATATTTAATTATATGCTTTTTAGAACATCTATGTACAGTAATATTTATAAAAGATCCATGTAAAGGCAATAAATGTTTAGTTAAAGCATGTTGTTCACAAGCATGTGATGAAAAACTACACTATCAATGTTTTTTTGATACTGAAGGAAGCATAATATTTCTAAAAATATGTGCTATTTCAATAGTTTTATCATTTTCATCATTGGTAATAGTATTAGTTAAGAAATTAATTTAGCCCCTTGGTGAAGCGGTCTACCACGACGGGCCTTGGACCCGTTATCTTTCCCAGGTTCGAATCCTGGAGGGGCTTCCAACAAAAAATGCGAAAGGATAATTATGTGCGATAATCCAAACTGTACAAGTGAAAGAATATTATCAGTAGACGCCAAATGTAATGACCTTTGCATGGTAGATTTTAATGGCGCACAAAGAGATGACTATGTTCCAGGTGATATTGGAATTAGCGATAATGAAGATTATATCAGCTTCGATTATTGTTTGGAGTGTGGAAAAGTTCAAGGAAAATTTCCAATTGATGATCCAAAATTTTCATTATAAACATATGGTTAATAATTTTAAAGAATAAAGAATCAACTAACAAAAGGAGATAAAAATGAGCGAAATGACAATCACAGAAGGATTGAAAAAATTAAAACTTCTGGAAAAACGAATGGCAAAAAACTGTGAGGAAATTGAAAGATATTCTTCTTTGCTTTCCAACGAAAAACCAATTTTCGATACTGAAACCAAACAAAAGGAAGAAGTTCGAAAATTGATTCAATCTAATCAAGATTTGGAAAAGGAATATTGTCATATTAAGGCAATGGTTGACTATACCAACTTGATGATTATTGTTAAGATCGACGATGAAGAACGAACAATTCATAGTTGGTTAACTGTCTTGAGAAAGACTGGTAGTCAGCTTATCAGAACTTTTTCATCTTTGAGTGATCGTGAAGCAAGTCAACGCCAAACGAGATTCAGAGATAAAGATACAAACATGACTCCAACTGTCATTCGTTTGTATGATGAAAACGATAAACGGAATGGACAGAGAAAGTGGGAAGATTTAACATCTGGGAAGACCATTGAAGGTCGTCTTGAGGTGATCAATGCAACCACACAACTCATGGAAGTTCCTGTAATTTAATTACTTTGGATTCGGTAGTGTAAACATTGAAATAAATGAGCCCTTCCATATTGGGTAAATATGATTCCTTTACAGGAGACTACGATAGCCTTGAAAGCTATTCATTGGCGAAAACGCCTTATATCAAGGTTAAAGATTTAATTCTCAAGTTTAACTCGTGCCGCAACGAGAATAAATAAGGCGGTCTTAAAGTCTCAAGAGGTAAAGAATCAAGGTTAGGGGTATTGTGATATACCGAGAAAAATCCAGGTCAAGTGAAGCTTCTCATTAGCAACAATTCACTTCTGGCTGCTATTTGGATCCAAGTTTATTAAAAATTTTATGGCCGGGTGGTGGAACTGGTAGACACAAGGGACTTAAAATCCCTCGAGAATAACTCTCGTACGGGTTCGACTCCCGTCTCGGCTACCAAATATCTTGGCGACATGGTGGAAAGGGTAGACACGCTAGTTTCAAACACTAGTTCTTTGATCAAGAATGTGGGTTCGACTCCCTCTGTCGCTACCATAAAAAATCTTAATGCGGGGTAGAGTAGCCTGGTTAACTCCCTGGTCTCATAAGCCAAGGTCTCATTGCGAGAACACGGGTTCGAATCCCGTCCCCGCCACCAAAAATCTAACCTATTCCTGTACGCCCAGGTGATGCACCGGAATGTCAGATAGCTGGCTGGATTAACAAGGAATTTCTAGAAAAGTACTTGTTATACAATTAGGGTAGGTTGGGCATGTTTTAAAATTGGTGACTGAACGACAAATCGACAATATGGCAACGATATAGATTTGCATGACCGGAGGCGCACCAAAGGTTCCCTGTTGTAGTCGCCAGATATTTCAATTTTAAAAGGAAAAAATGATAAATAAAAACGTAATGAAAACATCTGAGTTTGATGACGCAATATACTATCGTGTTGCTTGTTCTTGTGGAAGTGATGAACATGACGTTACTATTGAATTTGAAAAAGATGATAAAATTCCATCTATGATATTTTTAAACTTTCATAAAAGACTTGGTTGGTGTTCTAGATGGGGAACTCTTAATATATTTGAAAGATTCTGGAAAAGAATAACCGGTTCTTTTAAAATGTTATTCACTGGTTATATTGAAGTTGAAGAAAGTTTTATTTTGAGTGAGGATAATATTGATCCTTTCATTGAAGCTCTTAAAGAAGGAAAGGGTTATATTGAAAATAAAAGGTGAGTTGCCCGAGTATGGCTTAAGGGAGCAGTTTGCTAAACTGTCGAGTGTAATAGCTCCACAGGTTCAAATCCTGTACTCACCGCCACTTTGACAAGAGAGGTCTGGAAAAAGAAAGTTTGGTCTACTCCAGTTCAGTGGAAAGGATGCGAGTTATAGTAAGACAATGGTTCGCCAAACAGCCCAATCTTACATACTGCGGACGCATTGTGCTCTTGTCATTTAACTTTTGAAAGGAAATTATGAATCGATGTCCTTGTAATAAATGTATTTGTGTAGCTATGTGTAGATTAAAAACATATCCTTCTTTAATTAACTCATGCTCTTTATTATTGTCTTATTTAGAAAATCCATTTTCGCTTTCATTAATAGATCGATCTAATGGAAGATTAAAATTGATACAGAAATCTCTTGATCCAAAAACATGGACCTTATTTTATGATGAATTTGGAAGAGCAATGGTTGATAGTTATACTGGATATAAACAATGTCATTTTTACTACTAACGAAAGGATATTAATATGAAATTTCATGAATTAATTTATTGTGAATCATCCATTCAAGATGTAATTAAAAAAGAATTTCCAGAAGCAGTTTTTACAGATGCATCTGATATTGTTCATACAGAAAGATTTTCAGTTGATATTGAATCTGAATCTGAGAATATAGAAAGAGATTTTTATATTTTTGCTATAAAAAAAGGGTTTGCAAAATGCTGTTTCTGTTTTGAATTATTACTTCGCCAAAATCCATCAGAAATATCAAAGTGGATTGAATTGGTAATGAATAATTTAGGGATACGTGGGAGTTCTGAATAAATAGAACAGTACATCTAGGGGTTGGGAGGGTGTGCACCAAAATAGAAAGGAATGAAAATGTTTTTAGAATATCTTATAAAATATTTAATAGCTTGTGGAATTGGTTTTAACATAATGTTATTAGTTATGTTATTTGACTGAAAGGAGAATGCATAATGGAAAAGCGGCATTGTAAAATATGTAATGCTATTCTTAGCGGATATAATAAAACCAACGTATGTTTTTGTCATAATGAGAAACCTGATGATATACATTTGCATTTGAAAGTTACATGTTGTTCCAGCAGAGGAAATGAAAAATTTTTATATACATATAGAGAGTATAATGGTGGATACTGTGAGTAATATAATATATACAGTAGTAACAATAAAACACAACCTGAAAAATAGATGTGTCGGATGGTTTCCAACTAAAGAAGAAGCAATAGAAGTAGTTGTTGAAAACTACGGAAATATCAATGAATATGGATATTATCCATATGCGATAGTTGAAGGAGTCAAACCGGGATTATATAATTTTGATCGTGAAGAGATCTGGTTTAAGTGGGATAATGATAAACATCAATATATACAATGTGGTAAACCAGATAAGTTTGGAAATTCAACTTGTTACTCAATGGGGTAAAAGAAAGGATTAATATTTATGTTTCGGAACTGGATAAGAGGTATAATACACTCTATACAAAAAGCTTGGAGACAGAGAAATTACAGAATGATATATTCTGATACATATGGATATGGTGTTGAAGAACAGCTGTCTTACAATCTTAAATATCAGTGGTTTATTAATCATACTGATTATATTGAAGAAGAATAACTGGAGGGGTCGACAGTGGGGAAGTCAACTTGTCTTGAAAACAAGGGCGCGATAGCGTTGCAGGTTCAAGTCCTGTCCCCTCCGCCACTTTAAAACAAAAGGAGTAAGTATGATTTGTCCGGTTTGTGAAATAAAGGTAGAGGAATTTGATGAACCAGATGGAGCAATTAGATTTATATGTTGTCATTGCAAAACTCTTATAACATTAAGAGATATAACAGATGATGAAGCATGTCAAGATGAAAAGGATGATTAATGAGAATTCCTTTTTGCAAAAAATGTTTAGTATCACCTATATGTAATAAAAAGTGTGATTATTTACAGAAGAAATTGGATATGCTTAAAACAGTATCATCTTTCTCATTTTTCAATTGGTTCTTTTTTGGTTTTGTAGCAGTGAATATTATATTAATAGCTATTTATGAATCTATGGAAAAAGTTCAAATCATAGGTATTATAAGTTTAATGGTAGGTCAAGTCTTGCTTCTTATCTTACATATATTAGCAAGAAAATTAAAAGATAAAATTGAATCTAAATTTGATAAAGGATTTTAAAAAAAGGAATAAGTCAATGAAATGTATTGAAAAACATGGAGACGTCAAAAGAGTCAGTGATGAAGTTGCAGCAGATATGGTCGATAATAAAGGATGGGTATATTGTCCAAAATCAAAATGGAAAGAATCAGGTCGGGGTAACTAGGTGATCTTATGATTAGAATCCATATTGATTGGAAATTTATGAGTCCTTTATTGGGTGTAGCATCTGGAATTTTAGAAGTTCGTGATATGCATCTAAGTAAAAATACATTACTCTTACAATGTAAAGTAAAAAAAGAGAATGGATGTGTTAAATATGAAGCTATAGATAGAACCAAACCCGGCATACATTCCAAATTTTTTGAAGCGATAAGACCAGAGGTTAGTATAATGGTAGATTCGTATTTTTATGGAATGACATTATGTGACTTAACATTTTGTTGGTTAGAAGATTCGCTGAACAGCGAAGGATGGGAAAACTGGGCAATAAAACATGATATAGATCCAAAAGAAATAGATGCAATCCCATATTCAAAGCAACGAGAAATGGGGGTTTAACTCAGTGCGCAGAGTGTCGCTTTTACACGGCGAAAGGCGAAGGTTCAAATCCTTCAACCCCCACCATATTTTCTAATGAAAGGATTACTATGAAAGGTGGATATTGGGTTCCAGCAGTCATAGAAGATAAGGAGATAACATATTCGTATGAACGACACGAACCAATTCAATTAAAAAGCACCCCATGGTTATATTGTAAATTTTGTGGATTATTATATCTTAATAATGCAATCACAAAATGGTGCATCCGTATGGGGTGTAATTGCAATTATCATAAAAACTTCAAAAAGATGCTATATAAGGGAGGTAATTAATCATGGGGAAGCAAAACGTAGATTCCATATAATAAAATGTGGAACAAATTATACAATTAAAAAGAGATTCGGACCTTTTTGGTTCTATGTAAGAAAAGGGTTTAAAAAACTATCATTTACTGATTTTGGTGATGTAGTTAGATATGTTAATGAAAGAAGGAGAAATAAATAATGCTGTGTAGTTATGGTTGCGGAAGGCCAGGAATACATTATTTCAAAAGAGTGAATAAATGGTGTTGTGAAAAGCAGCATCAAAAATGTCCGGTAAACAGAAAGAAATATTCACAACCTGGAAATAAAAATCCTATGTATGGTAAAGAATGTGTATTTAAAGGTAAAACAAAAGAAAACTACACACCATTAAAAATAGTTTCTGAAAAGATATCTGAACATCATAAAAAAGGTAATATAAAATGTTATTTTCTTAATTATTGGACTGGTAAAAATCACACAGAAAAAACTAAATTAAAAATAGCTAAAAAAATGCGAGGGAATACTTACGGTAAGGGAAGAGGAATTAGAACTATTTATAATGATATAACATTTAAATCATCTTGGGAAGCTGAAGTTGCTAAATTTCTTGATTTAAATAATATAAAATGGAATTATGAAGAAAAAGAATTTATATTAAGTGATACCGAATCATACAGACCTGATTTCTTTATTTATGAAAATAATTCATTTGTTAAACTTATAGAAGTTAAAGGTTATTTCAGAAAAGAAAATAAAATTAAATTTCAAAAATTCAAACAAAAATACCCTGAAATTCAAGTAGAATTATGGGATAAAAAAATTTTAAAATCTAAGAATATAATTTAATGGGGGGTGTTCCTAACAGCGGGCTGTAAACTCGTTGCCATAATATGTTAGGTGGGCGGCAAGAGGTTCAATTCCTTCACCCCTCACCAGTTTGCCGGGGGGTAAAAACGAAAAGGAATAGGATTTGATGCTGGTAAAACCGTTAAAATGAGATTTCCACTCAGAGCATCGCTTCCACCCCCCGGCATTTTTAAAGGTGCTAATATGACAACAGTAATGAGAGATGGGGAATGTTATGAAGTCATAGATGAGTGTGGAGATATGTATGCTGTATGTGTAGTTTTTAAATTTGCTGATTTTCCATATCTTAGAGAACTAAAACTTTGGTGGGAAAAGAAACATTGCACTGTTGTAAAAAAATAGTTTGCCGGGGGGTAAAAAGAAAAAGGAATAGGAAGAAGATGCTGTCAAAGACGTTAAATGAGATTTCCTCTCTTTGCATCTCTTCCACCCCCCGGCATTTTTAAAGGTAATATATTAATTATCTAATGTCTATAAGTATATAGAACATACATAAAATTTCAAATTTTAAAGGGGATAATATACAGATGGCAATTCGTTTAAATAAGGAGAGTTTGAGCGGTAGCATAGATTCTGATGATGCTAATGCTAGTGACATTAATATAATAGAAATTGATGATCATGAGCAAAAATGCACAGATGGTGAATGTCGTCTTGAATGGGACGATGATTAGATAGCACAGCTACCTGATACATAGGTCATTAGAGGACCTCCAAATTCAGTTTAACCGTATTATTAATTAAAACTGAAAAAAGGAGAACTAAAAATGACTTACAAAGAACTCAAATTAAAAATAAAAGAACAACAAAAATCTTTAGCACAACAAATAAAAAGAGGCAAAGAACTTCGTAAACCTTGTAACAGAACAGATGTTACAGAAGAGGATAGAAAACTTTACTATTCTACATGGGGCGAGGGAGATGGTTTTTCATGTTGGAAAATTGAATCTCTCAGTGATGTATATCGGCATAAACATATTGCTTATTGTACTATGTTTTTCAAAACTCCATATGAAGAAATTGAACTATTTTGCAAAGAAAGTCCAGACTTTGACAGAATTGATTCATATAAAAAAGAATGGGAAGGTTTGCTTGATGAAGCTTTACTTGATTGTGCGTAAAGATTTAACAACTTCTCAGATGGCTGTGCAAGCAGGTCATGCGTTAGCAGCATACTTGTTTCACAGCCATTTTTCCCGCTGGAAAAATGAAACATTAATATATCTGGGCGTAAAGAACTTGTTTCATTTAGAAAAGTTAAAACTTAAGTTTAAAAAAGATAATATCAAATATATAGAGTTTCGTGAACCTGATTTAGATAATCAAACTACAGCAATTGCAACTGACATAAGTAACAAATATATTGAAAAGCTTAATTTATTATGAATGATTTAATAAAGAGCCCGG
>Ga0114918_10001080_pt1 | contig 24199 bp, 14 predicted proteins | sample LantaG_FD_87015 | JGI IMG/M metagenome (GOLD analysis project Ga0114918, IMG submission 87015) | Deep subsurface microbial communities from Baltic Sea to uncover new lineages of life (NeLLi) - Landsort_02402 metaG | ecosystem: Environmental > Aquatic > Marine > Oceanic > Sediment | place...
GCCGCGGCCGCGGCCGCGGCAGCAGCCCCCCCCTCGCGCGCTCGCTCCGCGTCCGTCTCGCGCTCGGCCGCGGCGACGCCCGCGGCGGCGCGCAGGGCCAACGGCGGCGGCAGGAGCAGCAACGGCAGGAAGGCCTCCGCCGCGGCCACCGCGAACTCCTCCGACGACGCCGCGACGGACGTCGACGAGGAGGGAGGAGCAGGAGCAGCAGGAGAAGAAACCGGGGCGAAAGACGCGCCTCCTCCCCCGTCGGCCGCGGCCTCTGCCGCGCCCTCGACCGCGACGGCCGCGACGACCTCGACGGCGACCGCGCTCGACAACGACGACGACATCGACGACGACGGCCTCTTCGGAGGAAAAGGAAACGACATCAGGTTCCTCGTCCCCTCTTGTCTCCCCGTCAAAGAAGAGATCGTCGCAGCAGCGGCAGCAGCCGCCGCGACGAAGAAGCCTCCCCGCCCGGCCTCGGCCGCCTCCGGCGGCGGGACCGCCCGCCGCGGCCCGGGCTCGGCCGCCGCGGGCGGCCCGGCCGCCGCCGCGCTCGGCGCGCGCGTCGGCGTCTGGTGCGACGCCGACGGCGCCTTCTACACGGGCTCGCTCCGCGCCTGCGACGCCTACCACAAGCGCGCCAAGGTGCGGTTCGACGGCGGCGCCGACGAGTGGCTGCCGCTGGGCAGGGAGCGGCTGGCCTGGCTCGCGCCGAGGGCGAGGTCTGCGCTGCTGTCAACCGGCGCCGTCGGCGGCGCCAAGGCCTCGGGAGGCACCGGCAAGAGCAGCACCGGCGACGGCACCGGCGATGGCAGGAGCAGCAGCGGCAACGACAACGACGCCGGGTCCTCTTCCCTCTCTCGCAGGGAGCAGCTCCGGTCCGCGATGGCGGCGCTGGGAGCGGCCCCCGCGGGCGACGCGCGGGCCGTCAGCAGTGCCGGCGGGGGCCCTCCTTCTCCGCTGACCAAGGGGAACAAGGTCGCCGCCGCCGCCTCGGCGGCCGTGGCCAAGGCCGCCGCCGCGGGCGCGAGCGACGGCGGCGCCGCCGCGGCCGCCGCGGCCGTCGCAGACGCCCTCTCGCTGCCGCCCCCGCCCCCGGCCCCCCCCGCCTCCGGAGGCGAGGCCCCGCGGCTGAGGGCCGGGGCGAGGGTCGGGGTGTGGTTTGACGCCGCCGGGGTGTTCAGCGCCGGGACCGTCATCGACGTTGACGACGACGAGGATGACGACGGGGGCGGCGGGGGCGGCGGGGGCGGCGGCGGCGGCGGCCTTCGCCGCGGCAGGGCCGCGGCGGTCGCTGCCGCCGCCGACGCCGTCGCCGAGGGCGCTGCGGGCCTCGCCGCCGCTGCCGCTGCCGCCGCGGCTTCCACCGTTGCTGCGGGGAGAGTCGACGCCAGCAGCCACGGCGGCGACGGCGCGGATGGCGCAGACGGCGAGGCGGCGGCTGCGGCGGCGCTGAAAAAGGCCAGGAGGGCGGCCGCCGCCGCCGCCGCCGCCGCCGCGGCCGCCGCCGCCGCCGCGGCCGCCGCCGCGGCCCCTCTGCCCCCTCTCCCCCCCCCCGCCGCGCCCCTCGGCCTCCTCCCGCGTCGTTCGCATCCTCTATGACGACGGCGAGGACGAGTGGGTCGACCTGCGCTGCGAGGCGGTGCAGTCGCCGCCGCCGCCGCCGCCCAGGTGGTGGCCCGCGGCGGCCAAGGCCGCTGCCGCCGAGGCCGCCAAGGCCGCCGCCGCTGCCGCCGCGGTGGAGAGCGGCGACGACGGCGGCGACGACGGTGCAGAGGAAGGCGAAGAAGGCGAGGGCGCTGCTCCCTCCCGCCGCCGCCACCCCGGAGCCGTCGCCGCGGGCGCCCCCCTGCGCGGCGCGCCCCCGACGGCCGCCGCCGCCGTCGGCTGGCGCGTCGCCGTCTACTGGAGGCAGGACGCGACCTTCTATGGCGGCACCGTCGTCGCGTTCGACGCCTCTGCCGAAGCCCCTTCCTCCTCTTCCTCTCCTCCGAGCGGCTCTTCTTCCTCCTCCTCCCCCCCTTCTTTCTTCAGGCACCGCGTGCTCTACGACGACGGGTCCGTGGGAGGGGTCAGCCTGACCTCGGACGCGATCAAGTGGCTGCTGCCGCCGGGCGCGCGGGTCGGCGCGCCGCCGCAGCCAGCCAAGAGGTCGAGGTCGGGCGCGCGCAAGCGGCGCAAGGCCGACGAGGCCGCCGAGGCCCTGGCCCTGGCCTCCGCCGTCGAGGGGGCCACTGCCGACGCGGAAAAGAAGAAGAAGAAGAGGAGGAAGAGGAAGGAGAAGAAGAAAAAGGCGGGCAGCAAGAAGCGCAAGAAGGGCGAGGATGGCGACGACGAAAAGGCCTCCTCTTCGGGCTCTGACGACGACGACGACGACGACGACGACGGCGGCGGTGGCGGCGGCGACGGCGACGCCTCTTCCGCCTCCGAGGACGAGGAAGCCGACGCCGAAGCCGCAGCGGACGCCGCCGCCAGAGCCAGGACGACCACCTTTGTCACCGCCGCGGACGGCTCCGTCTCGCTGCTCGCCTCCTCCTGCGGCGGGCCCACGGGCACGGGCACCGCCGGCGGGCCGCGGCCCGTCATCGGCCTCCCCGCCCCCTCGACGACGCGCGGAGGGGAGACGGCGCCGGGACTGATCGCCGGGGCCGCCCCGCCCGGGGTGTCCCTCCCCGCCGCCGCTGCCGCCGCCGCCGCCGCCGCTGCCGCTGCCGCTGCCGCTGCCTCTGCCGCCGCCGGCGCCGGCGCGGAGCGCTCTGACAACCCTTTCTTCGCCGCCGCCGCCTCTGCCGCCGCCGCCGCGGGCAAGAAGCGCACGCTCTTTTTGCGAAACGGAGGAGGCGAAAGCGCGCCTTCTCTCGGCGGGCGGCGGCAGCAGCAGCAGCAGCAGCAGCAGCAGAGGCTGCAGCCTCTCCTGGGGGCGAAGAAGCTGACGCCGTCGGAGCGCAGGGCGGCCAAGCTGGCGAGGCGCGCCGCCGCCGCGGTGGAAGCAGCGGCCCGCTCCGCAAAGGCGCCGAGAGCCGTGGCGTCGCTCGCCGAGCGCCGCGCCGCAAAAAAGAGGGCTGCTGCTGCTGCCGCCGCTCAAGGACGAGGAGACGACGCCGCCGATGCCCGCTCGACGCCGGCGGGCATGCGCCTGCACGCGCCCCCGAAGCCCGGGGCCAAGAGGCTCTCGCTGCCTTTCCCTGCTCCCCTGTCGAGCGAGATCTCGGCGGCGACGACCAACGCTGCCGCCGCCGACGGCGGCGAGCAAGTCGACGACGCCCTTTCCCTCGCCCTGGCGCAGTCGCCGCCGCTCCCGCCTCGTGCCCAGCTCCGCTCCGTGCGCCCCGTGCGTGCCGCGGCGCTCGCGTCGCTGATCGGGAGGAAGCTGCTCGCGCAGGCGGTCGGCAAGAGGGGCAGCAGCGGCAGCGGCGCTGCTTCTTCTTCTTCCTCTCGCCGCGGCAAGAAGGCCGCTGCTGCCCCGGCCGACGGCGGCGGCGGCGGCGGCGGCGGCAGGCTGATGGTCAGGCTCCTCTTCTCGGACCCCGCCCCGCCTCCCGCGTCCGTGGCCGCCCGCAAGGCCGCGGCCAGGGCTGCGGCGGAAGCGGAAGCGGCGGAGGCGGAGGCCGCCGCGGTCGCGGACGCGGAAGCGGCCCAGTTCGAGGCCGCCGCCGCCGCCGCCGGCGTCTCGGGGCTGCTGTCCAACGTCGACGAGATAATGATCGACGGCATGCCGCACCCGTTCGCTTCCGTGATCGGCCACGACGACGACCTGCTCGACGTCGACTTCCTGCCCTCTGCTGCGACTGCTGCTGCTGCTGCTGCTGATGCTGCGGTCGCGGGAGCGAACGCTGCTGCCGCTGTTTCCGGCGCCGCCGCGGCACCGGCCGCGCTCGCCGACGCGCCGCTCTTCGGCAGCCACGGCCATGGCAGCGGCAGCGGCGCCGGCGCCCTCCACGGCAGCGGCATCCACCCGGAGGATCGCACGCGCTCGCTGACGCCCTCGTTCGTCGTCGCGGCGCAGCACCACATGGGCCTCGGCGGCCTTGGGGGGGCCGCGGGGGCGTTCATGCCGTCGCCGCTCGGAGCCCCTGCCGCCGTCGCCGCTCCCGTCGACACCGCTGCCGCCGCTGCCGCCGCTGCCGCCGCCGCCGCTGCTGCTGCAGCAGCGGACGACGAGCCCTTCGCCACCTTTGGCGCGATGCCCTCCCCTCTGGGCCCGGCCCCGGTAGCCGACGCCGCTGATGCTGCTGCTGCTGCTGCGGCGGCGACGGGAGCTCCCGGAGCGGGAGCGCCGGGGCAGGAGCACCACCACCACCACCACCTCCACGATGACGGCGTCCTGCTCCCCTCGCTGCGCGCGCTCGCTGGAGGGGCGCTGCTCGCGGCTCCCGGCGGCAAGCTTGCGGCGTCGCCCCTCGGGTTGCCTGCCGTCGCGCTGCCTTCCGTCTTCTCCGTCGCTGCCCCGGCAGCGGAAGCGGCGACGACCGCGGTGACGGCGGCGAAGAGCGCTCTCCCTCCTCCTACGTCGCCGGGCTCGCTGCTGCTCCGCCCGCCGACGGCGCCGCCTGTCGCGCCGCTGCAGCCGTCGTCGGCGAGGTCGGCTTCTTCGGCGGCAGCTGCGGCCGCCAACAGCCTCGCCCCGGAGAACTGGACCTCGACGCGGTCTCCGCCGTGCGCCCCTCGCGGTGCCGCTGCTGCGCTGGTCATCCGCTCGACCGGGGAGGACGCGGCCGCCGCCGCGGCCTCTGCTGCTGCTGCTGCTCCCGCTGGAGCTTCCGCCGCGGCCGCGACCGACGCGATCCGAGTGGTGCAGTGAAGGAAAAAAAAACCGTATCCAATCGTTTTATTGTTATCTTTCCCGACCTTTCCTCCGCCCTTTGAGAAAACATCAGCACAGTATCAGCATGGAGAGAGAGTGAGAGATAGAGAAAGAGGGAGATCATAAATAGAAAAACACAAACACACACACACAAAGAAAGAGAGAGATCAAACCGTGTTATTAAAAAAAAAAAAGCGCAGAAAAACAAATCTTATTTTCTTCGTTAAAAGTTTTCTGGGTTTTCTCCTCTGTGCTTTTACACACAGTCAGAGTCGAGGGCCGTTGCCGTCAGTTGCGCATGAAATCTATTTTGTTGCTAGGCTGTGGGGTGATACCAAGAATCCGGGTTTTTGGACCAGAGTCGAGGTTAAGTACTTCTCTTCAGAAAACAATCACATCGTTCTCGAATCAAATCACAGAAGCTGCAAGCTCACAAAAGCTAAAAAGGAAAAGGGGAAAAAAGTAGACAAAGAAGGCGGGGAAAAGTAAGGCGGGAGGGGCTAAAAAAAAGAAACGGAGGTTCAGTGTTTCCACACATTGCCGTCGCGCGTCTCCTCCAGCGTCGACAGCAGTCTCGTCGCTCGCTTGACTGCGGCCGCTGCAGCAGCGGCGGTTTTTTGCTTGAGCGAGAAGGAAGCGGCGGCAACGGCGGAAGCAGAGCCGGAGGCAGCGGAAGCAGGGCCCAAAGCCGTCGCCGCCGCCGCCGCCGCGGCCGTTGTCGCCGCCGCGGCCGTCGTCGTCCCTCCTGCGCCGGCGCCGGACGAACCAGCCGGAGGGAGCCGGAATTCGAAGTCGGCGCTCGCCCTGGGGGAGGGCCCCGCCAGCGGCGTCGGCGCCGGCGGCGGAACGGACACGACCTCAGCGGCAGCCAGGGCCAGAGCCAGGGAGGACGCGGCGCCGGGCGAGCCGCGGAGCAGTCTGACCCTGCGCCCAAAGTCGTCGGGGTCGATCCTGAACTCGAGCCGCGAGAGCAGCGGCGACGCCGCCGCCGCACCGAAGATCTCGGCCTCGCGCCGGGAGGTGGACTCGCCGCCTCCGCCCTGCTCCTTCTCGGGGGGCTCGAGGATGCGCACGGCGCAGGCCCCCGACGCCAGCTCGACGAGATCGGAGGTCCGCGGGGTGACGTCGTAGCACGGGTCGATCTCCCCGAGGCTCCCGTCGGGCTCGCTCTCGCCGCCGCCGCCCTCCTCGGCCGCGGCCTTGCGCCGCTTGCTCGCGACGGCGGCGCTCTCCGGGACCAGCCGCACCGCGGGCGGCAGCCCGACCACGGTGAAGTCGTCCATGGTGAGCCCGAAGCGGCACGCCAGGAAGCGCAGGGCCAGGGCGCGGGAGGCCCGCAGGGGCGTGATGTGGAGGCGGGCCGAGACGGTCGACGGCTTTTTGGCGAGCGCCGAAGGGGCGTTGCCGCCGCCGCCGGCGCTGCCGTCGGCGTCGCCGTCTCCGTCGCCTTCCGCCGAGATCGACTCGGGAACCGGCACGGCCTCCAGCGTCATGTGCGCCCTGTACCCGTTGGCGCGCATCCTCCTGCGGAGCCTGTCGACGATCGAGAGCGCGACCTCCTCGGTGGTGGCCCTGGGAGGCATCGACGCCGCCGCGGCGGCAGAGCTACCGCCGCCGCCGGAGGAGGCCGCCGCCGCCGCGGCGGCGCGCGCCGCGGCCGCGACGGCCCGCGAGGTCTCGCGGTCGAGGTCGAGGAGGACGTGGTGAGGGTGCGTGCGCCCGGCCGGGCTCAGCTCGTCGAGCGTGCGCAGCAGTGCGGCCAGGGACTGGTCGTCGAGCTCCGCCGCCGCGGCCCCGGCGGCGGCGGCGGCGGCGGCGGCGGCGTGGGCTCCGTCTCCGTTGTCTTCGTTGGGGTCGGCCCCTCCTCCGTCGCCGCCGAGGCCGCTCGCCGCGGCTCCTCCTCCTCCTCCTCCTCCTCCTCCTCCTCCTCCTCCTCCGCCCCCGGCGAGCGCGCCCAGCAGGCTGGAGTCCCCGAGCGACAGCAGGGGGCTCGGCTTCAGCACCTTGACCACCAGCCTGGCCACGGACGCGCGGTCCCAGCCGGCCCCGATGTGCTCCTCCCACGCGTCGTCCGCGGCCCAGCGGCGCGTGGCCCCCGGGGGGCAGGTGTCGTTGGTCGGCGTCGCCGCCGCGGCGCCGTCTCTCGCCGACGAGGGGCGGCGCTGCTGCGCGTCGCCCTCGGCGTCCGAGGGCCCCGCGGTCCCGCAGTGCGAGTGCGAGTGCGCGTGCCAGACGTCGGCTCCCGCGTGGCACACGATCCAGTCGAGCGCGTCGAGCGGGGCGCCGTGCTCGGCGAGGAGGCGGACAGAGTGGTCGAAGCCGAGCGTCGACGCGACGCCGAGGCCCGGCGGCGGCGGCGGCGGCGCGCGGAGGGGCTCCTCGCCGGCGTCGTCGCCGTCGCCGTCGCCGGCGTCGGCGTCGTCGAAGAAGGCGGCCCGGGCTTGCTCCCCGGCCTCGATCGCGGCGGAGAACGCGGCGACCGCCGCCGCGGCCGCCGCGGCGCCGTGCTCCCCGTCGAGGGGCACGACGACGAAGCGCGTGCGGCGGTAGCCCAGGGGCCCGGGGACGGGCACCGCGCACGAGGCACTGTTCCTGCGGCTCGACGTCCGTTCGCCGCCCGCCGCCGCCGAGGCAGCCGCAACGGCGAGAGCGAGCGCGTCTCCGACGTCGTCCGCGGCCGAAGCAGAGGCCAGCAGGCAGTCGTCGGCGGATGCGGCGGCCACGAAGGACGAAGACTTGTGGATCGCCGGGGCCGAGCGGAGTCTCTGCTGCTGCTGCTGTTCGGCGGCTCCGTTGGAAGAGGAAGGAGAGACGACAGCGCCGGCAGCGGCGACCGGAGGGAGGAGAGGAAGCCGCGCCGGCGCCCTCGCGCTCTCTCCGCCAACGCCGAGGTCGGGCGGCGGCGAGGGGGCGCGCTGCGGGGACAGAGGCAGAGCCGCGATCCCCCCGCCAAACCCTGCGAATCCGGCAGAGGTCACGGTCCCGAGGAGCTCCCCGGCGGAGCTTCGAGGCGAGAGCGGAAGAATCGGGGCGGAGGGGGGCCCATCGGCGCCCCCGTCTCCGCCGTCGCTCGCGCCGCCGCCTCCGTCGTCGCCGCCTTCTGCCCCGCCCCCCCTCCACGCTGCGGCCCTCTGCCGCTGGTGCGGCTCCCCGTCGCTCCCCTCCCCGCCGGCCGCGGCCACCCTGTCGAGCAGCTCCCGCGACGCGCCCGCGCCGAGGGCGACGCCGAGGCGGCGCCGCCGCACCCGGCCCCCGGTCCGCAGCGACTCAAGGTCCCACGTCCCGCTCAGCCGCGCGCGCGACGCCGCCGCAGCGCGCGCGCGCGCCTTGACCGCCTCCAGCGCGCGCAGGTACCGGTCGCAGTGCGCCGGCCACGAGTAGGCGGCCACGTTCTCCCTGCCGCTCCGCGCCATCTGATCCCACAGGCTCGGCGTGGTCAGGATCCTGAGCAGCGCGTCCCCGATGGCCCGCGCGTCCGTGGGCTCCACGAGCAGGCCGTGGTGCAGCGTCGCCAGGATGTCGACGGGCCCGCCGTGCTTGGTGGCGACGCAGGGGACGCCGTGCGCCGCGGCCTCGATGACCGTGAGCCCGAAGGGCTCCTGCAGGGCCACGTTGACGAACGCGCCGCGTGTGGCCGCGGGCAGGCGGTAGATGTCGCTGACGTCGCGCTGCGAGTGGTGCTTGGGCATCGCGACCGAGCCCCAGAGCCCGTGGTTGTCGACGAGCCGGAAGACGGCCTCGACGACGGCACGCGAGCCCGGCGCCAGGGCCTCGAGCGTGTCGCGATTGCCCATCACCAGCACCAGGTTGGCGAGCTGGCGCAGCGTGCCGTTGCTCGCGAAGGCCTCGACGAGCGTCGTGAGGTTCTTCTTGGCGTCGGGCCTCGACATCGCGAGGATCGCCGGCTTGCGCGGGTTTTTCAGGAACGAAAAGATGTCGGCCCAGATCGGCGGGTCCTCCTGCTGCTGCTGCTGCTGCTGCTGCTGGTGGTGGGGCGCCGGCGGGGCCGAGGGGCCGTCTTCGGTGGCGCTCCCGTTGTCGCCGTTGGAGGCGCGAGGGGAGACGAGGCCCCGGGGCGTCGCGGCGCCCGAGGCGGCGCCGGGGTTCTCCCCTCCGTCGCCCTCGCTGGCGCGAGGAGAGAGCAGCGCCTCGACGCCAAACGCCTTCGACGCGCCCGCCTCGCCCGCCGCCTCGCCCGCCCCCGCTCCCTCCGCCGCACCAGCCGAGGCCCCCCCTGCCTCGCCTCCCCCTCCTCCTCCCCCTCCCCCTCCCCCCGCCCCCCTGGGAAGGTCCACGCCCCGCAGCGCCGAGAAGTCGAGCCCGGGGGGGATCACCGTCATCGCCGGCATCGACCTGCCCGGCCTCGGCCTCGCCGCGAGCACCGCGGCCAGCTTCTGGTTGTAGGCGTGGTAGAGCCCCCACTGGTCGTCGACCTCCTGGCGCGTCGAGGTCAGGACCATGACCGCGGACTCGAGCGCGCGCTCCTCGGCCTCGATCCGCCGGGAGATGCGGTAGCTGGCCTCGACCTCGGCGCGGGTCATGGTCCCGGTGCCCAGGAGGTGCTCGAGCTTGTTGCGGCCGAGGGAGTGGCCTGGGCGATTGATTGGAACAGAGGGAGAGCGTGAGGGGAGGAGGAAAGAGACGCCTCGAAAACTTCACTTGAAAAAAAAAACTCGAGATCCCAAAAGTTGAAGAAAACCAACCTGTGATGACCATGTCGACCCCGAGCGTCGCCGCCATCAGCGCTGCGGCCTCCCCGGCGTCAGCGTAGTGCCCGTGCACGCAGTAGAGCTCGCAGGGCGCGCCTGCGTCTGACAGGGCCGCCAGCGTCGAGCGCACGTGCGCGATGGCGCGGTCGGCGAACTCGCGGACGTGCGGCCACAGGCGCTCCTTGCGCAGGTAGCGCGAGGGCGGGCCGCAGCGCAGGCGCACGATGTAGGCGCCGCCGAGGGAGGCCGCGTTGGCCGCCGCGGCGTCGGGGCCCCCCGCTGCTGGCGCCGTCAGGGTGGTTGCGGAGGCGGTGGGAGCGTTGGCGTCGAAGGAGGGGGCCTTCTTCCCCCCCGGCGAGGCGGGGCTGCCACCGTTGCCGGCCGAGGTTGCCGCCGCCGAGGCCGAGGTCGCCGAAGCTTGCGGGTTCCTCGGCGGCACGAGCACCTCGACGGGCTCGCTGTACTCCGAATCGACCCGAGGGTCCGCGACCAGCCTCGTCAGCAGGTCGACGCGGTGGACGGCCGGGTGGCGGGAGAGTGCCTTGGCCAGCTCGACGACGTACTTGACTTGGCTGTTTTTTTTTTTTCCAGACGAGGGGGAAAATAGGAGGGTGAGGGTTTCTTCGCTCGTTCGTCGGAAAAAAAGCTCGGAGGAAAAAAAAAAGAGTCTCTTACCCCCCCGTGTCCGGGTCGCGGCCGAGCTCCATCCGCTCGCCCCTGACCAGCCCGTGCATCGAGGCGAGCACGATGTAGAGCCCGTCGACGCGGTTGGCGAAGGGGTCCTTGGGCTGCTGCTGCTGCCGGGCCGGGGACGGGGCCTGGAGGCGCACGGAGCGCGGCGCCGCCGTCGCGGCCGCGGCGGCGGCGCCGCCTCCCTCTCCGGTCGGGCTGCCGCTGTAGCCCCCCTGGAGCCACGCCTCCGACGCGCTCATCGCCTCCTCTCCTCCCATTGCTGCTGCTCCTCCGGAAGCGGAAATGCGCACGCGAGGGAGGCTCCGGTCCGGGAGGCGCAGGTCGGCGAGGGCGGCCGCGGCGGCGGCGACCGTGTCTCTGTTCTGGGGGGCCGTCGCCGCCGTTGCCGGAGCGGCTCCGTCAGCGGCGAACGACGAGCGAGCGTCGGCTGACGAGCGCGGCGTCGGCCTCCCGGAGGACAGAGCCGCCGCCGCCGCCGCTCCTCCTCCGACGGCGACCGCGCCTCCGGCCCCCCCGAGCGGCGTCCCCTGGCCCATCGCGGCGGGAGAAAGCAGGTCATCGTCGTCGAGGTCGGTGTCGGCGAAGTGGCGCGCGGAGGCCGAGGCCGAGGCCGACAGCGACGGCGACGGCGAGGGGGCCGCGGCCGCCCGCGCCGCCGCGGCGGCGCGGGCCCTGGTCGCGGCCTCCTTCTTGCGCTTCAGGTGCCATACGCGCCACGACAGGTGCTCGAGGCGGGCGTCGCGCTCGGATCCCCCGCGGGTGGAGGTCGCCTGCAGGAGAATGGTGGGGGTGAGAGAGAGAGGATATTTGAGAGAGAGCGTTTGAGAGAGAGAACGTTTGAGAGAGAGACCAGAAAAGATGATGAGAGCGGAGAAAAAGAAAAAGAGGATTCGAAAAAATGGGAAAAAGAACAACCAAAAAAAAAAGACTCCTCCTAACTCACCCTCGCCCATGCCCCCTTGATCCCTTCCTCTCCGAGCTGCAGGATCTGGTTGACGTAGTACTTGGCGTACACCGACGCGTCCGCGTCGGCGACGCGGCGGCCGGCTCCGGGCTTGGCCGAAGAGGAAGAAGCCCCGCTGCCGCCGCCGCCCGCGGCTCCTCCTGCGCCCCCCTTGCCCGCAGAGGAGGATTCCGAGGCGGGAGTGCGGCTGTACTCGGAGGAGAGGCCGGTCGAGAGCTGCAAAGGGAAATTGTTGTTGGAGGTGGTTTTGGAGCCGCCGTGTGAGTTGAGTGCGCGAAGAAGAGAAGTTTGAAGACGAGGGAGGCGGAGAAATGAGGCCGAGGTCGTCGTCGCCCTTGAAGCGCCTCCTCTCCTCCCTCTCCGACCAATGCTCTCTCTCTCTCTCTCGACCGCGAGCGACGCAGCGAGCGAGTTTGAGCTAAGAGATCGTTCGCGCTCTCTCTCTCTCTCTTTCTCTCTCCACTGCCGCTTCTCGCTCCACCAAAACCGCCAACCCTCCACCGGAACTCGAGATCCACTGTCGCGAGGCGCAAGATCTCGAGGCAGAGGGGCACGGAAACGCGCGCGCGAGCGACAAATGGGGAGAGATTAGAAAGCAAGGTCGAGAGAAGAAAGCGCCGGAATCGAAATGGTTGTTCTGTGCTCCATCATCAATCTCTCTCTCAGCTACCAACTTACCAGCGCCTCCAGGTACGAGTCGATCCAGGCGTTGCCGCCGGAGACAGACTCCATATTGCACTAGCTGAAAAAAAACAGCAGGAGCAGCAAAAAAAGAAGAGGAAGAGAGCGCTTCTAGAGATGATTGGAGAGTCGGGAAGAAGTCAAGGTCAAGGCTCTCGTCTCCTCCCAACTTTCTCCGAAGCGAACCAAGAGTCGCTCGCTCACTTCACTCGCAAGCCAGGCAGCGGCAGAGGCAGCGGCTCGTCTCGTCGTGAGGGTGGAAAAAAGCAAGCAAGAGGTGAAAGAAGAGGGGAAAAATACAAGGGGCTTGAAAAAAACCGAACTGGCTAACATGAGCACTTGATTTGTGGACGACGAGCAGAGCGCGGGAGGGAAAGGAAGAGAGAATCTCAGAATCGACCCCGACTTCCCGACTCTATATCTTTACAATCGTCACTTCTTCGCCTTCTTCCTCTTCTTCCTCCTCGCCGCCTCCGCCTCTTCTTCCAGCTCCTTCCGCTCGCCGTCGAGGGCCCGCATCACGAACGAATGGAGCACGCCTCCTGCGTTGTTGTTCCCTGCTTCTTCTCCTCCGTCTCCCCCTTTTGCTGTCGACGGCGCCGCCGTCGCCGTCGCGGCCTCGAGCGCGAGAGCGCGCACCAGCGGCGCAAACCTCTTGCTCCCCGCTTCGTCGTCGCCGTCTTCTCTCGCCGTCGCTGCTCCTCCTCTCCTGCGCTTCTTCCGAGAGGCAGAAGCAGCAGCAGCAGCAGCAGCAGCGACGTCTGCCGCTGCCGCGCTCCTCGCAGCCGCGGCCGCGGCGACGCGGAGAACACGCTGCTGCTTGTTGCGAAGACCGCCGTTGCCGTCGCCGCTGCCGCTCACCGCGACGGCGAGCGCCGCCGCCTCGAGCGAGCGCGGGGCCCAGCCCGCGGCCGCCGCCGTCGAGAGCGCCCAGTCGGAGACGAGGGCGTCTTGAGCGTTGGAAGCACCCTCCCCGCGCGCCGCGGCTCCGTCGAGAGCCGCCAGGAGCAGCGGTGCCAGCGGGACTGCGGCCGAGGCAGCTCGGGACGACGACGGAGGAGAGCCCCCCCCTCCGCCGCCGCCGTCGGCGATGGCCCCGGCGACGACGCCGCGGACAAAGGGTGAGGACTCGACGAGCGCCGAGGCCGCGGCCGCCCAGGGGGAGAGCGGCCTGCGGTGCGCCGCAGCTGCTCGTGCGGCCGCCGCCGCCGCAGCCGCGGCGGCCGCCGCGGCGGCGGCGCCGTCGGCGGCGCTCAGAGCCGCCGCCGCCGCCGGAGCCGCCTCGCCGCCGAGGTCGCCGTCGGCGGAGAGCAGGCCGGAGAGCAACAGCCCCGATCCCCCGATGCCGCTGCTGCTCGCCGCCGCCGCCGCCGCCGCGGCCGTCGCTGCCGCCGCGGCGGTCGCCGCAGCGGCGGCGGCGGCCGCGGCCACGGGCGGGGGCCTGACCTTGGGTGCCGGCCCCCACGCGCCGTCGCACCTCGCCGCGAGCGCGCGGGCGACGGACAGAGCCGCCGCCCTCGCTCCGCCTCCTCCTTCCCCTTCTTCGCCGCTCCCTCCGCGCGCCTTCCACGCCCCACGAAGCAGCGTGGCCACGCGCCTCTCAAGCGAGGCCACGGTAGAGGTCGATACGGCAAAGGGCAGAGCAGAGAGGGGGAGCGAGACCGCGGCAAGGGGAGGCCCGTCGGTGACGACGCCGGCCGCGGCGGCGCTGGCCGCCGCGGTCGCCTCCGCCGCGGCGACGACCGCCGCGGTGCGGCCTCCTCCTGGAGCGCCACCGCCGCCGCCGTTACCCCACGAGACCCCCCAGTCCGTGGCCCGGATGGCCGAGGCGAAGGGGAAGCCCCCGCCGCCGCCGTCGCCGCCGCCGCCGCCGCCCTCTCTCCCACCGCGAACGCCTCTCCCGCCGCCGCCGGAGGAGTCGCCGTCAAACGGCCCCCTGGCGCTGCCGCCGCCCACCGGCAGCGCGCAGGCGCGGAGCGTCCCGTCGGCTGCGACCGCGGCCGAGGGGCAAAGCCAGATGAGCGAGCGAGCCGCGACCGCCGCCGGCTGGGTGGCACCAGCAGAAGAGGAAGGGGAAGGGGAGGAGGCGCCGCCGCCGGCGTTGCCAAACCCCCGAGCGGCGGAGTGCGCGGCGAGCAGCAGGCCCGAGTCCAGCAGCGCCTCCGAGGCCGCGGCGAAGGCCTGCGGGCTCGAGACGCACAGAGAGAAGAGCGCGGAGGCGGAGAGGGAGGCGGCCTCTGCGAGCGACGAGGAGACAGCCGTCATTTCCTCCCCTCTGGCGTCGCCGCCGCCACCGCCGCCGCCGCCCCTGCCGCGAGCGGCGGCAAAGGCCTCGGCCTCCGCGGCGGCGGCCAGCGCGACGGCCGCGGCGGCTCGCCCGGCCCTCCTCGCGGAGACCGCCGAAGACGAAGACGAGAAGGCCGCGACGCGGGAGAGCAGCGAGGACGTGGCCGCGATGGCGGCCGCGTGCCGTCGCAGCCGGCGGCAAAGGAGCGAGGACGAAGAGGAAGCCTTGTCCTCGCCCCTGTTGTTGTTGTTCTTCGTCTTCCTCTCCCTCCTCCCTTCCCCTTGCTGGCACGCCAACTGCGAAAGAGCCGCCGAGAAGGAGGGGCGTGCCGCCGCGAGCGCCGCCGCGGCAGAGGGCCAGCCCTTGTTGGCGAGGGCGCGAGCCACCTCCGCGGCGAGCGACCCCGGACGAGGAGGAGGTGGCTGCGACGGCGGCGACGAAGACGGCGCCGACGGCGGTGCGGGAGGAGGAAGAAGCATCTCCTCGAGCGCCGCGACGCGCGCCTCTATCCCTCCTTCTGACGACGACGCCGAAACCAGCCAGGCGTGGCCGCTGGAGGCCCAAGCCCGAACCTCCTGGGCGCGGCCCGCGGAGACGGCCGCGGCTGCGACTGTCGCCGCGGAGGAGGCCGCCCCGCCGGAGCGAGACGACGCGAGCGCCTCGAGCACGGAAGCCGTCGGCGGCGGCGGCGACGACGCTCGCTCTGCTCCTGCTCCTCCGGAGGAGGGAGGAGGCAGGATCGCGACGGTGGCGGCGAGGGACAGGGCCCCTCCTCCTCCCCCGCGGCTGCTGCCGCTCCCCGCCGCGCGCGCGAGCGCGGAGAGCGCGCGCGGCGAGCGGGCGAGGCGGGAGAGGAAGCGCACAGAGGAGGAAGAGGGAGAAGAAGGGTTCCTGTTGCTGGCGTCCTCCTTCCCGTCGTCCGCCGAGGCCGCGAGCGCCGGCTGCAGCCTCCCGGAGCCTCGAGCGGCCAGGGCCGCGGCCGCCGTCGTCTCCGCAACCCAGCAAAGGAGCGACTCGACGGCGGCGGCAAGACTTTTGTCATCGCCTCCGCCTCCGCCTCCGACGGCGCTGCTCTCCGTGCTCTCCGAGAGGAGGAGGAGGAGCGCCGTCGCGACGCCGGCTGCCGCCCGCGTCGAGCGGTGGGCGAGAAAGGCGGCGCGGGCCCAGGAGTCGAGGAGATTGATGGGAGGAGGAGGAGGAGGAGGAGGAGGGCCCTCTTGTTCTCCGCCGCGGGCGTCGTCGTTCGACAGCCACGACGCCGGCGGCGGCGCCGCTGCTGCTGCTGCTGTTGCCGCTGCTGTTGCTGTTGCTGCCGAGGAGGAGGCCCTCCTTGCCGCTTCGCGCCCTTCCTTGGAAGACAACCGCTCGACGACGTCCTTCCAGCACGCCTCGACAGTCTCGCGCGAGCAGGCGGCCGCGACGGCGAGGAGCGTCTCGAGCGGGAGGAGAATGGGGGGCGGCGCCGTCTTCTCCGTCGCCGCCGCCTCTGTCGCCGCCTCCGTCGCCGCCTCTGTCGCCGTCGCCCCGAAAAAGTCGACGACGAGCCCGGCCGCCGCGGCGGAGGCGTCCGCGGCAGCTGCGGCGTCGACGATCGAGGCCGCAGAGCGCAGTGCTCTCTCCAGCGACCGTTTGCTGCCGGGCCTGGGGGAGGCGCCGTCCGCTGCTCGCGGCTGCAGCAGCGCCGAAGAAGAGGAGGAGATCGCCCTCGCCGCGGCCGCGGCGGCCTCCCGCGGCCAGCCCCTCGCCAGCGCCGCCAGCGGCCAACACGGTTCCGCTCCTTCTACTTCAGAAGGAGATGAGGCGGCGGAATCCAGCACGGCCTGGCGCGTCGCCGAGTCGAGGCTGGCAGAGAAGTCGGCAGAGCCCAGGAGCGCCGAGGCGAGCGAGCGGAGAGCGGCAGCGGCGGCAGCGACGGAAGATGAGGAAGTTTGGCTTGGTCGTTTGCCGCCGCTGCCGCCGCCGACGATCCTGCCGACGCCAATCGCTGCCATCGCCGCCGCCGCCCCTGTCTCTGCCGAGCCTCGCATCGTCCTCAGGCTCGGAGGAGGACGCAAAGAGGACGCGGCGGCGAGCGCAGAGGCGATGAGGGCGCGCTCGTCCGGGGCCGGAGAGGGGCCTTCGGCGTCGATCGTCATCTTCAGTTGAGAAGTGAAAAAAAAATGTTCTTCTCTCTCTCGTAACTCTTCTTTTTTACACTGCCCACAAGACCACCCGCCCACAAGACCACCCGCCGCCGTCCTTCCACTCCATCTTTTACGGCGGCCAGCCCCCCCACCCCCTGGGCGCCTTGTCCCTCGCCCTCTCCCCCCCCACGTCCGCGGCTTCGGCGTCGGCCCCGAGCCCCACCAGGAGCTCCGCGACGGCGCGGCGGCCGCAGAGGCAGGCGTAGTGCAGCGGCGTCGCGCCGTCGGCGTCGCGGGCGTCGAGGGGCGCGCCGGCCGCGGCGAGCGCGCGGGCGGCGCGGAGGGAGCCCCTGTCTGCCGCCCAGTGGAGGGGGGTCGTCGTGGTGTTCTCGCCGTCGGCGGCGGTCTCTGCCGCTGCTGCTCCCGCCGCCGCCTCTTCGAAAGGGGCCTCTTCCGCTCCCGCCTCCTCCTCCTCCTTCTTCTCCTTCTTCTCCTTCTTCTTCTTTTTCTTGCTCAAGTCCCGGGACAGCGGGTCCTCTCCCTTGGACAGCAGCTCGGCGATGGCGTCGACGTCGTCCGCTGCCGCCGCAACGGACAGAGCGCACTGATTTTTTGGTTTGGTTTTGATTTTGTTTTGTTTTACGTTCAGTCGTGAAGATCTCGGAGCGCCGGAGAGAGATGAAAAATGTAAAGAGGCTAAGAAAAAACCGATCTCTCTCACCATCACCACGCCGTCTTCGTCGTCGTCGCCCCCGTCGTCGTCGATTCCATCACCAGCTAGCCTGTCATCGCCGTCTCCAGGGACGCTGAAAACGGGCCCGAAGCGGGTGCCTCCGCCGCCTCCCGATGCCCCTGTCGTCGCTGCCGCCGCCGAGCCCGGGCCCGCTCCCGCTCCTCCTCCTTCGAGCTCTCCGCTCCCTTCTGCCCCCCCGAACAGGCTCTCCACCAGCTCGACGTATCGCCTCTTGGACTCTTCTTTCTCCGTGCCTGAGGCCGCGGTCCAGGCGTCCCTGTCGGTATTCGCGGTGGTGGTTCAGTTTTTTCCTATGAAGACCAGTTTTTTTCTCCTTCTCTCCCCTTCTCTCTCCTTCTCTTGCTCTCCAATCTCACCACTTGGCCCTCCCCTTTCGGTCCCAGATCGCGGGCCTCGACGCCACGCAATCTCCCTCGAGAGCCTGCTTGTAGAAGCCGTACAGCCTGAGGGCGTCGGCATCGGCTAGCTTCCTCGATGCGGCGAACGAGGCGACTCGGCTTGCGGCCACATCAAACGCCAGATCGAGGGCCTTGTCCCTTTTTCCGCCGCCGTTTTGATCGTTGCAGTCTTCTTCGGAAGTGAACGAGGTCGAAGCAGAGGGCGGGCTGGCGGGCTCAGGTATTGTCGTTTCCATTATTTTGCTCGAGAAAGAGGGAGAGGAGAAAAAGAGAAGGGAGAGGCAGACAGAGTGAAAATGCCAGGCAAAAAAAATCGAAAGGGCCTTCGGAAGGCAAAATTTATTTTTCTCCTCGTCTTCGAGGAGTTTTTTTCCTCGGGAGGACCAAAAAAAAACTCCGCTCTCCCTCTTTTTCCCCCCTCCCCCCCCTTCCCCTTCCCCTCCCCGACGGCAATTTTCCCCATCTTTCTCCCGTTCCGCGCCCTCCCTCGACACCCTGCAAATCGTGCTCCGAGCTTCGCGCGTGACGCGTCGACACCTCCCTCAAATGAGAGCCTGCGCGAGACAGGCATGGAGGGGCCGCGACGCCGTCGCCAGGGCCTCCTCCTTCCGGCTCATTAGCGAATTGCCGTCGGCTCTGCCGCCGCCGTCGGCGGTGGCTCGCCCCCTCCCTCCTGCTCCCGCCCCTCTCCTCCGCCCCCCGCAGCCCCTGCGCCTGCACCGCCTCGCCCCGACCGTCGTCGTCCGGGGCAGGAGGCTCAACCCCGACGACCTCTACGGCTCGCGCTCCTCGAAGACGGCCGGGAAGAAGCGCGTGAAGAGGTGGCAGGAGGCCTGCGAGGCGTTCCTGAAGCTGAGCGCCAAGGAGGCGGGCTCGGTGCTGTCGGCGTTCCCCTTCCCGCCGGGCGCCGAGGACGCCGCGGCCAGGGCGCGCGCGCTGCCCCGCAGCAACCAGGCCAGGAAGCGGGAGGTCGGGCTGCTGGCCAAGTTCCTGTCCGACGACGACGGGGTCGACCCCGAGGGCGTCGGCGGCGCCGAGGCGTTTGCCGCCGCGGTCGCGGCCGCCGGCTCGGGCAGGCCCGTCGGCGCGGCGGCGGCGGCCGCGGGCGCGGCCGCCGGGCTGTGGAGGGACCTGCTGCTGCTCGGAGACGCCGGCGGCGGCGGCGAGGGCGGAGGGGGCGGCGAAGGGGACGACGGGAGGGGCGGCGACGCCGCCGCCGCCCCCTCGGCTCCCGCCGACTCGGTGGCGGCAGCGGACCGCGCGACCCTGGAGAAGCTCCTGTTTGGCCTCGCCGCCGCCGCCGGCAGAGGCGGCGGCGGCGGCGGAGACGATTTCGGCGGAGCAGGAGCAGGAGAGCGGGGGCTCGAAGAGGGAGGAGAGCTGAACGGCGACAACGCCCTGCTTCTCCCTGACGCGCAGCAGCTCCGACAGATGATCAGAGCCGCTCGAGCGGAGAGGAAATCGGCGCTGATTGCGGCGAAGGCGAGGGAGGTTGAAGCGGCGGCGGCCCTCGCGGCGGCGGAGGGAGAAGCAAGCGGCGGAGCGACGACGACGACGACGCTCGTTGCGAGTAAGAAAAAGACCGCGGGCGGCGCAACAAAGGCCGTGGCCGGGAAGAAGCTTTTGCGCGCTTTGAGGGCGTTTGCCGAGGTCCACTTCAGGGCGCAGGATGATGATGGTGACGATGATGGTGATGACGACGGTGATGAGGGCGGCGAGAGCGAAGAGGAGGACGAAGACAGCGACGACGATGAGTAGAAACAGAACTTGAAAAACTGCAAACAGAAACATTTTCCTTCCTCTTTACTGTTTTTTTTACATGAGAGACTCTCAGAGCCAAACGTCGCCTCCGCCTTCTGCTGCTATTGTTGCTGCTGTCGCCGTCGGCGCTGCCGCTGCTCCGTCGGAAGCGGGCTGAGCAGCAGCAGCAGCAGGCGGAGCAGCAGCGGCAGCGGCAGCAGTTCCGCTTCCGGCTCCGCCTCCACCTCTCTCAGCGCCGCTTTCGGGCCTCGCTAGCCACAGCGGCTCCACGGCCACGCTCGCCCCGCTCCCCCGCACGCCTCTGGCCTTGCGCACCTCCTCTTCCAGCGCGGCGGCCCTCGCCCTGTACTTGGCGATGACGACGATGTTCTCGCCGAACGCCGTGCGGAGCTCCCTGCCGCCCCCCGCGGCATCGTCGTCCTCGCCCGCGGCGATGGCGGCCTTCAGCTCGGCGTTGGACTCTTCGAGCTTGGCGGCGCTGCGGAGCACGCGGTCGCGCTCCATCTCGAGCTCCGACAGGAGGCCCGCCGGGTCGCCGTCGCCGTCTCCGCGCAAGAGGGCCTCGCGCCGCTTCTTCTCGGCCGAGGAGGTCGCCGCCGTCGCTGCCGCGACCGTGTCGGCGTCGCTGCTCGCGGCGACGTCGGCTCGGAGCACGGCCAGCTGCTCCTCGAGGGAGGCTTCATCGGATGCGTTCGTTGCCATTATGAATTCTCACCGCTGGAGAGAGGAGCGATCGGAGCGGGGGGGGGGAGAGAGAGAGAGCAAGAGAGAGAGAGCGTGGAGTGCTGATGGGGGATCGATGGAAGCGGGCGATCAAAAGTGACGAGAGCCCATGATGGCATCACTTTTTTGTGCTCGTTTTCCCATTCTTCTTTGCTTCATCCGTCTTTCCTTCTCTTTCTTCCAACAGGAATCATGGACGCCGCCCAGCGCCGCATGGCCTCTCTGGCAGCACATGTTTCGGCCCCTCAGGTGCGTGTGTCGAGCGAGCGAGCGAAAAGGCGTGAGAAGTTGAATGGAGAGGAAAAGAGGCGTCGTCATCGTCGACGACGACGGCTGGCATCAGAAGTTCTCATGCAATCGGCCTTGATTCGGCTTTGGTTCCAGCATACGATTCCCGCATTTTCCTGCCCTATTCACCGCCCTCGACACCAGAAATACATGCATTCTTCGCGTCCACGCAAAAGAGAACGAGAAACAAAAGCATCACCGTTGTTTCTCGAACTCATCGATAATAATCAAACGAAAAAAAACGGAAAAACAGACCGCCGCCGCCCTCGTTGCCACCGCTCCGACCTCTTCTTCTCCGTCCGCCGGTGGCGGCTTCAAGGTCGCGCTCCTGGGCGCCGGAGGAGGTATCGGCCAGCCCCTCGGCCTGCTGCTGAAGCTGTGAATGCTTGGTGTGTTGTTGGGGAAGAATAGAGAAAGAGAGAAAAAGACTCCGCTCTCACCTCTTCTTCCTCTTCTCATCTCAAAACTCTAACTCGATATCCCAACCTCCTCCTCCTCCACCTAGCTCGCCCGCCGTCTCCCACCTCGCACTCTACGACGTCGTCGGCACCGAGGGCGTCGGCGCGGACCTCGGCCACATAGACACGTGCGCCCGCGTGACCGCCCACACGGGACCGGAGAAGCTCGGTGACGCGCTGTTTGGCGCCGACCTCGTGATCATCCCGGCCGGCGTGCCGCGCAAGCCCGGCATGACCCGCGACGATCTGTTCAACATCAACGCCGGGATCGTCGCAGGCCTGGCCGCCGGGGTGGCGCGCTACTGCCCCAAGGCCTGGGTGAGACAGGGAGAAGAGAGGGGGAGAGAGAGCGGAGTGAGAGAGAAAAGAGAGAAAGAGAGAGAGACAGAGAGAGAGGGGGGGGGGGGGAACTCGTCTTTTCACTCGAAAAACTTTAAAAAAAACTCTGAAAATCTTCATTCAGGTGGCCATCATCTCCAACCCGGTCAACTCGACCGTCCCCATCGCCGCCGAGGTCCTGAGGAGGCACGGCGTCTACGACCCGCGGAAGCTCCTCGGCATCACCACGCTCGACGTTGTCCGGGCGAGGGCCTTTGTCGCGGAGGCCGCCGGCGCCTCGCCCGAGGGGTTCCGCGTGCCCGTCGTCGGCGGCCACGCGGGTGTGACCATCCTGCCCCTCATCTCGCAGGCCGCGACGGCGTGCGGGCGCAGGGTCTCCCCGGGCCTGTCGGAGGAGAAGATCGCGGCCCTGACCGCCCGCATCCAGGACGCCGGGACCGAGGTCGTCACCGCGAAAGCCGGAAAGGGGTCGGCGACGCTCTCCATGGCGTACGCGGCGTTTGAGTTTGCGAAGTCGTGCCTCAGGGCCATGGGCGGGGAGCGGGGCGTCGTCGAGTGCGCTTACGTCGAGTGCCTCGACTCGCCCGTCTCAGGCGCGCCGTTCTTCGCCAGGCCCGTGGTGCTGGGCACGCAGGGCGTCGAGGAGTACCTGCCCCTGGGCCCGCTGTCTGCCTCTGAGAAGCAAGGGTTGGGGAAGCTGGCCGGCGAGCTGCAGAGCTCGATCAAAAAGGGGGTCGAGTTTGCACGCACCTTGAAGTGAGAAGAAGAGAGGGAGAGGGAGAGCGACGAGCGCTAGGAGCCTTCGCTCTCCACTTCTTCTTTTTAGTATTCGTTTTTGTTTAGGAAGCGAGGGGCATCCATGAGGAAGAAAACGAGTTGGCGCGTGTGAATGTAAAAGAGAGAAGAGAAGAACAAGTGCTGAGAGAACTTTTTTTTTTTTTTTTCAAGTTTGAGGTCGAAAAGAGAAATCTTGCAAACACATCCCACCATCGCGCCTCGCGGCTCGTGTTCCGCGCTTTTCTTGCTCTTCCCTGACCGGGATCGAAGCATGATACAAAAAGGCACCACCTCGCTGGGTGCTGCTTTTGGAATCGGTGGGGCAGAGAGTCGCAGGTGCCGTCCCATCGAGCGGTGCCTCGACTACAAAAGTCCAGGCGAAAATCAGACCGCTTGCGCCGAACAAAAGAGAAGGGCACTCTGGAGCGCGTTTCCCAGCGCCCTCGCGCTCTGCCGTCACGCCCATCCCGGGGCCCTCGCGCGGATCCACCCCAAGAAAGCGCAAAAAAAATGAGCTTCCATACCGAGACTCGAACTCGGGTCTCACGGGGCCGCTTTTGGTAGCCGTTGACTAACCAAAGTTCGCCGTTGTGAGAGAGATACGCAGAGAGTCGTCCTTTCGAACTCCCCTCTGCGCCTCTGCTTCACGCGCGACTCTCATTTGAGAGCCGTGTGTGCTAACCACCTACACCATATGGAACCGCTTGTCGCGTTTGCTGTTGAGAAAGGATCATTTCTGGGGTTATATATAAAGTAAGAAGAGGACGTTTGGAGTGGGGGAAGGCGTTGTTGCTGTTCCTCTTTTCGTCTCTTTCTTCTTTGGTTCTCTCTTCGGCCCTGCCCTCCTCACTTGCACCTTCAAGCAGCCCTCTCTCTCGCCTCCCGTTCCCTACGCGCTAGAGATAGAAAGCGCTAGAGATAGAAAGAGAGGGAGTGAGAGAAGAGGAGGTAGAGGTTGAGAGGTTCAGGAAAAGAGAGGAGAGTTATTTCTTTCTTTGCCTTCAATCTACCTTCTACCTCTTTAGGTTTTCCGTCGCCGCCTATCTATATCCAACCACCTCCCCCGCGACGTTTGGTTTTAATTTCTCATCCGGCCGGTGAAAGACCTGGCACCCCCTTTCAAGAAAACACGATTCCTTTCCTCTCTTCTCTCGCCTCCGCCTCTTCCTCTCGATTATCCTTTCTCTCTCGCGTGCTCTCTCTCTCCCGCGTCTCTTTTCCCTCCGCGCGGAGATAACAGACGAAAATGGAATTCCTTGGACAAAGGGTTCGAGTGTTGTGCGGCATTTCTTTGGTCGCTTCTGAGTTTGTTTCATTCGGGTTGTAAATGGGAGGAGGAAAACGCCACTTAAAAAAACACAACGAAAAAAACGTTCGTCACACGGCCGTCGCCGCCACCGCCGGCACGCCGACGCCCGGCGCGCCGCCCCACTTGCCGCCGCCGACGCCGCCGAGCTCCCGAACGGCGGGCTTCGGCCTGTCGTGCTGCTGCTCCGGGATCCTCAAAGGCGCTTTCGCCGGCGACGACGAAAGCGAGAGCGAAGGCGGCGCAGTCGCAGGCTTGAGCGGCGGAGGGGAGGCGCCGCCTCCGGCAGTGGCGAGCTCCAAGCTGCTCCCAAACCCGTTGCTGCTGCTCCCGTTGCCACTGAAGCCGCTGCCGCTGCTGCCTCCCCCTCTCGGCGACGTCGCGACCAGCTTCTCCGCGACCACGTACCCGGACTGCTTGAACCTGCCCCTCGACAGCGCGGCCAGCGCCGAGGTCGCCGCGGCGTGCAGGCTCGGGAAGACCATGAAGAGCCACATGCCGACCACGAGCACGGGGTACTCGGCCGCGCGCCGCAGGCGGCTCGCCCCGGGTCCCCGGCCGGGGAGGCCGAACAGCGCCGGGCGCACGCTCGCCCGCATCGCCTCGTTGAGGATCGCCATCCCGGCAAACCCCAGGGCGCCCGCCGCCCCCAGGTACCCGGCGAGCCTGAAGGCCGCGAGCGCCGAGGCGGAGAGCGGGGCGATGACCCCGAGCTTGGACAGGAGCATCGCCCACGCCCCGGCGATCCCCATGTAGAACGGCGCCGTCGCGGGGAGGGTCTGCGCCTCGGCGAGCTTTAGCAGCAGCACCGCAGTGTGCAGCCTGGGGAGCCGGACGCCGCTCCCCCTGGCGAGGAGGCACTGGTTGAGCGCGTACGAAAAGTCGGCGACCCCCCGCGCGTGCCGCTCGGCCTGCACGGCCCGCGCCCACAGCGTCGAGGCGTAGCCCTCCGCCTGCAGGTTGAGCATGTTGAGCGGCGCGGCGATGGCGCAGAGGCGGACTTTGCCTGTTTGTGTTGTTGCGAGAGGGAGCGGATGGGGGGGGGGGGGGGGGGGGGAGGGGGGGGGTCGAGAGAAGAGGAGGAGCTGTGAGGAAAGAGTCGGGGGGGTCTTGAAAAACGTTTTTTTCTCTCCCTCTCTCTCTCAA
>Ga0114918_10001081_pt1 | contig 24196 bp, 19 predicted proteins | sample LantaG_FD_87015 | JGI IMG/M metagenome (GOLD analysis project Ga0114918, IMG submission 87015) | Deep subsurface microbial communities from Baltic Sea to uncover new lineages of life (NeLLi) - Landsort_02402 metaG | ecosystem: Environmental > Aquatic > Marine > Oceanic > Sediment | place...
AGAGAGAGAGAGAGAGAGAGAGAGAGAGAGAGAGAGAGAGAGAGAGAGAGAGAGAGAGAGAGAGAGAGAGCGGCGCGCACACTTCATTTTCCTTTTTTAAACAAAAAAATGCAAAATTTTTTGTTTTGTTTTTTTTCAACCACTTAAACGAAGAAATCCTCCTGCGGCATCGAGGGCGAAGGGGGAGCAGACGAACGCGCGGGCTTCTTCTCTTCTTCTTCTCCCTCACCATCAGCGGGCTCGATCTCGCTCCTGCTCTTCGCCCCCGCCGCCGCCGCTTCTTCTCTATTCGGACTTTTCCCATCTCCTCCTCTCTCTCCCCCTTCTTTCACCCGCATCATCACCTCGAGCGCCTCCAGTTCGGCCCTCGCCTGCCTGTTCCCGGGCTCCAGGGCCAGGACCGCCTCGAGGTCCCCGCGAGCGCCGGCCAGGAGCTGCCTCTCCCTTCGTTCGTCCACCAGAGCGCCGCCGTTGCTGCTGCTGGTGCTCATAGCCGCGCGCGCGATGCCGCGCCGCAGCAGCGCCTTGGGTTGGTCCGACTTGAGCTGCAGCGCCAGCGTCGCGTCGCGCTCCGCCGCCTCGTACTCGAGCAGTTTCAGGTGCGCCGCAGCGCGGTTGCTCAGGGCCAGCGGGCAGGTGGGGTCCGCCGCCGCCGCCGCGGAGTAGTGGGCGACGGCCGAGGCGAAGTCCCCGGAGCGGAAGGCGGCGTTGCCCGCGTCGCGGAGGGCCTCTGCGACGAGCGCGGCCTCGGTCTTGATTTCATCGGCAGCAGTGCCGCTGTTTCCGTTGCTATTGTTGCTGTTGTTCTTTTTGGCTGGAGACGCCGGCACCGAGACAGCCGGGGAAGCTCCGGCGGTGGCCGTGGTCGAAGCTGCTGCTGTAGCCCTTTTGGACTTTCTCCTCATCGTCGTCGCTCCTCCTTCTTCTTCGTCGGCGCCGTTGATCGACCCCCCCTCCGCCGCCGCCGCCGCCCTCGCCCTCGCCGTGGCCACCGCTTTCACGAATTCTTCGGCCAAGACTGGGGCCAGCCTCGCTCCGACATTAATAAGATTGCCGTCCGAGCCTTTGCCGCCGAGTAGGGCCACGCAAGGGGGCGGGCCCGCAGGGAGGACGAAAGAAGAAGAAGAATCCGAAGAGCCGGAAGAAGGGAACAGCTTTGCTGCCGCTTCGGCGACGGGCAAGGGCACGATCAGCCTCGGCAGGCCCGAGAGAGCGGCCAGCGTTCCCAAACCCGCCACGCCCTGCGCCCACCTCGAAAAGGAAGAAGCAATCATAGCACTAGAAGAATTCTTGCCCTTTCCTTTTCTTCCCTTTCGGCTGCTGCTGTTTTTAAGCGGTGGAGGTCCCGGAAGAGCGGGGGCGACCAAGACAGCTCCTTGGTCCAGCACGCTCGCCATCGCGGCCGCGACCTGCGCCCGGACCGAGGCGGCGTCGGAGAGGGCGCGGTCGCCGTCTCCCACCGCCGCGGCGCCGCGCGGGGGGGTCCTCCTGCGCTTGGAGGCCGCTGCCGCAGTTGCGCCGTCAGGAGAAGCGGGCGTGAAGGGGCGAGCAGAGGGTGAGAGGGAAGAAGAAGACCTTGCGACGGCAGCAGCTGCCGCCGCTTCCCTCTCCTTCTCCCTCGACTGCCTCTTCTCCTGGATTCTGCCCCGCCTGACCCTCCTCGCCTCCGCCGCGGCGGCAGCCTGCGACAGCAGCCTTCGCCCGTGCGCTTCCAGTAAAGCAGCTCCAGTGAGAGCCTCGGCTCCGCGTCTCATGCCGCGAAGCACCGCCCCGGCGCGCGCCTCTTCTGGGGACAGGAAGCTTGCCGCGGCGGGCACCGCGGCTCGAAGGTAGGTGGAGATGACCCCGGAGGCGGAGGCGCCGGGGGCCCAGCGGGCTGCGGCGAGGCGGGCGGCTGCCGCGAGGGCCTCGGCGAGGTCTCCTGGGGTTGGTGGTGGAGGGAGGTGGGAGGAGAAGAGGAAGAATAATGAAAATAAAAAGAGAGAGTGAGCTTTTGAGGGTTTTGTTTTTCAAGTCGAACAAGCAAGCAAGCAAGAAAAAAAGATGAAAAAAACCCTCCTTCTTACCTCCGGAGCACCCTTCGAACAGGTCCTCCGCGACGATGACGTGTACCGGGTCGGCAGACGAATAGGAGGACTTGAAGAGACTCGACGAAGAGGAAGAAGAAGAACTCGCTTTCGAAGAACTATCATTACTACTCTTCCTCGCTTCGTCGGCGACGACCGAGGAGAAGAGAGAAGTGTTGCACCCGGGCAGCCCCAGCGCCCTCGCTGCGGCAGCCAAGGTCGCGGGCGAGCGAGCAGACAGGCACAGCGACGCCAGGGGTCCCGCTCCGGGCGGCGGCGGCGGGGCCGGAGGGCCCGCACCGGCGGTGGCGCGCAGAGAGAACAACCCTTGGGCGACGGAGCAGGCGCCGAGGCCGACGAGGCCGTCGAGTCCCAAGGCGACATCCGCTGCGCCGGAGGCGACGCAGGCCGCGGCCCTGGCGCCCGGGCCGCTGAGGCGGGCGCCACGGGGCCAGGCCGCGTTGGGGGTGCCTTCGTCGTCGAGGGTCTCCGGTGGGGAGTCGAGGGAAGAGGAAGAAGAGTCGGAGTCGTTGCCGTTTTCGGCTGGTTTTGCTTTCGCCTTTTCCACTCCTTCATCTTCATCGTCATCGTCGTCGTCATTAAAGGAGCCCGTCGCCAACACGCTGGGGGCCTCTTCCTCTTCTTTCTTTCCTTTTTCTCGAGGCAGCGCCAGGGGCCCGCTCCCGAGCTCGTCGTCGGTCGCGAAGCCCAGCGCGGTGGCCCCGGCCGCGACGAGCGCGAGCACCGAGGGCGCCGGCGCGGCCGCCGGAGAACGAGCGACGTCGAGCGACGAGCGGGTGTTGTTGTTGCTGTTGCTGTTGTTCGCAGCCGCGATGGCGGCAGCGAGCCCGGGGCTGCTCGAAGAAGCCGAGAAGGAGCTGCTGCTGCTGCCGTACTCGGGGGCCCGCAGGAACGGCGAGTAGACGAATTTGACGTTTTCGAGCAGGCGCAGCGGCAGAGGAGGAGGAGGGAGAGGAGGAGGAACAGAAGGAGCAGCAGGTGTGCCGTCCTCTCCTCCTCCTGCTCCTGCCGATAACGACGAAGCCGACGGCGACCTCGACACGAGTTTCTGCAGAGGCACTGGAGGCAAGAAGCCCTTCGAGTCGACAAAGTGGAGGAGCGCTTCTTCCGGTTTCAAGGGCTCGCTGTCGAGCTCCTCCTCCTCTTCGTCTCCTTCCTCCTGCTGCTTCTTGCTCTTTCTTCTTCCGCGGCGACCGCGGCCGCCTTTGTTACGGCGGAAGAATCTCATAGCTAGAGTGCTGATGCCGTAGGCCAGGGCCGCCGTGGCGATGGCGGCGAGGGCGAGCGACGGCAAGGAGGTCGAGGTTGAAGAAGAAGAAGGTTGAGGTGGCGTCGTCTTCGTCGACGTCGCGGTCGATTTCGACAATCGCCGCTTCTCCGTCCTCTGCTGCTCGCGTCTCCCTTCTTCTTGCTCGTCCTCATCCCTGTCCAACCTCTCGTCATTGCCGGAGTCATCGGAGGAAGCAGAAGCGTCATCGGCGCGTTCTGCTTGCAGAGAAGAAGCGATGGAATCTTCATCGTCGTCGTCGACGTTCTTTTTCTTCGCCTTCTTCTTCTTCTCGACCGCAGACATTGTCACCTCTGCCGCCGTCGTCGCCGCTTGTTGCTGCTGCTTTCGCCGGCGCGAGGCAAAGGGGTTTTCTGGCAGCGGCATGAAAAGAACAAGGGGGGAGATGGAAGCAAGGAAGAGAGAGAGAGGAAGAGAGAGAACACGTCTGGCCTCTTCTTCTAAGCTCTTCGCTCGATCGATTCTGATTTTTCGACGACGTAGAGAGTCAATCGAATCATTTTTTTTCTTTTTTTTTCCTTCTCGATTCCTTCATCGTCTCTCCTCCTCCTACTCTACGCTCTCCCGATGAACCTCACCGCACCCACCCCTCAGCTCCTGCAGCTGCTCGCCGCGGCAAGCGACCCGACGCAGGCCAAAGCAGCGGAGCAGGCGCTCGAGCAGGCCGCGGCCGCGCCAGGCTTTGCATCAGCGCTGCTCTCGGTCGCTTCGGAATCATCGAACGCTTCTGTCCCGGCCGAGATCCGCCAGGCCGCGGCGCTCTACCTCAAGAACGTCGTCATCAGGCCGCACTGGAGCGACGACACGGAAAACTTCAGGGCGCCGCTGGTGAGCGAAAGAGAAGAGAATAGAAAGCTGTTTTTGATGTTTTTCGAAAAGAAGAAACGGTTTCGCTTTTCAAATCGCGACGAACGACTCTTTTCTCTCCTCTCAACCCCGACCACCGCCTTTCTCCTCTCTCGCCGCCACCCACTCCCCGATATTCTGATCCGGCGTCGTCGTTCTCTCTCTCTCTATCTCACAAAACGCAAACTCCCTTACAAAAAAAACACCAGCTCCCCGCCGAGGAAAAGGCCGCCGTCCGCTCCGCCCTGCTCCCGGCCCTGCTCCGCGAGCGGGACCCGAAGCTCTCGACGGCCCTCGCCATGGCGCTGGCCGCCGCGGCCTCGCGCGACGGCGTCGGGGGCTTCGAGTCCGACTGGCCGGAGCTGCTCCCGGCGCTGGTGTCCACGGTCGCGCGGAATGGCGCCGTCGCGGCGGCGAGCAACAACGACGAGAACAACAATCCGGCTGCCGCCGCCGACGAAGGCGCTGTCGCTCTTTCGGGAGCCATCCGCGGCCTTTCTCTCTTAATGGACGAGATTGACGACGCCGCCGCGCTCGAGGCGACCCCTCACGTTTTGCCTGCTGCCCTGAGGGTGATCTTGTCACCCAACGCCGCGCTGGGGCTTAGGAGGCGCGCCCTTGCCGTGGGGCGAGCTCTGTTGGGGGCTCTCGCTCACGCCGCAGCTGCCGGAGGAGGGGCCGGGACCCTGGGAGGGGCTTCCTCTTCTCTTGCTGCTCGTGCCGCTGCCGACGAGGCTCTGACTGCGTGGCTGCCTGCCGTCGCGGCGCTGCTCTCTTCGGAAGACGCCGCGGTGGGAAAAGGTTTTAACAACGAAAACAACAGCGACTCCAATCTGAAAGAGCTCGTCGCTTTCAAGATGGAGGCCCTCCGCTTCGCTTCCTTAGCTCTCGCCGCCTTCAGCTCCAGGCCCGTGATCAAGGCGCAGGTCGCTTCCGTCGCGGCAGGGGCGTGGAGGGTGCTGGTCGCTTCGTCCGCTGCTCACGCGGCTGCAGAGGTCGACGACGACGACGGCGGAAACTCTTCTTGCAACTCTCCTTCTCCTCCAAACTACGACAGCGACGGCGGAGAGGTCTCGTCCTCGGCCCTGCTCTCCCAGTCCCTGGAGCTGATGACGCAGCTGTCGTGCGACCCCAGGCACGCCAAGGTGCTCTTCGGAGGAGAGAGCAGCAACTCTTCCTCTTCTTCCTCTTCGTCCATCTCGCTCTCGGACGTCTTGTCCGCGGCGCTCGCCGCGATGCGCCTGACGACCTCCGCCACCGAGGAGCAGGGCTGCGGCGCGGACGCGTGCGTCTCCGCCGACGACGAGGGAGGCGGCGGCCCCCGCGAGGCCGGGGAGATGCTTGTCTCGGAGGTGGTCGCTGCCGGCGGGCAGGTGAGCAGCAGGAAGGCGAACAGAGCTCTGCCAGCGCTCGCGGAGGCTGTTCGAAGGGCGCTCGAGGCTTCGGAACGGGCCCGCCTGAGCTCGAACAGCAGGGCATGGTGAAAATCCCGCGAGGCCTGCTGGGCCGCGCTCTGCGCCTCGAGCGAGGCCCTGGTGGACCAACGGAAGGTGAAGAGCAGCAGTGGTGGTGACGGCGCGCCGTCTTCCTTCTTCTTGACCCCCTGCGCTCTGGTCGACGAGCTGCTGCGCGCCGACCTGGCGCCGCTCGCGGCCGTCGACGTTTCCGGGTTCGCTTCCTCTTCTTCTTCTTCTTCTCCTTCTTCTATTTCTGCTTCTTCCTCTACTAGTGCTGCTTCAGCTGCTTCAGGTTCAGCTGTCGCTGCTGCCAAGACGGCCCCTGCCTTCCTGACGGGCAGGGCGCTGGCCCTGGCCGCGGCGCTGGCTCCGGCACTGGACCCCGGGAGGGCGGCGAGGTGCTTGTCGGCCGCCGCCGCGGCGCTGCTCGCCGTCGCTTCTTCGACCAAGGACGACGATAACGACGAGGAGTTTTCCATTTCCCCGATCGCCGTCGGGGCCTGCCGTGCCCTCATCGCCCTCTCCCCTGTCGTCGTTGCCGCCGCAACTGCTACTGATGGCTCTCCTTCTCCTTCCTCTTCGCCTCTGAGCCAGCTCCTGCCTGCCTGCTTCGCAGGGCTCTCGGCGCTCGTCGACGACACGTCCGACGGCGCCCTCGCTCTTTCTCTGGATGCCATGACCGCCCTCGTCCGCTCTTCTAAAGAAAGTTCCGCCACCTGGGCGAGCTCCGTGGGAACGCAGGCCCTGCGCGTCTGGGCCGCGAACCCTTCCGACCCGCTGGTCTCGGAGTCTGCCGCCGACGTGACAAAAGCTCTGTCGACGGCCTCGAACGCCGGCGCCAGGGCCGTGTTCGAGGTCGCGCTGCCTGCCCTGGCAGGGATCGTCGGCAAAGCTGCTTCGGTTGCTTCTTTGCCTGCTTCCGCTTCTGCTTCTAATGAACAGGAAGACGACCCCATGCTCGTGGCGGGCGCTCTCTCGTTGCTGGCCGAGCTCGTCGCCGCCGCCGCCACCGCCTCGCCCGAGGCCGCCGCGGCGGCTCATACCGCCGCGACCCCGGCCGCTCTGGCCCTGCTTAATTCTTCCGCGGCGGTCGACTCCTCCGTGGCCCGGGCCTGCTGCGACTACGTAAGGGCGCTGGTGCTGGCCGGCGGCCCCGCGCTCGTGGCCTCGGAGGGAGCGTTGGAAGCTCTGAGCTCGCCGCTGCTTCGTCTGCTCGCGGGTGAGCAAGGAAGTGGTGGAGGAAACAGCAGCAACAACCAGGACGCCTCCGAGGCGGCAGACGCCGACGACGCCGCAGGCCGGGTCGCGCCGGCGCTCTGCGCCCTCGCCAGACGCGCCCCGGCCGGGGAACCGGCCCTGGCGCTCACGCGCGCCTCGGCCCTTGCCGCCGCGAAGAGGCTGTGTCTGAGGAAGGAGGGCCCGACGCCGATGCTGGCTGCAGACTGCGTTTCGCTCGTCGCCCGCGCCTTTGCCTTTTTCGCTCCCCCCGACGCTGCCTCGGAGACCGCTGCGGCGCTCGCTGCTATCCCGGTCAATGCCGAATCGGCCCCGGGCTCGGCGTCCAACGCGGCGACCGAGCTGTCTCCGGCCTCGGCGGCGCTCGCGTCTGCCCCCTCGGGGGAAGCGACCCAGCAGATTTCCTCTTCTTCGACAACGCCAACGACCTTACTCCACGTCGCCCTCCGCTTCTGGGCCTGCCACCAGCAAGATCTTCTCGGTGCTTCCTCGATCAACGCGGCCGTCGCCGGCCTGGCCGCCCTGGCCTCGCTGCCTTCCCCTTCCGTCGTCGACGCGGTGCTCGTGCGCGGCACCCGCATCGAGGAGGAAGAAGGAGGAAATGGCGGCGTCGTCATCAAGACGAGGTCGAGGGCGAGGGCCGCGGCGGCGAGGCCGGAGAGGTGGGTCGGGGTCACCGCCCGCGCCAAGGCGGTGCAGCTGCTGGCCGACGCGCTGGTGGAGGCGGCGGAGGGAGGGGAGAAGTTTGACGAGGGCGAGTGGGAGTCTGCTTCCGACGACGACGACGAAAGTGAAGAAGACGACGGAAGCGACGAGAGCGACGAAAACGACCAAACAAAGTCCCGCGGGGGCAACTCCGTCGCCGCTTCCCTGGCCCGCGCTGCAGCTGCAGCAGGCACGGGCGTAGGTATCGGCGGCGACCTCTTCGCCGCGCGCGCCTTTCTGGACGACGAGGACGACTTTGGCTACGGCGGAGACAGCGCATTTGACAGGGACCCTCTGGACCCTCTCGCCGCCGCCTCGCCCGGCGAGATCGCGTCTCGTGGGCTGAAGCAGGCGTACGCTCTCTACCCGCAATGGATGCAGGAGGTCGGTGGTGCTCTGCTGAGCGCCGGGCAGAGGAGGGCGGTAGCGGCTGCGTTCGGGGTCGTCGGGGAGTGAAAAGTGAACTGAGAGAGAAGAGAGAAAGAGAAAGAAAGAAAAGAGAGAGAAAGAACTGAAAAATGCAATCAAAAGAACGAACTCTTTCTTCATCTAAAATCGGAAAAAAATCGGAATCATCTACAACCAAAAGGAGAAAAAGGAAAAACGAAAACGAGCTCGAAGCAAAAGCAAAAAGGGGAGAGAGAGAGAGCGTGGAGGACGTTCCAACTCCTCACAGCGCTCCGGCCGCCTTGAGCTTCCCGTCCAGCTCCCCGCTGTCGTTGAGCGGCTTCAAGCCCGGGGACCCGTCACCAAACCCTCCGATGCCGACGCCCTTGATAAAGATATTGGGCATCGACGTCCGTCCCGTCTTCTCGGCCAGGGCAGCACGGTACTTCTGCCCGTCGTCCATCTGGTCTAATTCGAGAACGGTGTACTTTGCTCCCTTTTGGTCGAGAAGGGCCTTGGCTTTCTTGCAAAAGGGGCAGCCGGACCAGCTGAAGACCATGGTGTTTCCCTTGGCGGAGGAGATGGCCGCGTCGACCTTGGAGGCGTAGAGGGCCGGGTCGTAGTCGGAGCCGGCCTGGGCGATGGCGAGGGCCTTTTTGCCTGTGGAGATTTGGTGGTGGGGTGAGAGAGAGAAAGAGAGAGAAGAGGTTGAGAAGAAGATTTTTTGAGAAACGATCTAGAAGCATTCAATCTCTCCTCTCTCTTCTGATCGAAATTGAACCGCCCTCTTCCGCTCTTTCTCTTCCCCCATCGTTCCCCAGACTCACCCTGGGCCAGCGGCGAGTTGTTGAGGAACGACGTGATCGAGTTGATGACCTTTTCGGCGCCCGAGAGCTCGGCCTTTTGCTCTTCAGCGCGGACGACGACGACGCTTCCGCGGCGACGGAGGAGAGGAGCGGGAGCAGAGCGGGCAGCGACGCGAGGGGCCGCTGCGCGTCGTCCTGCGAGCGAGCGCGTCGACGTCGACGTGGAGAGGGCGCGGGGGGACATGGCTGGCTAGCTGGGCGAGCGAGAGAGAGAGAAGAGAGAAGAGAGAGCGAACGAGAGAACTTCTGAAGAGCAAGGTCGATTGTGATTACCCTCTCTTAAGGACCTTCACTGTCTCCAAGTCATATCTCCAACGACGAAGACAAAAAAAGATCCTCCTCTTTGGCCTCTTCCGCGGTCCCGCAGAGGGAAGCCGACCTGCTCCACCTGCGCCTCGCGGCAGCCCGCGGGCGATCGGGCGCTCGGACGGCCCTGCAGGCCGAGCTGAGGCACAGGGAGACCGTCTACGGAGCTGCCGCAGCGGTCGCGGCGGTGCTGCTGCTTGGCGGCAGCGGGGGAGCAGGAGGAGGAAGAGAAGGAGGAAGAGGCAGAGGCCGCACGAGCGACGGAGGCGTGAGATCTTCTTTTTCCTCTTCTGCTGCTCCTTCTGAGGTCTCCAGGCGCCTCGCCGAAGACCTAGTCCGAATCCACGGGGCTTCCAGCAGCAGCAAAAGCAGCCCGGAGGCGGCAGTGGCGGCGCTCGTCGAGGCCCCGCTGCCGCTCCGACGAAGGAAGACGACGACGACGACGACGACGGATTCGAAAAGGCAAGCTCTTGCTGCTCCCCCTCCTCTCCCGGTCGTCGACGACTTTGATTGCCTCCGCGCCGGCGTCCGGGCCTTCACCGAGTCTCCCGGGTGCGCTTCGCCCTCTTCTTCCTCTTCCTCTCAGTTCGCGCTGCGCCACTCAAGGCTGGTGGCGAGGGCCTGCAACGCCGGGGTCGCAGCCGGGGAGCTCGCGGGAATGATCGAGGTGGCCTGTGCAGGGGCGGCGGCGACGACTGGCGTCGTTTCGGCTTGAAGGTTTTGTCTTTCTTCTCAACTGCTTTTCTTGTACCAACCTGCCTTAAAGTCTCTCCCTCCCTCTCTTGCGAAAGCACACCCCAGCGATACAAACAAAAACGGTGAACAAAATGTAAAAAGACTTGACGCGCGAAAAGAAAGAAAAGAAAAGAATGATTTTTAAAAACTGTTTCCTTCCATTTTTTTTACAGCTCGTCGCCAGAGTCAAACAGTGCCCCTTCTGCCGGCGCAAAGTCGCCCACCGTCACGCTCGCGGGCCTCACGAACCCCCCGTGGTTGGCCGCGCACTCGAACAGCCTCTTTTCTGACTTGGGCGGCCTGCCGTCGTTCTTGCCGACGGGCTCGTCGTACTCGACCCCGACCCAAAACCCCTTGGGCAGGTTCTCGACCGAGTTGCCGACGGAGCGGACGAGGCCCCTTTTCCCTCCCGGGTTGACCTCGCAACGGTCCCCGGGCTTGATCGCCGAGGCCAGGTCACCCTGGTGGTCGTCGTCGAGAGCGGTTCCTGTCGCAGCCGAAGGAGGAGCAGCAGCAGCAGCACGAGTAGAAGAAGCAGTCGCCGGAACAGCTCCTCCGTTGTTCCTCCGCGCGCTCATCTCCTTTTCGAGAGTCCAACACGGGTCCTGCTCCCTCCGCTTCCGGGCAAACTCCCGAAAAGTTCCCTCCCTTTTATTGTAGTCCTCGTCCTTCATCTCGTACTTCTCAACCAGGCTCGTGTCCTCGAGCCAGCCGGACTTGGCCAAGGAACAGGGGTTGGCGTCGTCGAAGCGCAGGCAGAAGCCGTCTTCAGGGGAAAAAAAGCCGAGCTTGGTCGTTTCGTCGTCATCGTTGCTGTTGCTTCCGTTATTTCCGTCCAGCCTCGCGACGATCGCGCCGGTCGAGTCCAGCAGGGTGAGCCTGACGATGTCCTCTGCGGCCGTGCCCGTGTGCGAGGCCAGCTTGTGCTTGAGCGCCGCGATGGTCATCTGTTTGGGAGGAGTTTTTTTTTTTTGGAAGTGGGAAGGGAAGAGAAGAAAGGTTGACGTGTGAGACCGCTGCCCTTCCTTCTCGAGACGACGCGAGACTTCGATGGGGGGGCATGGAAAACGGTTTCGCTCCCGCTTGTCGCCGGCGTAGCTCGCTTTCCGTTTTCAACCGCATCACAACCTCGAGCATGCTCTCCTCTCGTCGCTGATGGGGAATAAAGAGAAAGAATCAGCGCCTAACGGGTCGCAAATCGACTTGCGAAAGTGCGAAATCAAAACGCCATCAATCGATCGACCCGCCATCGACCATCTTCTTCTTCCTTACGTGCTTGTCCAGCCGCAGCTCGGCGAACCGCGTCGCCTTGAGCGCGACGTGCTCGACGTTGAGGCGGACGGTCGACTCGGCCTGCTGGGCGCCGCCGGCCTGGCCCGGGGCGCAGACGTAGGCGCGGAGGGCCGCGAGAGATGAGGAAGACATGGTTTTTTTCTTCGTCGAGTTTCTTTTTTCTTTTTTCGGAAAAGTGAACTTCTGCTGAAGTCGAGTTCATTTCCCGTCTCTCCCCTCTCTTTTTCGACGTCGCCGTCGTTTTTTTCTTTTTTTTTACGCGTCTCTCCCCCCGCTTTTTTGTCTACTCGAAAAGAATGTCCGGCGACCCCTCCGCTCTGACGCCGCAATGGCTGCTCGCCGGGAAGAACCCGGCGGTACGTTGATCTTTTTTTGCCCCCTTGAAAAATAAGGAAAAGACAAAGCCAAGAAGGGCGACGTCTTTTTTTTTTTCTTCTTCGACGTCGATCGAAAACAACGACCCACTTTCCCTCCACCGTTGGCTTCGGGTCGAAAAACGCCGGTGCTTCGTGCTCCCCTTGTCGTCTGGGCTCGGGAAACTGTCTCTTGATCGCGCGCGTCGAAGAGATAGAGCAACGACGCGACCAGATCGAGGGGAGGAACGATGCGGAATCGGGGAATGCCGACGTCAAGTCACCATCGTCTTCAAACGTCTGCGTTTTTCCCCCATCTAACCTCTTTCCTTTCCTTCTTTCACCCTCTTAAAAACAATCCATCACAGAAGCCCGCCGCATCCGACAAGAGCTCCTCGGGCTTTGTCAACTCTGCGTGGTCCGCCGGAGGTGGTGGCGCACCAGGAGCAGGCGGAACGGGGGCGTCGGCGACGACAGCAGGCGATGCATCATCATCATCTTCATCATCAACATCCGCCGCCGTCGTCGCCGCGGCGTCTTCCTCGGCGCTCGTCGACGACAACTCCAAAGGAGGAGGAGGCTGGTCCACCGTCACAAAGGGAGGAGGCAGCACCTCTTCGCATCAGGCTGCTGCTTCAAACGCTGCTGCGGCGGCTGCGGCGGCAGCTGCGACAGGAGCGCCCTCGCAGGAGCGCAAGTGGGCGCGAGAGGACAGGCCCTCTTCGAGGTAAAGATCGAATCGGCGATCGCGGATTTTTTTCTTTCCGTTTTTCCGTTTTTTCGACCTTCTCCTTTTCCTCTGCCTCACGCCGCCGCCACCTCTTTTCCTTCCCCATCTCTCTCCTGATCCCCAATCCTAATCAGATGGCAAGACGACCGCTGGGGCAGCAGCAACAACGGCGGAGCCGCCCCAGGCGGAGGAGGCGCTCCTCCCCAGGGCGGCGGCCCGCGGGGAGGGCCCAAAGCCGGCGGCGGCGGCCGCCGAGGTCCCCCTCCGGGCGTCGGGCCTCCCTCTGCTGGTGACGCCCCTTCCTCCGCTCTGATCGATGGCGGCAGCGGAACAGGCGGCGGCGGCTCCCAGCGAGACCGGTGGGGCGGATCCACGGGGGGAGGCTTCGCCCACGCGCACCACCGCGAGTGGGGCCCCGCGGGAGAGAAGGAAGCAGCCGCTGCTGCCGCTGCTGCTGCTGCGGGAGCGCCGGGAGCAGGAGCGGGCTCTTCCGGTAGATCTGCCGGCGGCCCCCCCGGCGCCTCTTCTTCGGGAGGCCCCGAGGGCGGAGCCGACTACGGCTCCCGCTGGGGCACGAGTGGGGGCGCCTCAGCATCAGCAGGAGGAGGTGAACACAGCAACAGCGGCCACCGCGAGAGCCGCGACCGCTTCGCCTCGGGAGGGAGAGGCTTCGGCGTCGGCCGAGGAAGAGGAGCAGGTGGCGGAGGCGGTGGAGGCATCGGGGGAGGAGCTTCTTCTCGCCCCGTCGCCGTCGGCTCTCGGAAAGGCTGGGATTCCTCCGGAGGTGCTCCCGGGACCCCGAGTGGCGTGGGCGCTTCTTCGGCGTCCCCCCCCTCTCACCACCACCACCATGGAGGAGGAGGAGGCCACCACCACCACTATGGAGGCACTGGAGGCTTCTCCCGCGGCGGGAACAACAACCAGAACAACAACCAGAACAGCAGCAACCCCTCGGCCGCGCCCCCTGGACCGGCCCTCGCCGCCCTGCTCGCGGCCCCCATGCCCCCCTTGGGCTCGCGCTCGGCCTCGAGGCTGTACGCCAAGCGCGACGCCGTCAACGTCTACCGCCAGATGGACCGCGCGCGAGACCGCGGGTCGCTCGACGCTCCCGCGGAGCTCCTGGCGAGAGAAGGGAGGGAGTCGGCCCTGCTGTTCTCGGACCCGGGGCAGCAGCCCGACGTGCTGGACGTGCTCGCCGGGCTGCACGTCCCCGGGAACGTGACGGGCTCGTCATCGACGATGACGATGGGAATGGGAGGCGGAGGCCCTTCCCCTCGCGGGAGCAACAACGACGACCGCGGTTCTTTCTCTTTCTCTTCTTCGCGCGCCCCTGCTGCTGCTGCTGCTTCTGCGCCTTTGGCCTCTGTTCGCTCCGCCCTCGTGGGCCCTTCTCCCGAAGAGGAGGAAGCTGCAGCAGCAGCAGCAGCAGCAGCTGCAGCAAAGAAGCAGCGCCGAGACGAAGAAGAGCAACAACAGAAGCAGCAGGCTGCCGCCGCCGCTGCTGCCGCCACTGCCGCTGCTGCTGCTGCTCCGGCCGCCGCCCCTGCCGCCGCGGAGGACAACGAGCCCGCGTGGGCCTCGGAGCCCGTGCGCAGCGCCGACCTGGACCTGAACGCGATGGCAGCTGCCGCGGCAGCAGCGGCAGAGGCCGAGCAGCAGCAGAGGCTGGCTGGCGTCGCGGGGGCGGGGGGGCCTCCTCCTCCTCCTCCTCAGCAGCAGCAGTTTTTGGACCCGGCGATCGTCTCTCAACAGATGCAGTTTCAGCAGCAGCAGCAGCAGCAGCAGCAGCAGCAGCAGCAGCAGCAGTTCCAGCAGCCGCCTCCTCCTCCGCCGCCGCAGCAGCCCCAGCTGCAGTCTCAGGACGCGTGGGAGTACGAGGACCCGCAGGGGAGGCTGCAGGGCCCGTTCTCGGCAGGTGCGTTTGAGAGTTTTTGGTTTTTTTTTTTTTTTTAGAGAGCGACGAAAAAACCCGAATTCGAGAAGGGAAAAAAAAAACTCACCGAGAAATTTCAAAAAACTTTTTCAACCAATCCATCACCAGGCGACATGGCCGAGTGGTACGCCGGCGGCTTCTTCCCGCCAGGCCTCCCCACCCGCCCCGCGGGGTCGCAGGGCCCCTTCGCGCCCGTCGCGGCCCTGCTGTCGGGCTGGGTCGCCGCCGGCGCGGTGCCCCCTCTGCCCAACCTCCCCCCTCCGCCGCCGGCGCTCGGCGGCCCCATGCCCGGTCCGACGCAAGACGAATTCCTCGGAAGAGGAGGCCCGCCGCCTCCGCCTCAGCAGCAGCAGTTCTCTCCCGAGGGGGGCTTCCCGCCGCCTCAGGTCGACAACCTCCCCGAGCAGATGCAGAGACTGAGAGAGCAGCAGGAGCTGCTGGAGCGCAGGGAGCAGGAGCAGGCGGCGGCGCTCGCTGCTGCTGCTGCGGCCGCCGCTGCTCGCGCCGAGGAGGAGGAGGCCGCCGCTGCTCGCGCGGCGCAAGAGGCCGAGGCTTCAGCTGCCGCTCAAGCTGCCGCCGCCCCGCAGCAGGAAAAGGCCGGGCGCAGACGCCCTCGCGCCCGCGGAGGGAAGGGCAACGAAGAGGGCGGCGACGAAGAAGTCGCTGCTGCTGCTCCGGCCGCCGCTTCTTCTCCTGCTCCTTCCCCTTCGCCTCAACAGCCGAAAAAGCCAACCCCCGCCCCCTGGGCAGCAGCAGCCGCCACGGCACCGGCACGGGCCACCAAGTCCCTGACCGACATCCAGGCCGAGGAGGCCGCGATTGCCAGCGCGAGGGCCGCGGCGCAGCAGGCGGCCTCGGCGCACGCCGCCGCGGGCCTGCCGACCGGCGGCTGGGCTCGCGCCGCGGCAGGACCCGCGGCGACCGGCGGCGCTTGGAGCGGGGGCGTCCCGACTGACGCTCCTGCTGCTCCTTCTCCTGCTCCTGCTGCTTCTGCTTCGTCCCCTGCGCCTTCCTCTTCGGGCCCTTCCTCCGCCAACGCGTCCGCGGCGGAGCTGCTGGACTCGAGGGGCCAGCCCGCGACGCTTCCGACCTCGGCGATGACCTTGGGGGAGGCGCTGTCGGCGCAGCTTACGGTTGCAGAAGGAGGAGAAAGCGGGAGCGAGAAGGCGAAGCCTGCGTGGGGAGGCGCTGGCGTTCCTCGCGAGTCTGCTTCTCCGTCTCCTGCGGAGAAGGGACGCGGACAACAGCAGCAGCAGCAGGCTGCGGCGGGAGGGACGAAGAAGGAGAAGAAGGCCGCGACGGCAGCCAAGGCCACTTCTTCTTCTTCGGGCAACAAGAACGCAAAGAACGCCGCTTCTGCCAACAACAACGAGGGTTCGACTGCGGACGAGGACGGCATGTTCTGGGACTACGGCGGCCCCAAGGCGGCGCCCGGTGGTGGCGGCACTGCTGCGGCACCTCAGCAGCAGGCGAAGCCTCTGGCAAAGGCAGGAGGCGCGTGGGCGGCGGCGGCGGCGACCAAGCCTCCGCCCGGGATGGGCGGCGCCATCGCGGCAGCGCCGCCGCCGCCGAGGCCTGCTCCTCCTGCTCCCGCTGCTGCCGCCGCCGGGATGTCCCTGGCGCAGCGCCTCGCTGCCGCGACCAGGGCCGCCGCAGCGTCTGGAGGAGGCGCCAACGGAGGAGGAGCTGCTGCCGCTGCTGCTCGCAAGGCCCCTCCTGCTCCGCCGCAGCCGAAACCCGCCGCTCCGGCTCCGGCTCCCGCTCCCACCGCCGCCGCCCGCAGAACCGCGCAGCAGCAGGCCGCGGACGACGCCGCCCTCGCCGCGGCCATCGCCAGATCCGAAGCCGAAGCCGGAGGAGGAAGCTCCTCCTCCGGAACAACAACCACCGCGCTGGTCATCGAGGGCGTGGCGATGTCACCCGACTTCGAGGACTGGTGCGCCGCGCGCGTCGCCGAGCTCTCGCCTGACACGAAACCGGCGACGCGCGACGACGCGCTCGCGCTGCCGAGGTGGCTGATGTCGCTGGCGTCCAACTCGGAGATCGCGGACACCGTCGCGGCCTACTTCGGTTCTTCGAACCCGGCCGCGTCGGCCTTTGCCGCCGAGTTCATCAAGCGCAAGTGCGCCGAGGTGGCGAGCGCCGCGAGCGGCGGGGGTGGAGGTGGAGGCCGCAAGGCGAGGAGGAAGCGCGGAGGGGCCGACAACGCGCCCGTCGTCGCTGCTGCTCCTCCCGTTCAGCCTCCGCCGCCGCCGCCTGCCAAGGCGAAAGAGGACGCCGGGTGGCAGGACACGCCCGGAGGAGGAGGTGGTGGTGGTGCTCCAGCTGGGAAAGGCGGCGCTGCTGCTGCCGGTGGCGGGAAGAAGAAGGGCGGAGGAGGAGGTGGGAAAGGCGGCGCTGGCGTGATCGGCGGCGGCTTTGCCGCTTTGGGTTGATGTTTTTCTGATTTTGATTTTTCGCCGATTGTTTTGTTTTGATTTTGGTAGAGAGAGAGAGAGAGAGAGAGAGAGCGAGAGAGCGAGAGAGCGAGAGAGAAGGAAAAGAGAGTGTTGAGAGAGAATGAGAGAGAGAGAGATAGCGCGCGCGGGGTTAAAAAAAAGAAACACAACGCCAGGGATAAAAGAGTAAACAAGAAAATGAATTGAGAAAGGGGAAGAAAAGAGTTTTCTCTTTTTACAAGCTAAAAAAACAAATCAAAAATCGGATCGTCAAAAACAAAAAAGGACATCAAATCTCATTTCACGCCGCCACGGCCTTGATCGTGATCGCGCCATCGACGTTGTTGCCCGAAGAAGCGTGGATCGCGGCGATCTTCGAAGACGACGACGAAGAAGCTCCACCATTTCTCTCCTCCTCTTCCTCACTCCGGTTCTTCTTCTTGTTCGAAGATTTCAAAAGGCCGTAGAGCAGCGTGCCCGCCACGGCGGACAGGTAGCCCAGAGCACCCACGCTCGACACCGGGTTCTTGAAGACGGCGACCGAGACCACCGTGGTGAAGACGCCCTTCGCGTTGCCCAGCACGTGCAGGGTCAGCGGGCTCGTCCTCTTGGTGACGACGAAATTCGTCAAGTTGACGACGTAGGAGAGGGCGGCGTTGGCGAAGAGGAAGACGGCAAAGCCCGTGGAGTCTCTGCAGGCCTGCGCCGTCGCCGCGAGTCCCCCCGGTTCCAGAAGCAGAGTCGCAGGGAGCAGCATGGCAGCTGTGACGGGGGCCATCAACCGTAAGAGTGCCATGGAGCCCACGCGGTCCCTCGAAGGGTCTGTGAGAAGAGCTCCCTGCAGTACCGCCTTGAGCGAGCGCGCGGCGGTCGCTGCGACGGCCGTGCCGAACCCAAAAGCATCGAAGCTGGGCTCGAAGCCCGTGGCCAGCACCACTCCTCCGACGACGGGGAGCAGCGTCGCGTAGACCGACAGGGGTTCTCTGGCTCCCAGGAGCAGGAAGGCCAGCGCGGCGGTGAAGGCCGGGGTCGTCGAGCCGATCGCCTGCGCGAACGAGACCGGGATGAATCTCAGCGAGACGTTGCCCAGGACCACGGCGGCGCAGAAGGTGGCGGCGAGCACCGCGACCTTGGAACGCGTAGGGCCCGGTGGCGATGAGGAAGAAGAAGAACTGCTGTTTTCCTTCTCGGCGACAGCGGAAGAAGAAGAACTGCTTTTCTTCTCGAGGCTCTGCTCCCAGGGCTGGCAGATCTTGCCCAGCAGCGCGCACGCGCCCATGTGCAGCAGCGTCAGCAGCAAAGGGCGCTTGAAACCGAAGTTGGAGAGCAGGGCCCGGTTCATCAGCAGGATGCCCGTGTTGGCCGCGTACCAGGCCGCGACGACGAGGAAGGTGAGGACGGAGTCCCGCGAGAAGAGGGAGGTGGTTGAAGGGGTGGTCGAAGAGGAAGAAGGAGGAGGAGCGAAAGAGGTTTTCGTCGTGCGGTGGCGCGAAGAAGACGACGACGACGAAGAGCTCGACGAAGAACTCAAATTCAGCTTGCCGAAAAAGGCCGCGACAGAGCTCACGAGCGACGACGCAGACATTCCGCTCACGCGCCCCGGGGACAGAGGGGTGATGACCGGGGGAGGAGGCAGGAACGACGACGGCGAGGGCTTTTCCTGGAGAGCGACAGGAGGAGCAGCACCGACGGTGGCAGTTGCAGCTGAAGTCGCCGCCGCCGACGACGGCGGGAACGCCGAGGCGAGCAGCGCGCCCTTGGTCGAGGTCGGGAGGTCTTGATGCTGGTGCGTCTGCTGCTGCTGCTGGGTTCCTCCTGCGACACCTCCTCGAAGCTGCGCGGCGGACCCATTCGACGCCGCAAGGGTGGCAGAGGTGGTGGCGGAGGAGTCGGGCAAGAGGACCGAGGCTTCTTCCTCGTCGCTGTTGTTGCGTCCGTTGTTATTGTTGTTGCTCGAAACCGAAGACGCCATCGAGCGGAGCCTCGCAAAGGCGTCCCTCACCGAGGGAGGGGCGAACTCCATCTTAGAGTCCAAATCTAGATCTCAGATCTATTCAGATCTCGGAGCGGGGGTCGAACGAGCGCGGGTCCGAGGCGAGCGAGGCGACCGAGGAGCAGCGCCTGACGACGGTGAGCGCCAGCGGCACGGTCTTATCCGAGAGAGGCGGGGAGCGGGTGACGCAGGCCAGGGACGCGACGAGGGCCGCGACGGGGTCGAGGGACGAGGAAGAAGACGACGACAAAGAACTCGAGTAACTGCCGCCGCTCTTGTTCCTCTTTCTCGAAACGCGGACGGTCGCCGTCGAGGCCTGCGAGTCGACGGAGAGCAGAACAAAGGGGAGAGCTGCGCCGCCTGCGGAGCCGTGGAGGGTCTTTGTCGCGGAGCGCAAGGTCGCTGCCGCGATCTCTGGCGTGAGCTTGATGGAGTTGTGGCCGTCGTCGAAGGCGCTGGAGGTGAAAGCGACGAGTAGAAGTGGGGAAAAAGAGGAGGGAAGAGGAAGAGGTTTTGAGCAAAGAAAGTTTTTCGTCATCGATGATTTCAAATAAATGTGGTATCGTTTCTCCATCTTTGCTGTTTTATTTTCTCTTTCTGATGCACGGAAAGCAGAGAGATTTTCGGATCACGTCCGACGAGCGAGGAAACGAGGCGAGGAGGTGCGAGGAGGAGGTGGGAAAGAGCAGCGCGTGGAAGAGGTCATCGATTGACGACGTTCGAGTTTCATCGTCGGCGACGTCGGCGTTCTCATCTCTCTTCTTCTCTTTCTCCAACTCACAAGTGGACGAGCAGGTAGACGTCCGGGAGGCTGGCGTGCGTCGTCGTCGTCGTCGTCGTCGTCGCGAGCTGCTGCCCGGGCATGAAAAAGAGAGAGAAGACGGAAGGATAACGGAAGAGAGAGCGAGCGAGAAGGCGAAAGAACAGAGCAAGATGGGTGTGTTTTTTTTTCGTTTTTCGTTTTTTTCGTTTTTCATTTTTTCAAGGTTCCCCCCTCTCTCTCTCTCTCTTCTTCTTTTCCTCCGCCTCTTTCTTCCACCTCCTCCTCTCCTCCACTTCCTACCTCCTCCCAGCCACGCCCTGCCTCTCCGCCGCCATCTGCCACTCCTTGAAGTCCACCATGAACCTCGCCAGGAAGGCCTCGATGTGGAACACCGGCTTCGACCCCTGTGCCATCCTGTGCTTAAACTGGGCCGCCGACCTCGCGATCTTGGCCTTGAGCGGGTCGAGCGCGGCGTCGGTCGTCGGGCCAGACTGGTTGACGATGCCCGCCGCTGCCCCACCGGCGGTGGCGGCGCGCGACTTCGCCGCGGCCCTGTCCGCCGCCTCGCGGAGTCTGTTCCTGATCTCCCTAGCTAAAGTGCGCAGAACCAGGTCCGGTGGCACGCAGTTGACGAGCAGCTCATAGACTTTGCCTCGGGCGACATAGAGCGCGCGAGGGGACTGCTCGAGCAGGACCTCCGCCGCCGTCTCTTTCGCATAGAGCTCCCAGTCCGGGAGTTCCACCTCCTGGTTGTCCGTGAAGGGGTAGCAGGCGACGCGGGCTGTTTCGAGTGCCAGGAGAGCGCGCCTGGCGGAGCGGTTGGAGGCTGCAACGACGCGTTTGGCCAGGGGGCCCGGCAGAGACAGCGACTCCTTCTTTGCGACGTGGGCCAGCAGAGTCTCGATGTCCCCTTCGGTCGGAGCAGGCACGCGCACGCACAGGCACCGCGACCGCAAGGGTTCGATGACACGTGACAAGCTCGAGGAGGCCATAAGCAGCCTGCAAGCGCCCGAATGCGACTCCATCGTCCTCCGCAGCGCGGCCTGCGCGTCGCGAGACAGGCGGTCGACCTCGTGCAAGACCAAAACCTTGAAGGACCTGTTGCCGCGGGCGTCGACAGGCCTGGCCCTGGCGATCTCCTTGATGACTTCCTGGACCACGTAGCGGTCGTGCGTGCCGGCGTCGGCCGGCGTCAGCTCGACGTGGACCGCCGAAGACACCGTGGTGAGCTCGACCTCCAAGGTGCGGGAAGGCGTGGTGATCTTCCAGGGGGCCGTCTCGACCTTGACGCGGTCGGCGGAGGCGCCGTAGAGCTCGCGCAAGGTGGCTTTGAGGAGCGTGGTCTTGCCTGCTCCCGGGGGACCGTAGAAGAGCGTGTGCGGGCAGTCGCCGGCGGAGACCTGATAAAAGTTGAGAAAGAGAGAGAGGGTAGTGAGGTCGAGCGTTTTTTTTTCTTTTCGAAATTCGACGACGACGACGACGACGACGACGATGCTCTCAATGCTTCTTTTCATCTTCTTTCTCTTTTCTCTCTCTCCACCTCTTACCAGCTTCTGCAGCGCCTCGCCGATGTCTGAGTGGAAGACGAGCTTGTCCAAGCGCGTGGGACGGTACTGGAGGGGAGATTTTGAGGAGGGAAGGAGAAACATAGAGAGAGAAATGAGCGTTGAATTTATTTTGATGCCATCGATGCCCATCGATGGCTTTCAACGACAACGACTTGGTTGCTTTCTTTCTCCTTCTCGTTCTCCCTCTTGCGTCATCACGACAGAGAGCCGTCGTTGCGTCTTCAGAGAGTCGTCACCATGACGCACCTTGTCGACCCACAGCATGGTGGGCGAGATGGGAAAGAGATAGAGGGAGAGAAGAAGAAGGAGAAAGAGAGAAAGAGACGTTGCTATTCACTCTTCTTCTTCTTCGAACGATTTTGTAAACGTTTTTGCTGCTCTTCACTCTTTTGCTTGATCGAAAAAAAAAACAGCCATGGCCGACGTCCTCGCGCGCCTCGAGGACGGCTCGCTCGCCCGCGTCGACGGCGGCCTGCTCGCCGAAAAGGTCGAGTCGGCAGTGAGCCTGCTGGACCGCACGCTGGATCTGTATGGGTGAGAAGTGGAGAGAGAGAAGAAGAAGAGAGAATAGGGCTGATGCTCAATCGACGTCGCCGCCCTTGCCGTCATCGTCTGACCTCTCTTCTTCGACCTCAACAACAACAACAACAACAACAAAAAAACCATATCAACTCTCAGTCCCTCCCGCGTCGCGCTCTCCTTCAACGGAGGGAAGGACTCGACGGTGCTTCTGCACCTGCTTCGAGCCGCGGTGGAGAGAAGGCGACGAAGGCAGAAGAGCAGCGAAGGAGGAGCAGAAGAGAAAGAGGGCAAAGAAGGAGAAAACCCCGAAGAAGAAACCTCTTGTTCTTCCGGCGTAGGAGACCTCGACGGCGTCCGCTCCTTCACTTTCGAGCGCGACGACGACTTCCCCGAAATCTGCCAGTTCGTCTGCGAGGCGGACAAGCAGCACGGGCTCAAGCTCGAGAGGATAACGAGCCCCGAGGGCGAAACCACCGGGAACGGCTACAAGGACCTGCTCTCGGCCCTCTCCTCTTACCTAGAACGAACGGGCGTCGCCGCGATCGTTCTCGGGACGAGGCGTGGCGACCCGAATGCCGGAGGACAAGACGCGCTCTGTGCCTCTTCCCCCGGGTGGCCTCCTTTTCTGCGAGTCAACCCCGTCCTGGAGTGGGGGTACTCTGACGTCTGGGGCTTTTTGGATGCGATCGGGGCCAGCTATTGTTCGCTGTACGACCGAGGCTTCACGAGTGTCGGGGCGGCCCCTTCGACGAGCCCGAACCCCGCTCTGCAGAGGCCCGACGGCAGCTATGCCCCCGCGAGGGAGCTTTCCGACGGGAGGACGGAGAGGGCTGGCAGAGGGAAAGGTGGAGGTGGGGGTGGCGGTGGAAGTGGAAAGAAGAAGGAAGAGGAACAAGAGGAAGAGGAAGCAGCAAAAGAAGAAGAAGCAGAAGAAGAAGAGAAGCTTCCCTTTGAATCTCACCAGCCTCACCACCGCAGCCACTTCCGCTTCTCCTCCGCTTCCTCCCAGCTCGCCCCCTCTGCCGCCATCGTCCTGGTCGGCGACGAGCTCCTCTCGGGGAGGGTCCAGGACGCCAACGGCCTCTGGCTCTGCCGCAGGCTCCGCGCGGTCGGGTGGCTGCCCCGCAGGCTCAGCGTCGTTCCGGACGACACCGCGGCGATCGCCTCCGAGGTCTCGGCCGCGGCCCGCGCGCACCCCGCGGTGCTTGTCGCGGGCGGAGTGGGCCCCACGGACGACGACGTGACCGCCGCCGGGGTCGCCGAGGCGCTGCGGGTTCCCCTGGCCCGAGACGCCGACTTGGCCGGGAGACTGCGGGACTATTTCGGTGAGCGGCTGCGGCCTGCGCACCTGAAGATGGCCGATGCGCCCGCGCAGGGGCTGACGGCCCTGGACGTGTTTAGCAGCGATGATGAGGAGGAGGAGGAAGAGGAGGAGGAAGAGGAGCAGGGAGAAGAAGGGGAAAAAGAAGAACGCAAAGGGAGAGCAAAGACGACGAAAAAAGAGGAGAAGAAACGCTCGCCGTTCCCGCTGCTGGCCGTCGCGTGCTCTTCGACGGGCTCGACGGTTTACATCTTACCGGGAGTGCCGCATCTGCTGAGGAGGAAGTGGAGGGCGCTGGAGGCGCACCTGGGGACGCTACCCGCAGCGGGGGCTGGTCGGAAGAGCAATGGCGGCGAAGGAGAAGGAAAAGAAGGAAAAGCTCCCACTGCTGCTGCTGCCGCTGCTGCTCCTCCTGCTCCTCCTCCTCCTCTCGCTCCCTTTCACGCCGCCGCCCTGCGTCTCCTGCTCGACGACGAGACCGCCGCGGCCCCGGCGATGGCTGCTGCCTCCGCTGCCGGGGGAGCCATCGTCAGCGTGGGCTCCTATCCGCTGGCGGCGGCCTCCTGCGAGGACGACGACGGGTGGGGCGGCAAAAGCAACGGCGGCGGAAGAAGAAGAAGGAGGAGTCGCCGAGCGAGCGAGACAACAGAGATGGACACGCCGCGCGGCGGCGACGGAGCCACCGTCTGCCTGCTGCTGGAGTCGAAGGACGCCGGGGCCCTGTCCGCCGCCGTCGAGGCGGCGATCGGGGCGCTGCCGGCGGAGTCCCTGGTGGCCGCGGAGAGAGACCCGGAGGGGCTTGGCGGCGGCTGCGGCGGTGGCGGTGGAGCGAAGAAGTAGGAGGAGAGAGAAAAGAGAGACAGAGACAGAAAGAAAAATTGAGTTTTGTTTCAGTGTGAAGTTTTCTTTCTTAGATTTTTGTACAAAGTGAGTGTGCCCCCCCACCGAAACGAAATCAAAACAACGAAAATCAGAGCTCCTCGATGAGCAGCGATGGTGAAGCTGAAGCAAGAGCGGAAGAAGCGTCTTTACTCTTCGAAACCGAGGACAAAACCTCGAGCGCGCTCTTCTTTTCTCCTTCTTGTTTCGCCGCTTCTCCTCCCTGCGTTTCCGGAACTGTCGCCGCGGCTTCTTCCAGAGACGCACTCACGGCCTCTGCCGTGGTAGAGAAGATCTCGGCAGGAGCCTCGTTGGCCCAGCAGGCCAGGAAGAGCACCCGCTTGGCGGCGAGTTTGAGGATCGAAGCAGAAGAAGAAGAAGAAGAAGAAGGAGAAGAAGAAGAAGAAGAAGAAGAAGAAGAAGAAGAAGAAGAAGAAGAAGAAGAAGAAGAAGAAGAAGAAGAAGAAGAAGAAGAAGAAGAAGAAGAAGA
>Ga0114918_10001082_pt1 | contig 24183 bp, 29 predicted proteins | sample LantaG_FD_87015 | JGI IMG/M metagenome (GOLD analysis project Ga0114918, IMG submission 87015) | Deep subsurface microbial communities from Baltic Sea to uncover new lineages of life (NeLLi) - Landsort_02402 metaG | ecosystem: Environmental > Aquatic > Marine > Oceanic > Sediment | place...
CGCCTCCGATCGCTGCCGGACTGTGGACGACATTGTTGGACTCACGGCTCAATACCGGCCGAAAGCCGTGTTCATTGACTCCTTCTACATCTTGGACGCGCCGGGCCGCCTTCAAATGTGGGAACGCATGGTCTACAACATCAAGGCAATCAAACTCGACATCGCTGTCGGGTTTGGTGTCCCGGTGGTCACGAACACACAGCTCAGCGGGCAGGTCAAGAAGGGCGATATGAACGCCGAGGCGGACGCCGTCGCCTACGCCAAGGCCATCGGCGACTACGCCGACGCGATCGACGGAATCTTCGGCAACACGGAGTTCAAAAGTAACAAGCGACGCATCATTCGAGGGATGGAGGCCCGAGAGTTCGAGACTGTCGATTTGGAGATCAATTTCGATCCGGGATCGCATAACTACGATGAAATCAGGATTCTGCCGAGCGGCGGTGACGGCGGTGGTGGGGGTGGGGATGGCGGTTCCGGCGAGCCCAATTCGAGGCCCGACGAGGACGATTCCTTCGACTACGATGGAGAAACCATCCTGATCGATTAGCGGTGGACTGTGGACGAAGGCGGAATTGTCAGAGTATGCGAAGCGTTCGACCTGAAATGCGGTCGAGCGTATTCAGGTACGCTTACGTGGGGATCGAACATGTCGGTCGCATGCCCTCTGGCGCTCAAGCGGCACGGCGACCCCTACGACGACAACATGTCCTGCTCGATTAAGGTAGTTCCTGACGGCCCGAGTGAGTGCAAGTGCTGGAGTGGGAACTGCAAGTTCAAGGGTAAGCTCCTTGACCTCCTTCGGGCCGCCGTTCAAATGAGAGGAAATCCTCCGCAGCTCATGGAGTTGCTGAAGGACGTCGAGAAGACTGAAGCGCTAACGCTCCAGGCCCGACAGCACCGGGCAACAAAGGCGATCAACCAGATAGTCAACCCTCCCCCTCCCCGGACCGGGAGGGACCGAGACGTTTTGGGGGAGAGGTTCTTTAACCCCTTTGCAGGGAGTATCCCCCAATACGCTATCGATCGTGGAATCTCTGTTGAGACTGCCAAGGCCTGGGGACTAGGCTACGATAAGGCTGGACACTTTCTAGTGTTTCCGGTCCGTCGCACGGACGGAGCTCTTGTTGGGATGGTGGGCCGCGCTGTCAACGACAAGGCGAAGCGTCGGCATCACAACTTCATGGGGCTCGACAAGACGAAGCACCTGTATGGGGCCCACATGATGGGGCCTGGAAAGCCGGTAGTGATCGTCGAGGCTTGCGTCGACGCTCTCAACACATGGCAGGCTCTCCGGAATCATGATGTCGCGGTGGTCGCGACGCTGGGGGAAGGCTTCTCTGATCGGCATGCGTTGACGATCAGCAGCATGCGGCCGCCGTTTGTCTACATCTTCACTGACGGAGACTCCGCCGGCCGACTGATGGGCAACAAGATAGCCTATGCCCTCAACAGGCACGTCCCAGTCAAGGTAATGGAATGCCCATGGGGACCCTTCATGGAGACGGGTGATGGTCGGACCGTTCGTCGTAAGGTTGACCCAATTGATCTGCCAGATCACTACATCAGAAAGCTCTACCGCGAGGCTCCTGTAGTGAGGAGGAAGATCAAGTGGACGAACCCTCCGCCCCTTTTCAACCCTGACGCGGCCGCGTAATAGACCATATGGGGCAAAGGCCTAGTCCACGCTGCCCATAACTCGGGTAAAACAGAGTCTGGGTGCGGGAGGCGCCGTCGAGTATGTCTGAGATTACCGATCCGAAGATCTATCGACTCTGCGGCTACCTTGGAATTTTGACCAAGAAGCTGAAAGTGAGCGTACAGCTTGACATGCGCGAGCGGCTCACCCTTGAGATGAAGTCGTGGAACGACGCGCCGGCAACTGTCGTCGAGGCCTTCTTCAAGGAGGATGGCTACTTTTGGATTCCCCGGTTCTATTTTTCTGACGCCATATCGAACCGGAAGATGGGCAAACATGACATCAACTTTGAGTGGACGGCCGGGGCCCCGACCAACCTTCCATTCAATGCTGTGCTCGACCCAAAGCGCGGCCAACCTACTGCTGTTGACCGAATGGTTCGGCACCTCAAGGAGCACTCTGGCGGGATCCTTGTAGCTCCGACAGGTGTGGGGAAGACAATCCTTGGTTACGCAATCGGGCACCGGCTCAACACCACCATTGGAGTCCTTGTCTACAACAAGCAGATGGTGAAAAACTGGGTCGAAACGGCGGAGTGGCTATTCGGTCTGTCTCGGGACGATATTGGAATCGTTCAAGGTGATCGGTGCGATCTAGGCAAGTCAGTCACCATCATGATGGTGCAGAGCCTTTTGAGTTCAAAGCCTTACCCAGAGGAGCTCTATTCTCAGTTTGGGATTATCGTCGCAGACGAGGTCAACCGCTTCGGAGCCCCCCAGTGGAACGAGGTGATGAAGCTGTTTACTGCGCGTTATCGGGTGGGTATGTCCGCAGACCCGACACGTGACGACGGACTCGACAAGCTGGTCAGTTGGCATTTTGGTGAGATCGTCCACAAGGTCTACATAAAGCGACCCACGCCCGACGTCGTCCAGGTGCTTTACAAGAAGAGCTACCATGTCAGCCAGTATACGAATAGCTGGAGGCGGACGCCCTCCGGCGATCCGATGCCCGACTCGCTCAAATACGACAAGCTGCTCGCCGAGGACGCCGGGCGGAATCGATTCCTTGTTGACGAGATGGTCAAGATGCGGAAGCGGAAGCGGAAAATCCTGATCTTCTCGCGGCTTAAAGATCACTTGAAGTTACTCAAGTCAATGTTCGAGGCGAGGATCGGTAACGTCTTGGACGCCATCGTGGACTCCACCGGGTCGGAGCCATCGGAGGAGTCTAGTTATCTTCTTGACACGGAGACGTTGGTTACTCTGCTCGTTGGTGGTTTGAAGCCAGACCAGCTCGACGTAGCTATGAGTGGTGACGTGATCTTTTGTACCTACGCGTTTGGCCGCGACGCCATGAACGTCCCCCACATCGACACGCTTGTGCTTGCGACCCCTCCTGGAAAAGTGCTCCAGGTCATTGGCCGCCTTCGAGATAAGGGGCCCGCAGACAGGCAGTCCTTGTTGTGTTTAGATACATATGAGGATGTTCCCTACGCCGTCCGTAAGGCCGAGAGAAGGGCCCAGACCTACCAAGACTTGAATAGCAAGGTCATCCATAAGACGAGAAATCCGTAGCGATGCCAGAGGATTACGTAGTCAAGGTTATTCGTAGGGCTGATTCGCGGAGAAGGTGGCGCGAGGATCGCCGTGCCGCTGAGCGTGCGCTGAGAAAGCGCAAAGAGCGGTATGCGAGTGATCCGGAATACGTTGAAAGTATTAAAGAGTCGGTTCGACGCCAAAGACAGGAACAAGAGCCTAGCCAACGGAAACGGTCATTCAATCGTGACAAGGTTATCGTAATCAACGGGGTGAGCGTCACCCTGTTGAGTAGCGGTAAGGCGGCTCACATGATTGGGGTTTCTCCCAGGACGATCGCGCATTGGGAAAAGAAAGACTATATTCCCCGAAATAGGGCGAAGGACCGTCTAGGGCGTAGGTGGTATCCAGCAGAGTTTGTTGCGTTTCTCGTTGAACAAGCAGCAGATCGTCCAGTTACCCGACTCGATTCATGGGGAGAGCGGGTAAAAGAAGACTGGCAGAAATTCCAATTGAGCGATCGGCCCATTCCGATCGTTGGCGACCACCTTGAGGACCACAATGCCTGATGACACTACCCCTACCGGGGTCAAAACCGATCCTGCCGTTACCGAAGCCTCTATGGCGCCTGTGGTGATGGAAACCAAGATCGTGGTTCAACGCACCGTCAAGCTCGACGGTGTGGACTCCGACTCCGCCTCAACTGAGGACGTGATCGAGGTCCACGCATTTGCGACTACGCCGGCCATGGCGGTCGTTAGCGTGCCGGTCAAGCTCAGCCGATCATTCCAGTCGGTTGGCGTCGAGGTAGGGGTTTACCTTCCCTGCTACAGGGAGGAGCTCCCTCAGGCCATCGAGCAGGCCTATCAGATGGCTATGGAGCGTGTCATGCGCGAGATTCCTGTCATCAAGCAGTCGCTTGAAGAAGTCACTGGTTAGAGCGAACATACCTAGATGGTGAAAAAGAAGACCACCAAGAAGACCACCAAGAAGACTCCGTCTACGAAATCTAGTGATGCACCAGTGGAGGACGTCGTCACTTTAGAGGTAGCAGTGGAGCCTGAGCCTGAGCCTGAGCCTGAGCCTGAGCCTGAGGTTTCTGAGGTTTCTGAGAAGCAGTCAACGGACAAAAAGGCAGCGCCTAAGAAGAAAGCGCCGATCAAAAAGAAGAAGACCACTTCCAAGAAGTCTAAGGACCCGGATCCGTTTGACGCTTGGATGACAGCCGCCCAGGAACGCTGGCCTGGGTCTTTGTCAAAGGCATCGGATCTGTCCACTGACGGTACTCCGACCATGTCTACCGGCAACTTTGTGCTGGACCGCATGACCTATGGCGGCCTTCGGCGGGGGCGACTCTATCGCTTTTGGGGCGTCTACAAGAGTGCCAAGACAGGCTCAGCCCTAAACTGCGCCGAAGCGTTCACGAACAATCACTGCGCTACGTGCTTCGAGCACCGACTGAAGTGCCAGTGCCCGGGTGATTTTGTTTTCGCGAAGTGTCTCTACATCGATGTTGAGGGTCGTATCGCCGATAACCGTCCATGGGCGGAGGCTCACGGAATTCACCCTGAGCGCCTGGCGATGGTCTCCCCCAAGGGTGGTGAACAGGTAGTTGACATCGCCGACGCCGCGCTTCGGTCTGATGCTGGAATTGGGTTGGTGATCATTGACTCCATCGCCCAAATGACGGCGGTAGACGAGATTACGAAGGCGGCCGAGAAGGGCAAGACTATTGGGCGCAACGCCATGTTGGTCAACTCGGCGTTGCGTAAGTGGATCTGCTCAATCGTCAGTAAGGACATCGATAGCACCAGAAAGCCGACTATCATCCTGATCAATCAGATCAGGAAGAAGACGTCCGCGTTTGGCAATCCAGACGTCATGCCGGGGGGTGAAGGTCAGGGCTACGCCAGCGCCTGTGACATCAAGTTCACGAAGCGGCAGAAGCACTACTTCATGCCAGACGGCAAGGGCGGATTCAACGACAAGGTGGTTAAGTTCGGCGGCAAGTGGAAGCCCGGTGAGGACGATACCGCCAACTTCATCGAGATTGAGGCGAAGGTCACGGACTCAGGGATCTGCCCTCCCGGGCGCTACAGTACGTTTCACTACTGGATGCAGCCAGGGCATGGCAGACGCTCAGGCGACACCGATAACACGGTTTGGCTGTGGGAGTATGCCAAGAAATATGAGCTCCTCAAGAAGGATGAGAAGGGTCAGGGTTACACGCTGGTGGACCTTGAGTCGCGCACTCAGAAGGAGATGGAGGTTCTCTTCCTAGAGAACGTCGATGCCCAAGAACAGGTGTGGATTCAGCTCATGGAAATTCTCGGAAAATAAATCAAGTCACACTAAAGGCATCTGAGTCGCCATACCGATAGGGGACACATACCTAATTGGAGGAACAGATGTTTCAAGTTGGTGATCGGGTCCGCAGACGCTACTTCGAGGAAACCTACTCAGCAGAAGGCACCGTTATTTGTGTTCGAGGCGACTGGGTCGAAGTGAAGCACGACTCTGGTGGAACCGAAGCAGCCCGCCAACTAGGTCGACAGGCTGCTCCTCGGTTTGAATACAAGGCCGACGAGATCGAGTTCCTAGACCCACTGCTGAGGCTTGTGCAGGCCCTCTAGACCTTGCCCGTAGGGCCGGCCCGCAGGCCGTGATCGTTCAGGTGGTTCTTCCGGGTATTGTGCATGTCGCGAGAGTCCTCGACAATGCGCTCGCCGTCCTTACCACTAGCGTGGATCACATCGTTGATGTCAACGGTCACCTGACGGCTCGGGTCGTTGAGCAGGTTGTCGAAGAGGCCGCGAGTCGACATGGGGAGTTCGTCAATGAACCACACCATGTCTTCGGTCAGAGCCGCCTCGAAGTCTGGGATCTTTACCCCCGGACCATAGATGGCCTCTTCCTTGGCGTCCTGGGCCCTTTGGCCCTTCTGATCGTCCGTCGCCTCGATTGCCTCGACAGCCTCGGTCACCTTGATCTCCTTGGACACGAGCTCGTCCTCAATCATTGCTTCGAGAAAGGGCTCGAACTTGTCGCCCACGTAGGTTTCAAAATCGAACGTGCTGAACTTGTCTCGGATCTTGTTGATGTCCTCGCCGAGGCCGACACCCACCTGGACCATATTCAGTTTCCGGAGGCGTAGCCGCCGAAGGATCATGCCCCGCATGAGCGTGGTCCGCTCTTCGGGCCGCAGGACGGTCATTTCAACACCAAGGCTCATATCGTCTCCTCGCAGTTAGGGGGCGCTCCGCCCACTAACTTCTACCGCTACATGCCGAAGATTTGCTTGAGCTCTGTCTTGGCAATGTTCATGTAGGCGGCGCACTCGCCGTCAATGCGGCCCACGTGGTGAGTGTGGAGTTGCTTGAGCTTATCGAATGCGCGGAGGTATTGGTCTGAACCCCGAGGCGAGTCCTTGAGGATCTTCTGGAACAGCTCGATTTCCTGAAGCGGAAGATCGACCCCGAAGGTCACCTGGATTCGCTGCTTGGTCTCTGTGGCGTCGCTCATTCGATCTCCATGCTGTCTGGGATAGTGCAGGCCATGCTAGCAGGCAGGAGAACCGCTTCAACCTGTGGGGTTCCGCCCTTTAGAACTAGGGGTCTAGTGTCCGGGTGATGGGCTTCACCATATTCAACGAGTGTCATGGGCCGCCGAAGGCGGATTACACACATCAGCTCACCTGCTGCTAGGTTATCCGACTGACATTTGACCAGAGCGCGCCCTGACGGGTGATCCTCCCAGCGAGCGACGAAGACGTCCATGACGTCCCCTGATACGAATGTCGAATGTGCGCTGTAAGCGTAGACGCCTTTTTCGAGTCCTGGGCTGGTGTGACTCATTCGATGATCCTCTGCGCGTTTCGTAGTCTCGGGAGACTTGTACTCTTGGCGTGGGGCCGGTAGACTAGGTCATGGAGGTCCCACCATGGCCAAAGGTTCATTCTACGTCGGGAACACAGCTGACGGATGCCCAGAGATCGAAGATCTAAGCTGCGATCTGAGCGTCACGAGCCCTCCCTACTTCAAGCGTAACGGTTATTCCAATCAGCTCATGCGCCGCCTTGGTGGCGTGTACGCCAGGACGCTGAAGCCTGGGGCCCGAGCTTACGTCATCATTTCTCAGATCAAAGAGAAGCTCGATCGACCTTTCGACGCCCAGCGGGAGATTCTAGAGGGTGGTGAAGGGGACCTCGTGCCTGGCCAGACCATTATCTGGGTCAAATCTATCGCCGTTGGTGATTGGAAGGAGAAGTGCCCGTCCTGCTCTCACAAGTATCGAACCGAGTCAGTATCTCGCGGCCACTTCCAGCCGATCAACTCCAAGCACCTCCTCAACTATTGTTGGGAGTATGTCCTCTCTTTCGTCAAGACTCCAGATACGGAGGCCTACCCACTTAACCGCAAGGCCAAGGGTGTGGGCGTTCCCTACGCGGATCAGACCAATATCAAGCGCTGGAAGAACGCCGCTGATGCCGTCCATTGTCCTGGAGATGTTTGGTTTCTTCCTTACGAGACGACGGGGGCTACCACCAAAAAGCTTCATCGTCACGAGTATCCCCTGGAGCTCGGCAAGAGGCTTGTGGCCGTTAGTGGAATTCCGGCCGGGTCTATGGTGTTTGATCCGTTTATTGGAGGGGGGACAACGGCTTTTGCCGCTAATAGCCTGGGCATGGACGCGTGTGGCTACGATCTCAGCGAATCCGTCGTTAATGCGCTCCGTCGAACTTGGCCCCTGGGTATAAACCTGGCAACCCAAGAAGAAGGAGACCAACATGTCACAAGAAAAGTCGAAGGAAATCAGCACTAGAGACGCGCTACTCGAACTCCGTCGGTTCCAGGCCGAGGACGCCGAGAACGCCGAGAACGTCACAGCCGCGACGAGGCGACTGGACGAGGCCCTGGAGACCAGAGCTCGCCGGATCGGCGATGCGCTTCTCACTCTGGAGGGATACGTCGAATTCCAGACACGCATTCACGGGTTCAGTGGGACCCTCGATTCGTTGCTGGTTGAGACCGAGAAGGGTAAGCAGCCTGTTCGGGAGAAGAAGAAGAAGAAGCGGGCCGCCAAAAAGACGATCAAGCTTTCTCCGAGGGAGCAGGAATTCGTGGACCTCTTGGATGAGAACTACCCCTTGTTCACATCACCTGCGGAAATGTTTGAGCACGGGATCGTTCCTGCTCCGTCCCACACTACCGCCAAGGTTTGCCAACTACGTCGGAAGGGCGTTCCGATTGAAAGCGCGACGCAGGCCCGCCTTCGGGACGCCGATGACGCCTTCGAGGGGGACGTTGGTTACCGGCTGATTGGGCGCTAGCCTCTCCATTGATGAATACCCCCCGCCTTAGCGTAGACGCTGAAAAGGAGGTAAACCATGTCGCTGCCCGAGGATATTGAAGCGCTCGTTCGCCACGCCTATGAAGTGGCTATCAAGCACAACATGGCGATGGTCAACGTCGATATGACCATTATCCCCCCGCGCTCGAACGTCTGCCTCAGACTTCAACACAGCGTGGGCGGGGACATCGTCGACGACGAAATACATTTTGTGGTTCCTAAGAACTTCGGAAAATTACGGGCCGCTGTGGCGAAGGGGGTCAAGCGATTAGTGATCGCACATCAGGAAGTTAAGAGGACCTACGAGGCGCAGCTGGCGGATGCACACCGACAGATCACTAAGAGCGCAGCGGTTGCGCACGACATCGCGATGCTAGACCCTGGCGTTCTCGACCAGATCGCACAGGCCCTGGAAGAAGTGAAGGAGTAGCATGTCCCTGCCAGAAGATATAGCCGCGCTGGCGGTCCAAATGCAAAAAGTCGTCAACAGGCATGACCTGCGCACTTTGAAGTTTAACTATTATGATGCTGAGCCCAACGACCAGTTGAAAATTGAAGTCGCTACTAGATTCGGAGACCTTGACCTCAAAGGTGCGGGCTCTTCTCCAGAGAGTGTTCGGCTAGAGGATGAGCCGTTTGAGCAGATCAGGAGTTTACTCTCTGCGGCTGTCCGCCGGTTGAAGAAGAACTTCGAGATCAAGGTCAAATCGCAGGTGGAGTTCATAGCCCAGGCATCAGCAAAACAAGCTCGGGCACTAGAGTGCTTGGCCAAGGTGACCCTCCTTGATCCTCCAGTTCTCGACAAGCTCGTTCAGGCGTTGGACGACGATGAGCTCTGACGTCTGCCACGAGTGCGGCCGGCACAAACCAAAGCCCCAAAAGCTAAGGCCCTGTGATTCGTGCGGCCAACCCACCAACCTCAGGTGTCAGGAGCGGTCCGGGCTGTTCTGCGGCTCCCCGCTCTGCGAGGCGTGCGACCACGTCCCCCATTGGATGGGCGGTTACGAGCATGTGGCTAAAGGCCGAAGCTCTTACGTCGCTGCTCAGGGGCCCATAGACTGAGGAGATTCCAACAGGCCGGACATACAGGTCTGTAGCTCTCTGCCCCACCTACCATCGCTTGACCCTTCTTCAAGGTCTCCCCTATGTAGAGGCTCCGCGTCGCATTACCGTGGGTCTTGCAGGCGTCGCAGTCCGCTGAGAGCCACTCGACGTGATCGGCTGTCGAGAGTAGGAAGGGCATGCACCCAAAGGGCTCTAGCTCTGAGGTAGCGCCGAGACCTGAGACGAGGATGATGGAGTCCTTTCTGAGCGTGGCCACAAGCTCAGGAAGCTTCTCCTCGTCTGGGAAGAGGTTCGGCTCGTCTAGCCAGAACACGTCGGCTCTCCCGGCGTAGCAGAGGAGATCGAGCACCGACTCGTGGTCGAAGCTCGGGAAGTTCTCCCCGTTCTTGGTAGAGAGGTGGACGGGACTCTCCTCGTGAGAACGGCGGCTCGACCTCGGTCGGAGAAGTATGACTTTCTTACCGTGACGTGCATAGCGCCGGGCCGCATGTAGTGCCCCTGTAGTCTTTGCAGCGCACATGGGGCCGCACCAGACTCGCATAAGCTCCATCAACTACCCCCAATGCTAGCCAGGTAGGCTTCCCGATCGTCCATCACAATTGCGGCCGCCTCTGCTTAGGTTGGACCATACGGGCTCCGCTTTCCTCTTGCTCCGGAGGGCGGGGCCGTAGAACGTCGTCGTCCTCGACCATGCCCTCAGGGGCCGGTGAGATGACGTGGCAGTAGATCCCGCAACCTGGATGGCTCTCACCGTCCAGACGCGTGACGATAAGCTCTGGGGCTCCCTGGCCGGGTGCGTCAACGACGTCGATTGCGTAGTTGATGACCCGAGACTCACCTGCGTCTTCAACCTCTTGTTCCTCGTCCCAGAAGCACTCCTGGAAGAGCTCGATGCCCTTGTAGATCAACGTGCCAAGCCCCTGCTTGAGCCCGACGAACTTGCGGGTCTTGTTGACCTTGGGTTCTTTGCTGACGAATCGTTTAGCAATGATCATGGGAACAGCGCGGTCCCCGCGTAGGAAGATTTCCATTGAGTCCTCTTTCGACTAGAGCTTAGCGTAGTCCCTGAGGAATCGAACATCCTCACGCATGGCTGCGTTGATCTGGTCATTGATGACCGTCGTATTAGGGGGGAAGCTATTCCAGTCGAAGACCACCACTCGGGTGAAGCGGCTCATCGCGTCAATCAGCGCCTCATGCTCGTCGTGTAGTCGCTTTAGGTAGTCAAGTGGGACACCTGACTCTTCTTCGCGGCCTCGCGCTTTGGTTCGCTCGTGGCAGACCTCGGGATCGGCGCGTAGGTAGACCATCAGATCTGGGTAGCGGAGGAAGCGTTTGAGGTTTCCGAAGGTGTCGGCGTAGATGTCCCACTCTTCTTGTGTCATGTTCCCGTCCACGTGAACGAGCCTCCCAAAACAACCATCGGCGTAAATTGAGCGGTCCTGGACGACGTCAACACCGTTGGCGGCGAGCTCTGCGGCCAGCGTGTGTTGTTTGAAACGCTCCTTCAAGGCATACATCTGAAACGCGAATCCCCACCGACCCGGATCGTCGTAATAGCGACCGAGCAGTGTCCGGAAAGCGGGCTTGTCCACTGGCTCTGGAAAAAGCTGCGAGTGGGCGGTCCGGGACTCGACAAGCTCTTTGCAGAATGTACTTTTTCCAACACCTATGTTGCCTTCCACGACGATGAACTTGCCCGTTTCGTCTGAGTAGATGTGCCCTGCCGGTGGAATCATAGGGTTTTCCTCATGTGCGTGATCGGCACAACTTGCTCTAAGGCATCGCAGGCCAGCTTGAAGTAAGACGGCTCAAGTTCAAAACTGATGTGACGGCGACCGGTCCGCTGTGCCGCGACGGCGGTCGTCCCAGTGCCGGCGAAGGGGTCGAGGACCAGATCACCCGGCTTGCTGAACATTTCGATGATGTCCTGGAAGAGACCGTCGGGCTTCTTTGTTGGATGGGAGGACCCTTGTACTACTGGATACTCGAATTCACCGCGTTCGTACTTGTAGCCGGGCCGCCGTTTGAAGGTCCAGCCCTTACACTTACTTCCGGTTCGCTTGACCGCCCAGAGGGCATATTCATCGCCCTGTACCGGTGTGCGGAGAATGTTACGCGGAAATGGGTTTTTCTTGCGCCAGCGGAGCTGCCGCTTGACCACCATTCCCATGCTTTCAAGTTGAGCTGCGATAAAGCCTAGCAGCTTCCAGTCGTTCCAGATGACCATCGCGCCCGCAGGAGCTAAGGCCTCTACTGCGTCATCGAGCCATCCAAACTGGTCAAATGCCCGGTCCCACTCTCCGAAATCTAGCCCTCGTCGACCCATTGATTTCCGGAAGTTGTTGGACTTGCTGACGGTGTAGGGGGGGTCGGATAAGACTAATTGCACGCTCCCCGGTTCTATAAACTTGAGCAATTTGAACGCGTCCCCCAGGTAGATCGCAGAGCTATCTGGAAGCATTACTCGGGCCCCGTCGCCCGCGCTCACGAGCGCCGTCGCATGTAGTGCAAACCCACTGAACGTTCAAGTAGTTGTCCTTGTCGTATCCAGCAAAATGGTCTGCTCGAATCAGCGTTCTTCCGTCTGCCCCGTGACCGGGCTCCAGTCCGCAATCCTCGCAAATGGTCGGCCGCACTAGTGTTCCTCTGTTGATGGCGTGACCCACCGCAGCCCTGGCGCAGGTCTTGGCTCGAACATCCGCGCGAAGTCGATACGTCGATTGGTATTGTCGATTCTTCTCTCGCTGCTCTGGTGTTCGGTGTAGGACATCCCGCTTCTCCCGAACGTCTGGCCTTCGCTTCATCTCCCTTTGACGCTCGGCGTAGTCGGTGTTGGCCTTCCGCTGAGCTCTCTTCCTCTCGCGGTCGAGTTTCCTCGACCTCTCTCTGTTGGCCGCTCTGCTCTTGCGCGTGTAAGCAGCGTTCATTTTCCGATGGCAATCTAGACATCGACCATGTTTGTGGAGCGGGGCCGTGGTTTCGCAGTCCTTGCAGTTCGGCTTTGGTGTCATACCGAGCAGTATAGCGGGGCGGGTCTGACAGTAGCAGTTGAACCGATTCAGGCTGCATCCGTTTCAGCAGGGTGAACGCATCGCCCATGTAGACCGCTGAGTGTAGCGGAAGGTGAATCAAGTCGCTGTGCATGAAAGGATGAGCCAACCGGGGACGCGGTGGATGCGCATTCTACGAATCCACACCAGCATTGGAAGCCACCGTAGGCTCATCAGCCGTAATGCCCTTTGGCGGCCCGTCCTCCGCCACAATGAGGGAGGCTCTGAGAATCGCAAGACGCTCTGCAGCATTGCCTCTGGCGTCGCTTAGGTGCGAGGTGGCCCTGACGAGGGAATCATAAGAGAGTTCCGTCGCACCAAACAGATCTACTAGGGAGCCCATGTGATGTACAAGGGCCTCGGCCACCCTAGCGTTCCGGGCCTGGATCTCGTCCAGGGCTAGGCGTTGGGCCGCCGCTGCTGCGCGAATCTCACCGATCACGCGTTGGGCCGCCTCGTCTCGCTTAGTCAGACGAGTCAGGTCTCTCTGTGCGCGCTCGAACCGCTTACGGTCCTTGCCGTAGCGCTTTTCGAGAGCTTCACGCGCTTCGTATTCACGCTCATAGGCTTCGCGCCAGGCGTTGTCGATGAATTCGTCGAGCTCTTCGATTTGGGATTCTTCCAGATCGTCGGAACTGCGGCTCGCATTGATGTCTGCGATGAACCAGTTGACTCCGAGGTCTGCGGCCGCCTTGAGTGATGAGGACCAGCCCCCGGGCGAAAGGATCATAGGCACGCTTAGCCTTTCGGCTAGTGCCCGTGCTCCGTAGAAATGCTCGTGACCGACCCAGGATTTTAGGACCACAACGGCGTCTGGAGTTTTGTCTGGCTCAAGCGTTCTAGTCTTGGCGTTGTCTTGGGCGAACTGTTCCCACTCGAAGGCTGCGTCGATCCATGGGGGTATGTTCTTCCCCTTTCCTCCAACGATATAGATCCTGTGCTTGCGCGGCTCAGTTGACGACATAATGCCTCCCGGGACTTATACCCGGCAGCTTGATGTGGCGCCTATAGCAGGCCCAGAAAATCCAAAACACCTACATCAGACATAGGCATGGAGTCGAGCGCCTCCTCCAGCCGAGGTTCCAGGGTTCTCAAGTAAAGATCGCCCAACTTAGTTCGGGTGTAGCCGTGCGTGGTCGGACCCCTACCAGTTGCCTTATTGATGCCGTCGTCGAGCAGCTCCTGCCCAACGCACTCGTCAACCTCTGCCCCCAAGTAGTTGCGCCAATTCGTGAAGTAAAGGTGAGGCGTTTGCACGCGGACTAATTCATGATCCGCTTGAAGGGCCTCGAACAGCAGCTGTGATTCGATGCGCCGAGTTTTAGGAACTCGACGCACGATCATCGCTTTTAGGAGCAACAATCTTTCACCAACGCTGTAGTCAGTCACTTGCCTCCTAGCCTTGAGGCGCCGGCCAGAAGGATTAGAGGGTCGGATACCGGAAGACCTTCGATTAGATCCACCACTTCCTCTGGAAGACGGGCGATGTAGCGTTTTGTGCGGTCGTTCCGGGTGACCAGCCCCTCCCTTTCGGTGAGGAGGTCCCGTTCCAGAACAAACCGCAACGTACGCGCCGGGGTAGCCCTACGAGAGAACGTCGAGAAGTGGAAGTCGCATTCGTTGGCGGCGCGCTCGATATCTTCGTCGATGTTCTTGAGCAGCATCTCCAGACTAATCGCCATTCCGATGGGAACTCTCCAGATTACGAAGGCTTGGGCTACGGTCTGCTTCGGGAGGTTACTCATGTGCCCTCGTTATACCTGTTTAAGGGAGGATCCACGGAAGTCGGTTGTCGCCTGAGACCATGAAGGCCCGTCTTCCCCAGTCAATTTCAACATTTGGCGAGCGGAGCAGTTTGGGGTGGAGTCCTAAAAACGAATACAGCCCTTCTATACTTCTCGCCCGAGCTGGTAGTAACCCAAAATGGATTGAACTTCTTCCCTTGTATACAAACCCAGTGACCAGGTTCGTATCCTGAAGTCCGTCAAATCCGGCTACTCTCGTATTGTCGGCGCTCCGATGAAGCCAGTTAAAGTAGGGCGCTGAGACGCCAGACAGGACCTGCCGCGCTGGTCGCCATGTCTTTCCGTCGCCGAAGACCGAGGCGCAGATACGATTGGTCCTTGTCTGTCGGTCGAGCTGTGAGCCCATCCTGCATAGCTCCCGGGCCGTAATTCGACGGTGGATTCGCCCCGCCTTGATCCGCACCTGATCCTGCATGGCCGATATGATGCGCTCCGCGAGATGTCTCGCTTCGCACGGATCTCCGGCCAGGAGTTCGGCGATCGCGAAGGCGTCCTCAAGGCAGTTCGGAAGACCTTTTCCGTTGTCAATCAGGAAGGCGGCGATCGATGAAATTCGGTGACTTTCGGGCAGCGAGACGGTCCTAAGTGCGTCCAGAACGCTGAATTGAAGATCTCTAGATCGCTTTCTTTTCATTACCCCCTAGCGTAACGACCCGATTGCCACACAGGTATAAGTAGCTGCGTCGACGATGGCGCGTGGAGAGGTAGATGCCAGGAAGTAAGCGAAAGACGACGGCAAAGGAGCTACTGGAGAGGGTCACCTCTAATTCTGGTGGTCTGGCCGGACTCGTGACCTCACCGTTTGGTGCTCTTGGTGACCTAGTCCGCAAGAATGCGAGCACTGTACTAGATCCAGATACGTGCGACGACATGGTTGGCCGGCTTCTCAAGACGGGCCGCGCGTCGCTCGGCGGGGAACAGGCGACCAAGCTGCTGTCGGTAGCAGACCTGGCCGCCGTAGCGGTTCACCCTTACTTCATTCGGGCGGCGGCCAGGCAAGGGGTCGCCTTCTACATTGACGCAGATGGAAATTTCAACCGACAGACCTACTCTGCGCCCAGAGATCTTGTGCCTGTAGACCCAGAGGGTGAAATCGACGTCAACTTCTTCGTCGAGCCGGAGTGGTTTCCACATTTCTCCAAATTTGTGGAGCGGGGCGCCCCAGTGTTACTTGTGGGTCCACCTGGCGCCGGGAAATCAGAGGCGGTTCAACGACTTTTTTCGAAGCGTGACCAGCCGTTAGAGATTCTCTCCTGCACGCATGACACCACCGCCGATGACTTCGAGGGTGCCATCGAGGTTAGTGAGGGAAGCACCATCTGGACTCCTAGCGTATGCACGATTGCGGTCATGGAGGGACATGGGCTTCTCCTTGACGAGATCGACGCGGCCCCGTCCGAGTCGTGCTATGCCCTCTATCGAGTGCTAGATGGGAAGGACATGCGCATTGCTCGCAGGGGCTATAAGGGGACGATCCCTCTGAACGCCAACTTCCGGGTTGTTGGGACGCAAAATACTGAGGGTAGGGGCGATGATCGGGGGATCCACCACGGTCGGTCCTTCCAAGACGAAGCCTTCCTTGATCGCTGGGGAAATTTCATACGTACGGATTACCTCCCCCCAGACGTGGAAACTACGATCTTGTGTAAGCGTACAGGCCTCCCGGAGAAACAGGCCAGTATGATCGTCAAGGCGGCGACAGAGCTGAGACGGGCCTTCAATAACGATCAGATCATGCTCTGCACGACCATGCGCCGCACCCTGGCGGTCGCCGGTAACGTCGCCGCAGGCATGACGCCCGAAGACGCCTGGAAGTACGCTGTCCAGAATCGAGCTACGCGCGGCAAGGAGCTCCAAGACATCGAGGACTTCGTGAACCGCGTTTACGGCTCCACCGCCAAGAGGCGACAATAGTGACATCTGACAACGATAACAGCTGGGAAGTTCTTCAATACCCAGACAAGCGGCTCCGTAAGAAGTCGGCCCCCGTCACCAAGGTCACTGATGACATTCGTCGCAAGGGACTGGCGCTTATGGACTTTATGCACGAGGCCAAAGGCATCGGCTTGGCCGCGCCGCAGGTTGGCTGGCACGTCCAGATCCTCGCCATCAATCTAACCGGCCAACGTCGGGACGGACTGATCTTTGTGAATCCGAAGATCCTCAAGATGTCGAAGAACACCTTCGCGGCCCACGAGATGTGCTTGTCCGTTCCGGGCGTATCAGGGAAGGTTGTACGGCCCAGGGAGATCACCGTCGAGTGCATGAACTTTGATGGTGATACCAATGAGTTTCAGCTCGACGGACTCCTGGCGAGGTGCTTTCTGCATGAATACGACCACCTCGACGGGGTTCTGTTCATTGATCGACTCAGTCCCGCCAGGAAGCTCTCCATTAAGAAACACCTCAAGCGCCTCGGAGGTCCCGAATGATCATCTATCCGATGGTTGAGACGACGAGTGAGAAGGCTGTCAAGCCGGCGCACACTAAGAAATGGCTCAAGCTTCGGACTAAGAAGTGGATCGATGACGAGTCGGTCTGGATGTTCATTGACGGGAGTTCTAGTGGCTGGCATGCGGCCGTGATCCTTGATCCGTTCGCCAAGACGAATACCGAACTAGCTGAGTTCCAGTCACCTAAGAGCGCAAACATTGGACCCGAGCTTATGTCCTGTCTGATCGGACTCAAGGAGGCCGATCCTACTAAGCCGCTAACGATCGTGCACGACTACATCGGCACTGGGGCCTGGCTTGTGAATGCCTGGAAGATTAAGAGTCCGAACGTCCAGAAGGTAGTCGACCTGATTAGAGCGACCATCAAGGCGCGAGGGTTCACCTCGGTTCGGTTTATTCATACTGGTGGTCACCAAAAGAACGACACCGACTTCGGCCGATATAACAACAGGGTAGATCAGCTCTGCAACGATCAGCAGGTAGTGAACGCAACGGTTGGTTGGCATTACGAGGGCTCACCGAAGGTAACGCGGCCAGTTCCAGTGCCGTCCACCCCTCGCCTTGGCTCTACCCTCCCTGCGGGGATTGAGCTCTCTTCTGGTCAGCAGAAGGCCATGTCGCACCTTGAGGAAGGTCGCAATGTCTTCCTCACAGGAGTTGCGGGGACAGGGAAGACGCTCATCCTCAACTCCTGGCTTCACACCCAAGACCCGAATCGCGTGGCTGTCACTGCGAGCACAGGCATCGCGGCCACACACCTTGGCGGCCGAACGGTCCACGCGTGGAGCGGTTGTGGCATTGGAGAGCGGCAGGTAAGCGAGATCGTCTACACCAAGTATTGGAGGGACAAGGTCGCCCCGGTCATCGCCCATACAAAGACACTGGTGATCGACGAGATCTCGATGCTGGACGGAAAGATCTTCCAGCTTGTCGATCACCTATGCCGTAAGGGTAGGCATAAGCACCTGCCGTTTGGCGGTCTCCAAGTCATTCTTGTTGGAGATATGGGGCAGTTACCGCCGGTCGAGGCCGATCGGCACGGGTTCGTGTTCCAGACTCAGGCGTGGAAAGACCTAGGACTTCTCACAGTCCGACTAAACACCGTCGTACGGCAGGATGATAAGGAGTTCTCAGATCTCCTAAGTCGTGTCCGGCTCGGGAAGATCACTGACCACGACGTTAGTATTCTGGAGAGTCGCGTCGGGGCCTTTGACCCTGAAAGCGCGAATGCTTGTAGGTTGATGACCCACAGAGCGCAGGCTGCTACCATCAATGAGCAACGCCTTGCCACTACCGCTGGCAGGAAGAGGGTTTTCTGTTCACGCGATACCGCGAAGACACCAAATCATCGCAAGCTCTTGGAGAAAACGTGCTTGTCTCCGGAAAGGCTGGAGCTAAAGGTCGGAGCTCGGGTGATGTTCACCAAGAACGGTGACAATTACGTCAACGGCACGATTGGCACTATCGAGGAGCTCTCTAAGAAGGGTGGCGTTGTCTCTGTCCGCTTGAGCGGTTCCGGCGCATTGATTTTCGTGGAGCCAGTGACCTGGAAAATCGAGGGCTCGGTAACAGTAAAGACGGGCGGGAAAGAGCGGGTAGAAAAGCAGACGATTGCCAGTCGCAAGCAATACCCTCTCGTATTGGCCTGGGCGATTACGATTCACAAATGCATCAGCCCAGACATGATGGTGGATACAGACCAGGGTTTTATTCCGGCCGGGGAGATGGCGCCCAGTGGTCTGGTGGCTACGGTGGACGGGTTTAAGCCTTATCAAGATTTCGTGAGCAATCCAATTCGATACGGCCTATGTATCACCACGTTTAAGGGTTACGTAATAAAGGTAACCCCTGAGCACGGCTTGATGTGTGCGACTGAAGTCGAGGTGTGGTCTAGGGTTGCTGCCGCCGACGTGTCCGTAGGAAACTTCCTACGGCTGGTGCGTGGTAATAAAGGGATCGGTGACCGTAATGTTTCAGTGGAGTTACCGGCACCGCCGATCCCTGATCGACGCGCAAAAGCCTTCAAGGTGCCAAATGTGTTGACGGTTCGCTTGGCTGAGTTCTTTGGTTTGATGGTTGCCGATGGGACGCTTTACAAGCGCGGATTTAGGCTAGCTAAGCGGCATTCTGATGTTGTCGCGAGATTTGCGGAACTTGGCGAAGCGCTCTTTGGTGTGGTGCCTAAAACGTGGGAAAAGACCAAAGGGTTCATTAAGCCTGTCTACTATGCCGAGTTTAATTCCAAGCCGGTTGCCGACTGGTTGCGCAGTGTTGGAGGGATGCGCCCCAAGAAGAAGGAAGTTCCGGGTCTAGTGCTACGCGGCACGGGATCACAGCAAAAGAAGTTCTTGAAAGGTCTGTTTGCTGATGGGTCAGTGCATCTCAGGCGCGGCACGTTCTCGCACATCGAATGGTCTGCATCTAGTGAACGAACCAGCTCTGTGGTGCAGTCGTTGTTACTCCACCTAGGAATTGTGTCGTCGCGAAAGCGCGTTGAGCGATGTAAGGATGGGAGAGCATACGTGTCGTGGCGTCTCTGGATTTATGGGGCTAACGCTGCGCGATTCCGCGATGAAATTGGATTTGTGTCCAAGTTCAAGCGAATGCGGTTGCGTACCGCTGGTGGTCGAGATGACAGGCGCGGCGTCCTGTTGGAGCAGTTCGTTCCCGACGAGATAGTCTCCATCGAAAAGGTTTCAATGCCATCTGTGTGTGTAACTGTTCCCGAGCATGGCCGGTTTATTCAGAACGGCTTTGACGGGTTTAACAGTCAGGGCATGACGTTGGACACCGTTTCAGTAGACCTCTCCAAGACCTTCAGCCCAGGCCAGGCCTATGTCGCGCTCTCGCGGGTCAAGACGCTTGAGGGTCTGAACATTGAAGGATGGCGCGGCCGTGACTGTGTGATGGCCCACCCTGCGGTGCTTGACTACCTCACCAAAAGACTCCCGCCCCTCAAAGGCAATGGGCCGTGAGCGACGAAGAATGAGTGATGAGAGGAACCGTGCGGGAAGCAAGAGGTGACCGATGGATGCTAGGGCGCTAAATGCCTACGCCGCCGCCGTCTCGGCGGTGTACAAACGGTCAATACTTCAGCTTGGGACCTACGACGGTGGGGGCATGGCTATGGCCAAGTGCGGCGGCCTACCGCACTCTCGGCCCCAGGAGAGGCGGGTCAAGGCGAGTCTCTGCAGGGACCAGGATCAGCACTGCGCGATCTGCAAGGACGCAGGAGAGGGCCTGATGCTCTGCGCGTCGTGCTCAACCACCCAGCACGCCTCCTGCATGATCGAGTTCGGTGGGTGTTCAGGCTGTGGTGAGGTTGACCCACATGCGGCGCCGCCCATACGCTCCGAGGTCGAGCCGCCCGCTCAGGTGAAAGACGCGCTCTGCGACCCGAGCTACGCCTACTGCCACTACCCGGCAGGGCAGCAGCACTACTGTCCGTATCACCGTATCACCGCTACGGACGACGTTGGGATCCTGGTCACAGGCAAGGCCACGATCGGGATTCCCAACGACTTCGAGCCGGTGTGCCACTACTGCCTCGGCGGACGCACGGTGCCCGAGGGCGACGAGTATGGCGACGGCACGAGTTCGTGCCCCAAGTGCTGCCCGCAGGTGGGGCCCGAGCCTCACCCGAGGTGGGAGTGTCGTTCCTGCGCACCACACAAGGCCGACCCGGACTCTCGCCGACTGATAAAGCTCAACGGCTGCGAGTGCTGCTCCTGCTGGCGCGGTCGCGATACAACGGAAGTGCCCGATCCGCCCCTACTGATGATGGCCTTCGTCGTCACGGTGTTCACGGTGTTCCTCCTGATTGCGGCCTATTCGTGACCCACAACATCAATCCAAAACACCTGATGTCAGCCCAGGAGGTGGTTGCGTCAACGCTGTCAGGGACTGATGTGTCCGTCGTGTTCGACGCGGACAGTCCCTACGCAGACCTGACCAACAGGGTCATTCACCTGCGGCCCGTCCCGGACCAGCTCTCCGAGGAGGCGATTGAAGATATTCGAGGTGACTGTGACCATGAGTTGGGACACATCATTCACACTGACCCTGATGCTTTAGTGGGCTTAAAGGGACTAGTGCTCAAGGCCACAGAATCAATTGAGGACGGACGAGTTGAGCGCCTAGTCGGCGCCGAATGGCTGGGCTGTGGCGAGAACTTGGAGCATTCCGGAGCCCGAGCCGTGTCCAGAATTGCGGCCAACAAAACTGACGAGGAGCTCAACAGAAGGGCCCGTGCCCTATGTGGACTGAGCCTGTTGTCTTACGGACATAGCCTCGAATTCGTAGCTGATTCTCTTGGAGTGGACACGCTTCCCTACTACGACCAGGTTAACGAGCCGCTCTCTCGCCTTGGTGGGTGCAAGAGCACGGCATCTGTTGCCTCCCTAGCCTCTGAGATCGTAAGCGCGTGGGCTTGGGAGCCCGTCGGAAAGTCGAGGGCCAAGGCTAAGCAAGCGCGAGAAAACGCGGCCGCGCGAGAACTCACGGCGTTCGAGCTCAGCCCTGCGGACGGTAGAAAGCGAACTATCACGCAGATCAGCGCAGGTGAGACGTCGGGCGCCTACAGGTCGAAGTCTGACTTGGACAAGACGGAGAGCATCCGCGCACCTTCGTTCCCCATCGGTAACCTTCACGGTGTCTTTTTTGACGGGGTCCGCCGGACAGCGCCGCTGCTTCGCCGGCGGCTCATGATGGAGTTCCGATCCTCCGGGAAGAGCTATGAGCGGCTCCAACGACGGGGGAAGGTCGACGGCCGCCGATTGTGGCGAACGGTCCTAGGCGACGAACGAGTCTATCGCAAGAAGGTCAATACCAAGACAAATCGCTCGATTGTGACGCTTCTCGTCGATTGCTCGGCCTCGATGACCCGGGCGGCCCGGGAGCCGGAGTATGAGGGTGAGCCACTGGTGTTTCGGACTCGTCTGTTCATCGCGGCCCAGGCCGCAGCTGCCGTCAGTTTCGCCCTTGATGCCATTGGGGTTCAAAACGAGGTCCTTGCCTTTACCACAAGTCGTAGAAACCCCGCCCTTGCACCTGGATTTGACCGAGTCCGGGCGCTTCGACACCTAGTGGTCAAGCCTTACAACAGACCCTTTCGTAGCTGTCGGGCCAATTTTCTGTCCCTGGCGTTCTTCGAGCACTGCTCCGAGAACATTGATGGCGAGGCCGCCCTGTGGGCCGCCAAACGCATGCTGTCAAAGCCCAATCGTGGAGATCAGCCAGTGCTAATGGTCTTCTCAGACGGGGAACCGGCATCGTCCCCTGAAAACAAGGGCGTGCTTTCTCAGCACCTGCGTAAGTCCATTGAAAGGGTCGAGGCGTCCGGAATCACTGTATTCGGGATCGGCGTTGGAAGTGATGCTGTTAAACACTACTACGACAACTACGTGGTGGTTACCGCCGTAAACAACCTACTCTCGGTGTTCTACGACATTCTCAAGAAAGTTCTGCGCGAGCGTCAGACCACACGGGTATAACACCCAGGCTGCGCCAAGTTCAGGTGCAGGGGAACCGCCACGCGTCCCAGAGGGACTGGCACAACAAGGACTCATTTCATGACTTATCGAGGAGCAGGGGCACCGGCCCCCAGGACCAGTGGCGGGGGAGGCGGCGGTAACGACAAAGCTATCCACCACTTGTCTGAAACCGTCACGACCGCCAACGGGCCACAGCTGAAGATGCTGAAGACCCTCAAGCTGAGAGCTGGCACCAAGAACCAGCCCATCCTCACCCTCGACGACATCGAGAAGACGGAGGAGGGCTACAGCGTGAACATCCACATGTTCAACCTTCGTGGTACGAAGGACAACATCGTGGTCTGCCCCAAGACGGCAGCCGATCCCCGCCCCTGCCCCGTCTGCGAGGTCCTGAACAAGGACCCGTCGTGGTACGTGGTGCTCTCGGCGATCGATCGGCAGAAGTACACGTTCGATCGTGAGAAGGACGGCAAGAAGAGCACGGTGACCTACACCGATCTTCGTCGTCTCGTCCTCGTCACGCAGACCTGGCTCCAGCGCATGGACGCCAACGCCGAGCGCGCCAAGGGCTTCCGTGGGGCTCTCTTCGAGGTCACCCGCTCCCTCCCCGTCAAGAAATTGGAGAACGGCTCTGAGGTCACCTCCTGGAAAGACTCGCCCCGGATTGGTGACGTCTGGTACTTCACTGAGAAGTACGACGAGGAGAAGCTCAAGGCTGAGCTGGAGAAGCGGGCTGCCGAGTATGGTATGCCCGTCGAGCGCTTCATTCAGCCCCTCAACTACGAGGTGGTCCTGAAGCCCAAGTCCCATGACCAGCTGCTTCAGGTCGCCAACGACATCAAGAACGACGGATCAGCGGTCAAGCAGGACGCGCCGGCCCCGACCAGCAACGTCAGCGAGGCTGTCGGCGCCGCTAGCAGCGCCGAGTCTGACCCCGCCGCTGAGATCAACTACTAGGTCTCAACAGGATTCAGCACAGCAAGGGAGCGGCGCAGTCTTGGCTGCGCCGCTCTTGTTTGTGATATCAGACCCCTAGGTAGAAGTTCAGACAGACGCGGCCCTGGGAGGTTGAATGGCTAAGAAGAAAATAAAGGACGACGATAAGGACGGTCTTTGGGATCCATCTGACACCTGTGACGTCCCGATCGATGAGCTCTACGAAGCTGTAAAGACTGAGGGTTGCTACAGTTACGATCTGGAGACGTCGGGGCTTTCGCCCAGGAAAGATCGTATTGAGGGCGTCGCCTTCTACGTTCCTAATGAGAAGGACCCAACGCGGCCGCCCATGAGGGCTTGGTACCCCTTCGTTGAGGGGACCATGTCCCACTCTGTGGGCGGGACCGTCACCCAGCTGCGAGAGCCCCTACCTCAGGTAGAGACGTTCGAGGCTCTGAACCCTGTCTGGCAGCTAACAGACGTCGTCGCGATCCGGCACAATGGGATCTTTGATGATGCGTTTCTCTACCTAGCGAGTGGTCTCGACGAGCCTCTCGTAATCCACAACATCATTGCCGACAGCATGCTCGCCGACTACGTCGCTGACGAGCGTCGAAAGCGTTATGCGCTGAAGCTCCGTGTTAAGCAGGTTTTCGGCCACAAGATGACGACCTACAAGGAGGCGGCCGGGGGTCAGGCCTCGTTCGGGTTCGCTCACAAGAAGCCCCTCGGGGCTTATGCCGTTGATGACACGGCTTGGACGTATCGGCTGTGGAAGTGGGCCATGGACTCTATCCGGGCCCAGGACCCACCGAAGCAGCACAAGGACGATTGGTGCTCTCCGCTAGACGAC
>Ga0114918_10001083_pt1 | contig 24181 bp, 21 predicted proteins | sample LantaG_FD_87015 | JGI IMG/M metagenome (GOLD analysis project Ga0114918, IMG submission 87015) | Deep subsurface microbial communities from Baltic Sea to uncover new lineages of life (NeLLi) - Landsort_02402 metaG | ecosystem: Environmental > Aquatic > Marine > Oceanic > Sediment | place...
GAGTAGAAGCCGGAAGCATAAACGTATCAAGCAATACAAAGCTTCCTTCTTGCGGAATCAAAAATTGAATATTGTCATATTTACGCATTGCATGAAAAAGATCAGAGCTCAGCCCTAAAACTACTGGCGCTGACTGCGATACCAATAAATAATCAGTCCGCAAATCAGTATACATAGCAACACGCGGCTTTTGCTGAATCAATAACTTCTGAATCTTTTGCAAATCATCATTACTCAACTGCTCTTTCTTTTTTCCAAATAAATACAACGCTGCTATCGATACAATTTCTCGCGCATCATCCAGCATACCCACCCGAGCAGGAGACACATTCTCATCAAACAATAACTTCCAACTTGCCTGCGGCAATCCATCTTTATACGCATTAGTATCTATGCCTATGCCAAAAATTTCCCATGAAAAAGGAATCGAATACTTATTCTTTGGATCATGCGGCAAGTCTAAAAGCAATGGATTAATGTCTTTTAAAAACTGCAACCTACTATGATCAAGTGGCTTTACCACATCCTCATCAATGAGTAATTGAAGCGAGTAATCCGAAGCCATTACTAAATCATAATCACTTGCACCTGAACGCATTTTAACGACTAATTCTTCATAGTTTTCAAAATAGGATAAATTAACCGTTATGCCAGTCTTACGTTCAAACTCTTCGAGATATTCAGAATCAATTACGTTCGGCCATGCCAACACATTAATCGTTTTATTCGTCCTCAACTGATCTACATACTGTGGAAACTGCAAAAATAAAAAGAGCAATCCAGCCATTGCAATTACAATACCGAATCGAAAAGCAATACGAACTCCATTCATCGTAACTGCCCCCATTTTCGAGATTGTAATGCAAGAAAAAGAAGCACTACGATACTACTGAGTAAAAGCAACATAGTTGAAAGCGCGCTCACTAAAGGTGATGATCCTGAGCGAATCTTTGCAAAAATAAACATTGGAAGCGTTACTGTTGATCCACCCGAACAAAAGAATGAAAGTACAAAATCATCAAATGAAATAATAAAAACAAGCAATGCTGACGTTAGCAATGCCGGAAATAACAATGGCAATACTACGCGTCGAAACGTTTGCCACTGAGTCGCGCCCAAATCCATAGATGCTTCCACAAATCGATTATCAAGCTCAACGTATCGATCATGTACAATCGGCACTACGTAACCAAGGCCCAAAACAGTATGCGCAGCAATCAACGTAGAAATGCTCAGCGGAATAGAAAAAAAGTAAAATAAGCTCATAAGCCCAACAGCAAGTACAATTTCTGGAATGGCTAAATTACCATAAAAAAGTGCCATCGCTCTGCGTACAAATGAGCGAGTGCCATAAAACACAAATAACGTACTCATCGAAAGGCAAAGCACAACTGAAGAGCATGCTACCACAAGCGAGGTATGCAACGAACGCCACATTTCCTGGTTTTTCCATGCTGATACATACCAACGAGTGGTAAAGCCAACCCAATCAAACCCTAAACGATTATCATTGAAAGAAAAAACAATCAAAATGATCAGCGGCACATACAAAAAGAGATATAATTTTGCAACAAATAACGGCAAGAGATACCGCCCCCATATTCCACGACTCGTCATTTTCGCTCCACTATTTTTGAAACCACCCATAGCCGGCTTACTGCATAAAAAAGTATGACAGTTAGTAAGAGAGCAAGAGCACTCAAACAAGTAAATGCTGCACCTGATGCATTATTACGAGCAACCAAAAAGAAGTAGGATATGAGCGTGCCCACCAACATATTTTTTCCACCCCCTAGCAATGAGGGAATCACAAATTCTCCGAATGCCGGAATCATCACAAGCAGCAGGCCTGTCTTGACTCCTGGTAAAGAAAGAGGAAATGTTACGCGATAAAATGTTTGCCACGGGGTAGCACCTAAATCTGATGATGCTTCTAAAAGGCGTGGATCAATTTTTTCAAGCATATTGTAAAGCGGCATAATCATAAAAGGAAGGTAGCAATACACCATCACTAAAAAAATGGCGAACAAACTGCTAGAAAGCATGAGTGGCTCTTGAATGATACCAATCGTCAAAAGCAACTTATTTATTAACCCATTGCGCTCAAGTAAAAAATACCAGGCATAAATTTGTACAAGAAAGTTTACCCAGAATGGAAGCGTGAGAAAAAACAACAAAACCGTTTTGTATTTCTTTGCACGCATTGCAATAAAGTAGGCAACTGGATAGGCAAGGAAAAATGCCGTAAATGCCATGAGAGTTGCAAGTAATAATGATCGAAAAATAATTAAAAAATAAGACGTGTGCAATAGTCCGCGATAGTGATCAAGCGTAACAATAAATCCCGGCCTCATAAGGCTGAAATAAAAAATGATACCAACTGGAGCAACCATGAAAAAAATTTGCCACGCGATTGCGGGCATTGAGCATAAAAACGGAATTTCTTGTAAAAAATTGTTTGCTAATCGTTTCATCGGTCTAATAGTACTACGTTTTCTTTCTGCCAATAAAGATACACTTGATCATCATAATCAATTACTTCACGCTCAAAATGCTCTTCATTTTGCTCAAAAACCTGAATAATTTGATCATTTTTTAAACGAACGTTGTATTGCGTTGAGCGGCCGTGATACACAATCGCTTCCACAATACCCAACCATTTATTTGAAAAGCCTTCAACCAGTGATTTTCTGATTTCTATCTTTTCAGGACGAATACTCAAAAGCACTCGGCTTTCATCTTTAATCCATTGCTTGCTTTCAGGAACTGCAACTTCAAAAGTACCTAAGTTTTTGATTTCAACTTGCGATCCGTGCGCACCCTTTTTAATTGTACCCTCAAGAATATTCGTACTTCCCACAAATTTTGCTACAAATGACGATACAGGAAATTCATAAATCTCTTTTGGAGTGCCAATTTGCTCGATATCACCATCTTCATTCATGATAGCCATCGTATCAGCCACAGTAAGTGCCTCAAATTGATCATGCGTTACATACACAAACGTAGTCTTTAATGTGCTTTGCAGCTCAATCAACTCAATCAACATGCGCTCACGAAGTTTTAAATCAAGCGCAGCAAGCGGCTCATCCAAAAGAAGTACATCGGGCTCATTAATAATGGTACGAGCAAGAGCAACACGCTGCTGCTGGCCACCAGAAAGATGTCCAATGCCTTTATAGATAAATTTTTCAAGTCCCACGGCTCGCAGAACTTTTTGCACCCGCTTTTCAATTTCATCGGATGCAACCCCTCGAATGCTTAAGCTATACGCAACATTATCAAAAACATCCATATGAGGAAACAACGCATACTGTTGAAAAACGGTATTTACTTTTCGTTCATTAATCGGAATGTCTGTAATATTTTTGTCGCCAAGATAGATCTCGCCTTCGGTCGGCTTTTCAAACCCACCGATCAAACGCAGAATGGTAGTCTTTCCACTACCACTCGGCCCAAGTAATGCGAAAAATTGGCCACCCGGAATAGAAAGCGTAATATCCTCAAGGACAGGCTCTCCATTATAGTTTTTCGAAACATTCTTAAGAACGATATCTTTCATTCCTTAGCGCCCGCCCGTGCAAATAATAATGGAACAACTACATCAGATAATGTACATAGCACTACAACTACACCAATCATGTAGATAAAAATTAAACCGATGAATTCCCACCAATCAGTACAACCATTTGCAACTAAATAGAAAATAGATGCCAATGAGCTCACCAAAATATGAATAGCGTGAGAGCTAATTGCATACAGCCATTGATGCTCATGCTTATGCATACTCATTACAAAGCCATTGATAATCCCTACAAAAAGAAAGGGCAGAACATTCTGAAGCTCAGTTATAAAACAGAGATGAAAATGCATATCTACACCAAGCATCTTACCGCCAATATAGGGTAAAATAGAGTCGGAAAGTGTACAAAAAATCGCCGGAGAAACGATGCCCAAAATCAATGCTTTCACCATATTGCGTGAATACCTAAAAAAAGTAACCAACGTACCGGTAGCTGCAAATACGATATGCATATAATGAAAACTATGAAAAAGCACATCCGATTTTTTACAAATAAGTGCAACCGGATCATCATATGAATAGTACGTCACAAAGCTTAAAATTGTTAAGCTAAATGCTACTGAAAATATCGCATATGGCAAATGATGAATTAATTCTCCCAATAAGCCGTGCTGATGTTCATGACTATGATTGCTCATAATAACCTCTTTTGATTGAGTTGAATCTGCTGATCTATGGGATCAATATAGCAGATACCAAACAAATTGAAAGCAGATTAAAACGCCTGCCCAAAGGTAAGTACCCAGTTATATCTGCGCTCATCTGGCCGGTCTTTTTTCCACTTAAATCCGATATCAAATCTGAGGGGGCCAATCGGAGTAAAAAAGCGCAATCCAAACCCTGTCCCAGTAACGATCTTATCCGTAGTAAAATCCGCAAATGAATCGCCACTCAATGCCCCCAAATCCTGAAAAATCACAATTCCTGCCTTTCTGGCTACCGGAATACGCAGCTCCGCATTTAAATTGAACATTGATTTCCCCCCACGTGGCACCGCATGGGCTTTGCCATCATCATCAACAAACTCCCCGGTGGGCGGAGCAAGATCAGTCTCATAGCTGCGGATCGAGTTACTTCCCCCTAAATAAAAACGCTCATTGGGCATAATATCTTTGAAATCTTTATGAAAAATATGGCCAAATCGCACCCGAAAAGCCGCTACAATTTGATCAAGCGGCACAAACCACGAATGCTCAACAAGTAACTTGAAAAAGTATGATTTAGAAAATCGTCTGGCAGAGGGAAACATTCCCTTACAAGAAAACAGCGTAAATGTACCACTGCTTGGATAAAGATTATTATCTAATAAATCAAGCATCACGGTTGGCTCGAAAAAGAGATAGGATATCTTTTGATCCAAAAGCCGTGCATCAAAATTGATCGCTCGGGCAAGACGAAGTGCCGCCTCACGCGTCTTTAAATCATCGTCGCTAAAACTAGTACGTCCTACTTCAAACCCTGCATTCATTCCAAAATCGAGATAGTTATTTTTGTGCCGAATCCCAAACAAAAATCCATTTTGATACAACGTATACAAATTCTTTTTACTGCCAATAAATCCTGGTTGCTCATACTTAATCGCATACCCATCAAGCATCCCATCCAGCGGTACATTAAAGACCCATGGATACAAATATTTCATATGCACCTCTCTATGCGAGCGGGCCACATCTGCATCAAAGCGAAAAAGATCTGCATGGTTCGTTATGTTTTTCACCATAAAGGTGCCACCCACCTTGTATGCTACTCCTGCAAACGTTTGATACTGGCGAACATGCTGAAATTCCAAACCAGCACGAATACGCAATTCAAACGGATCATCCTTACGCACCTTTAAAAGTAAATCTCGCTCACTTTGACCATCTTCAAGCGCAAGAGGCGTAAAAGAAATAGAATCAAACAAGTTAAGTGATTTTAATCGTGCAAATGATTTTTTAAGTTGATCAGAATCCCAAGGGGCATTTTGGCAAAAAGAAAGCTCTCGCACAATTTTTTCAATCGGCAGATCACTATTACTTTGCACAATTGTTTTTCCAAAGTGAATCTGCAACCCCGGATCAATATTCCATAGAATACAATGCGCATCATCCCGCTCAACTAATTCCGATTCAACGGTAGAAAAAAGATATCCTTCTTTTTGCAGCTTATTAATAAGGAATCGTTTTTGCTCTTGTATGAGCGCAGCGTCATAGGCAATTGCATGCCTTGATCGATTAATAAAAGCAAATGGCCCTTGTATCTCATACTGCTCATATCCTGGAATGAGTACCCCATTAACAAGCGTTTGCAAGCCCTCATTAATGGTTACCTCTAAGGCATAGCTATTTGAATTACCAAGCTGCACACATTCATGATGCTCAATTGCGGCATCTAAAAACCCTTCTTTAAGATAGTAATGCTCCAGCAATTCAAATGCCTGATCGATGTACTCTTGATCATACAACGAATGTCGCTTTAAACGACCAAAACAACGCGCGCGCAACCTCCGTCCATTTTGCTGGTACACTCCCTTAAGACGCACCTTAGAAATTCGAGCGCGCAAACCTTCACATATAATAAAACATGCACTCTCTTGATCATCTTTCGCTTCAATCGTACAGTTCCAAAAACCCTTTTTTCGATAGGCCTCCTTAATCTCTTGCGCCAAAATAGCGCTCGGAACGATCGAAGAAGATCGGCCAAATTTTAAAACAGAATCTAATAGGTGCTGTGATGAAAAAAAACGATTGCCTTCAAAAAGAAACGCTCGCTTTTTACGCACATCAATCGTCCAATTTAAAAGCATTGCATGGCGACCATGAAACAAATCTTCTTGCACCAAGCATGACGCTTGCAGATAGCCTTTTTGTGCGAGAAACGCCTTAAGCTCTTGCCGTTGCTGCTCAATGCTTTTTTTAGAGTATTTCTTATGCAGAAATCCACGGGCAAGTTGTTTTTCAACCTGCTTTTGCAATAGTTTTTTTTCCCGTTCTGAAGTGCCATCATCCATAATAAGTGCCACTGCAATCTTTCGAACCGCAAATCGCTTACCGCGATTAATAGTGGTATGCACCCTCACCGTTTTATTCAATTCAGATCGATCAAAAGAGCTCTGCGCAGTTACATCAAAAAAACCATCCTCTTTACACGCTTCTTTCATCTTTTGCACAGAATGCAGATGCTTTTCTGTATCAAATGGATCTCCCGGCTCCATGAGATAAAATTGCTTATACCACTCCTTACCAACCCATACACCACTTATTTTGATACCATCAAAGCGCCAAAAGCCATGTAAATTAAAATGTGCTTTTTTTCCATCTTTCTGGTCAGTAAGTGTCACTGTTATTACATCGAAAGATTTTTTTTGAAAAAGATAGGAAAGGGCTCGGCATACATCATCTGATGACACCTCTTGATTAACCGCAAGTTCGGTTAGATACTCAAATTCTTTACGCGAAAGCGTGCTATCTGATTTATACGAAAGATGAGTTAGTAAAAATGGCTCAGTAATGGCATCACGCAACACATCTATCTGATCAACCGCAGTAAATTTCCACTGCGTACAATCGATTAATTGAAACAGTAAACATGAAAAGAATATGAAAAAAGTGTGAATCATGATGAATCATTCTGCTGATTACTAAATCGTTACGTATCCTGTATTCTACGGAATTTTAGTCTAGCAGAATGATGAATTTTAACTAATAATCATGCATCTAATCATTGATTGTTCGCTATGAGGGCATAAATCTGAACCTACCGCCTTAGGCCATTAATTGCACTACTCAGTCGTCGATTTGAATACATAGCAACTTGATCAATTAGTCAAAATGCACACACTGTTTCAAAAAAACCCTTTAAATCATAGACTTTTTGCATCCAAATTAACTATTATAGAAATAGGAAGGTATATAAATTTTATTTAGGAGAAGCGCATGAAAAATGTATCAATTTCATTCATGTTTTCATTATTACTTTTAGCACAACCGATCGCAGCACAAAATAAAGCGAAGGCCATAACTAGTCCAGAAATTACTGCGACTCCATCAAAATGGTTTTCCTGGTTTAAATCATTGCGTAAGCCAAATAGGCAAGATACGCGACGAGCTCAAGCATACGTAAATAGCAAATGGCGCTGCTTACGTCACGGAGAAAATTGTAACAAAAAAGAGAGAGCGTCATTGAGTCTACTTGCAGCAGCAACTGCTGCATTGATAGGAAAAGGAATCCATAGCCTTGTTGCACAAACACCAGAGACAGGATCTATAACGGACATTATTTCTGTTGATGATATTCAACGTATCGCTCGTCCGGAAAATTGGAATAGATGGGACAATTATGACGGAGATTTTATAACCTTTAGTGATTGGGGTAATCGCGGAGGATCTTTTTTGAACCCTAAAGGTAATGCTACACATGGAACCGAGGTGAAGTCGCCGACATTAACTTTGTCAAGAATGAGTCAAGGTTTTGCTGAGCCTGATGACCTCGATCAAAAAGTTGCAAGTTTTTTTAAAAATGAGGCATTTGTTGCCACCTATATGATTAAAAATAAAAAATCGAATGGGTATATTAAAGCGCAAATAGGTTATCCGACGCAAGCTCAAGCTGAAAAATTCATTCAGGATATGGATTTATATGTGCTTGATAAGCTTGGTTTTAATTCTGAATATGATATTGGCAAGTCAGTAGGCAAAAGAAAATTTTTATAACCTAAAAGTTCTAAAATAGAATCCAACCGTCGAAAAGGCTTACGCCTAGCTGCACCACACCGGATGCTTAAGCGCGGCGGCTCGAATATTAAGCATATTTCATTCAAGGCCTAGTAAGCCATGTTTCATAGCTCATGCCTATGCTCAGAAAATAGTTCGAAGTGCGCCGTTATTCAATAATACGAAAGACTTGGCGATACTCCTTGTCTTTTAAAAAGGGCTCAACTTCCAATTCATGCAACTCAAAGCCCTTTGCGCCGGTATACAATACATCAATAAAATCATCAAGCGCATCGCCTTCACCGCACACCGCTATTCTGACCTTTTGCTCATCTGTATCATCACGCTGGGCAGTGCCCTCTAAATCAAGCTTTTTTGCTTGTTTTTGAATAAAATTAACCAAGAAATTGGCCGGAAACGTGGCCGTCACCGTAATACGAAGACATCTACGACTCATTACTTACTCCTCTTTGCTTTTAATGCGTCTGGAAAGCTGCTTACTGGACTTGCCAAGCGCATCGAGTACACTGTATACAGAATGGATACTGATTGCAATATATTCTCCGACCCTCGCAAGACAAAGGATCTTCATGAAGAAAGATGCGCCACGCGTTCGATTTGCCCCTTCTCCAACTGGTATCATGCATATTGGCAATAGCCGCACCGCACTTTTAAATTACTTATTTGCACACAAAAAAAATGGCACTCTTGTATTGCGCATTGAAGATACCGATCCTTCTCGCAATTTTGATCCCGGTGCAAAAATTATCATGGAAGATCTTGCATGGCTTTCTCTCTCCTTTAATGAAGGCGCTGGAGTAGGCGGCCCATACGCTCCCTATTTTCAATCTGAGCGACAAGACCTTTATAAAGAAAAACTTCAAGAATTGATCGAAAAAGATTGTGTATATCGTTGCTTTTGCAGCAATGAATTATTGGATAAGAAGCGCGAACGGCAAAAAATGCTCAAGCAGCCTCCCCGCTATGATCGCGCATGCTTGCAGCTTTCTGAAGAAGAAATTAAAGAGCGCCTCGATTCTGATACTCCCTTTATATGGCGCTTTAAGCTGGATCAAAGTAAAACCATTACCATCACAGATCTTGCTCGCGGACCAGTTACCTTTGATTTAAAAAACTTTTCAGATTTCCCACTCACCCGTTCAAATGGAACATTTACTTTCATGTTTTCAAATTTTGTTGATGATGTAACCATGCATATTACTCATGCATTTCGTGGCGAAGATCATCAAAGTAATAGCGCTGGCCAAGCAGCAATGTATCAAGCGCTTGGAGTACCGCTCCCTACTTTCTGGCACATGCCAATGCTTTGTAATATCGATGGTAAAAAATTATCTAAGCGAGATTTTGGATTTTCTCTGCATGATCTACGGGATGCGGGATATCTACCACAAGCAATTAATAACTACTTAGCCATTATTGGCGGATCGTATGAAAACGAAATAATGGATCTTGATGAACTCGTTAATGCTATGAACTTTGATAGCATGCATGCTACCGGGCAAATCAAATATGATGTAGAAAAATTACGTTGGGTAAATCATGAATGGATTAAACGGCTTTCACCAAAAGAATTAGAGCAGGCAGTTCGCCCATTCTTGCAAGCAGCTTATCCTGAAGTCGGTGCACTTAATGATGAAAAACTTGCAACGTTACTTCAAGTTATCAAAACCGATTTATATACGTTAAAAGATGCCGTTGCTTCGCTCAAATTTTATTTTGAAGCTCCTGAAGTTTCAAAAGCAACAGTAGAGCAGACATTACAAGATGAGCACATCGCGCCAATCGTGAAACTTCTCAAAAGCAATTTGGATACTCTTTCAGATGTAAATCCTCTGAAAAAAGCAGCAAAAGAATCTGGCATTCCATTAAAACAGATATTTTGGAGTATGCGACTTGCACTCACAGGGAAAATCAATGGGCCAGGCGTACAGGAATTAATTGATATGCTTGGTGTTGATGAAAGTAAAAAGCGACTTGAAAAAGTGCTTGGTTTATTTTCTTAATAATCAATTTTTTATTTTTTCTTATAGTTTCACTATCTACAACGCTTTTTGCAATCAATCATTCTTTATCTCGCCCCTTGCGGGGTGCACGAAGATATTACTCGCCTAATATCTTCGATACAAGGGCGCATAAGAGAGGCATCTCTTATGTATCTCTCTACGCTTGAATGATCAATCATTCGCCTACTCTTGCTATGAGTTAGTTACTTTGCTGTGTTGTTGATGCGGCTCAGACATCCGACAAGCTAGATCGGATTCACTTTATTATTATGGTAGGTTTGAGCGTGAGCGAATACGCTCCATTCAAACCTTCATTATTTTGTGTAAATAAAACCCAAAAAACATTCGCGATTGCATGCCCTCTAAGCCGCAGTTACATCAGCCGAATTGCTATTCTCCAAGCAAAGGTAGGCGCATGGGGAAGCATTTCAATCGCAGAGAGATTAATAAGAGATACTTCTCTTATTTGCCCTTTTAGTTAAGGTATTTTGGGCAAGCAAAATACCTTATGCTGCCTGCAAAGGCCGCCATGATAATGAAAAATAAAAATCAATCGATAGAAACAATAAGTAATAAAACAGTAGCTAAGCAAGCTTGCCGCTCTGCAAGATCCGATTCGGCAGTTTTTGCAAACCACTCACTGATCCTTCTTTCTCAAAGTAAGCCATGAGCTTTAAAAAAAGCGATTCTTGTGATTCAGGGACAAAGAATTCAAATAGGCCAGTTGGCGCATCAAGCGTGCGATCAAAGCAAAGATGATCAAAACTTTTTAAAATGCTTACCATTCCCAAAGTCTTTGAGCGAGAAATATGCGCCTGATAGTAAAAACAGTACTGTTGCATGTAAAAACCTCATATAGTCAAACAACCTTGAATATTATAGTATAACGAATGTTCATATATATATAACCCCACAACCAAAGGAAAATCATGGCGCAAAAAGACGTGTCTAAGATTGGGGTATCCACAGCAACTATCACAGGAATGAACGCAATGATCGGTTCTGGTATCTTTACCGCACCGGCAGCAATTGGCATGTACGTAGGGCCTGCTGGAATCGTTGCCTATCTTTTTGTAATCATTGCAGTTTGGCTTATCGCACAATCATTAGCGCGAGTTGCCGCACGATTTCCTGAGGAAGGCTCTTTTTATACCTATGCAAAGCAATGGGGAGGTCATGTTGTTGGATCAATCGCTGGCGCCTCTTATTTTCTTGGGCTTTTAATTGCAATGGGCTTGCTTTCGCAAATGGCAGGCGCATATCTAGATGCATTTTTCCCAGCAATTTCTACCAAAACACTTGGCCTTTCTGCACTAATCAGCCTGACGGTTCTCAATATGTTTGGCGTAGTGCTTTCTGAGCTTGGGCAACAGGTATTAATTGTAACAACAACATTCCCTCTTATTATCACAACGGCCATGTGTTTCTCAAAAGCAGACATTTCTAATCTCACCCCATTTGCTCCGTATGGTATGCGCAACATTTTGCAAGCTACTCGTGCTGTAGTATTTGGGTTTTTTGGATTTGAAAGTGCAAGCTCACTCTTTTCTATCGTAAAAGATCCCCAAAAAAATGTGCCCCGTGCACTTACTTATTCGATTAGCATTGTAGGTGTTATTTACCTATTATTTGTAACTTCAATTATTGTATCAACACCGTTAAGCTTATTTGTAGATCCACGGATTCCGTTGCCGATTTTATTAGAATCAATTTTCCCAGAAAACCCTTGGATTTTAACCGCGGTGCATATCTCAATTTTATCTGCAATTATTGGAACAATACATTCCATGATATGGGGTTCAAGCGCACTACTTGTTTCACTCGCTAATCAAATTTGGAACGTACGTATGCCACAACGATTAGCAGTAGCAATGATTGGATGTGGCATATTTACTACATTTATGCTTTTGGACAATATTGATCTCTTTTTCTCATTAACAGCAATACTGATTCTTATTGCGTTTGTTCTTTCAATGATTACATTGCTCACTATTCCCGATGAGTGGAAGGGTGGCAAAAACTTGATTACTATTGGCGGATTAATAACCGCAGGAATAATTTTCTATTTTGCAGTTGAAGGCCTTGCACAACAATTGATGTAATATAATCCTAGCAAACGGGAATTGCTCCCGTTTGCTCCCAACAATTGACGAACAAGAACCGAGAATGCTATATCTAATTTCGAGTTAGATCTTTTCAAAAAGGGAACGGAATGATAATGGCGCGTGCGATCTTTGCTCGAATTTGCATATTGAGTTGTATAATAGCAATACATAGTCCCATTCTAGGGCTTTCATCTCTTGGAAAAAATGATCCTTATCCGGTATTCAGTACACTTGATCCACATACATTTTTATATACGCATGAAAAACTTAAAGTAATAGATCCCGACTTTGCAACGCGCAAGCGAGACACTGTTGGCATTGCACTTTCTCCATTTGGCCAAAACACTGATCGAGGAAGAGACATCAACGGGGAAAGAACTGAGCTTGGTAATTTGGGCGGAAACTGGGGAATGATTCCACTTCTCTATGGCCCCGTTCCACCTGGCAAAACATTAGCGCCAACCCTACAAACTGCTCTTTCTAACTTATTTCCCGGCGTAGTGCCCGGAAGCTTAAATGATGGAACTAAAGTTGATCCTGATCAGCAATTTGGGTATTTCTCTGTGCCACTCAAATATCGTAAACGTGGTGTTCGATTCCAACTTGAAGCGGATATTTATGCCGGATTTGGCCTCAGCTTAAAAACTGGACTAGTGAGCATGAGCCAAACCAATACAGGGTTTACCAACCTTACTGAATGCACTCCCAAGGACTGCGCATTTGATCCATCTCCACTTACTGGTGAATTAGTTAATAAATACTTAATGCATGAGCTTAAGCCAATTGCAAAAGAAATAGGCCTCAATATCTGCAACTATTGCGAAACATCTGTTGAGGAAGTGCGCTTGCAGCTTTTCTGGCGACGTGGCTTTGAAATTAACCGCGATGAGCAAGATTGGCCTCTTTTTCTCATTATTCCGTTTTTCCAAATTGGCGGAACCGTATCTCCCGGCGATGAAAACCGTCTTGATGAGATCGGGTTTGATCGCGCATTCTTCGTGCCATTTGGTAACAACGATCACTCAGGAGTTGGGTTTACAACCGGACTCAATATTGATTTTGTAGAATCCATCGAAGTAGGCGCTGAAGTAGGAATGACCTATTTCTTTGAACGCAACTTTGAAAATGTCCGTGTCCCAACAAGCTGCTTTCAAACCGGTATCTTCCCATACACTACCGATGTAAGCGTACATCCCGGATTCAATTGGCACTTTGGCGGAAAAATTTCAGCCTTCCATTTCCTTGATCGGCTCTCTGGCTACTTCCAGTATATCCAAATGGAGCATAAGCCAGACGATATCACCCTGCGTAACTGTGAAGATGCTGACTTCTTCCTTCCACAGCAGCTTGAAAAGCTTACTGGCTTTAAAGCGAAATTTATCGATGTAGCCCTCAATTATGATATTTCTCCTAATATCGGCCTTGGGCTCTTCTGGCAAGCGCCGCTATCTCAAAGAAATAGCTACAGAAGCTCTACTATCATGGCAAGCTTCTACGCCACATTCTAAATTCTGACCATTCTGCCTCTGAGGGCAAAATACTGGCATAGCCAGTCAGAGCAGTATTGTAACGGATACTGGACACCCTTAGTCACTTTTGCTATTATCTGAGGTATAAATGGAACAAATCTATAGAAATCCATTGCAATAGTAATACGTATTAAAACCCAGAAAGGCGGCGATTTTGATGTCGAAGAAAAAATCTAATATCGAAGTTTCAGTGATTGGTAACGTTGATAAAGCGTTGCGTCAGCTTAAAAAGAAAATTGAACGTGAAGGCGTAGTGCGAGATATGAAGCGTACCGTCTACTTTGAGCCACAAACACAGAAACGTCGAAAACGCCTCGTTCGCGCAATCAAAATGAACATGATGCGCATCATCAATCAAGGGTTTTTCAAGCCTGGTAAATAATGACTAAGCCTCGTCTCAGCAGAATAAAACACGCACAAAGAGAATCTCTTTTGTTGCATACAATTGCGTCTCTTTTTATGCAAATCATACAAGATGAACCACTGCTTTCTGGGTTCACTGTTACACGCACAGAGCTCTCTCCAAATAAGAGTAGCTGCAGAGTATTCTTTCATTGCCAAGGCGGCTTAGAAGAATATGAAAAAAAGCGTAAAACACTTGTATTATATAAGCCATCTTTGCGACAAGCGCTTTCAAAATCAATTCACGGTCGATATACTCCTGAGCTTCGTTTTGCGTATGATGCACAACTCGATAAGCAACGTCGTATCGATGATTTAATTGATAAATTGAAAGATGAAGGAAAGCTTTAAGTGTTGATTCCATTCCTGCTTATTCTTTTATCGGCATGTTGGGGATCTTTTTTAAATGTCGTTGGCTATCGGATCATTCGCGGCAAAACTGTGCTTGGTAGATCCTTCTGCCCTCACTGCTCTCAGACGCTTTCTTGGTATGATCTTATTCCTTTAGTCTCATATGCTTATTTACGCGGCAAATGCCGCCATTGCACAATTCCTATCTCAGTGCTTTATCCACTGATTGAAGCACTCACTGTGGTTTCATTCTTCGTAGCATATTATCGAATTGATGAAGCATATTACTTTTCTACGTTTATTTTCTTTTCTGCGCTTATCGTCACGATTCGAACTGATTTGGAAACAATGCTGATTTCTCAATGGACTACGTTAGCGCTCGTACCAATCGGCATCGTATTCAGTTTTGCAGATATGATTCCTCTGTATCCACTTAATAGCATATTGGGAGCAGCGCTTGGCTACTTTCTTCCCTGGAGCATTGGAATGCTTTTTTATCTCATTACTAAAAAAGAAGGCATCGGCCAGGGAGATTTTGATTTAATGGCACTTGTTGGCGCATTCACTGGAGTGCTTGGAGTATGGGCTACGCTCTTAATTGGCTCGCTACTCGGATCACTTATCGGTGGAATGTATCTGTATCTTAATGGATCATTCCAACGCAACGTAAAACTCCCCTTTGGCCCTTTCTTGGCCGTTGGCGCTCTTATCTACACACTCTATGCTGAACGCATTACAATGCTCTTGCTTGGCGCTTAACTTGCTAATGCATCCTGCGCAATCGTAATCGAATTATTTTCATCGATCACTAAAACATCAGGCTTTCCGTTGCCCATAATATCTCCCGCAGCAACTACTTTAAATCCTGATGAGCTTGCACCTGAATCTGCTAAATGAGAAGATGCCGTATTTAATTTTCCGGTAAAATAATTACGCCCCTCTGATCCACTCCCAAATCCATAGGTGTAATAAAAATTCTCACCTTGTCCGCCACCCCTATACCCTTCTGGCTTCCATCCAATTCCCCCGTCCCCATGCAACACATCTGAATACCGGCCATTTTCAGCCCAGTATGATTTTTCTGCTGCATAAATAGAACTTAAATTCATATAGGCTTCAGCACGCTTTGCCTTAGCCAAAAAGCGAGTAAATGTTGGCACGGATACCATTGCTAAAAATGCAATGATTGCCACCACTATCATCAACTCAATAAGAGTAAATCCCGATCGTTTCATTCGCTACTCCTTTTTTTTCATTCCTTTTGAGGTGATCATAAAGGGCTCAGGATTAAAAACGCAATGATTCGCTACAGACAACAAAAAAGGCGCCGGTTAGCCCAGCGCCTTTTAAATCTTTAGAATAAATCAGAGCTTAGTCTGTATATCCAAGTTTTGCTTTCAATACCTTTATACGACGTTCCATCACTTCTGGTCTCATATATGCATGTTTAACCTGCGATGTTGAAGTATGATGAACCGTATCAATATGGAATCCACCAGTAGAAAGGCCGGGACGGACAGACGATCCAGATTGAGTCACTGTGCTATCTGGCTCATCAAAATAAAGTTCCGTTAATACTTCCCACGTTCCCATTTCTTGTAAAAAATCAGAAAGATATGGAAGTAACTGCTTCATAACGCCAAGGTCTTTATAGTGAGCTCCACAAAGCATTGCAGCTTCTGCATTTGTAAGTTCTTTTAGTCGAGAAGCTGATGAGTATTCTTTAAGAAACTTGTTCATAGTACCAGCGCGAACCAGACGATCGGCAAATACAAGGAACCAACCGGTAGTACCAGATAATACACCACAAATTATTGATGCCTGATTTCTATCCTTTGGATACTCTGCCGCTACCTGACCAAGTGCTGCACCAGGAATTGCAGAGAGTGCAAAATACTTGGCGTGCAACCACCATGAATCACCTCTAAAAAAGAGTGCTGTATTGGTATAGTTCGAACCAACTAGATTGCACAATTGATCTTCACTCATATACTCAGCATGAGCTGAAAATGATGATACTGTAAGTGCTGCGAACAGCGAATTTAATAGTAATTTTTTCATTGAAATACCTCCGCAAAGTGCCTTTAATCCATAGTTAATTAACTATTTTTAGTGTATCAAAATGAGAAAAATGCTCAAATGGGCCTACAAATAGTCCTCTAGGAGCTCTTTTGAAATACTTCCCTCTCGGATAACCCTTATAGGATCTTGCATGCAATCAACTATTGTAGAAGCAGCTTTTTGACCATTCTCACCTTCTATCAAATAGCTCACCTGACCAGCTATTACAGGATCCAAATCAGAAAGCTGCTGCGGCACTGGGCTGCCTGAGATGTTAGCACTCGTCGAAAAAAGCATTCCGGTATGAGAAAGAAGTTGTTGAAGGCCCGCATGATCAGGCACTCGAATAGCAATGCCCCTCGTTGCAGATTGTAAATAACTCGGCACATCTTTGCCTGCTGGCACAATCAGCGTCAGTGGTCCAGGCCAAAATGTACGAGCCAACTGAGCACCCGTTTCTGATTGCAAAAATGGACTCAGTTTGCGCGCTGCAACCAGATCAGAAACCAAAACAAGATACGGCATATCACTCCGCTTTTTAATCTGATCAAGTTTCGCTTTTCCCGTATCTGTTGCAGCCGAAAGTAATCCTAAAACCGTATCCGAACTGCCCGCAACGACTGCACCTGTCTCTAATTTTTTCGCCACATCTTTAAGCGCCGAAAAATCCTTCCAATCAGCTCTTTGAGTCATATCTTTGCTCTTATTTGTAAATAAACAATTCAACCTTATACAATAATTTCTTCTTTGACATTTTTGCTTTTTATCCTATAGTAAGCTATAACGTTTGAAATAGAAATACTCGTCATAAAAACGCTACTAAGCAGTACGCGTGACAAACATCAAATCAACCGATTTGTACTCAACCAAAAATCGGATTTTAGATTTTAAACTCTGGGGAATAAGAATGAAAAATCTCAACTCGCAAAAGCAAACTCAATCCAAAAGCACTGTTTCCAGTAAACAATATAGCTATAGCGAGATTGTAGAATTCTTAGACGCTCGATGGAATAAAGACCTTCAGAGTCCTGAACTTTCAACCATGAAAGCTTTAGACAAATCGTTCGGAAACCTTTCTCAAAAAATTAATACTATTGTAATTAGTGGTACAAACGGCAAAAGCCTTACTACTCATTTTACTACTCGCCTTTTAAAAGAAGAAGGCATTGCTGTTGGTACTCTCAGCGCTCCACACATTCTTACCTATAACGAGCGCTTAAGCTGGAATGGCGAAACGGTTTCCAATAAGCAATTCACTGACGTAGCAAACGAAGTACTACAAGCAGTAGATACTCTTAGCCTAAATCCTCATGCACTTGATGTGCTTACTATGATGGCATTGGTTTATTTTTCACAGCAAAATGCTGAAGTTGTTTTAATGGAAGTAAGCGATATGAATGGCTGGGATCCAGTTATGATCTGTAAGCCAAAAATTAACGCAATTACCCGAATCACTGATTTTGAAAGCAGTGAAAAGGGAGCTGTTCTTCTTGAAAAAACAATCAAAAAAGCCCTTTCGATTGCAGGCAAAAAAAGCCACGTCGTTTCAGCTGATCAAAGTAAAATGAATTTACTGCTCATGCAAAAATATGCAGAGCAAGCTGGAGCTACCTGGGCAATGCCTATTCGCAAACTTGCACAGCTGCCCTATCCATACGAACAACTTCATGGCAGAAGTGCTGCTCTTGCAGAACGAATCGCATACCTCTACGTAAATAATTTTTTACCTGAAGACACTGTTATTGTTTCCAACAGCTTGCTTGTGAAACCAAAAAGCCAACGCGGCCGCCCTACTTTAGAAGCAAAGCGTAAAGCAGAGCTTAATCCGCGACGCACTATCGAGCAATTTTGGAAAGACACTATGAACAGCCTTCCTGGCCGTTTCCAGCTTCTTGATAAAGAAAAACCAACGATCTTACTCGATAATGCAAGCAGTTTAGACTCATTCCAAAACTTATTACTCGGAATTCGCTTGCTTCATTATCAACGTCCACTCAAAGGGCTTACTCTGATCTTGGGAAATAATAATGAGCAACTCAATATTGCAGAATTTTTAAAGCAACTTCGATACTTTTTCAAAAAAACCTCTGGCAGCGTAATTATATGCCCTACAACTTCTGTACCTGGGCATGGAGGCACTGCTTCATGGGATCCTGAAAAAGTAAGTAGTGATATTAAAAGCATGAAAATAAAAGCGAAATCTGCTCGAAGCTTTAAAGAAGCATTCCAAGCAGCAGAAAAATCAGTTGATGAACGATATGGTTTGGTAGTAATTGCCGGATCAAGCTCACTCATTACTGAATACTGGCGCTATAAGGGCATAAAGAAACTATGATTCACTTACTGCAGATTATTTTGATTTCTGCATGCGCGGGATTGGTATATGGATGCTCCTTTGTGTTACAGCAAAGGAGCATTTTTACTCCTTCCAATGTAGCAATACATCGCATCCAGCAAATTGCACTTTTTCTTGGACGCATTCTTGTACTGTGCCTTACGGGCCAGTATCTATTGCGATCCACAGTAATACCATCTATACTTGGTTCAATTACCTTTTTTGGTATGTTTTGGTTGGTAATTTTAGTTGTAAGGGCATACTCATATGAGCGGGTTTGATATAGTTGCAACGGATCAATGGCTTCTTGGCCCTCTGTTTGGCATAGATCATTCATTTCTGCGTATCAATAAAGAAACAGTCATTCACACATGGATTACGCTTGCTGTTATCGCAGCGCTTCTTTTTTTAGGCCGCTACTTTCTTTCAAAAAAAGATAGCCTTGGCCAATTCTTTACGCTTAATTTTATCTCTTTTTTTGTTGATTTAATTAATCAGACACTGACTGAGTTTTCGATGAATCATTTCATCTTTGTCACAACTACATTCTGCTTTGTATTAGGATGTAATGTCATATCCCTCATTCCATGGATGGAAGAACCTACTACGGATTTAAATACTACGCTCGCATTGGGACTCGTTTCATTTTTCTATACACAATGGGCAGCGATTCAGGTATATGGACTATGGGAATATATTAAAGGTTATTTTTCTCCCTTCTTTATCATGATGCCGCTTAATGTGGTAGGTAAATTAGCTACCGTTGTTTCTATTTCATTTCGACTTTTTGGAAATATTTTTGGCGGATCAATTATTAGTAGTATCTATTTTCAAGCAATTCAAGGCAACTTCATATTAGAGATTCTTGGTCTAGCAACCGGAGTTAATCTCGTTATTACGGTTTTCTTTGGACTGTTTGAAGGATTTTTACAAGCATTTGTATTTGGAATGCTTTCGCTCACATATCTCTCTCTTGCACTCCAAGGTGAAGGGCATTAAATGGCAGAATTTACTGAATATTTCCATTTCGGCACTATCGCACTCACTACCGCAATCAATGCAATTGGCGTTGGTCTCGGACAAGGTATAACGAGTAAAGCAGCTATTGAGGGAATGAACCAACAGCCTTCCGCAGCTGATGATATTCGAAACACTGCTATTCTTGGCATGGCACTTATTGAAACGGCTGCCGTAATGGGAACCTTTATTTCTGTTTTGTTACTGTTACAAACACGAAATGCGGTCGATTCATATTATACCTCTCTTGCAACAATCGGCATTGCCTTTGCAATTTGTTGTTCTGGATTTGTACTTGGCTTAGTGTCAGCATTTCCAGCTCGTGCCGCTTGCATAGCCGTTGCACGCCAACCGTTTTTTAGCCCACACATTACTCGATTCATGATGATTTCATTATCACTACTGCAAACACCGATTATTTTTGGTTTTATTGTAGCGCTCTTTATTCACGGACAAGCTGCAACAATCTCTACCATGCGAGATGCACTCCGATTAATTGCAAGCGGTATGTGTATTGGACTCGGCAGCATTGGCCCTGCTATTGGACTTGCAATCTTTTCGGCTAAGTCATGTGAAGGCATTGGAAAAAATCGTGCAGCGTATGGGCATATATTTTCTTTCACACTTATTGGCCAAGCAATCATTGAAACACCAATTATCTTTTCTTTAATTGTTTCCGTTTCGCTTTTATTTCTTGTGCCCGGAACAGGGCAAGAAGACCTGCTTGATGGTATTGCCCTCTTTGCTGCAGGACTTTGTACCGGAATCGGAACACTTGGACCCGGAATCAGTTCGGGAAGAGTAGCCGCTGCAGCCGTAGAACAAATTACTCAACGGCCTGAAGCACATGGTGTACTTTCTCGTATTAGCATGTTTGCACAAGGATTAATTGAAACGGCCGCAATTTATGCCGTATTAATTTCTTTTATCTTATTGTTTTATAGGTGATAAAAAAATTAGAGAGTAATGAAAACAAAACGATTACCAATCGCATACATTATCACGAAGTTAGAGCTGGGGGGCGCACAAAAAGTGTGCCTTTCTTTATTTAATGCATTGCACAAAAAAGGATACGCAGCCCATTTGATATCAGGAAAGGAAGGCGCATTGGCACATACCGTAAATGATAATGACCATGCAATCCTTTTACCCTCTATGAAAAGAGAAATTTCTCTTTTTTCACTGTGGGATGAATTCAAAAATTTCAAACTACTCGCTCGATCTCTGCAAAAACTGAAAAGGAAATATCCTAACGTTATTGTGCATACACATAGTACCAAAGCAGGATTTATTGGTAGATGGGCAGCATGGTGGGCCGGAATTAGCACCCGCATACATACTATTCATGGATATGGATTTCATGAGCACCAATCATGGATTTCATGGATCCCTATCTATATTGCTGAGCTACTAACCAGCTTAATTACTACTCACTTTATTTGTGTATCAGCTCATGATGCTAAAATTGGCATACGCCTTTTTCCACGATTTGCACACAAACATTCTATTATTCGAGCTGGAGTTGATACGCAAACCTTTTATACTCCCGCTACCAGGCTCGTAACCCCCTCATCAAAAAAACCTTTTATATTTGGAACCATATCCTGCTTTAAGCCACAAAAAAATCTCATCGACTTACTCAAAGCGTTTGAACACGTATATCACTCCGATTCACGCGCACGCCTAGAGATAATTGGTGACGGAGTACAACGAAAACAACTTGAACGCTGGATTACTGAGCATAAACTTTCTCACGCAATCACACTGCATGGGTGGCAACACGCAATTGCTCCAATCACTCAAGCATGGCATGTCTTTACCCTTTCATCCTTATGGGAAGGATTACCCTGCGCAGTGATAGAAGCGCGCTTACAGCACCTGCCAGTAATCAGTTATCAAACAGGCGGCATTCCCGAAGTAGTGCTTGATCAAAAAAATGGATTTATTGTCGAGCAAGGAGATTGGATTATGCTTGCCGAACGGATGAAAACAGTGATGCAATCGCAAGCACTCTATAAGCAAATGCAGCAATTTTCTGATCAGCTTGAAGATTTTAGCAATGCACATATGATTAAAGAACATATCTCGTTGTATAAAAAGCTACTCTCTTAAAAAAGGAAGATCGTTATGCAAATTGCTTTTAAAATGAAGCGCATCTCTCTCGCATGGTTGGGATGTGCACTTATCAGTCTTGGCTTTTCATTATTTCTTGGATATCGTTTTATAGCGATCGAAAACAAATTTCTTGATCAAGCACAAAATAATGCACAAAAAGAAACTGAAAGTGCAGCTCGTGAACTAAATGCATTTATCTCTATGCTCAAGCCAATTGCAGAGAATATTGCAAACGAAATTGGCAATAATCAATTAACTAAAAAAGAAATCACTGCCCTACTTAAAAAGAAAAAGCCGGCAGAAATCACCGGACTTGGAGTTGCATTTATTCCCTATGCACTCGATCCAGAAACAAAACTCTTTTCTCCCTACTTCTTAGAATCTGATGGGGTAGAAAAACTGATATCCCTTACCGATTTTTATGATTACACCGCTCCTGACATTGCATGGTTTCATCCCATTATGAAAAATGGGGGAAAATACGTTGATCCCTACTATGGGGCTGCAACTCAAAGTATTCTCGTAGACTATATAACCCCCATATATAGAACCAATGCAAAAGGAGAAAAAGAGGCAATAGGAATCGTATATGCAAATCAATCGGTGGAACACTTAAATCATATTTTAGAAACTCTTTTCTTAAATCAAATCGGCTATTGGGCAATGCTTACAGATAAAGGGACCTACCTTGCCCACCCACAAGAGCAGATCATTCATAAACAGACCTCAATTTTTGATCTTGCAAAACAACTTAATAATCCCGATCTTGCAACAGCAGGAAAACAGATCGTAGAAAAAAAACCGGTCTTTTTTGAATATGAAAATGAAATTACTGGCGCGCCCTCATGGCTTTTTGCAGAACCATTAGAGGGTACAAATTTGAGTATTTTAGGCATCTTTGATAAAAGTGAACTTGCCATTAATACCAGTGTGCTGCGCCACAATCTCATTTATCCTTCATTAGCGGGCGTCCTTTTCATGATCTTTTTCACGCTTTTTATTTTTTCACTCTTTGCAGGAAATCATCCAGCGCGATGGTGGCTCGCAAGTGCAATTGTTTCATGCGCGCTCATCGGGCAAATTATGTGGGTCTGGTATGCGGCATATCACTACCCTTCTTTTCATGAGCACAAAAAATATATAGTCGAGAATAAAGCTGATTTATATGAATACTTAAAAAAAGAAACAACCCCTATTCGATATGGCAGAAAAGTTACCGAAACTAATAAAACCCCAAAAAAGAAAACTGCTCTAAAAGCTGATCTTACAAAGCAAAAACAAGATGCTCTCCTCTATGGATATAAAAATGCTCGCTACATTCCAACCGGCATTTTTGTAAATAGCCTACAGTTTACTACCTCAAATCAAATAGCGTTTAGCGGATATATCTGGCAACGATTCACTGACGAACTCCATGATGGTATTCCACGTGGGTTTACCCTTCCCCAATCGACTGAAACAAAATCAGTAGAACTTTCTCGCATTAAAGAAAGTGATACTGAAACTATTCTCTGGGAAGTGCATGCCACACTGGATCAGCTTTTATACTTCGATAAATACCCCTTTGATACCAAAGCACTGCAAATTCAAATCTGACATCGCTACTCAAAGAAAAATGTAGTGCTCGTCCCTGATCTTGATGGATACCAACTGATTAATCCACGATCACTCCCTGGTATCGATGATGATACGCATATTCCTGGATGGGATATTATTGCTACGAGCTTTGGATATAAAAAAGTGAACTATACCAGCAACTTTGGAGCATACGCAGTTGGGCCGTTTGGTATTTATGAATCAGTAGACAAATCAGAAGTTCCAGAACTTTTCTTTGATGTTCAAGTAACGCGTAAACTTATCGATACGCTTGTTTCTGATTTACTGCCGATTGCAGTTATTGCCGTATTATTGTTTGTAATTTTACTAACGAGTACGCAGCAAAAACTGGCCGTTATTGGATCCTGCGCA
>Ga0114918_10001084_pt1 | contig 24180 bp, 5 predicted proteins | sample LantaG_FD_87015 | JGI IMG/M metagenome (GOLD analysis project Ga0114918, IMG submission 87015) | Deep subsurface microbial communities from Baltic Sea to uncover new lineages of life (NeLLi) - Landsort_02402 metaG | ecosystem: Environmental > Aquatic > Marine > Oceanic > Sediment | place: Baltic...
AGAGAGAGGAGAAAAGGATCTCTTCTTCTTCTTCTTCTCGTGCCTTCTTTTATCTCAACCTCACTCTCTCTTTTTCCCAATCTTTCTCTCTCTCTCTCTCTGCAACATCAAAAAAACAGGAACAAGCCCCCTTACTATCCCAAGGTGCGATGACGGAATCAAAAGGAGAAAAAGAAAAAGGGGAAAAAAAAACTTTTCACAAAAGAAATCAAAAAAACGAACTTTCTCTTCTTTCTTCTTCCCCTGGTTAAAAAAAAAAAAACTTATCCAGCTCGTCCCGACCTCCAAGGTCCCTGCCGTCTTCGTCAAGCCCCGCGACGCGCCCGTAGAGGACCGCGGCGAGCTCGTCTTCGAGTCGCTCGACATCCTCGCGAAGCTCGAAGAGATGTTCCCGGAAGGGTCGCTGGCCCCAACTGACCCGGAGGCCGCGGCGGCCAACGCCGAGGCTTTGGAGTCCGTCGTCGACCCTCTGACGATGGCCGCGTTCCAGCTCGTCAGGGCCGTGGCGCCGCCGCCCCCCGCCGGAAGCCCCTACGCCGCGATGGGCGCCCCGCCTTCGCCCGAGGAGGCCAGGACCGCGCTGGAATCCAAGCTGAAGAAGCTCGAGGAGCTGCTGGGGAGGAGCGCGGGCCCCTTTGTCGGGGGCGAGAGGCCCGCGACCGCGGACGTCGCGATGGCGCCGCAGCTCGAGCGCGTCGCCGCGACGCTCCCGGCCTCGGGCGCCAGGTTCGCGATCCGAGGTGGGGGTTACCCTCGCGTCACAGCCTGGTTCGACGCCCTGGAGCAGTTGCCTGCCTACCAGGAGACCCGCGGCGACGCGGGAACCCACAGGGCTGTGTCGAAGAGGCTTCTCGGTTCCAGCTTGGCCGAGCCCAAGTTTATTCCGAAAAACGCCAAGGCTGCTGCAGAATGCGCGGCGAAGCTTCAAAAAAATCGTGCGGAAATCGCTAAAGACATCACGAAGAACGCCGGGCTTTCTTCCTCGGACCCCTCGCAACTCGACGAAGACGTCGACAACGCGCTGCGCCGCTTGGTCAGCACTTTGCTCAACGGCCACCCCGGACCCGCCGCGCAGGCCCCTGCGACGTTCGCGAAACCCGCCGAGCCCGCCGAGGCCGCCAGGGCCGCGGCGACCAACGCCGTCGCCGCGGCGGTGGCCGCGTTCCTGAGCTCGCGGGTGTCGGCTCCCAGGGACATGAGCGGTTCCGCCGCGGAGGAGCTCCGCGGGGCGTGCCTGCGGGTGGCGCAGGGGGCGTACACGGGGCTGTAGAGATATGAGAGAGAAGAGAGAGAAAGAGAGAGATTGTTTTGGTTTGTTCGATGAAAATAAAAGAAAATAAAGTAGCAGATGATGAAAGTCGCCGTCGCTCTCTCTCTCTCTCTCTCTCTTTCTCTCTCGTTCTCTCCTTCCAAGAAATGATAAGTTTGAAAATGTTTATCTGTTTTTTCAGTTGCATGCGGGGAAGAAAAAAAATGAAAACTCTCTCCCTTTGCCCTCTCTCTTGAAATGAATAAAAAAAAACTCCGAAAACTCTCTCTTTCTCTTTCCCTCTCTTTCACCCCCGCCATTCTCTCTCTCTCTCTCTCCCCTCCAAAAAGACACTCTCCAAAGAACAAAAGAAGAAAAGCAAAAACAAAGCCAAAAAAGCGGAAGTAGAAAAAACAAAACAAAAACAGGCACATCATTTTCCTTTGTCGTAGTCGAAGAAGAAGAAGAAGAAGAAGAAGAAGAAGAAATCTCAAACCTCTTTTCCTTCTCTTTCTACCCAAACGCAAACCCGGTCGCGCCCTCCCTGATCGCCAGCAGCAGCCTCTCCCGCAGCTGGTCCGCGCTCTCGTACTCCGGCAGGTCCAGCTGGTTGAAGCACGTGTGCGCCGAGGGGAGCCTGTCCGTGGCGCCAAAGGCCCGGTGGATCTGGAAGCGCTGCGGGCCAGAGACGCCCTGCAAGGCCGCAAACCCTTCGAGGGGCACTTTGGAGGTTCCCGTGACAAACTGCACGAGGCGGGCCAGGTCCTCGGCGTCGAGCGCCTCGACCACCTCCCAGAAGGCAACCACGGGCGGAGAAGCCGCGGTGTACCCTCCACCGTACTCGCAGGACCTCTTCAGGTCCGCGACGTCGATTTCGGGAAGACCCGAGATCAGCAGCTCGAGCTCACGGTCGTCGAAAGGTGCCAATGCGGCGAGCGGGACCAGGTCCCAGAACCCGGCCAGGAAGGCGGAGGTCTGGTCCCTGATAGCCGTGGAGACCCTGTGCGCCGCCGCGGCGTCCACATACGCCCTCTTGTTGGCGTCCGTGACTTTGACTCGCGCCCCTCCCGGGACCAGCTCAACAGTCTCTCGCCTGCCGAAGAAGTCGACCTCCTCGGTGAACGTGAGGTCGAGGACGCCCTCGATGGGGTTCTGGAGCATCCACACCAGGTTGCGGTAGTAGGCTGGGTCGACGGCCTCTGCGTCCCTGTAGGAGAGCGGGCGGCCGAGCATCTGCTTGTAGAAGGACCTGAGGAGAGAGGTGGAGGTGGTGGTCGAGTTGAGGTGTTGAAACAAGAAGAAGAAGAAAAGTTAGTTTTTTTTGTTCATTTTTTCGTCGCTTGGCTCTTTTCTTCTCTCTCTTTCTCAAAGCTTTCAAAAAAAATCTCACCTAGTGAAGTACGCGTCGATCGGCTGCCCGTCCCGCAGCGCCTTGCCCACGATCCTCCCGACGAACCGGAAGAAATCCAGGTGCGTCGTTCCCCTCGCGGGGTCCGACTGGACCACGGAAGCGGGGTTGGGCTGGAAGGCCGTGCCGCTCTCAGGCGTCGGCGCGAACAGCGACAGGTTGGGGTCGAACGCGCCGCGCGCGACGACGCTGTACCACTCTCGCGAGACGCCTCCCGCGTCGATGCCTTCCTCCCCGACGAAGGTCACGGCGAGTTTGGCGCGCATCTCGGCCGGGGTGCGCATGCGGAGCTGGTGGAACGAGTCCTGGGGATTTGTTTTTTTGAGTGGTTTTTGGTTTTGAAAAAGAAGAAGAAGAAAGAAAAAAAGTGAGTTTTTTTTGTTTGAAAAAAATGAAAAATATGAACTCCAAAACTCCAAACAGCCCCCACAACCACCTCCTCACCTCGAACACGTGCGCTCGACGGACAGAGAGCCGCAGCGGGCCAGGGGCGTTGCTCCCGGCGGCGCTGCGCGCCGCGGCGGCCTCCCGCCTCAGGGCCGCCCGCAGGTGCGCGCGCTTGCAGTCGAAGTCGACAAGCCGCGGCGCCGAGCGCAAGAGAGCTGTGCCCAGCGCGCCGTCGAGCAGCGGAGGGCACGAGCGCAGCAGCGAGTTGACGAGCCTGCGGTGCGAGTCGGCGAAGCGCAGGAAGGGGGCGTTGGCCGGCAGCAAGGGCGCGCGCGAGGTCGGGAACGAGGCGGAGGAGAGCACCGTCGAAGAGGACGAAGAGCCCGAAGAAGCTCCGCCGAGGTTGCCGAGCCCCGCTCCTCCTCCTCCTGCTGCGACCCCGCTGCCAGCGATCTGCACCCGCTGCTGCTGCTGCTGCCGCTGGAGCTGCTGCAGGTAGTGGTGCTGGTGGACGGCCGCGGCGACGACCCCGGGGGTCGTTGACGCGGCGGCGGCGGAGGGCGAGGCAGAGCGGGCGCGGGCAGCTAAGTTGGCTGCGCTTCCACCGCCGCCGCCGCCGCTGCTCATGCTGCTTGCTCCGCCGCCGCCGGCGTTCCCATCCAGCGCCGCGGCGTCGGCGGCGGAGGGCGACCTCGCCAGACCGGCAGCGGCCTCGACGGCGGCGGCGGCCATCGAGAGCACCGCGAACGACTCGACGGCGTCGAGCACGCGGGATGCGCCGGGAGGGAGCATCTTGAGCGACGCCGCCGGCGGGGCGGCGACGCGCCCGCCGGCGGTCGTCGTCGTCGTCAGAGCGTTGTTAGCCGTCGTCGCCGCCGCGTCCTCGCTCGCGGCGAGCTCTCTTTCCACGGCCGAGGACGCGGCCGAGAGCGCGTCCCAGGTCGGGAGGCAGGCCGGGAGCAGGCACGACAGGAACTCGAAGGCCTCCGCGGCGGCCTCCTTGGCCCTCTTGGCCTCAGCCTCGGCGTCGTCGGCGGCCTTGGCCTTGGCGGAGCCCTGCTTGCGCCTCCAGCGGCGGCGGCGGCGCTTTTTCTCGCGAGCGGCAGACTCGTCGAGGGGAGAAGAAGCGTGAACGCCAGTGGTCTCGACCTCTTCTTCTTCTCCCTCCGTCTCCATCATCTCCACCGCGACGGACGTGTCAGCGGCGGCCTCCTCGTCGGCTGCGGCGCAGGCGGCCGCGGCTGCGGCCTCGGCGGCGGCGGCGGCGTCGGCGAGCGTGGAGCAGTGGTCGGCGATCGTCCTCGCGACGAGCAGCAGGCGCGCGCCCGCGGCGCGGCCTCCGCCAGAGGAGCTCGCCGCCGCCGCCGCCGCCGCCGCGGGAGCCGCAGCCGAAGCAGCAGCAGCACCAGCAGGCGAAGGCGGCAGCGCCCCGGCGTCCCTCGAGTCCACAGCCATGCACCTGAGGTCCACCGCCACGGTCCTGGCGAGCGCCGCCAGCGCCTCGCCCGTCCTAGCCCTGACGGCCGGAAGGTGCCCCGGCGCCGCGGCGACGAGCGAGCGCAGCGCGGCGGCGGCTCTGTTGGCAGCGGCGTCCGAGGAGCACACGACGGGAACAGGAGGAGTTGTCGACTTCGATGGGGCCACAGCAGAAGGAGGAGAAGAAGCGCCGCCGGAGAGGACGTCGACGAGCCCCGCGACGAGCTCGGCGGGAAGCGCCTCGATCGCAGCGACCGCCGGCGTGCGCGCGGCCTCGTCCTCGGTCGGCAGAGAAGGAGCAGGAGCAGAAGCAGCGGGTTTCTTCTTCTTCTCCTCCTCCTCCTCCTCTTTCGCGGCGGCAGCAGCGGCGTCTGCGCCTCCGGGTGTCGTCGTCGTCGTGGCGGTCGCGACAGCGCCTCCTGTGGTCGGAGGGGGCGTCGAAGCGGCATCGGGGGCTTCTGCCGTCGCCGTCGTCGTCGTTGCAGCGGCAGCAGTCGCGGCAGCAGTTGCGGCAGCTCCTTCGGCCTCGGCCCTCTCCTCCCTCGCGCGCACTTTCGCGCGCTGCCTGCTCGAGTCCAGCGTCGCTGCGTCGAGCACCGTCGTGGCCATCGTCAGCGCCACCTCGGCGGCGAAGGCCGCGGCGGGCGAGGAATAGGCGGTCGGAGCAGGAGCAGGAGAGGAAGAAGAAGAAGAAGGAGAAGGAGAAGAGGAGGTCGAGCTCCGGACGATGGCTCTCGACGCCATCCGCAGCAGCAGCGCCAGCGCCGTCTCTCCGCTCGCTTCAGCAGCAGCTGTAGCAGCAGCAGCAAGAGGAGCGGGAGCGGGAGCACTCGTCGTCGTCGTCGTCGTCGTCGCGCGCTCCTTGCCCTTGGCCGCGGCTCTTGTTCGAGCGGCGACGGGCGTCGGCGCGACCGTCGTCGTTGTCGCCGCAGGAGCAGGAGCCGTTTCTCCAACGCCACCGATCGGCACGGCCAGCGACGCCAGCTCGAGCGCGATCGTCGGGTGGTTGCTCGCCAGGGCCCGCAGCATGTTCACGGCCCTTTGTGCCGCGCCGGCGTCGGCATCGATCGAAGCGGCGGAAGCAGGGGGAGCAGCAGGAGAGGTAGAAGAAGAAACCATGGGGCCCATCTGAGCCGCGAGCGCCCTCAGCACCCCTGGCCTCGCCGCGGCGTGCTGGCACAGGTTCAGCAGCACGCGCGTCAGGGCCGGGCAGGTCGGGGAGGGCACGCGGAGGGCGCGGATCAGCGGGGCCAGGTCGGACTCTGCGATCGGGGGAGGGCCGACGCAGGAAGCGGCGGCGGCCGCGGCGTCGGCGGCGTTGGCCGCGGCCGCCGCAGCGGCGACGGCAGAGGTGGGCTGAGCAGGGGCGGCGGCGGCGGCGGTGTGGCCTCCTCGCCGGCCCTGCTGCTGCTGCTGAGCAGCGGCCCTCATGCTAGCAGGGCCGCCACGCGCGGCCAGAGAGGTTCCTCCAGGCATCATCAGCCCAAAGGGCATCTGCCCGCCGGCAAAGGCCGCGGCGATCTCCTCTGCGGCCGCGGCGGCCGCGGCAGCAACGCCGCCGCCGCCTTGACCTCCACCAACTACACCAACTCCTCCCATCATCGCGCCTCTGAACGCCCTCGACGCCCTGGCACGCAGAGCCGTCGCCTCCTCTTGCAAGGGTCGGGGAAGCGACGCCAGCATCGCGTCGTCGAGCGTGAGCAGCACCTCCTCTCGGACGTCGGCGGGAAAGGAGGCGAGCGTCGCGGCGAGCTCGTCGCCCTCCGACGGCGGCTGCTGAGGGGCCGCGGCGGCAGCGGCAGCGGGAGCCGCCGCAGCAGCGGGCGCCGCCGTTGCAGCAGCAGCCCCTTCGCCGCCTTCTGTCGCAGGAGCCCCGGCGGCATTCGCGGCATTCGCGGCAAGGGCAGCGACCGCGGCGGCGGCGCTGGCCCTCTCGGCGCGGCGCCGGCTCCGCTCGCGCTCGCGCTCCCGCCGGTGCTGCGACAGGACCTCCTCGCGGAGCTCCTCGGGCAGCGCGGCGATAAAGTCCGGGTCGATCCCGGCCATCTCGTCGTCACCGTCGCCGTCTTCGGCTTCCTCGGAGGTGGAGGAAGGGATGGGAGCAGCGGTATCGGCAGCAGCAGCAGCAGGAGCTTGTTCCGTCGCCGCCGCCGCCGCTTCGTCGCCTCCTGCTCCTCCTCCGAGCTGGCTCAGCGAGATGGGCGCCGGAGGGGCGGGCTCCTCCCCGATATCCCCGAGGGACATCGGGGCTGGTGGAGGGGGCTCCTCTGGGACAGCAGGAGCGGGGGGAGCGGGAACGGGAGCAGCAGGAGCTGCTGCTGCTTCAGCTTGCGCTTGCGCTTGCGCCGCCCTCGTCGTCGTCGTCGTCGCCGCAGTTCCGGCTCCCGCGCCACCGGCCGCGTTCAGCACCTCGGCACGCTGCGCCTCCCCGAGAGCTCCCAGGAAGGCCGCGTCGACGGCGGCGAGGGCGGGAGCTGCCGCGGCGGCAGGAGGAGCGGGGGCAGCTGTAGTTGTTGCTCCTTCCGCCGCTTCCGGCGCTGCTTCCGTCGTCGCTTCCGTCGTCGTTGCTTCCGTCGCAGCAGCAGCAGCAGCAGCTTCGCCGGCCACAGCAGCAGCAGCAGAAGGAACGGCCGCAGGCGCAGCGGGAACGGCAGCAGCAGCAGCGGGAGGAGGCTGCACGTGCTCCAGGCCATCCAGAAGGGTCCTCTCGAGCACGCTGCCCCACGCCGCGCCGCGCTGCTGCTGCTGCGTCTGCGGGCGAGTTGCCATCGTCGTTGCCGGTTGCTGCGAGCGAGCCGGAGCACTTCCACCTCCACCTCCAAGCAGCGCCTCGATGCGCTCGATCGCCGCCAGCTCCGCGGAGAGGCCCGCGTCGGCGGAGGCGGTCGCGGAGGTACCGGAGCGGCGCTGCGGAGGCGGGATGGACGACGAAGACGCCAGCAGCATCCCGCCGAGCGCCGCCGCGGCCGAGGAAGACGCAGAAGACATGACCAAGAACCCGGGCTCGCCCGCGGCGGTCGGCGGGGCAGCGCGCGGGAGGGCGAGGCCGCCGGCGCCGCCCCTGCTGCCGCCCCCGATCACTCCTCCTACCATCCCGCCGCCGAGAGACAGCAGCGAGGAGAAGCGCCTGCCACCTGGAGCGGGGATCCCTCCTCCGCCCATAGCAGCGGCGGCGGCCGCCGCGGCGGCGCTGATCCCGGCGACGCCGCCGAGCCCTCCACCGCCGACGACGCCCGCGGCGGCGGCCTGCTGCTGCGCCGCGGCGGCGGCCGCAGAGGTGCGAGTTCCCCCCGTCATCGCCACGAGCTCTGCGGCGAGGCGTGAGGCGTGCCCGTCGACGGTGACGGGCCTAGCGGTGGAGTTGGAGGCGGGCGGGGCGGGGACAGGAGCCGAGGAAGAAGAAGGGCCGAACCCGGAAGAAGAAGGAGCAACTCCTCGAGCGGCGGCGGCGGCGGAAGACGAAGCAGCGGCCGCGGCAGAAGCACTGCTCGCCGCCACCGCCGACCTCGGCCTCGTCAGCAGCCTGTGCGATCCCAGCGGCATCCCGGAGGCGAATATGCCGCTGCCCAGCGCGCCGCGGGAGCCTCCGCCGCCAGAAGCAGAAGCGGCAGCGGGAGCGCCGCCGGTCCTGCGAGCTGCCATCCGGTCGAGCGCGGCGAGGCCAGAGCCGATCCCGGCGCCGACGACGCCGACGCCGCCGCCGAAACCGAAACCTCCGCCTTCGGGCTCGCTGCCGCCGCTCCCTCCGCCGGCGCCGGCACCGCCGCGCAGGGCCAGCCTCCCCATCATCGCGCGCCTGCGGTCGTCGCGGGGCATCGCGAGCATCTCCTCGAGGATCATCTCCATGTCGTCGGTGCCCCCCTGCACGAGCTGGAAAGGGAAGGCGCCTCCGGCGGCAGCTGCTGCCGCTGCCGCTGTGGGGCGCGGGCGCTGGGCGGCACGCGCGTCACCGCCAGCGCCGGCGGCGTCCGCAGCAGCAGCGGTCGTGGGCCCAAACCACGACGCGCCCGGGACGCCGACGCCAGCGGCAAAGTTGTGCCCGCCCACCATAATCCCTTCCTCGTCCTCCTCGTCGTCCTCCTCGTCGTCTTCCTCGTCGTCGTAATCGTCTTCCTCGTCGTCGTAATCGTCGTCGTCGTCGTCTTCGTCGCCGAGCTCGTCGTCGTCGCGCTCGACGTCGTCGTCGAGCTCGCTCCCTCCTCCGCCGCCGCGGCGCCTCCCTGCTCCTCCACCTCCGCCCATGACGACGACGCCGTTCCCCACCGCGGCGGCGGCGTCCTCGAGGGCAGCGACGAGCGCGTCCTCGCCCTCGCGCATCGCCGAGGCGAAGTTGGCCGCGGAAGGGTTTCGGCCGCCTCCGGCGCCTCCTTCGTCGTCGTCGTCGCTTTCACTTTCGCTCTCGTCGTCGTCATCAGAGGAAGAAGAGCCCATCTCGTCCGAGGAGGAAGAATTAGCAGCAGCAGCAGCAGCAGCAGGACCACCAGCGCTACCGACACCACCAGCAGCAGCAGCAGCAGCGATGCGCTCGGCCTCTTCGTCGCTGTCGAAAGAACCACCACTTCCGTCGTCGTCGCCGCTGCCCTCGCCGTCGTCGTCGTCGTCGTCGTCGTCGTCGTCGTCGTCGTCGTCGTCGTCGCTCGAAGAACTCGAAGAGCTCGAGCTCGAAGAAGCAGAAGAGGTCATCCGGCTCCGCATGCTCTGGTCCTCATCCTCCCCCGACGAAGAGCCGCGTCCCGGCCCGTCGCCTGAGGAAGGGTCCGAGTCCGCGGGCATGTCCTCGGCGGTGTTGTCGTAGCCGAAGCCCCCGCCACGGGTACCCGGCTCGCCCCGCGCGGTTCCGTCATCGCTGTCGCTTTCGCCGTCGTCGTCGTCGCTTCCGCTTTCGTCGTCGTCGTCGTCGTCGTCGTCAGAAGAGGACGAAGACGAAGAAGAGGGGACAACGACGATCCCGCCGGCAGCCCCGCCGAGCTCTCCCATCACGACCTCGTTGCCGTTGATGACGATGGCAGTCGGAGGAGCTCCAGCAGCGCCAGCAGCAGCAGCGGCAGCGTTGCCGCCGCCGTCATCGCCGGAGCTGCCTTCGATATCGTCGTCGTCGTCTCCGTCGTCGTCGTCGCCGAGGAGGTCGAGGTCGGACCCTCCCCGGCGGCCGGAGAACCTCCGGATGACGCCCTCCATCTCGCGCTCGGCCTCGGCCCGCCCGGCGGCCAGGGCGGCGACGGTGCCCGGGGAGAGGACCACGGGGCCGACGAGGCCCCCTCCTCCTCGGTGGCCGCCGCGGCGGCGCTCGCCTCCTCCGGGCCCCATGGCGCGCTGCGCGGCGGCGAGGGCCTCTGGGCCCGCCGCGGCGGCCGTGCCGCCGGTCGTCGCTGCCGTCGCCGTCGCTGTTGTCGCCGTCGCGCCTGCGCCGGGAGTAGGAGTCGGCGTCGGCGTCGGCGTCTGTTGCGTCGGTTGGGCGGCAGTAGCAGCAGCAGTGGTGGTGTTGGTGGCAGCAGTAGCGGTGGCATCAGCAAGGGCAGCGGCGGGAGCGTCAGCATTAGCCGCTCCGCCGCGGCGCTGCCCTCGGCGCCTTCGGCCGCGCGTCGTCATCGCTCCCGTCGCCGGCTCCGAAGCAGCGGCAGCGTTCGCCCCGCCTCCGCCGCCGCCTCCACCTCCGCCACCACTCGCCCTCTGCGGCGGCAGCGGCCTCGTCAGCGCGTCCAGGGGCTTGAGCAGCGCCTGCGCCGCCGCGCCGGCCTTCGGGTGGTCGAGGTCGAGGCGCGCGAGCGCTGCCAGCAGGCCGTCGAGCACCCCCGCCTCGCGCATCGCGCGGGCCATCTCGGTCGGCAGCCCGCCTCCGGACGAGCTCAGCTCCGGAGATTCCGACAGAGAATTCCCCCGCGGCGGGGTGGCGGAGAGCAAGGCGACGAGCAGGTCTGCGACGGCCTCGACCGCCGCCGGCGGGGCGGCCCCGGGGGCGGCGGAGATCGGCGAGCCCTCGGAGGCCGCGGCGGCAGAGGCCAGAAAGTTCTTCCGGCGGCGAAGAGGAGGAGAAGCAAGCTCCTTCTTGCCTTCCGTCTTCTCCTTCTTCGCCTCCGCCTCGGCGGCCTCTGCGGCGGCGACGTCGGCTGCCATCGCCGGGCCCAGCGCCCTCGACAGCTCCCTCGCCACGCGCCTGCGACCCTCGGCGGAGCGGATGCAGACCGCGAGCAGGAGGAAGGGCGCCTGATCGTCCGGGCTTCTCGCGGAGGAGACGCGGCGCGCGACGAGCGAGCGGAACATGGTTCCGCCTCCGCCGCCGCCGCCGCCGCCCGAGCTGCCCCCCGCCGCTTTCGCGCCAGCAGCGGCGTCTCCGCCGCCGCTCCCTCCGGCGCGGCGCAGCAGGGCGCCGACGAAGGGGGAGTACTGGAGGGTGAAGTCGGCCAGGAGCTTGAGCGCGAGGCGGGAGGAAGGGGACTCTGCCGGCGGGCGAGGGGCCGGAGGGGGAGAGGGAGGGAGCGTTGGGGGCTTGTTGGCCTTGGTCGTGGTAGCAGCGGCAGTGGCAGCAGCGTTGTTGCTGTTGCCGTCTGCTTCCATCGCCGTCGCTCCCTCTCCTCCTCCCTCCTTCTTCTCCTTCTTCTCGCCTTCTTCCTCGGCCTCTTCCCCCTCCTCCATTGGAGGCGCGAAGGGCCCTTCCTCGAGCGCGGCTGCGATCAACAGGTCGACGATGGCGAAGAAGGAGGGAGGAGGGCGGCGAGGTGGCGGGGGAGGAGGAGGAGCAGAGACGGGAACTGCGGCGGGAGCAGCAGCGGGAGCGGCAGAAGGTTTTGCCGTTGTTGTCGACACCGGCGTCGTGGCACTCGCGCTTGCCGCCGCACTCTTCTTCTCTTCCCCTCCTCCCGCTGCCGCCGCCGCCGCCTTGGGCCTCAGCACCACCCGCGGCTCCGAACCCGCGCCTCCGCCCTCTTCGACAGCGACCACGGCTCGAGCGGCAGCGAAGAACGCCTCCGGCGACCGCGACAGCAGCGGCGCGCAGTCAGCCAGGAAGGCCCTCGGCGTCGGCCGGTACTGCTGCTGCTGCCGCTGTTGTTGGTGTCGGCTGCGCCTGCTGCCACCAAGCATCGAAGAGAGCCAGTCCCGCCCAGAGGAACTCGGAGAGGAAGGGGCGGCGGGCTTCGCTGCGAACGCGGCCCTGAGCTCGGCCTCCATCGCGGACTGGAGCATGCCCGGGTCCTCGAGGACATGACGCAAAATCGTCCCGACAAGCGGCTCGAGCGCGCTGCCGCCGTTGCTGTTTTTGCTGCTCCTGCTGCTCCCAGAACTTCCACCGCTTCCGCCGAGCGCCGCGGCCGGGAGGGAGAGCAGCAGGCGCGGCCCGTCGGCGGCGAGGACCTCGAGCGCGACGGCGTGGTCGGCGCTGAGCCTGGCGAGCAGCTGGGCCGAGGCCGCCGCGGCGGCGGCAACGTCTTCGGGCGCCGGCGGAGGCGGAGAAGGTTCGTCGACGTCGACATCCGAAGAAGAAGAACTTTTCTTTTTCCTCGTCGTCCTAGTCCCGATGTTGCCCCACGCGTGCACGTGGGCCAGCAGCGCCAGCGCCGCGCGAGCGGCCCTGGAGCGCTGGGCCGGCGTCAGGAGGCCGCCGGGGCCCAGGGCCGAGGCGGCGGCGGAGGCCGCGGCGAACGCGTCGTCGTCAAGTTTCGTCTCTTTCTTCGCATCGGGCGGCGCGTCCGCCTCCATCGGAGCTGCCGCTCCTTCCTCTCCTTCCTTCTTCGCCTCCTCCTCCTCCTCGACTTCGGCGTCAATCGGAGGAGGAGGAGGAGGAGGAGGGGGAGGCGGCATCGCGTTCGAGGACTGTGCCGCGAGCTGGTCGAGCAGCAGGCAGCACGCCTCGGTCCACTTCGGAGGCGGGGTCGGAGGACGGGTTGCTTCGGAGGAAGCAGCAGCGGGGGCGCGCGGAGGCGGCGGCGGCGGCGGCGGCGGCATCGCGAGCAGCGCCGCGGCGACCGCCGACGCCTTTGCCTTTGTCCCTCCTCCTCCTCCGGCACCCTCGGCAGCAGTCGCCGAAGCGACCGGCGCGGCCTCGACGGCCCTCGCTTCGACCCACGACTCCAAATGCCGCAGCACGGACTCCGCGAGCTCGAGATCGGCGGCCACGGCGCGGGCCGGCTGCGAGTCCGCGAGCAGGAGCAGCAGGAGGTGGAGAGGCGCGAGCGTCGAGCGGTCCCCGTCGTCGAGAACCGAAAGAGTCGAAGAAGAACGCTTCCCCTTCTTCTTCTCCTCCTCCTCGCTCTTGGCGGCCTCGGCGACCACCTCGGCGCGCCTCGCCGCGGCGTCGACGAGCGGCCTCACGACCGAGGAGACCGCGTCGTAGGCGATCGCGGGCATGCCAGCGCGCAGGGACTCAGAAGAAGAAGAAGAAGAAGAAGAGGAAGACGCGGCGGCTTCCTCGCGCGGCGAAGGTGGCGGCGGGCGCATGGCAGAGGCCGGCGGCGGCACCAGCACTTTACTCCACCACTCGTCCTCCTCGCTTTTCTTTTTCTGCGACTCCTGTTCTTGCTCCCCCTCCTCCTTCTTCTCCTCCTTGTCCTTGTGCACAGCTTCGACGGCGGCCTCGAGAGCGGCCTTGGCGGCGTCGGCGGCGTCGGCGGCCCTGGCGGCCTCCTCGGCCTCGCTGGCGTCGCGCCTCACCAGCTGCGAGACGAGCCACGAGGCCGTCTCCGCGGCATGCGCTTCGGCACTCGCGAGCGTGGCCGAGTCGTGGTGCCTCTGCGCCGCGGCGCGGAGCAGGTCGACGAGCGCGTGGGCCGAGTCCGGGGCGGCGCGGGCCAGGGAGAGGGCTCCCGCCGCGATCTCGGGCGCGGCCGGGAGCAGGGAGGCCAAGGGAGCAGGAGAAGCAGAGGCAGAAGGAGCAGCAGAGACAGCGGCAAGAGGCCGCGCTTGCTGCTGCTGCTGCTCCTCCTCCGTCGCCATGGGCGTCGGGAGAGCAGCAGCAGCAGCAGCAGCATTTGAAGTGTTGATCGAGTCGACGACGGCCATGGGCTCCAGGGAGGCGATCAGTTCCGCTTCGTCGGGGTCGAGCGGCGGCGGCGCCGCGGCGTCGGCGTCGGCCGCTGGGGTTTCTTCCGCCGCCGTCGCGGCAGGAGCGGGAGCGGGAGCAGGAGCCGCTGCTGCTGCCGGTTCTCCCTCCTCCTCCGCGGCAACGTCAGCGGGGGCAGGCACGGTCGCGGGGGGCGTCGTCTCGCCCGGAGCAGCGACCGCAGCGGCTGCTTCGGCTTCGGCTTCGGTTTCACCTCCCCCTCCTCCCTCCTCCTCGGGGTTCTCCAGCAACCATTCCATCGCCGCCTCGAAAACCAAGTCGCCGTTGCTGCTCCTCCTCCCCGCCGTCGTCCCGGTCACCGTCCGCAGCGCCACGGCGGCGCGCGCCTCGGAGAAGCCCATGTCGACGAGCAGGGCGACGAGGGAGGGGTCGTCGCCGGGGATGGAGGCCGGGACGGGGGCAGCGGCGGCGGCGGCGGTGGCGGAAGGGCGGGCTCCGGCGGCAGCAGCAGCGGCAGTTGCAGTGGCGGCAGCAACGGCAGTCGCTCCTCCTCCTCGCCTGCGCGCCTCCAGCCCCGCGGCGAAGGCGCTGCCGCGTCCCGGACGCAGCGCCTCCTCCGCGGCGCGCCTGAGCGCGTCCAGGTTCGCGGCCGGGAAGTCGCGCAGCGCCGCGGCGCGGATCACGGAGCGCGGGAGCAGCAGCGGCGGGGCGCTCGCGTCGCCGTCGTCGCCATTTTCGCCGCTTCCTCCGTTTGCCGAAACGCCCACCGCTGCCAGGAAGGCGTCCCGCAGCTCCTCCTCCTGGTGGAGCAGCAGGGAGACGCCGCCCGGGGCTGCCGCTTCCGACGACGACAGCGCCGAGGGACGGTGGGGGTGCTTTCGCTGGGCCTGGAGGGTCACGGCCTTGCAGCGCTCGGCGCGCTGCTCGAGGGCCAGGGCCTCGGAGGCCGCGGCCGCCCCATCGCCGTCGATCGAGCGCTCGAGCGCGGCGGCGAGCGCCGGGAGCAGGTGCGGCGCCGACAGCGCGAGCCCGCGGGGAGGGATTTTGCCTCCGCCTTCCGCGGAAGCGGCGGCGTCGTCGGCGGCGACCACGGCCTTCCTCCAGAGCGGGGCCACGGCCGCGAAGGAGATGGCGCGGAGCTCCGCCTCGACGGAGAAGACGGTGCGCTTCTTCGCTGCTGGAGAAGAAGAAGGAGCAGATGCAGAAGCAGCAGCAGCTCCTTCCTCGCCGCCGCCGACGACGGGCACGGCCCCCGCGGCGGCAAAGTCTCCACGAAGCATCGCCGCCGCCCTCGCCGCCGTCGCCTGCGCGGCCGCCTCGGCGCTCTGGCCAGGGAGCGTCCTCGTCAGCAGCGCGGCCGAGGCCGAGGACGCCGAGCGGAGCAGCGGGGTGTTGGCCAGCGCGTCGGCGAGCGCGAGCCCGGAAGCCAGCGCCGAGGCCGCGAGCGCGGCCGCCTCGGAGGCGTCGGGCGGCGAGCCCGGCGCTCGGACAGGAGGAGGAGAATTATTCTCTTTGCTCCTCTCCTCCCGCTCCTCCGCCGCCGCCTGCGCCGCCTCGTCCAGCGCCTCCGCGGCGCGCTGGACCGCCCCCGCGAACTCGGCCCCGCCGCCGTACAGCGCCCAGAAGTCGAGCAGCAGCGCGTGCGCGGCGCGCCGCCTCGGGTCGAAGAAGACCGCGATGACCTCATCGAACGCGCGCAGGCGGAAGCGGGCCTCCCTCGCGCGCCGGCTCGCTTTCGCGGCGGGGTCACTGGGCGCCGCGGCAGCAGGAGCGGGAGGAGGGGACACGAGCGCGAAGCGCATCGCCATCGCCAGGATCACCGACGCGGCGCGGGCCGCCTTGGGGAGCGGCGCGGCCGCGGCGGCCCCCTCCGTCGTCGCAGCTGCGGAGGAAGAGCTCGCCGCCGCGGCCCTGCGCGCGAAAGAGTGCGCGGCTTTCGAGATCGCGGCGTTGAACGAGCGCGCCGTGGCCGAGAAGTGGCAGAGGACCTCGGCGGCGAGCTCGTCGCCCTGCTTGCGCCTGCCGCGGGCGGGGAGCCCCACGGCGCGCTCGGGCTGCTGCGCGTCGACGGCGGTCGTCGTCGTCGTTGCCGGAGGAGCAGCAGCAGAAGGAGCAGCAGCGGCAGAAGGAGCTGCTGCTGCTTCTGTTGTCGTCGTTGTCGCCGCTGCCGCCTCTTCCATCGGCTCTCCGCCGCCTCCAGCAGCAGCAGCAGAAGGAGCCGTCGCTCTCGCATTCGCAGCAGCAGCAGCGCTAGCCGCCGCTTCGGCCTCGGCGGCGGCCACGTACGCGGCGGTGCTCGCCGTCTCTCCCCTCGCCCTCGCTTCTGCCGCAGCCTTCGTCGCGGCCTCCTCTCTTTCCCTTTCTTTTTCCCGCTCGGCGGCGCGCGCGGCCTCGGCTGCGGACCGCCAGTCCTCGGCCGCGGTCGCCTGCCAGGCGACATGGCGCTCGAGAACGGAGAGCAGGATGATCGGCGGGCGCGGGAGGTGGCGCTGGCTGGAAAGGGAAGAGCAAGAAGAAGAAGGAGGAGGAGCTGCTGCTCCCTCTTCCGTCGTCGCTTCCGACGCCGCCTTTGCCTTCGCCTTTGCCGCTTCGACCACCTTGGTCCTCGTCTTGCACAGAGCGGCGAGCATAGGCTGCGATCCCCTAGCCACGGCAGCAGCAGCGGCCGCGAGCCCCTCCGCCCTCGAGATCAGCCTGATGTACCCGTCGCGGGCCTCGGCAGGCAGGTCGGGAACGGAGGCGTCGGCGCAGGGCAGCGCCTCTGCCGTCGCGATCGCCTGGGCGCACGCCTCTGCCAGCGCGTCTGCCAGAGGGTCGGCGATTTCTGCCCCGGAGGTCGCCGACGAAGGGGGGCCGCGCCCTGCCTCGGGCGTGGCCGCGGCGGCGAAGGCTCGGATGGCGGCCAGCATGGCGTGGGCGCCGCCTCCGGAGCCGAAAGCCGGGGCCAGCCGCGGGGCCGAATAGGGCGCGAGCAGCAGCTCGGCGCCTCCCGCGGCGGCGAACGCGCGCGCGGTCTCGCCGTTCGCCAACGCGGCCTCGACGATGCGGGCCGCCGCGGCGATGGCGTCCGAGAGCCAGGAGAGGCCGTCCGGGGCCGGGGGCACGAGCTCGAGCTGGCCCGAGGCGGGCCAGGTCGAAGAGGGAGGAGGAGGAGGAGGAGGAGGAGGAGGAGCGGGGGTCGCTGCTTCTGCTTCTGCGTTTGCGGCGGGAGCTGTTGCTGTTGCTTCCGTCGTCGTCATCGTCGTCGTCGCAGCAGCAGGAGCAGCAGGAGCTTCCGCCTCGACCTCCATCGGCGCCGGAGCGGAGGCGGCAGCAGTAGCAGCAGCAGGAGCAGGAGCAGGAGCAGGAGCAGGAGCAGCACCAGGAGCAGTAGCGGCGTCGGGAGTAGAAGCAGCAGCAGCAGTTGTCGCCGCTTCCATCGCCGCTTCCGCCGCTTCCGCCGCTTCCGTCGCCGATACCGCTTCCACCGCAGCTTCCGCCGCCGCCCTCGCCTCAGTCGCCACCAACCTCGCTTCCGCCGCTTCCGCCACCAGCCTCGCCCTCCTCCTCGTCGGCAGCTGCTCCGGGTCCGCTCCGCCCAGCATAGCCAGCCTCGCCAGCAGCTGCGTCATCGCCGCCACGCCGTGGTCCCTCAGGGCAGGCACGTGCCGCAGCAGCTCATCAAGACCGGAGCCGAGGATCGCCGGGGTGTCCCCCTGGAGCGCGCGGAGGTAGCCCGGGTGCGAGGCCGCGTGCACGAAAAACTCGAGCGCGCCGCTCGCGCGCACCGCGGCCAGGCCGCGCGAGTTGAGGCACAGCGCCACGAGAGCGTTGGGCACGGCGCACAGTGCGTCCGCCGAGGGCGGGACGCCGCGCTCCAGAGATACCAGGAAGGCCTCGGGCACTTTCGCTTCCTCCAGGGAGCCGAAGCAGAGCGGGTCGTGGTGGATCAAGTCGGCGACGACCGTCGCGGCCAGCGCAAAGAGGCCGCCGCCCATCTGGTCTGCCTTGAGCAGTACCGAGCCCAGACAGGCGAAGAAGCGGGCGCCGTCTGCGTCGTCCTGGGCCGTGCGCTGCTGGCCCGCGGCGGCCGCGGCGGCCGTGCGGGGCGTGTACCAGGCCAGGGCGCAGGCTCGCAGTAAGGCCTTCAGGAGGAGGCGGCGCGCGTGCGGGACGGCGGGACGAGCCGGCGGCGGCCTGCCCCGCGGACGAGCTGCCACGGCCGCGGCGGCGGCGAGCGCCGCTTCCTTTTCGGCCTCCTGCTCCCACACGGGCGCGTCCAGCTCCTCTTGCAACCTGTCGACCATCGCGGAGAAGCCCCCCAGGTCGCGGAAGAGGCCCGCGGCGGCCGGGGAGAAGTCCATGAAAGCCTCGAGCACTCGGACCGCCGAGCCCAGCAGCGGCACGTGCGCCCTGTCCCGGTGCGCCAGCAGCGGCAGCAGCGCGGGGACGAGTCCCGCCTCCCCGAGCGCGGTGCAGCCCGTCGAGGAGCCGACGAGCCCTCCGGCCAGGGAGATGAGGGCCTCGAGGAAGGCCGGGGAGAAAGTGGGGGGAGTTGAGGAGGAAGAAGAGGAGGAAATAGAGGAAGAGGAAGGAGGGGAAGAGGTCGTCGGCGCGAGCGAAGCAGCGGCGACATCCAGCTTTGCCTCTCCTTCTTCTCCTTCTTTCTTCTTCCCTTTGCCCTGCTTCCCACTTGCTCCTGCTCCTCCTGCTCCTTCCGTCGCTTCATTGTTCCACCACCACCAGGCGGCGGAGCCCGTGGGCACCCCGGAGTGAGCCCCGGAGACGATCTCGCCGACGGAGCGCACGAGCAGCGAGGCGAGGAGGCTGCCGTTGCTGACAGAGGTGGCAGCGGCCGCGGCGGCCGCCGCAGCGGCGGCGGCGGGAGCAGCAGCGCCCGCGGCGGGAGCAGCAGCCGCGGCAGCAGCAGCAGCAGCAGCAGCAGCCTGCGCCTGAGCAGCAGCAGCAGCAGCAGCTGCTGTCGCTCCTGTTCCTCCTGCTCCACCTGCAACAGCGGCAGCATTCGCCCCTCCCCCGAGCGCGGCGACGACCGCGCCGTGCCTCGCCCTCTCTGTCAGTTGCACCGCCAGCGCCCGGAGCGCCAGCGCCCGAAGCCTCTCGGGAACGCCTTCCTCGCACCGCAGGACCGCCGCGAGCTCCCCGACGAAGTCCGGCGAGTCCTGGAACAGGGGTACCAGGGCCTCGGAGGAGGGCGAGGTCGAGGACTGAAGCAGCAGCGAGAACGAGAGCAGCCTTTGCGCAGCGAGCTCGCGCCTCGAGGCGAGCGATGCCGCCGAGCAGCGGGCGGCGCGGACCCGCGCGAGCAGCTTGAAGCGGTCCCGGCGCGGCACGCCGTGCGCCTCGACCAGCGCGACGACGGCGGCCGCCTCGGACGGGAAGGCCAGAACCTCGGCGGCGGTGGCGGTGATGGTCTTGAGGCCCGAAGGAGAAGGGGAAGAGGAAGAAGAAGAGGGGTCGAGGTCGTCGGCAGCGACGGAAGCCGGAGCCTCTGTCGCCGTCACTCCTCCTTCCCCACCTCCGCCTCCATCGTTCCTCTTCTTCTTCTTCTCCAGCCTCTTCTTCCTCCTGGCATCGTCCTGCGCCGTGGAGTAGAACTGGAAGAACAGCTTACCCACGACCGAGGAGCCCCCGGCGGCCTCGAATGCTGCAGACGAGGACTCTTCAGTCGAAGGCGAAGAAGAACCCGAACCCGAAGAAGGAGACGAAGTTGCGTTTTTCGCAACCAAATCCACCAGCGAGCACGGCGCCCTCCCTTCCCCTCCGGCGGCCATCGCAAGCGCCAGCAGCCTCGAGTTCAGCGGGGCCGCCCCGTGCCAGCGCACCGCGGAAGAGTGCGTCTTGCGCACGAAGGCGACCAAACAGGCCAGCGCGGCGTCGACGACGGCGGGGTGGTCCCCGGCGGAGAGCGCGGTCGAGAGCCTGTCGTAGGAGGAGAAGAGGTGCTTGTTGGAGCAGTGCTCGAGGATGATGGCCGAGGCGCGCATCCCGGCGACGAGCGCGCGCTCCGGGAGAGGAACGGAGGAAGAAGACGAAGAAGAAAGTTTGTTCTTCTTCTTCTCGTCGACGTCGACTTCGTTTCCTCCTTGTTCCTCGTCGTCGTCGTCGCTGTCGTCGCCGTCCTCCGCCACCAGCTTGATCTCGGCGCGCTTGGTCAACGCTGACTCGTAGAACTCGTCGAGGCGGTTGAAGAGCGGCGCCCAGTGGTGGAAGTCGCCCTGTTTTTTTTTTAAGGTGGAAAGAAAGGAAGGTTTTGAGGTCGCCTGCTCCTCTTCCCTCTTCGATCGTCGCCGTCGCCGTCGCTTCCTTTTTTTGTTGCTCTCTTTCCATCATCATCAACTCTCCTCTTCTTCTCTTCCTCTGTTTCTCTGCTTATCTTTTCAAATGTCCACGTGAAACCCTCAAGCAGCATCGCCAGGTCCTTGTCCGGCGCGGCCGCCACGGCGTCGACGATGGCCCTGACGGCGTCGGGCTGAGAGAAGAGAAAAAGAGTTTTTTTTGTTTTCAGAGGCATTCGATTGGTGCGGCGTCAGAGAGAAAAGAGAAAAGAAAGTGAACGAAAAGAAGAAGACCCTTCTTTCGCTCACTTCCGATGCATCCTCTGGTCCGTCGAGGGGGCAGAGATCGCGACGAATTTTTATGTCCATGAGGTAGCAGAAGGAAGAAGGAAAAGCAAAGGCCAGCGTGTGGAAGAAGAGGGCCAGAGAAGAACAAGAAGTTGAAGACAGAGCAGCGAGCGAAGCACCCCCTCTTACCATCTCGATGCCCTTTTTCAGCTTGGCCCGCATCGCTTAGAGACTTCCAAGGCGAGCGCGGGCTGAGCCTGTGTGCGTGCGTGTGTGTCGTTCTCTCTCTGTGTGTCTAGCCCTCTCCTCGGGTTCAGGCGCGAGGCATGGGAGGAGGAGGGGGTGACGCAGAAAGAGGTAGAAAAGAAAGCTTTTTCTCTCTCTCTCGATGGTTGAAGAAGAAGGTCGAAGAAAAAATGAAGGCGAGAAAAGGGTCGAGTCCTTCGTTTCCACTCTCTCGCTCTGTCTCGCTGCTTTCAGCCGTCAAAGGAGATCGAGTCATGCCGCGCGTCGCCGTTTTCTCTCTGCCCCTCGCTCTGTTCCTTCTTGCTTGCAGCTAGAGCAAGAGACGTGTCTCTCAGCTCTGCGTCGACACGAAAGTCGAATCGGAATGCGCGTTCCGTCGAGGTGAAAAAGCGATGGCATTGGAGGAGGAGGTCGGTGAGTTGTTTTTTTCGTTTTTTTTCGTTTTTTTTTCTTTCGTCGTCATCGTCAACCTCCACCACCACCAAAACCAAAAACGCCCTCCACGCAAAACTTCCTCCTCCCCCCTTGCGTGCGCGCCCTCCTACTCTCTCTCTCTTTCTCTTCCAACTCTTTTTGAGCTGAAAGAGAAAATGGTGGGGGGATTCGCGCGCGAGGGGAAGGCGGGAAAACGGGGACGCTCTCTCTTTTAAAAAAAAAGTTTAACTTTTTTCTTTCTTTCTCCGTGAGAGCGGTCGCCGGCATAATCAGTTCTTGATCCGCCGGCGAGGACCCATCGTCGGAGCCCGGGCAACAACGACAAGAATCGGTGCCATAGTACGGCCGCGTTTTTTTCTTCGCCACGCAGTCGCCTCCGTTGGCCGGGCACATTTCTTTTTCCTCCAAATGGAAAAAAACTCACAGAGAAAAAACCTCTTCCGAAAAAACAAAAACAGCCATCTCTTTCTCTCTCTCTCTCTCTTCGCTGTTTCCTTACGCTCGAGGCGAATCAGTAGCAAGTGTGTGTGTGTATTCTTAGTTCGTGTAAATTTTACAAGTGTGACAGTGTTGAAGAGGAACGGAAAAAGTGTTCTTTTTCAAAAAGTCGAGAGCGCTGGCGTCGCCGCCGTCGCTGTTCCTTCCGCTCCTCCTCCTCCTCCCTCGACCCCCCTTCCTCCTCCTCCCTCGCTGCCCCACCCCATCCTGTACCACACTCTCCTCGTCAGCAGGTGCGAGAGGATCCCCAGGGGCCCGGTCATGAAGCAGAGCACCACGGAGACGGCACAGGGGAAGTGCGTCGGCCTCCTCCTTTGAAGCTTGTTCCTCTTCCTCTTGTTGTTGTCCTTGTTCTCGTTCTCTACCTCGTCGTCGTCGTCGTCATCGGAGGAAGCAAACAGCGACGACTCCCCGAGCCTCCTCGCGTCCCGCACCACCCAGGCAGCGGCGGCAAAGTCCCCCGCCAGCAGGTGGAGCCAAGTCAGCGCCGTGGCCCCGGGAGACGAGGCGAAGAGCGAGGCAAAGGCGGCAACGTTGGGAAGCGGAGACGAGGCCGCGACTGCGGCGGCCGCCGCCCGGGAGACGGCCCCGGGCCAGAAGAGCAGAGCGGCGAGGAGGTAGGCGAGGCAGCCCGTGAGGGGGAGCAGCGGCGAGGAGGTGAGGAAGAGGGCCTGTTGTTGTTTTTTGAGGTGGAGGGAGGAAGAGGAGGAGGAGGTGGGGAAAAAGTGAGGGAGGTCGAAGAGAAAGAGGAGGAAGAAGAAGTGGAAGAGGAAAAAAAAGAGAAACGGGAAAACTTCTCTCTACTCACGATCCTGCTCCTCGGCCTGGTGACGAGCGCGGCGTAGGCGCAGATGGCGGCGACGGTGGCGGCGGAGAAGGTGGCGGAGGCCAGAGCAGCGGAGGCGAAAGCGGCGGTGGCAGAGGTCGAGGTCGAGGTCGTCGTCGTCTGAAGAGGAGGTCGACGACGAAGAGGAGCCACCATCGCCGACCGACGAGAAGGCTCTCGTTCTCCTCTCGATTGCCTCGCGAGGGGACGACAGACAAAGCTTCCTGCCCTCGCCGCAGCTCGATGCGACCATGCCGCAGCGCTGGACGCAGCAGGGAGCGGCCTCGACGCGCGGAGCATCATCACAATTGAAGGGCTCCTCGGTGCGCTCCTCTTCTAACTAGACCTCTTCCTAGCGAGGAGAGGAGAGAGTAGGAGAAAGCGTTTCTCGCCGAAGAAGAGGCCGAACTTTTTTTTTTCGGCGACCTCTTCTGCTCTCTCTTTTTCACTTCCCATTTCTTGCTCCTCTTTTCCTTCTCTTTCCCCCCCGCGCGACACCCTTCCTCGCCACCGCTCCCCCCTCCCCCCTCGCCCGACACACTCTCCCACGACCTCCAAGATGGCCGCCACCATGCTCTCGATGCAGACCTCGCGCCTCGCCGCGCGCCAGGCCTCGGTCTCTTCCAAGCCCGTTTCCTCCTCTCGCGCCGCTGCCGTCGTCGCGCGCGCGGGCAAGCAGAACCTATGGTACCCTGGTACGTAGACGTCGATTCATCGGCTCCTCTCTGGAGGAGCGGGAAGTGGAAGGAGATGCGCGGAAAGGCCGTGCGCGGGGGAAGAACGGTTGGGATGATCGAATTCCGATCGCTCCTCGACCCCCTTCAATCAAATTGCTTCGTCGCCCCACGGATGGAGTTGTTTGCGCCCAGCTCCTGCACTCCTTCGTCTCGGCTTTCTATGAGCCTTCGAGGTCGAGGAGGCTCGCAGCTTGTCCCTGATGCACTCGGAATTTCACAAAAGATACAATTCAGAGGAGAAAAAAGGGCGTGCGAATGCCAGCTGCGAGTTTTTTCCTTCGTCTTTTTTTCTTATCTCTCTCTCGAGCGCTTTTCTTCTTCTTCTTTTCGACCTCAACATCTCAACCTCCCTCGACCTTCTTCTTCAACCCACAAACCAACTACCTCCAGGAGCCTCCCCGGCCCCGCACCTCGACCCCTCCACCGCCGGCTTCCGCGGCTTCGACCCCTTAGGCCTCTCGGCCAACAAGGACCTCCAGAAGTGGATGGTCGAGGGCGAGCTGACAAACGGCCGCTGGGCCATGGCGGCCGTCGCCGGCATCCTCTTTACCGACCTGTTTGGCCTCGGAGACTGGTGGACGGCCGGAGCGAAGCCGACGCCCATCCCGCTGACGACGCTGGTGGCGATCCAGACCGCGGTGTTCGCGTTCCTCGAGGCCAAGAGGTTCGAGTCGTGGAAGAAGACCGGCTACGGCGGCGTCGCCGGGATCGCCCCCTTCGACCCGCTGGGCATGGACTCGCCCGAGATGCGCGAGAAGGAGATCAGGAACGGCAGACTGGCCATGCTTGCCTTCCTGGGCTTCTCTTCGGTCGCTGCTGTGCGTGGTCTGGGCCCCATCGAGGCGCTGAAGCTGCACCTGGGCAACCCCAACGTCGAGAACATCTACACGACCAAGGTGAGAGAGAGAGAAGAAAGAGATTTTTTTCCTTTTTTTTTCAAAACTCGGGTTTTTTTTTCTCGTTTTCCTCATTTTCAATCTCAAAAAAAAAACTCTCTTCTAGGTCGCGCCCGAGTTCACGCTCGCGGTCTTCGCCGGCTCGATCACCCCCATGCTCTTCGAGGCGCGCAAGACGCTGATGGACAAGACCAAGAAGGAGCCCTTTGACACGGCGTTCCCCGTCGGCAAGTCTTAAAAAGAGAGAGTGGAAGAAGCGAAGAAGATGAAAAAGACAAAACGAGGAGAGAAAAAGAAGAGAGAGGAAGTTTTTTTCTTCTTTCGAGTTTTTTTGAGAAACGTGAACCAGTTTTTGAACAACCCCCCCCCACCCTCCACCACCCTCCCCCCTCCCCTCCCCACCCCCACCAATAACCACATCAACCAACTACCTCTACCACCCCCCACACATCACCAACACCGAC
>Ga0114918_10001087_pt1 | contig 24116 bp, 15 predicted proteins | sample LantaG_FD_87015 | JGI IMG/M metagenome (GOLD analysis project Ga0114918, IMG submission 87015) | Deep subsurface microbial communities from Baltic Sea to uncover new lineages of life (NeLLi) - Landsort_02402 metaG | ecosystem: Environmental > Aquatic > Marine > Oceanic > Sediment | place...
CCGAATAACTTTTGTGAATTCCTGTCATTGCGAGGCCTGAAAGGCCGTGGCAATCTCAAACGCTCGAAAATCGAGATTGCTTCGTCGCTTCGCTCCTCGCAATGACAAAACCGAAGGGTTATTTGGATAGGCTCTTAGTCTCGTTACTATAACGACTATGGGCAGCTCTTAAGCCATTCCGAAGCCAGAATAGCAAAATCCCCAAGATTTACTCTGAGGTCCTGGTTAATATCACAGCCGCCGCACCAGTCGTCAATGATGCAGCGGTTCGCCCACCACCCAACAAAAGTTTTCAGGTCATCCCAATCAACGTCATTGTCGCCATCGAAATCGGCAGTAACTCGGCAGACAGGGCCCAGGGTCAATATACTGTAAGGCCGGCCGTTACGCATGGTGACGGCAAGGACATCTATCTTCTGTGGCTGCTCGTCGCTGTCATCGTCGGTCCAGGTATACGTCCTGTCGTTTAGCGTAATTGATAATTCCACACTGCTCGAAGATAACCGCTCCAGCCGTATGGTAAATAAAGAAAACTCTCCAGGGGGCAGCTCAAAGCCGGGAATCGGGTCATCATTACTCGAAAGCCCATCATTAGTACTCAAAAGATTGCTCAAACTGACGGGCTTTTTCTGAAATTGGCCGGTCTTGTGAGTTTCGTTGGCACAATCTTTCCAATAGGTAGGGGAGCTGTCCATGTGCGGTCCAAAGCGCCACCCGTAGCCTTTATAGCCCTCAAATATGGAGCTGCCGTATACTTCAAATCCGTCGCCTGTGATATATTCTCCGTCTGCCTCGAACAGGCCGACACGCATGTCACTGGTTCCCGCTAAGCATTGGATATCATCGTCATAGTCGCATGGGCAGCCTTCATCGTTTCTCTGGCAGCCAATTTCACACTCAGGGTGACTCTCATGACCTTCCCCGTCGCTCATCCACCAGTAACTAATCTCCACGACATCACCGGTGCTGCTGAAAGGGTGCTCCGAAAGCCGCGTAATAAACTGTTCATCCTTTTCGGGCACCCACTCGAGCTGACCGTCCGGGTTCACGGTCAGCGGGTTCGGGTAATCGGAGTAGTACCACATCAATCCGTCGAAATACACCCCCTGCTCATTGTCCAGGATTGAATAAGTGTGCTGCGCGGGTGTCCCCAGCGTGGCGTTGCACGGGTCCGACAGCGCCAGCTGGATAGTTTCTTGTGTTTCAGTGATTGCATCATCCACAATGCTGATACTTATGTACTCGGTTACATCACAGGGCCCGAAGGTCAGCGTGCCGTCACCCAGCAGCGTATAGTCCACGCCACCGCCTGTGGCCGTGCCGCCTGCAACCGCGTAGTTCACCGTAACTATCTGGTCGCTGGCATGAGAGAGCTTTACTTTGATATTTGCCGGAGTACTGCTTTCCAGACCGATGCTGGTGGCGCTATCAAAGGAAACCTTCGGCGCCAAATCAGAAATCGTGTAGGTGTGCTGCGATATTCCCAGCATGACATCCGGGCCGGTGGGCTCGAACAGGTCCACGATGATTGTCTCATCTTCTTCGATAAAACCGTCTTGTATAATATCGACACTGATTGTTTTACTGGTTTCGCCGGGATTGAAAGTAAAGGTATTGGGGTCCAGCGTATAGTCCACGCCGCTGCCCTCCGCCGTCCCGCCCGTGACGGCGGAGCTCACCGAGTACGTTGCACCCCCTACAGGATTGGTCAGGTTAACCTGGATAAACGCGGGGCTGATACTTTCAATGCCGCCGGACGACTCCGAATCAAAACTTATCGTAGGACCGGCATATTCAAGAACAAAACCGTTCAAAAACGCCTGACAGCCGGCACATCCACCGTCCGGACCCTGAAAGCGGATAGAGACGTCACCGGCACCGGCAATGAAAATACATTCGGCGGGATTGTCCATGATAGCGTGATTCTGAACGATACTGGCCGGCACCGAAACGACTGTCGCCCCCGTAATAGTGACGTTGGGAATGGTAGTATCCCCCTCATCTGAACGGTTATGGTAGCTCAGTAGCCGGTAAGTCATACCCGGCATCAGGTTACTAAACGTAATAATGAAATCCGAGCCGGGACTCGATTCTTCATCATTGGCAAACAGCAAATCGGTTTCGACATCCGCCAGAGGGCCGCTGCCGCCTTCGTTGCGACATTCGCAGGCGCCCGGGTTGCCGGTGGCCAGGGTCACGTCGATGCCGGTGCCGCCGACATCGATAGACGTCCCGCAACCGCCCAGCCCGATCCAGCCGGATTGCAACGGGCCACATCCACCAACGTCGCACTGCATGATAACCACCCCAGCGCCGGCGCTGTCAACCAAACCCCAAACCAAAACAGCAGCAATCAGGAAACTCAGCTTTCTCCACATGATACACCTCATTCAAAACCCGCAAACACATCATCTATAAGTAGAAAAGGCTTAATCCCTTATTTTCCCCGGAATTTTACAAGTCAATATCTTACCGGCTACGGACAACTCATAAGCCACTGCAGAGCAAAGAAGGCAAAATCGTCAATCTTTACGTCACCGTCACAGTTCAAGTCTGCCATGTTATATCCTGCCGGCCCTGACAACAACCAGTTGTCCGTGAAGACCTTCAGGTCTGAATAGTTGACAAAATCGTCATCAGTCAAATCAGCGTCCCTGACCTGCGGGGGCGGTAGCGCTGCCGGACCCGTGCGGTCGCCATCGTTGAAATTCCACGCAGCCTCGGGCTCTCCGCACCAATCCCAAAAGTGTGTGTCACCGTGGGCAACCATGCCACCATAGTGCCACCTCGACTCGATATGCTTGAGTCCGTTAGGCCACCACTGCGTCCACACACTGCTGTCGTTGGGCTCATCGTGGTCCCAGCTCCACTGTTTGACACTATCGGGGCCCCAATAGGTTTCCGCGCCGACTTTGCGGCCGTTGTAGTAAGTGACTTCATACTGCTTTTGGCCGTCCTCGTAATACGAGGTCTCGGTGCCGTGCAAGAGGTATCGGCCGTCATCGCAAATCTTGGCGCTCCAGGTCGCCTTGGTCCCGCCGCCGGGATAATCCTCCTGATACTGATTCACAGTTCCGCTCTCGCCCGGGTCGGGCGGCAGGTCAGCGCCTGCATTGGCGTCGCGTATCCATTTCTCGTTAAACTCGAAATGCTGACAGGGATGGTTCATAGTGGTAATCACATGAATAATCCCATTCGGTGCCTGACGCGCCGCTGAGTAGCCCAGAGTCCCAACATTCCCACACTCCCAGCACAAGCACTCGTGAGGCAAAGCAGTAGGAATCTTCTTAATGTAAGGCCAGGTCTGGCCTTCATCAAGTGAGAGTGCAACCAGGGAGCCGTATTCGGTTATACCTGCCGGCTGGTCGCAATCCCAGCTTTTCTGGTAATCACTGCAGAAAAACAGATTTCCGCTGGCCAGCCTTACAATGCAAGGCCGCTGATTACTACCCAAATAACAGAAAGGTGTGCCAAATTCATCCCACGAAGCTGCCCCATCGTCGGAAATGGATTTCGGCATGTACTTGGTGCCGTTATAGTCCGTGTTCTTTCCGCCCATACCGAGGATGTCACCGTTATTTAAGAATACGAAAGTTGTGTGGCGTCCATACGTGCGTCCGCCCGGGTCATACCACGTCTGTCCGTTGTTATCGCTCTTCCACAGCACAGACTGGCCGCCGCTTCCGTCACTGGAGACATATAGCGTATTACCGTCTCGAAGTGCTGAGTTAATTGGCTGCCTTGAGTGCGAGCCGATTGAGCCTATAAAGTCAGGGAATTTGACCTCGTCCCAGGTCGCACCGCTGTCGGTTGAAGAAGTCCACTGGAAGGGATAAGGATTTGGATTCTTATCCGGTAACTCAGGGCAGCCCCAGAAAAAGTGCAGCGTGTTGGCATCGTTCCACAGCATCGGGGCGTGGTCGTTGGTGCCGGGAAAATCAAACATCGGCGTCGGCATATCCCACTGAAGAGCACCAAAGCGCAAACGCGCCGCCATCAATGACACCCCCTCTTCGTACTCACTGTAAGAGGTGTAGATAATCATCAAGACATCACCGTTGGGACACACCTCCATACCCGGGCTGTGGTTGTGTCCTCTGAACGATGGATGCAGACCCGCCGCATCTATCTCATTTCTCGAAGCGTCATCAGGCGGAATCGGCAGCATAGGACGCTGGTTGAAGTACGGTTCATCAGGGTCAGGACCTTGCGAGACGTAGCCGCTGCCCTGCTTGATACATTGGCGCGTAAACGGCGCCTGGTACGGCTCAGGACTGGTAGTAGGCATTTCAGCCAATACAAGGCGGAAACTAATATCGTGGTCACCGCCTGCGAACCCGGGCGCTATGCCGGCACGGTTGGATGACCGATAGTAGTAAGAATCATCGTTGTCCAGCCCGCCGCCGCGAACAACCCGGGCAAAGCCCTGCTCAGGGCCGACCGGGTCGGTTTGGTCCTCGTAAGAGTATTCTCCGTGCCAGTCCCAAACCCACTCCCTCGGTGAATTGTGCATATTCATCACGCCCCAGGGATTCGGGGTGTCGGGTGACGGCGGACTGCCGCCGGACGAGTAAGGCGTGGTGGTGCCAGCCCGGCAGACATATTCCCATTCTGCCTCGGTCGGCAGACGGTATGACCTGCCCTCCTGCTGACTTAGCCATTCACAGAAGGCATTGGCGTCGTGCCAGCTTATACCCGTAGCCTCTCCGGAGCCGACATAAGTTGGATCGAACAACTGATACTGGGCCGCGGTAACTTCCACCTCCTGGATGTAGAAGTGCTGGCTGATGTTTACGTCATGGACGGGTCTCTCGTCCCATTCGCCGTCCTCGCTGCCCATCTCAAATGTGCCCGGCTGGATACGAATGAATTTCATCTCAAGGGAATTTGTAAATGAGTCAATTACGTCAAAGCTCCACACATCGCCCTTCCACGTATTGGGACCGTTGACCTCGTCAATCCGCCAGTAGTAGGTGGTGTCTACTATAAGGCCGCATGGGTCATAGCTGTTGACATCAACGTTGTTGTAATCAACATTCGCGTGGTTGGTTCTGTTGGCATCGTTCACATCGTCCCAGTCGGTGCCGAAGTACACATCGTGCGAAGCTGCAAGGCACCCCGGCGTCCAGCTAAGGTTCGCATCTACGGGCACAGCCCAGGCACTGTCCTCAGGGCTGGGGTCACGCGCCTTTCCGTCCTCGACAGTGAAGTACCATATATAACCTTTCCATGGACTGTTGGGGTGAGTCGAATTGACCTCATCAATCCGCCAATAGTAAGTCTGGCCAAATTCAAGAAACCCGGGGGGATCATAGCTGTTGGCGTCAAGGTTCTGACTGCCTTTGTACACGTCCAAAGTTACCGTAGTATTGGCATCGTTCACATCGTTGAAATCAGTGCCGAGGTAGATACTGTGTGCGTTCGGGTCCGCCGCGTAGATTCCGGGCGTCCAGATAAGGACTACATCCGGGCACACATTTTCGACGCCACTGTCCGGGCTCGGCTCGTGGGCCCTTTCAGGCTCAGAAGCTGTTACTACCGTGTTGCTCTCAATTAGGTCAACATTTACTGTGCCTTTCCCGCCATAGGCTCTAATATAGCCGGCAGTAACATCATCGTTAATTTCACTACTCACATCGCCGGCTATTATCAATGTGCCCTTGGTGATATCCGTAGAGTATGCTACGCCGGCGTGTGTGAAGGAATCACACTCAATAGTCCCGCCATGCAGGTTTATGGTAACTGCACCATCACGGTCTGAGTTCGCGGGGGCCTTGAGCGCACCATTGATGCCTATGTACCCACCGGTCATATTGAGCGTGATAGGCGCGGTACCTCGCGTCCCGCCCAGATCCATCTCATCGGTAACAATAGTAGCGGAGCCGCTGACGGTAAGTTCACCACCACCTTCGTCGCCGATCAAAAATGTGGAACAGCTAACTTGGCCGCCACTCATAGTGACAGAAATAGTTCCACTGCTTTCATCGGCTCCCCTCCAGTCACCTGCGACGACAATAGTAGGGCTGCCGGTTATATTAACAATCCAGGTTCCCTTATCCGGCCCACGCCACCAATCGCCGCCAATCGTAATGTCGGGGCTGCCGCTTATATTAATTGTGGGCGTTCCGGTCCCGCTTGTGTCTCTGGCCCACGCACCCACGGCAACGGTGCCACTTGTGATATCCATCATTTGGCTGCCGCTTGTCCCCCATGCAGGTCCCTGTATGGTACCAACATCTACGCTGCAATCGATTACGGGGCCTTGCGCAGGTGTGCTGATGACCGCGGTGTCACCGGCGCCGGGTACACCCGCAGGAGCCCAGTTTCCAGGTGTGCACCAGGAGTCGTTCGCAGCGTCACCATTGGTCCAGTCAACTTCTGCAGCCGAAGCGCTGCCGACCAGAGCCAGCAGCGAAACAACGATAACTGGCAAGATTTGCTTTGTGCACATAGCACTCCTCCTGGCAAATCTATAAGTACAGTATTCAAAGATAATTACAAAAGCACAAAACCATTTTTATACTTGGTCGCACACATCCGTTAAAAAGCCATTTTGGGCCTGTCCTATGGTACACAAAATATTGTATCTTCTTGTGCCTTGAAAAGCAAGCGTTTGACCCCGCATTTTGTCACATACAGCCGGGCCCGTGGACCAAAATGTCACTTATAAATCCCGCGTTTGCCCGCGTTTTACTCAGTGGAGCTGTATTTGCTGGTATGAGACAAGATGTAAGGCAAAATTAAAAAAAAATTATACCTGCTTGAAAACAGGTTGACCCCGTTAGAGACCCTCGCATCCTGAGAGGCACAAATGAAACACTCTCCAGCACGGTGAGGAAAAAAGTCTCTAATGGGGTTGACACCAACCAGCTCGATAGTTTACAATCCCCTGGTTTTTTTTGGACTTAATTAAAGAGGCTTTCGCTGAATGACTGCATTTGGCGGAAGGGTTATGTATGGCGAAGAGCAAAGGACAAATTGAGGCCGATATCAGCCAAGCCCTGATCAAGTTTGAGAAAGAATATATGGGGCGGGGACCTGATGAGACCAAGACCTATATCATTGACGACATGGTTGTAATTCGGCTAAGACGTGTTTTAACTCCCGCAGAACAGCAACTTGCCAAGGCAAGCAGCGACGCCAAAGGACGGACGCTCATCAAGCAGGTTAGAAGGGAGCTTCTCGAAAAAGCACGCCCAATTCTGGAGCCTATAGTAGCAGAGATAACCGGAAAGAGGGTAAAAAGCCTGCACACAGATATTAGTACCGTAACTGGGGAGCGCATTATCGTCTTCACCCTTGAGGATTCATCGTTGAGCGATAATACAGAACCACAAAAGCCCGGCGAAAAAACTTTTTAAATATTTTATGGACATACCTTAAAAGATTGATAAAATACGCGAAGTTGATAAATTAGACGGGCAGATTGACAGGGGGTGGCTTTGAGCTACCTGCTGGAGAATAGGCCGGTAGACAGTACAGTAGGGATATGTAAAACTGTTGCCGGTTTTCTTTTTGCCTGAAAAGCTGTTGAAGTACGTTGCCTGCGGTCCATTTATAGATGGCGGGACAAGATACAGGCCAGCAAACCTATCTTTGGATGCTGGCTTTTTTGTGAGTTGAGTATGGCATGTTCTGCTGACAGATAGTGGGTAGAAGGAATAAAAAGCATGGACCGAATTATTAGGGATTTTATGCACAGGGGCGTGGTCACATGCGGAGTCGATGCAAACGCGGCCCAAGTTGCAAGAATAATGCTCGACAATGATGTTTCTACTATTGTGGTGATAGATGAACGTCTTAACGCCTGTGGGGTCATCTCGAAGACGGACTTGATTGGGTTCTATGGCAAGGACCTATCACCAATTACCGCTGAGGACATGATGAGTCCTAAGATACTGACTATCTCGCCCGATACCCTGGTCCATGAGGCGGTCCAGCTAATGTCGGAGCATAGGATCCATCAGTTAGTAATTGTCACGCAGGCAGGCGTTCATCGCCGCCCTGTGGGTATATTTACAAGCGGAGACGCAGTTGCCTTGATGGCAGGCGAATCCGCCCCACGCTCAGAGGCTCAGATACGTTGTAGCGCCTGCCTGCGCAAGCTTATATCCATTGGTTTAGATAAAGAAATTGATGGTGAAGGTCGTGATGTTCATGCGTAGTAATAAGAATGCTGCGATATTTCTTGACAGGGACGGTACAATAATCGAAGATGGTGGGTATTTGAAAGACTCATCTGATGTGGTCTTCTTTCCAGAAACCTTCAAGGCATTACGAAGACTTCAGGATTATTTTCTCCTCTTCATTGTGACTAATCAGGCCGGAATCGCCGAGGGCAGAATTAGTCGCCGTGATGCAAATCGTGTTAACCGTGGCATCGTCGCCGCACTTGCTGAGGCAGGCGTTGAAATTACCGATGTCTATGTTTGCCCACACAGCCGTTTGGACGATTGTGTTTGTATAAAACCTAAGCCCTATTTGGTGCAGAAAGCGGCTAAGAATTATCACATCGATCTGCAATGGTCATTTGTGGTTGGTGACCATCCACACGACATTCAATTGGCGAGAAGTGTTGGTGCACGAGGCATTTATGTTCTTACCGGTCACGGCCGCAAACATCTGGCGGAGCTGCCAGAAGATACCATGATAGCTATGGGAATTATGGAGGCTGCTGAAAAGATTGCGACACGCTACCAAATTGAGAGGCCACGGCGAAGTCGCAAGCCAGTAGAGACGGAATTTATACTTAATCTTGGTGTTGCTTGCGATTTGTGGCAGCGGCCTGATTTGGGTCATGAACCTGAACACGCCAAACAGGTAGTGGAAGTGTTGCAGGAAGTGGGGATAAGAGTACATAAGGTTTCTGGTGGTTGGTTAGAGTGTGAACCACGTCCAGCAGCCATATGGGAAACATTGACTGGTAGATTAGCAGAACCTAATTGGGCGAAGCAGTTTAACTGTCCACCAGAACGGTCAGGTCAAGTGTTGAAGCTACTATCTGATAAGGGAATACCAGTTTCCGATTTTTGATTATCTGTTTTTTGGGAAAAGACTCATAGGTAAATGTCAGGAAAAAAGGAATTACGCATGGAACGATTCAGCAAAGACGGGAGATTGATTATTCCGCTGCCCCAGCGGAAAAAAGGCACAAAAGAGACGGACGAGGAAAAAGTGAGGTATGTTGTAGCCGAAGCATACTGTCCTAACGGCTGCAATATTATTGATAGGGAACACGAAATAAACGGTGTTCCCGGACTGCGGATTAAATTTAAGCGTCCAGGCATGGAGGGCGAATTTGTTCTTTCGGCAATTGAGGGCGATTTCGACAAGATTATCCTGTCAGGCGAATTGGAAGACGGCGTGAAAGACGAATTGTACTGCCCGCACTGCGGCGTTATGTTCAAAAAACTGGTCAACTGCAACTGCAAGCCCGATGCGGATATGGTTGTTATTGGATTAACGCCCAAGCTCGATTTTAATAATGCAATTTCGTTCTGCAATGTGACCGGGTGTGCCAATGGCACCTCTATCAAGTCAGGAGACGTCATCCGACACATGCGACTATGGGGAGCAATCTAAAAATCAGGTAATAGAAAGAGGGCCAAGACATGCTCGGAAAAGTGCTTCAACTCACTGTTGATAGGATCCCGCCTGGGTTAAGGTTTGCAAACGAGACAATACCGGATCTAAAACAAGTGGCGTCAGGTATAATTTAAGAGGGTTGTATGGACAAAAACGAAAAATTACAATCCGAGATTGCTGAGGCTGTTGCTGCGTTCGCCAAATGCCATATACCCATAACACCAAGGTCTGTGTCGGTTGGTATCTACCCGCACTGCGTTGTGGCGACTCTTCGCGGTATCGTTGCCCCAGCCGAGAAAAGCTATGCTGAGGATGAAAAATCATGTAAGTTATTAGAGGAGTTTTATGATAATATCTTCAATGCCAAGAAGAAGATTCTGCAAGTAGCTGTAGAAAACATCCTGGGTCAGTTGATTAGGAATTCGATACTCTGGATAGATCCCAAATCCGGAGATGGCGTAATCATGTTTACGTTTGCACGGTAATCGTATTTTGGGTAGGGAACAACACCTTCGAAGGACATACAGTTCTATGAAGAAAGGAAAAGAGACTATGCAGGAAAAATACATTGGGCTCCTTCAAGACAAATTAGACAGTAGGAATTATCAGAACCTAATGCAAATCGCAAACCCGAAGATGCACGTTTTTGTTGCCGATGCGATTGAGCTTACGAATCCGGCTTCGGTTTTTGTCTTTGCCGGTTCGTCTGCCGATGTCGCTTATATCCGCGAGCTGGCAATAAAGACCGGCGAAGAAATACCACTTAACATCACCGGCCACACCTGTCACTTCGATGGATACCACGACCAGGCCCGCGACAAAGCCAGAACGAAATATTTATTACCGCCGGGCTCGCAGTTAGGCGAAAGTCTCAATTCCATTGAAAAGAGCACCGGAGTCGAAGAGGTCCGCTCTTTCTTGAAAGATTCGATGCTCGGACGCGAAATGCTGGTATGCTTTTTCTGCCTCGGCCCACTCGATTCAGATTTCTCTATACCCTGTATTCAGATAACCGATTCTCCTTACGTCGCTCATAGCGAGACCATCCTATATCGCTCCGGATACGAGCAGTTCAGAAAAATCGGCACATCAGGCGATTTCTTCAGGTTTATCCATTCCGAAGGCGAATTGGAAAATGCCGTAAGCAGGAATATCGATAAGCGCCGTGTTTACATCGACCTCGAAGAAAACCTCGTTTACAGTGTCAACACCCAATATGGCGGCAACACAATAGGCCTCAAAAAACTGGCTCTGCGATTGGCCATTCAAGAAGCCTCAAGAGAAGGCTGGCTTGCAGAGCATATGTTCGTTATGGGCGCTCACGGCCCGGCCGGCCGCGTAACTTACTTAGCCGGCGCGTTCCCATCCGCCTGTGGAAAAACCTCTACATCTATGATACCGGGACAAACCATTGTTGGTGATGATATTGCTTACTTCCGTAAAAAGGACAAACAAATTCGCTGCGTAAATGCTGAGAAGGGTATTTTCGGCATCATTCAAGATGTCAATTCGGAAGACGACCCCGTCATTCACGAGGCCCTCACTAAACCTGGGGAGGTTATCTTCTCAAACGTCTTAATTGATAGTAACAAGAAACCGCATTGGCTCGGTATGGGCGCTGAATTGCCGACTGAAGGAACGAATCACTCCGGCAAATGGCATAAAGGCAAAAAAGACGCCGACGGCAATGAAATCACCGCATCGCACAGAAACGCCCGCTATTGTCTGAACATCCCCGGCCTTAGCAATTGCGACCCGTTACTCGACGACCCGGAAGGTGTCCTCGTCGGCGGCATCGTCTATGGCGGACGCGACAGTGACACCTGGGTCCCCGTCGAGCAGGCCTTTAACTGGACCGAGGGCATTATCATAAAAGGGGCCGCCCTCGAGTCGGAAACCACCGCCGCAACCCTCGGCAAAGAAGGCGTCAGGACCTTCAATTTAATGTCGAATCTCGATTTCCTTTCAATCCCCCTCGGCCGGTATATCCAGAACAATCTCGATTTCGCAAAAGGCATTGACAACCCACCTTTGGTTTTCTCGGTTAATTACTTCCTCAGAGGCAAAGACGGCAAATATCTAAACGGTATGGCCGACAAAAAAGTCTGGATTTTATGGGCTGAACTGCGCGTAAACGGCGATGTTGATGCCATCAAAACACCGACCGGCTTAATCCCAAAATATGAAGACCTGAAAAAACTGTTCAAAGACCATCTCGGCACGGAATACACCCAGCCCGACTATATTCAGCAGTTCACGATTCGCATACCGGAAAACCTCGCCAAGCTCGACCGTGTTGAAAATATCTACGAACAAAAGGTCCCCGATACGCCTCAGATTCTCTTTGATACCTTCGCCGAAGTTCGCAAACGTCTAAAAGCAGCCGCTGATAAGCACGGCGATTATATCTCGCCGTTTGATTTAATAATTCAGTAGACAATCAACTGTAGTCTGTATATATTGTGCGTATCTTTAAGAAATGGTAAATGGCACATTACATTTTAGGAGGAATCATAATGCAAACCAACAAAACTCACGTTGAATCCGGCTGTCCTCTTGTGATGAATCGTCGCAGTTTCCTTGCAGCGGCGGGCACTGTGGCGGCGGCTACGGAGTTGGGCGCGCTCGACTTCGCCTCGTCGCTGTTCGCTGCCGAGGCGAAGCCTGCGAAGAAGCCTTTGATTCGGGCGGCGTTCGTTCGCCCGAATATCGAACGCTACTGGATGGGCTGGCCCGGCGCCGCCTACGACATCAAAGCCCGCCAGCGCCAATACACCGATGTGCTGACCAACGCCGCCAAAAAGTTTGGTATCGACTTGATGGTTTCGCCCGAGCCGCTCCACAGCCCTGACCTCGTCAACTCTTTCCTCGAGAATCTTAAGAAAACCCCGCCGGACGGACTAATGATTATCAGTATGTGGCTGCATCATACTGGGTTCCGTTCCTGGAGTCACACCAACAACATCGCTAAGAACCGCGGCAACATCCCTACGATTGTATTCAGCCCGATGGGGACTTCCTTTACCGGTGACCTCCAGGGAAGCCGGAATATCCCCGGCGTCTTTGTCGCCGCCACGCAGGATGTACAGTGGCTCGACTTCGGTATGCGGATGCTCAGTACCATCCACAAGATGAAGAACACCCGTATCTGCATCGTCAAAGGCGATCAGGTCAGGGACAAAAAGCTCGACGTCGTTGGTACGACTCTACACTATATCCCTGAAAGCCGCTTCATCGAGGAATTCAAGAAAGTTCAGGAAAGCGATGAAGTGCGAGCTATGGCCGACCACTATGCCAACAACGCCAAAAAGATTGTCGAGCCGACCAAACGCGACATCCTCAACGCCGCCAAGAACTACATCGTCTGCCGACGTCTTATGGCCGCCGAAGAATGCCAGGGCTTCTCGATGGATTGCCTCGGCCCGGTTACTCGACACCTGATTCAGCCGCCCTGTATGGCCTTCTCACGGCTACGCGATGAGGGCGGACTCGGCACCTGCGAGGCCGATTGGAAGGCAGCTATCTCAACACGCCTTACAAACCTTCTGTTCGACCGGCCCGGCTTTATGCAGGACCCCGCGCCAAATACCATCAAAAACACACTGATGGGCGCCCATTGCTCCTGCGCGACTAAACTCGACGGTTTTGACAAACCCCCTGCGCCGTTCATTCTGCGCAGCCACTCCGAATCCAACATCGGCGTCGCAATGCAGGTCCTTTGGCGCATCGACCAGAAGGTTACCGTTATAGACTTTGCTGGTCCGGAAAAAATAATCCTCGGCACCGGACGCGTCCTTCGCAATATCGATACCCCGCCCTCCGGCGGCTGCCGAACTTCTCTTGAAATCGAAGTGGACGATGTAAAAGACTCGCGCGACATTAAGGGATTCCACCAATTGTTCATATACGGCGACCTCAAACTTCCATTCAAGGCCTACTGCCAGCTCGCAGGTATTAAGGTTCTCAATATTATCGGAGAAGAAGACCCATCGGTAGTCGTGGCGGAGGCGACATCGCCGACGTGACAGTCGAGCAGGTTTGACTTCTCTTAGGTGGTGAATATGGATAAAGCCGTCATACTCGCCAGGGGTCTGGGCACGCGAATGCAAGAGCCCGACGACTCCGCCCGACTTACCGAAGAGCAAAACGCCGTTGCGAAAACCGGCGTCAAGGCAATGATTCCCATCGACCGTCCGTTCCTTGACTATGTCATCAGCGCCCTGGCCGACGCCGGCTATCGGCGCATCTGCCTGGTCATCGGGCCTGAAAATGACGAGATTAGAGACTATTACGCGTCGCTGGACTGTCAACGCGTGAACATTGAATTTGCTGTCCAGGCCAAACCGCTGGGAACCTCCGACGCCGTCGCCGCTGCCGAACAATTCACCGCAGGCGAGGATTTTCTCGTGGTTAACTCGGACAACTATTACACTCTGCAAGCTCTCAAGTCCTTGCACGAGCTGGATGGGCCCGGCTTAGTTGCCTTTGACCGAGAAGCGCTGCTCGCTGACAGTAACATTCCACCTGAGCGCATTGAGAAGTTCGCTATTGTTCAGGCCGACAGCGATGGCTGTCTGACCCAAATCATTGAAAAGCCCGGTTCGAGTGTCATCGCTTCAGTCCCAAAACCTATCTACGTCAGTATGAACTGCTGGCGATTTAATTCCGCTATCTTCAGAGCCTGCCGCTCTATTTCACCCTCGGCGCGCGGAGAGCTTGAGCTGCCAGATGCCGTCCAGTATGCGATTGACCACCTGGGCCAGCGATTTCACGTAGTGCAGTTGCGAGCGCCCGTCCTGGATATGTCCGGCCGTGAGGACATCAAATCAGTCGCGGCTGCACTCGCCGACGTGGAGGTGTCACTGTGAACGAGCCGCTGACCCTGCGGGCTTTTTCTGACCTGCCGCAGATAAAAGCTCGTCTGGTCTCGAAGGGTCTTGGTCCTCCCGAAAGTGAAAACAAAGCCGAGATTTTTCTCGCTTGTGCGAAGGTGCTGCGAGATTCCGGTCTCGATGATGGAGCAGCGGCCAGCGTTTTTTTTGTCCCCGGCCGAATTGAAGTGCTCGGCAAGCACACCGACTACGCCGGCGGCAGGAGTATTGTGGCCACCGCAGAAAACGGATTTTGTCTCGTAGCAGCCAAACGTCAGGATAATACCGTTCGGATTCTCGACGTCGCCGGCGGCGAGCAAGTAGAGTTCCCAATCGACGACCAACTTCAACCACGCCCGGAGCATTGGTGCAATTATCCGATGACAGTCGCCCGCCGGTTGGTGACGAATTTTCCCGGGCCACTGTTCGGTGCCGAGATTGCCTTCGCCGGCGACCTACCGCCGGCTGCGGGAATGGGCAGTTCCAGCGCGATGATTGTCGGTTTTTTCCTGGTTTTCTCAGCTCTCAACGATTTTACATCCCGCGAAGAATACCACAGCAATATCAGCGGCCCGGCAGACCTCGCCGCCTACCTTGCCACGATTGAAAACGGCCGGAACTTCGGCACACTCGCCGGTGACAAGGGCGTCGGCACATTCGGCGGCAGCGAGGACCACACAGCTATTCTTTGCTGCCAGGCCAATATACTCAGCCAGTATTCTTATTGTCCTGCGCGATTTGAACGCGATATCGAGTTTCCGTCCGACTACGTCTTAGCCATTGCCTCAAGCGGAGTAATCGCAGAAAAGACCGGTGCTGCGATGGAAAAATACAACCGCCTCTCAAAGCTTTCTCAGTGTGCGGTCCGGATATGGAACAAAACAACCGGACGTGCAGACCCACACCTGGCCGCCGCGATAGCAAGCAGTCCCGATGCATCAGACCATCTGCGAAACGTGCTTCAACAGGCAAGCGATAAGCAGTTCGGCTCCGAAGAATTGCTCAAACGGCTTGAACATTTCCTCGCTGAAAGCGAACAGATTGTGCCCGCCGCCAGTACTGCTCTTGCGGCGGGTGACCTGGCTGAATTCGACCGGCAGGTGACACGCTCCCAGCAGCTTGCCGAAACACTGCTCGGCAATCAGGTGCCTGAAACCGTCTTTCTGGCGCGCTGTGCTCGCGACCTTGGCGCAATTGCGGCCTCGGCCTTCGGCGCCGGTTTCGGCGGAAGTGTTTGGGCGCTAACAAAAGCCGACGGAGCTAAACAGTTTCTCGAAAAGTGGTTGGCCCTGTATAAAAGTGAGTTCCCCAGGCCAGCAGCCAATGCCGTATTCCTGCTTACACACCCCGGCCCTGCAGCATTTGAATTGTAGGGCCGTCAAAAAGTATAATCCTTACAACGCCGTTTCCTATCTTATGTCCAATTTAGCCCAGGCCTTCACTAACAACGCCGCCGACAAAATGGCGGTGATTGTAAGAATGACAGCGGGGACATGGTTTGCATAAATCCAGAAACCGGTTGCGAAAAGCGCACTGTAAACTGCAAGGCAGCCGAAAACCATACACAAAATCCCCGCAGGCAAATCCCATCTTTCGCCTGACTCATCGATGGGGTCATTATCTGATTCGGCTCGCTGCAGCACCGCCCTCCAACCTGGGCCCCCAGGCCGAGCAAGACGATAAAAACTTCGCAGCGTCTTTTCGTCAGCCGGCTTGGCAATAAAAGTAACCGTAAGCCAGGCGACGGTGGTAATACCAACGCCGATGATTAGTTTCTGCCAGCTTTCGAGCGGCGCCAGACCAATATTGGTATGAATGAATTCAAAATAGCAGGCAACGATAAACGACACGACCATCGCGGTGATTTCGCTAAAAGCGTTAATCCGCCACCAGAACCAGCGCAGAATAAAGAGCAGGCCCGTCCCGGCGCCAATCTGCAGCATAAGGTCAAAAGCTCGTTTGGCACTGGCAAGAAACGGCGCCAGTGCACACGCCGCAACCATCAAAAGCGCAGTGGAAATTCGGCCGACAAGGACCATTTGTTTCTCGGTCGCGCCGGGATTTAGAAAGCGCTTGTAGAAATCGTTGACGACATAGGAAGAACCCCAGTTCAGATGCGTTGATATAGTGGACATATAAGCGGCGATGAGCGAGGCCACAACAACACCCAGCAGACCGGCAGGCAGAAACGTAAGCATTGCCGGATACGCCAGGTCGTGCCCTATGGTGACACCGGGAAAAGCGGCCTTTAATGAATCGATGTCGGGAAATACCACCAGGGAACATAACGCAACGATAATCCAGGGCCAGGGACGCAGGGCGTAATGTGCGGCATTAAAAAGCAAAGTCGCCCCCATCGCGTTTTTTTCATTTTTGGCCGCCAGCATTCGCTGAACAAGATAACCGCCGCCGCCCGGCTCCGAGCCCGGATACCACACGCTCCACCACTGCACTGCAATGGGGATGATGAACACGGCGACTAACAGACTCGTATCGGAAAAATCAGGCAGAATGCTGATTCTGCCCGCCACGTTCGGATGGACAATCAAATTCGCCAGTCCACCAACTTCAGCGTGCCGGAGCGAGATTTTCGCCGCCATAATCGCACCGAACATAGCGACACTGAACTGGATGAAATCGGTAATAAGGACGCCCCTCAGCCCGCCTAACATACTGTATGTCACTGTGACCACCGCGGCGATTGCAACCGTCTGAAAAGGACTGAGTCCCAGCATTACGCCGCCTATTTTAATCGCCGCCAAAGTAACAGAGGCCATAATAACCACATTAAAGAATACGCCTAAGTAAAGCGCCCTAAAGCCCCGCAGAAACGCTGCAATACCGCCGCTGTAGCGCAGCTCGTAAAATTCAATGTCGGTCATCACGCCGCAGCGCCGCCATAACTTTGCATAGACGAAAACCGTCAGCATACCGGTCAGCAAAAACGCCCACCAGACCCAGTTGCCCGATACACCATTCTGTCGCACAATATCCGTGACCAGATTGGGGGTATCGGTCGAGAAGGTTGTGGCCACCATTGAGACCCCAAGCAGCCACCACGGCATATTACGCCCCGAAAGAAAAAACTCGGAAGAACTCGTCCCCGCCTTTTTGGAAACAATGATACCAATGACCAGCGAGATGGCAAAAAAAGCAAAAATACATACCCAGTCGATGTTTCTTAAAATCATTGGGATGCTTTCTATCTTTTAAAAACGACAAACGTATCTTTGTCAGGGTGCCTCGTCAATAAATATTAGGCGGTAAAGGGTGCCTGCTGAGCCAGACCGAACCCCAGCTATTGGTCCCGCCGTCGCCGCGAAGTTTCACCATCATCTTATAACTGGCCTCCGGCCGGCGATATCGCAGCGCCAACCTGTAAGCTGTGTAGAGGTTCGACCAGCCGTTGAAAGCCTCACGTTCGTCGCGTGCGATTTCTTTGCCATCCTCGAGAAGTTTTACTCCTTCAACAACCACACCGTGCTTGCCCTGGTCATATACCACTATCACAAAAAGCTCGCGGCCTCTGCCCAAACTATCAAGATGATTCGTAATGTCCCATTCAAAAGTTTTTGACGTGGCAGGTATGTCCCGCGGCTCCCATCTTGCAAGCCGCCTCGTCGGTATCGGCGTGAAAAACCTAACGCCCATCACATTCAGTCGCTGGTAATGTTCCTGCATTCGGCTGGAAAAATCCTTCCAGTCCCGTGAACTCTTCTGTGACCAAAGCACCTCCGCCAGCGCCGTCAAACGCGGAAAGACCCAGCTATCAACCAGCTCCTGCGCCGTGCGGTCCGTCCACATATTCCCCTCACCGCCGAGAATGTGTTTGGCCTGTTGTGCGGTCAACTCTTCAGGAATTGGCTCGAACGAATAGATTTTTTCCAGACTTGTCACGCTATGCGTATAGTCAAGATAACAGTGACTCGTAGGCGAAACTATTACATCGTGACCTGCTCGCGCCGCGGCAACAGCGCCTTCCAGTCCCCGCCACGATTGAACTGTCGCAGCCGGTGCCAGACCCCCCTCTAAAATCTCGTCCCAGCCGATGAGCCGGCGGTTCTTGGTCAGCAGGAATTTCTCAATCCGCTTGATGAAATAGCTTTGAAGTTCATCTTCATCTTTCAAACCTTCCGCCTTAATCCTCGCCTGACACTTTGGGCACTTCTTCCACCGGTCTTTAGGACACTCATCGCCCCCGATATGAATATATGGTGCCGGAAACAGTTCAATAACCTCCGACAATACATCCTCTAAAAATTCAAAGACCTTATCATTCCCGGCACAATAAACTTCCGTATGAACACCCCTTTTGGTCGACACCTCGAAAGGCCCGCCCGTGCAGGACAGTTCCGGATAGCTCGCCAGGGCGGCCGTGCAGTGTCCCGGCATCTCAATTTCCGGAACGACCATAACGTACCGGCTTTTCGCATACTCAACGATTTCCTTCACATCTTCCTGCGTATAAAAACCGCCGTATCGGTTCTTGCCCTCGCCCCGCCACGCGCCAATCTCCGTCAGTCTCGGATACTTTTTAATCTCGATGCACCAGCCCTGGTCCTCACACAAATGCCAGTGCAGGCGGTTCATCTTATGATAGGCCAGCAGGTCGATATAGCGCTTCACGAAGTCTTTGGTCAGGAAATGGCGACAGCTATCCAGCAAAGAGCCGCGCCACCCAAAACGAGGCTTGTCCACAATTTCCACGCAGGGAATCGTCCATTCCATTCCCGGAATCTTTACCCTGCTTTCAATGTACGGCGGCAGCAATTGCCTGATGGTCTGGACACCGCGAAAAACCCCCGCCGCCTGCGGCGCACGCAGGAGAACATAATCTTCAGTGACCGTTAGTTCGTAACCTTCTTCACCGAGGTACTGTTCAGCGTTGCGCGTGGTGAGCAGAATCGACCCAACTGGCGGCTTTTCTTCGGAAGTTTGCTGCACAACCAGCCCTAAACCGGTAGCCGGCTCGAGACGGTCCGAGAGGTATCTGCCGATGTCAAAAACTTCAGGCGACCCTTTCTCGACGAAAATCCTGGTCTCGGCCTTTAGAATAAAGTAGCCGATGTTTCGGCTGATTTTCATTGGCTTTGGTATGACTGCCAGTTGGTGAACCGAGGACGCAGCCAATTCGCTATCCTCCGCACAGATTGGGCCGAACAACAACACCAATCCCCCAAGCAAAACGACTACCAGGAAACTCCCGACAATATTTTTCATATCGGCTCGCTAATATTAATCGCAGTTAATAAAAGCCGATTGGTTGTCAATGTCATTCCCGCACCTGCTTTCGCAGGTGTAAACTTGTCCCCGCGGAAGCGGGGAGCGGGAATCCATAATTCTTGCTGCTTAGGCTAAAAGCCGCGGTATCGGCTCTTTCTTACTGAAATTATTATAAGTTTATCTTCCGCCGCAGACTGGGCGTCACTATTTTTGAATGTACGGAATTGCCCCCATATAACAAAACTTGGCTAAACATTCAAGCCCCGTTAGTCCGAAGGACTCAATCCTTTTGAGAGCCACATCCTTTCTGCCCTCTAACGAAAACCCTGTCATTGCAAACAAGCCTTTAGCCCTGAGCGCAGTCGAAGGGGCAACCGCAGCCTCGCGTGGCAATCTCGACCCTATACGCTACCCGCTATACCCTAAACGCTGTCCGCTGATTCTGTCTCCTGTCTTCTGTATTCTGTTTCTATCTTGACATTGCCCTTTTGATAGGCTATTTTCTACTCACAAAGTGTTGTGTAGCTCTGCCACAGGTATTATTATGTTATGCCTAATCGGAGAAAAAATAATGATGAATAGTAATGTTAACAGACGCAATTTCCTAAAAGGTGTCGCAGCTACCGGTGCCGGCCTGGTTATCCTGCCGAGCGGCGTGTTGTCGGGAAAGAACGCGCCGAGCAACAAGCTCAATATCGCCCTCATCGGCGCGTATGGCCGTGCACATGCTCATTATCGGGGATTAAAAAACGAGAACGTCGTCGCGTTGTGCGATGTGGATGAAAATCACCTTGGATTGGCCGCCAAGCAATTTCCCAATGCCAAACACTATGTGGATTGGCGAAAGTGTCTCGAACAAAAGGATTTGGACGCGGTGGTTTGCTGCACGCCGGACCATACACACGCCTTTATCGCAACCTGGGCAATGAACCGCGGGCTGCACGTTTATCTGGAAAAGCCAATGGGTATCAGCGTCGAGGAAGTTCGGCTGGTGCGGGAGACTTATTTAAAGCATAAAAACAAACTTGCCACCCAGCACGGCACGCAACGTCATGAAAATGTCAATTTTAACCGCGTGCGCGAGTTGATTCGCGATGGAGCTATCGGCGAATTGAAAGCCGTGCATGTGTGGAATAGCCGTCAGCTTCACCGTTGTCATTATCCGCTTGCGGAAGGCGAGCCGCCCAAGACGCTGCATTACGACCTGTGGATAGGGCCATCGCCTTATCACCCGTATAATCCTGAATACTTTTCGGGTAAGCCCGGTTTGAACTGCCTTCAATGGAACATGTATTGGGATTTCGGAACCGGCCAGGTTGGGGACATGGGCAGCCACACCATGGACATTGCCTGGAATGCCATCGATGCCGGCATACCTGTTTCCGCCAAGGCAACCGGGGACGAGTTCAATCCCGAAGTGACACCCGTTGAACTAAAAGCCGTATTCGAACACCCCGCGAACAATTGGCGTCCGGCAATCAAAGTTATCTGGTATCAGGGCGGAGCCATGCCCTCATCACCCATGGGGCATGTTGACCTGAAGAAGATTGGAGATGGTGCACTGTTCAAAGGCAGCACCGGTTTTCTCGTGTCGTCGTTCGGCAACCGTGTGATAATTCCTTTTGGGGATGATGCCGACATGACCTACTACAAACCGCGCTCTAAGGACGAAGTGATTGAGCCGATGGGAGACTTTCAGCAGCAATGGTTCGATGCCTGTAAGGGCGACCTCAAGACTTCGTGCGATTTTGACTACGCCGGCACCATGATGGAGCAGATGTTACTTGGTCTGGTTGCATACAGAGTTGGAAAGCAAATAGAGTACGATGGTGCCAAAGGCCGTGTTACCAATAGTGACCAGGGAAACGTTCTTCTTCGTCGTACGTACCGCCCGGGATGGATTCTAAACGGATAAAACCTTGTAGGGTGTGCAGCTTGTTTGCACACGTGGATTTTATCAATAAACCCAAATCCCGGTCTTTTTCTGTTCCGCCCGGCACGTCCCCTGCCGGTTTACCTCAGCCTGTCCTGCCTGTCCTGAGCTTGTCGAAGTAGCCGAATGGGTCGAAGGACCGGCAATTGGCAATTGTAAATCCTAAACGCTGTCTTCTGTCCTCTGTCTTCTATTTCTATCTTGACATTTTATTTCCGGTAAACTAAATTGTTTATGCCAAACGTCCGCCAGACAGACGGCGGATAAATGCTGGATAGGACCGCCACAGGTATTATTATGTTATATCATCATTATTAATAGAAACGTCTGATTGGATAGCTAAAACACTTGCATTACTTAAAGTCCCTACGAAGACAATAGCGGCAATATGCGTCACTTCCTTCCTACTACTATTCTTGCCAGAAACTTGGCTCACAAAGATCAATCTTTCGGGGATTGTGGATACATACGGTGTCCCCATCGGGATTGCATTCGTTCTTAGTCTTTCAATTCTTATTGTTGAAATTGTAGTTGTCTCCCATAAGCGTCTTGGTGTGAGCCGTGCCAAAGCAAAAGCTGAGTCAAACACCCTACTCGCATTATCTCAACTGGATGAACAGGAACGTGCAGTGCTGAGAGAATATTTCGTTCAAGGGCAGCATACTATCTATATGCCAGTTGCTGATCCCGTAGTGGCTGGTTTGCTTGACAAAGGTATTCTTAGGCAAATCAGAGTAATGTATAAGAAATCAATTCATGGCCCACTCGTATCAATCTCTCTTTCAGAAACCGTTAAGCCGTTCTTCAATCGTGCGACTGTTGATTTGCCGGATCATGATTTGACTCCGGAAGAGAAAGAGTGGGTAATGCAAAACCGACCATCCTTTACGCGAAGAAGGTTATGATATAACCAATCGCTGGAGAGAGACGGCGTGGAACGCCGCCCGTTAGCGGTGTCGTCCGACTGAAGGGCAACGCAATATTGTACTAAAGAAAAGAGCATTTATTAACTCGACCGGCAGGTCGGCGACCAAAGAAGCCGATAGCTCTGTACCACAGTTTTCGGTATCAAGCAGCCGGAAATCTTGAATTATCAGGATGGATTTGATATTCTACCTGTGGCGGAGCTATTAGAAAAGAGGCTCTGCTGCGCAGCGGCCACAAGGTACATAATAATCTTATGAAAAAAAATTATACCAATTTACATAAAATTTCACTGTTTTGCCCTTCGAACCACAAAAAACATTATGAAAACATAGAGTTTCCTTACATATTCACTACGTTTTCGTAATTCTTAAATTTTCTATTGCTGGAAAGTAGAACTATGGAAAAATTGGTTTGTCAGAATTAAAACTAAGGAAGAAAAAATGGAATCGAACCTGAAGGATAAGAAGCTGTCTTCTGCATTGACTTTCTTTGTGGTTCTATTGATGGTTCCCGGAATCTGCTTTGTTGACAAGGTCGGTTTTTGCGGGGAGCGATTGGGAGAAGTTCATCCGGAATACAGGAAGGCAGTTGAGGCGTATGCAGATGCCATGATACGGCAGGGACGCGATACTTATAACAAAGAGAACTCGCCGGTTTTTGTGTCAGGTGGGATCGAACTTAAAACACACCAGTTCGTACGGAGCGAATTGAAGGGACAAGGAATCCGGCAAGGTGATAGAGCGTACGGGGCAAATCCTCATCATGACCTGAACCTGTACCAGGTACTCTATGGGCTGACCAGGATAACCGGTGATAAGAAATATGAGAACGAGGCCGATGAGGCACTAAGATGGTTCTTCAATAACTGCCAAAGCCCGGCTACAGGACTATTTGCTTGGGGCGAGCATCTTTACTGGGATGTGGAAGCGGAGCAGTGCAAGGGCAGAGATATTCACGAGTTCTACAGGCCATGGGTTTTGTGGGACCGGTCATTTACACTGGCGCCTGAAGCTTGCGAGAAGTTCGCCGAGGGGCTGTGGGACCATCAGGTTTATAATCACATTGGAGATTTTAGTCGTCACGCGAAATGGTCGGTACACGGGCCGGGGCGATGGGCAAACTTTTCGCGGCATGCCGGATTTTATATTGCGACGTGGGGGCATGCGTATAAGGAGACGAAGAATCCGGTTTTTTTGAAGGCGATAGAGCGGGTTTTGATCTTCAAGGAGGCAAGCCGTCATCCGGTTACGAATTTTCTGCCGATGGACAGGGTCCCGAATTCGGTTAATAAGTTGCTTAGTGATATTATAGGCGAGGAGGTTAAATTGTCGCATGACCCGCGGATTGGGGGGCTTCATTCGCATGTTGCAGGGACGCTGTCGCTGGCGATAGACCTGCACGATGCTGCGAAGTACATTGACGGGGAACTAAAGCAGATGATGACGGACTTTGCACATACCGAGGATGAGCACTTTTTGAAGTTCCATGAAGACCTTGGGGAGAATTCGGAGCATTTGTTCGTGGACCTCGGCGGCGTCAGCACGATGAAGGCGTTTAAGACCGGCCGTTCGTATTGC
>Ga0114918_10001088_pt1 | contig 24113 bp, 30 predicted proteins | sample LantaG_FD_87015 | JGI IMG/M metagenome (GOLD analysis project Ga0114918, IMG submission 87015) | Deep subsurface microbial communities from Baltic Sea to uncover new lineages of life (NeLLi) - Landsort_02402 metaG | ecosystem: Environmental > Aquatic > Marine > Oceanic > Sediment | place...
TAATGAGGTGTGTTGGTTAGACACTGACATACATATTCTTGGCGACATGTCGGGAATATTTGATTATGTTGAGAATAATAAATTGTGTATGGTTGAAGATAAACCTTGGAGCGCAAGACGCGGCGAGAAGTGGCACAATTCTGGTGTTGTTGCGTTTCGTGGAGTTCCTGATATACTCGCTCTGTGGGAAAAGGAATCAAGCAATAATCCTTCGATCGGTGATCAAGAGATACTTCACGAGATGGTCAGATCAACGCCCATGGAAAGAATGATGAATATAAGTGACGCGCCCAACAAGTACAATTGGCTTCGACTTCAAATAATGGATGGTCAGGATTCACCAAACAAACTTGCGATGCACTGGACAGGCCCCAAAGGTAAACTGCAAATACAAAGGTTGATGTATAATGAGTAAAGTGTTTCATGTTATTGGTAATGGCGATAAGGCGGTTTACTACAAGAGAGAGAAACGCGAAGGACACAATCTACTCTGTAATATGCCGCCCTTTGAAATGTCGCCCAAAGACGTGTATGCTACCTGTATGGTTGATTTCAAGATGATGATGGCACTGACCGAAGGATCCATTCAACTTGATCAATACGAATGGATCTTGGGCACACGACCAAGAATTTGGATGTATGAAAGGTCTGCGTTCTATCTGAAATACGCAAATCGTGTCAAAGAATTTTATACGCATGTCCCCGCATATGCTGGTAACGCAACAAACTTCAATTGCGGACATATGGCAGTTCACTACGCTGCCAATCAAAAGAAAGCGGACGAGATCCATATGTACGGATTTGACACACTCTTCGATTTCAATATGAGAAGTGTGACTGACTTGATATTGTCAAGCGATCGAACAACCACGAACAACTTTCGATTACTGAACAACTGGCGACCTGTCTGGCGCGACATCTTTCGAGAGTTTCCCCAAACCAAGTTTGTCCTCCACCACAATCATGATAATTTAAAAATACCAAAACTTGACAATATGGAAGTTATAGTATATAATGACTCTATTACTACATCGCAGACGATTAAAGATGAGAGTGATATTAGTGATGGGCGCGGTATGGAAGTTCCTATCAATACGGCACCACTAAATCGAAAACAAAGACGCGCGCAAGAGTCTTTACAACGAAAGGCAAAATAATGTTTGAACACATTGGTGTGGAATTAGGATATGATGATTTAAACGCGGATACTTCTGAATCGGGCAGACTTTACTCTACACCTGACGGTAAAAAGTATCCTTCTATTACTACAGTTCTTTCTATTCTATCTCAAGACGCCATTCAAGCATGGCGTCGGCGTGTAGGTGAAGAAGAAGCGAACCGTATATCTCAACGCGCTTCTACTCGTGGCACTGCCGTTCATGCTATAGTCGAAGACTATCTCAATAATGTTGAAAACTACAAAGAAAAGTACATGCCTAACATTATCGATAATTTTCTTCCTCTCAAATCTATTCTAGATACACGTATTGGAAAGATTTATTCACAAGAAGTGGCGCTCTTTTCGCATCATTTGCGCGTTGCGGGTAGGGTCGATTGCGTAGCTGAGTTTGACGGTGAGATATCAATCATCGATTTCAAGACATCAAAACGATTAAAAACGAAAGATAAAATCGAAAACTACTTTATGCAAGAGGCCGCATATGCTATAATGTTTGAAGAGCGCACAGGTATGCCTATCACTCAACTTGTGACACTGATCGCTGTTGATGATGAAGAGCCTCAAGTGTTTATTGAACATCGCGATAGTTGGACAAAATCGTTATTGGAGACAATAGAAAAGTATGAGCAAAGACAAGAACGTAAAAGAAAGCGCACAATATGATAACTTCGTAGGTCGCAAAGAAAATAACTCGCCAATCAGCCTAGATCAATTCGGCCTTGAAGTTTCGGGCACTGATCCTCAGTCGCCCAATGTTCATTGGGTTGGTATGCCCGAGTATGAACAAGATCACAAGAAACCATATAAAACTCTGTACGTGAACTTTCGTAACAAGGAAGACTACAAGGAGTTTTCTGATAAGATCGGTCAAACGCTCACAGAGAAGACTAGGTCTATTTGGCACCCTAAAAATGAAGTTACGAAGAACGCATTGATGAGATGGATTGAAGAATGAAGTACACGAATCCAAAATATCCTGTATATATTATATCAAAGGGTCGACACGAGTCGATGCACACTTCTCGTTCGTTAGCGCGAATGAAAGTGCCTCATTTCATTGCGATTGAGCCACAAGATTTAGATAACTATGAGCAGGCATTGGATAACTTTGACATACGCGAGTACGTGACACTACTTGTTGCTCCGTTCAGCAATCATGGCGATGGACCTGGTCGCGCACGAAATTGGTGCTGGGATCATTCGATCGAGATTGGCGCAACAAGTCACTGGGTAATGGACGACAACATCTCTGATTTCTATCGATTGCATCAGAACGCTCGTATTCGAGTCGAGTCTGGTGTGTGTTTTAAGATCATGGAAGATTTTGTCGATCGATACGAGAATGTTATGATTTCAGGTCCAAATTATCGATTCTTCTGCGCGTCGGATCAAAAATATCCACCCTATGTGAAGAACACACGAATCTATTCGTGTCTATTGATTCGCAATGATTGTAAGCATCGTTGGCGCGGTCGATACAATGAAGACACTGATATCTGTCTGCGCGTATTAAAAGACGGAGACTGCACGATTCAGTTCAATGCGTTTCTACAAGGTAAAGATGCAACGCAGTCGCTCAAGGGCGGTAACACGGACGAGTTCTACCATAAAGAAATCGGATATGATCCAAAGACTGGCGAAGCAATCAAAGCAGAAAATCCGCTTGAAGTGAACGGTCGTTATAACACAGCAGGTACGATTGCTAAGTCGCAGATGTTGGTTGATATGCATCCAGACGTCGCCAAACTCGTCTGGCGATACGGTAGATGGCATCATCATGTCAATTACGATCCCTTTAAAGATAACGCTCTAATATATAAAGAAAACATAGAAATACCAAAAGGTGTTAACAATTACGGATTGAAACTCGTAACGAACTGGGGGCAAGATGGATCTACGGCAAGCGACTAAGACATTACACGATGATCTCGAATCATTACCTTTCAACGTAAGAATGTTCAAAGGCGAGCAAACAGACGAAGAAAGACGCGCCTACTTGACATCAAATCAGTACATCTTCACGGTACTTGATCAGTTTGTTCCGAACGATTTTGGTAGACTCCCCGCGATCAAAAAGGATCTAAAAAAACTGGGGGGTAAGACAGACAAGGTTCTGTCCACGTCGATTGACTATGCCTACTATCTCGAGTATCATTGTAGAAACATTGAGTCGCACATCTATCTAAATTATATGGGATTCATGTATGGCGGACAGATTATGAAGAAAAAGTATCCCAAGTCCGCCACGACATATGAGTTCACTGATATTGAGAATAAAAGATTATACATTCGTGAGAACATATGCCAAGACACTCAAGATTTTATAGATGAGGTAAATGAAGGATATAGATGGCATATCAAAATCAGCGAAGAATTGGAGAAGTTATTCAATGGCAATGTGGGATAAGTTTATAGATCTGAGCGAAGAACTCAAATCAATCTTTGATGAAAACGCCATTCGCGAGTGGGACGATAGAATCTGGAATGAGCGTCATACAAATCTTTTCTGGCGATCTTCCAAATTAGGAATGGGGCATATGTCGGTCATTGACATGCGAGATTCGAAGGGCATGTGGATGATGCATGTCAACGCATATTCTGTTGATGAGATTCCTATGCCTATCTACGGATTCGATGTTGTCTGTGGTAAGAATAAAGTGACCGGATGTTTCCATGATATGTCACCAACAGATTCAAAAGACCATCCAGTTTGTCGTAAGTTCCAAGAGCAAGTGTCTCCGTTTGTACCCGAAAGAACTCGACCATTACCAGACTGGGCGAAGGAGATCTTTAGTGAATCTATGATTGCTGCTGGTAATGTAAAAGACGAGAAAGAAGTTGATCGTCTTGTGTCGTTTGGAATTCAGCATCTCAAAGACTGGTTTGAATATGTGCCGTATTCGTCGCATCTCGCAGGAAAGACTAAATATTGCGAAAATCAATTAAAGAATGAGAATAGTCGAAACGTTATGATTTCATTAGGTCTTGAAGAATGGTATGTCGACTATTTCAAGAAAATACAATTTCCTTATTGAGGGATCACTCAATCACATTAGTGGATATTGTTTTCAGATATCCGACAGTAGAAGAAATTCCGCCCTTAGAAAACTTGCCATGGAGAACTGATGCTTAACTTGGAATATGAATATTGTGAGAATCCATTCCCTCACATTATCGTAAGAGATTTTATCCAAGATAAGGATCTTCTCAACTATCTCGCCGAAAACGAAGAACTGAAAGAGACGATGTCTCGTTTTCGCAATCTTGAGCGATATGGTGTGTTTATTGGGCGAGAGTCAGAAAGCAGATGGACCACCGCTTTACCATCAAAAAGTTTCTCAGAGAAATTCAACAAGACTGTTGTTTCAATCCTTGACGAAATAAAGAACGGTGAACAATTTCGCGATATGCTCGACAAAGCATTTAGACCGATATTCGAAAGGGGGTACGATTCGTTTGACGAAAGTATGTCTCAGGATAATATTATGGTTTCGTATGGAGCATATAATTCGGTCACCGAAGCAAAGAATATCATCGGATGGCACATCGATAATGGCAACAAGTTGATTTCGGGATTGTTTTATTTGAAAGAGAAGTCAGACGTCGCGGACGATGGACATCTTCAACTTACTGACGGAAAGGATCGATTGATTAAAGAAATACAGTATGAGAACAACGTTTTTGTTCTATGGCCTAATCTAACGAATTCGTGGCACAGAGCGACGGTTCGTTATCCTACATCGAATCTGAGACGAATCATAAATTTCGCTATGTACTCGGATGGTCTTAAAAAATATCACGACTACTTCACCGACAAACACGATACTCATGACAAAACGGTTCGGTCGGTCAATGAACTGCATTCAATAAAGAAATTCGGATTCAAAGAGGTAAGTAAATTATGAACGGTAAACAAGCGAAACGTATGCGCAAATACGGAAAGGTTGACAAAGACGTCAAAAGGTTGTATAATACACTATCGCATACGGACAGAGAGATTCTAAACCAAGTGTATAAATTCAATATTGAAAGGAAAAAATGAATATATTTTATTTACATCCTGACGCGAACATTTGCGCGCAACAGCATTGTGACAAGCATGTTGTGAAAATGGCGATTGAGTATGCGCAACTGCTTTCCACGGCACATCGTGTGATTGACGGCAAACATTGGTATGGAAGAACAACCAATGGTAGGCGTATCTCGAGATTTTTTCACAACGATCCTGATATGAACGCTCAATTATACAAAGCAAGTCATCTCAATCATCCTTCTGCGTTGTGGGTCAGACAATCAGATCAAAATTACACTTGGTTGTACGGCATGTGGACGGCGCTTTGTAATGAATACACTCATCGATATGGTCGAGTACACGAATCGTTTAGGAAACTTGAGTATTATCTACTGCTACCGCCTCAGAAAATTGCTCAAGGCGTCTTTACTCAACCTACACCTGCCATGAGTCAAAGTCTCGTCAGTATAGTTGAGGGCGACTCGATCATGTCGTATCAAAATTATTACTGGAATGAAAAACGCAGTTTCGCAAAATGGACTAACAGACGACCACCCGAGTGGTGGTTACAGAGGATTAGAGAAGATGGCGGGGAAGGGGAGCAAACCGAGACCATTCTCGGTTGATAGTGAGACGTTCGAAGAACGTTGGGACAAAATATTCAAGAAACCCGATCCAGAAATGTGGGATCACAATTGCAAACACAATGGTAAAATGAGTATTGCGAAAGACGAAGAGTGTTCTTGGTGTGGCGAGGTTGAATGTTCAGTAACAAAAAGGCGCTAAGGGAATCCGTTAGCGACACTATAATCGCATCATTGATAAACCTTCCGATCAATTATGTCTTGATTGGTATCTGTCTTTATGCTAATATGGATGCTCTGGAAATGTCGCTTGTTATGACGGCGGTGTTTACTGGAATTGCGATAGTTCGAAAATACTATGTACGATTATATTTTTCTAGGGTAGAAAAAAATGGCAAGATCTAAAAAGGTAAAACTGACAAAGAAAAAGATCAAGACTCTCATACCCGAACCAAATTGGGAAAAACTTTATAAAGCTAAGACTGAAGATGAGCGAATGGATGCTTGGCATATCTGCGAAGATTTTGTTCACTATGAGGTGACCGATCGAGAGCATTTACATTCTCTCAAACGATGGGTTGAGACTGAGTCTGGTTGGAATCTCACCGAAGAAGCGAAAATTATACCGGACACCTTTCTTCATGTGTTTGCCAAAAACGGTTGGAAGGCGCGTCAATTAGGATATATGCCCGAACAGATACGTTTGTTTTTAGAGACTCAACTGAAACCGTTGTTGACAAAAGCGCCTCTTCTTCGAGAAAAGTCAGTTGATCTTGGACACGACTTCTCGGATCTCGATCCAGAAGATGAGTGGCATCCCATCAAAGTGAAAGAATGGTTGAAGAAATGGCAACTTCATCTACGCAGTATCAAGTCATATGAGGAACATCCTGATTCAAAGTTGCGTATGGAGTATCAAACAACTGCAACGTATATTTACAATCTGTCCTTATATCTAAGAAGCGGTGTTTGGTGCGATTCACATTGGGGAGAGAATCGCGAGAACAAAGTGGTGCCTGTCTGTCGTGTGTTAGCGTACGATTCGAAAGGTGTGGTGAAACGTACACATGGTGTGTACTACCCAGACATAGGCGAAGTCTGGTCAAGGGATTTGGAGTTATAATATATGTTATTGGGTGATGTAACGCTAACAAAAATGAGATTCAATCGAATGGTCGAAGATACTGTTCTGGCGCATAGATTCTCATACATCGACGCTGTTGTTTATTTGTGTGAGAAAAATTCAATAGAAGTCGAAGACGTGAAGAAATATATTAGCGATCCAGTCAAGGATAAAATTGCCGCTGAAGCAATGCGACTGAACTATCTACCGCGCGGAAATGAGTTGCCATTCGAATGAAAGCTCTTGACAAATTCAACTTTTTGTAGTAATATATACATGTATATTATGAATAAAGTGGATAATCTGTAATACTAAACTATACGATCTAATTAAGGAAAAAATATATGTCTTTTGCAAATCTAAAAAGAAATCGTAACTCAATCTCAGATCTAGTGTCAGCTGCATCCGCTGCAGACGGTCCTACTGAAAAGAAATCCTATGTTGATGAACGCATTTGGAAACCAACTGTTGACAAAGCAGGTAATGGTTATGCTGTGCTTCGATTCCTACCCGCATCTGAAGGTAATGAACTGCCATGGGCGCGATACTGGGATCACGGGTTTAAAGGTCCAACTGGTCAATGGTACATCGAGAAGTCTCTGACATCAATTGGTCAACAAGATCCTGTTTCAGAATACAACTCAAAGTTGTGGAACTCTGGTAACGAAGAAGACAAAGAAACTGCGCGAAAGCAGAAGCGTCGACTACACTATGTGTCAAATGTTTATGTCGAATCAGATCCAGCGAATCCATCGAATGAAGGTAGCGTGTTCTTGTTTGTTTATGGTAAGAAAATCTATGACAAAATTATGGATTTGATGCAACCACAGTTCGCTGATGAAGATCCAGTAAATCCATTTGATTTCTGGGAAGGTGCGTCGTTCAAACTCAAGATTCGTAATGTCGAAGGTTATCGCAACTACGACAAGTCTGAGTTTGCTGCAGCTGCTCCTTTGTTCGGTGGTGATGAGGGTTTACTTGAGGAGACCTACGATCAGCTGTTTGATCTGAACGAGTTTACTGATCCAAAGCAGTACAAGTCTTATGACGAACTCAAAGCGCGACTTGCTCTTGTTCTTGGTGAAGCGGCACCAACATCTACGCGTCAACAGGTCGCGATGGAGTCGGCTGAAGAACCCGCTCCAAGAAGAGCCGCGCAAGCGATTGAACCAGCGAGCGCGTCTGTCGATGATGATGATGAAGATGACACAATGTCCTACTTCGCTAAGTTAGCGGCTGAAGACTGATCGGTTTAGTTGTTCCCTAGTGGAAAAACAACAGACGGGTGAGATTCCCGTCTCTTTTATTATTAATACATAGGAAATTGAAATGAAATACGTTTATACATTAATTTTATCGTTGATTTTATCAACAAGTGCTTTCGCAGGAACAAAAGCATACGTTGAAAACACGTGGAGTGGCGATATGATTGTTCTAACCGATGAAACATGTCCTTCTGATAAAACCATGTTGAGGACATATAAGTACAACGGCAGAAAAGAAGGTCATCAAACTTGGGAAGGATGTTGGAAAGACGACGACTTAACTATTTTTGTCAAGTGGCTTGAAGAACCACGCGGTCAAAGATACGAGAAGAAGAAGTTCAAAGCTGTAGATTGTAGATGGTAAAGAAACAGGCGGGTGAGATTCCCGTCTCTTTTTTTATCCTATAGAATAAGCGTCTGCTCTTGAACCATTGTTGATTACAGGCGAAGGTAGCATACTCGGTCCAGAGATATTCTGATTCACTGTTGAAGAAGGTGAACTCACGTTTGATGTGTTAATGACATTGACCATCGGAGATGAAACAGCAGACCCTTCGGCAATCTTATCCCCCAGTAATCCTCGCGTCGCGCCACCCACCATTCGAGTAGTTATGTCGCTCATCTTGGTGAGGTTCTTTTCGACTCTATATTCGCGTTCAGCAATTGACCCCGATGTAGCATTTGCTTGATCAGACGAAGCAACAACAGAACTCTCGATCGCAGAAGGGATAGAGTTGACTATTTGATCAGATCGTTGACCACGGCTCATCACTCTATTCGCCCCGCGCATCTGCGCTGACGTCACACCAGAAGAAGAGATTTCTGGAGTGCTCTGTTCTGGTTGACCTTCGCCCCCAGACATACCCGAAGAAAACCCTTTCTTAAATTCTTTCCCTACATCACCACCAGTGAAAAGTGCCTTTACTCCAGCAAAAAGACCTCTACCAACACCTTCGAGAAAGTTGAATATGGTGTCTACTATTTTACTGAAAATATCACTATAAGAAAAACTGTCAAGAAGATTCGCGAAGTTTTCAAATCCCATCTTATCCGCCACCCAAGAGATCGCGCTTTTAACCAGATCCAAAGGAATAAGAACGATATTGGCAAGACCTTTGAGCGCGCCTTTGAGCGCGCCCGTTAGCTTATCAACCCAATCCGCATTCTCTGTCATCGCACTAAATTCTTTAAACAGCGAAGAAAATACTTCAATTGCAGCAGTAATGGGAAGAAAAAATCTACCTAAGACTCGAAAGAAACTAAAGAACTTGGAGAAGGTGACGCCAAAACTTTTGACGAATCCTTTGATGGGTTCAAAGAATGAACCTATTTTTGAAAATGTTTTGCTGACAACGCCTTCGGTTCCAAAGAAGGTTCCCATTTTTGTAAAGAAATTTGAGATTGGTTTTAGACCATCTTTGATCTTATCAATGCCCTTTCCGATTATACCTTCGGCGGAGAACATTGCTTTGAAACCATTGATGAATTTAGTCCAACCCGATTGAATCGCCGCCTGAATTTCAGGCATCAACTTGCCAAGAATGTCCGCGATACCTGTGGCAAAACCAAGAAACGATCCAGTAATTGCTGCAGCGAAACCGAATAGTCCAAAACCCAGACCTTCAGCCTGGGACTTCTCTTTCTCGGGGATGATTCCGTCCCCATCAGTATCGCTTTGACCCGAAACTCGTTCGCGCATTTGTTCCATTTCGCGCATTTTATTAGAAAACCAAAGCACAATAAAATTGTCGATGTTTCTGTCGATACTTTGTAGCAATCCAACGACCTTAGTCTCGACGCGTTCAAGCGTCTCGTTGGTCTGCATTTGTTCCAGAACTATATCGTCTAATCTAAGCGTTGCCATGTTCTCTCTTCCTAGCCTCTTTTTCTTCTTCTAAGGTTTGCATCAACAGAATCAAATGTACCTCTCTCTCCCATGGTGCCATCGTTTCTATCTCTGTCAATGCGTAGTGATGGTACCTGTTCAGCAGAAAATTAGTCTTATAATAGTTCGCTAGATTATCATGAGACAGGCACACTAAAAAAAACTTTGCATTCCCTCCAACACAATTTCGTTAGAGTGACCGCATGATTCGCATGTGAAATCAATCTTGTGTCGAACTGCTGGCATATCTTGTAAGAATCCAGCAACCTTTTCGAATTGACTTTGAGTCATCGAACCAATAAAATTGCTGATGCTTTCGTCCGTCTCTTCTGACAAATCAACTCTCTCGTCATTTGAGATTACTGCAACCATACACCTTGACATTATTTCAATAGCAGAATTTTCCATAGACTCAATTTCATCAAAATCAAGCATGTCATAGCTTGGATATCTCATCTCAACCGAAACTGTGTCTGATATCTGAATGATGTTGGTTTTCTTGGGCACATCACAAGTAATCTTATCCAAATTCACAGTGTGATCGTTCTGATGTTTACACTCGTCGCAGTTGATCTTTAGTTCAATATTCTCGCCAACAGATTTAGAACGCAGTTGTAAAAACATATACTCGACGTCAAAGGTAGTCAATTGACTTCTAGAAACGTTTCCATCCACACACGCCACGACTGTATCCAATACAGCATTGGTAATTTGGTTGATATCTTTTGATTCAGACGCCAATAACAATATCTTTTCTTCTTTGACCAGATAAGGTCGATACTTGACCTTTTTTCCAGTCGATGGTATTTTCATTTCATACTTTGGTGAATCGTTTAGTAATGGTAAAGCCATAACTTATTTCCTTGTTAGTCAAAAATGTCGTAAATCTTTTTACCGATCTTACTACCTAGATCGGTTGTTATTTCGGCGGAGGCTGTCGCACCCACCTCGCCCTTCTTGTTGATTTTCTCGCCTTTCCAAGACTTATAGTTGAACTCAACAGATATTTCGCTAATTTCATTTGCTCCGTCGGTGAGAGTTTCGTTTGTTACACTGACAGGATACGCCCTATCTAGAATCCAATGATAGTTTGCTTTGCCCGATATACCAGCGTCGACGTCAAAGTCTAAATTGATGTTTATTGGGCCTAGGCTGAAGTCAACGTTTTTATTGAACACAGGGAAACTGCTACCGCGTTCTAACTGATAAATGTGAACAGGTTTGCAGTAGTTATCGGGATAATTCACAATGTATCTTCCTTCACTACCTGTTGACTTTACGATGTTCTCTTGCCAATATTCGAAGTAATTTCGAGCATCTTGATCGTTCAAAACACGAAAGGTCATTGTAACGGATGGATTTTGAAATCCATACACCACATTCTGAAGATCAATACCGATCCTTCGTTCAACAGACATTAATGATCGTGAGGGTAAATTCACAGACGTACAAAAGAATCCTAACTGTTTGGGATTTCCTTGACCAAGGGAAGGGAGTTGCACATGAAACAGATTTGCTTTGGCGAATCCCTTACCTTTTGTGACAGCCGACTTGAACTCGTCTATTGTTCCTGGTCTAAACATTTGCAATTATTCTCCGCGAATCTTTGTATACCTGATTCTTATTACCTTGCCACTGAGCCATTGGTAAGAATGTTGCGATTTCCCACTCAGGCGCTGGTATCATCGCCAAATTACCTTCAATCTGAGACGTCAAATAATGTTTTAGACATGGTCGAAAATATTTCATTTTCGACGCTCGATTCAAATAATCATAGGAAACGTCAAACCTTGTATTCTCTGTATACTTCTTGTCTGTTGTGATGTCCATCAAACCGTCAAGAAATTTAGCGCGCAATGCAATTGGTAAGTAGTGTAGATTGATACCGTAGAAACCTTTCTTTGCTGGACCTAACGCAATCACAAGAGGAAATGAGTCCCAATACGGCAATGTGTCTTTATGTTTCGCGTCATAGAAAAACATAAACATAGAACCCGTGATGTACTTTGATTTCATTTCAATCGGATCTTCTCGCATCAACGATCTACGGTTGACGCGCATTCTCTGTACCTTTTTACGAAACCACGCGCGCGACTCTTTGGTGCGTGGTGTTATCCCCGCACGAAACGCTTCCATCTCTACTTTCGCAAACAAATTCGACATTAATTCTCGACCTTATCCATGTTTCTATTTAGTCTTCTTTTTGGTAAATGGTTTCATCTTTTTAAGAGGTTTAATTGACTTGGGCATGATTCCCATTGAGATAAGATCGTTCTCTGACCAGATTACAAAATTCCACCCCTTGTCTTTGGCATAGTCTTCGGCGCTCTTCCATTTGTTACAGTTCTTGACCCATGTCAAAGATTCGGTGATAAATCGTTTCGTCTTTCTTTCGGGTGTTCTTGGTGGTGCGGTTTCCTTTGCGGGTTTCACTTCAATCAGTAGGGATTTGCCATTATTATATTTCACATAAAAATCCGGAAAGTATCTATGATATCTTCCATCAATATCGTATCGATAGGGTATCACTATCTCTTCTGACGACCACTCTACAACCGATTTATTATTATCAAGATGACGCATTACATAAAATTCCCATTTACTTCTATACACAACAGATTCGGGATCGCCTTTATATTTTGATGGATTTACGGGTTTATACTTACCCGAATATGTTTTCACAAATTCTTTCTCCGTTATTTGCGACATCCCTGATAATTTTCATTATAAATACTCGTATCAATTACCAAGTATTTATCGGGACTGTTTCATGGCTAAAAGAACAAACGCATATCGTGGAGCGCAGGACGAAAGAACTCACAATAACGCTTTACGTGAGATTGAGGTCACGGCGAAACCTATCGTAATCGCCAAAGAAACTGTGACGGAAGAACAAAACATTAGTGAAACGACTCCTACCTTTGAAGATCTCGAATCAAAAAGAAACTACAAATTCCCTCTGACTCTCGAACAAGAAGGATTTCCCGCTAAGATCATTTTTCGAGCGAAAAAAATTGAGGGAGTCAACGCATTAGAAGCCGCTGGATTGACCAAACTAACCGAGAGCATTTTCAACAATCTCGAGAAAACATCTATCGCCGAGGAAGGTCTTAGCGCGCAAGAATCAAATCGAATTATATCGGATAGCAATATAAAACGAAAGGAAACCCTTAGTTATGAAAACAATACCGGCGGAACTCCTTATGGTAGCGTTACGCTTCCGCTCCAGATTGCTTTACGATACAACGATGTTGTAACATATTCAAGTCAATCCCTTGGTGTTATTGGTGGATCGGCAGAAGGCGCTATGACTGGTCAAAATCCATTCGCAGGCGCGACTAAGGGAGATGGAAGTTTAGCGACGGGCGCTAGTGCGCTTGTCGCACAAACAATCGCTAAGAATGTTGGATCGATTGTTGGTGCGGCCGCTGGTTTAGGATTTGGTGGCAAACTTGTCGGTGCTGGTCTTGGTGCGGTCGCAGGTTCTAATGTTGGTGAAGGGTTGGGTAATGCCGTGAAAAGCGCCACGCGTGTGGCGTCTGCGCCCAACCTTCGAACTCTATTCGATAATGTACCTATTCGTGAGTTCTCCTTTGACTTTGAGTTGGTCGCCAATAGCGAAGAAGAATCAAAGGCAATAAAGGATATAATAAAATTCTTCAGACAAGAGTTGTATCCAGAAAAAATACCATTGGGGACGAGTGGGATACCATTGGCGTATAAATTTCCCAACGTATTTGAAATTGAAGTACAGAATCGATATGGACAAAACCCTGAATTCAAAATTCAAAGATGTTATCTCAGAAGCGTGATCACTTCTTTCAACGAAGTCGCAAGGGGAATGTTCGTCGACGGCAACTTCGTTTCGGCAAATATAAGCGTAGCATTCACAGAGATTGTCGCGCTAGACAAACAGAAGATTAGAGCGGGTTACTAATGTCAAGTTATTTTCAGAATTTTAAAAAGACGCTGTATCTTTTCGGTGATGAAAAGACTCCTGTCGCTTTTCAGAATCTATCCAAATATGTCAATGTGATCGATGAAGTCGCGGATGAAATTTCCGCTTACATGAATTATGAGATTCGAGATTTTGAAAGACCCGACACATTGTCTCATCGGCTGTATGGTTCAAGCGAATACGATTGGACCTTTTCTTTGATGAATGATCATATTCGAGAACAAGGTTGGCCATTACCGCTTCAAAATGTTTACAGACTTGGGACTCAAGATTTGTATCGAGACTGGACATGTATATTAGATATCTCGACCGCAGATAGCGCTGCCGAGTTCGCATCAAAGTACGCCAAAGATCAAGAGGTGTTGCTCAATGGCAAATTGATGAAAGTGAAATATAAGAATCTCCAGTTAGGGGAAATCACCGTTTACTCACCACGCTATGATCCTGATAGCGATCTTAGTGGTCGAACAGTACTGTCGTATACAGATGGTTCCGAAACGATCGCATTAAAGAACACCGTCAACGAATATAATGGCACGTATCATTATGTCGATAGCGCTAATGAGCCTGTTGATTATTTCTTTGATGATATATCCGCAAAAATCCCAGTCACGAATCTGGAAAAACTGGTCGAGGAAAACAACAAGTTGAAAACTATTCGAGTTATCAAACGCGAGTTGATTGGTAATATTGTGGGTCAATTCAAAACGCTTACTGGTTTATAATAGATGTCGACTCAATCGCAGTTTAGTATTATTGAAGCCAAGATCATAATTTCTCGAGTCGAGGGATCTGAGATTGAAGTGGATATAAGAAACAATCTACTTGAGTTTCAAACGTTTGAACATATTCAAAAACCATACATCGACGCTCGAATCGTATTCATCGATGACTTTGGACTGAAAGATACCCTGTCAGTCCAAGGCACGGAAAGGCTCAAGATTTCTGTTGGTGACGTGGACGATCCCAACAAACTTCTTTTTACTAAGTTTTTCTTCTTTTCGAAAATTATAGAATCTCAGAAACAGAACGAAAGATCGGAACTCTTATCTCTTGAGTTGGTCGAAGAGCATGTGTTTATAAACGCGGTCAAACAAATAAGTCGTTCGTACACATCGAACATCGAAGAAATCATCGAACAAATATCTGTGAATGAGTTGGGAAAACCTGTTCGACATTATAAGTTTGAAGGAACCGCACAGGGGGTTCGTAAAATTATTGTTCCCTATCTAAGCCCGCTTGAGGCAATTGCTTGGGTTAAAGATCGAGCAACTACTCGAACAGGCGCACCTATATATCTTCACGCTTCGTTGTTCACAAACAATCTGAGACTTTCTGATTTAGACAGTCTAATGAAAGAAGATGTTATCAACGAGAAGTTGCCTCTCAGATATTCATCCGCTACAGCAAGCGCAGACGATAAAGAGGATCAACTAAAACCTTATTATAACATTTTGTCTTTTAGTGAAACGAATCAAGACAATATGATGAGTCTGTATGAAGAAGGCGGTATCGGATCGTTTTATGCGTCCATAGACGCGGGTACAGGAATATCTTCGGGCGATCATATTTCAATTCGCGATATTATCGATGAGTTTTATACAAACGGATTGATATCGCCTCAATCAGTACAAACAGTTTATGACGAATCTTTGCTTATCGGAGGCAAATTGTCAGATGAATATAATTCCCTAAATATATTCCAAGTAACTTCGTCTAACACCTACAATCAATATCAAAGTTATCATGACGAATCAATTCTGTTGGATGCGTATAATGATATTGTTGCGTCAAAATTGAAGATAAAGAATAAAATCATTCGTCAAATCATGAAGAAAAACATAATCGATATTGGTATGGAAGGCAAACTTTTTCTTGAAACCCTGACTTCAACTGGTAACAAAATTCGAGTTTTGTTTTTGAACTCAAACGTAGAAAGCGACGACAAAGATATCGAAAGACAAATTGACAGAAGAAAGAGTGGAGATTATTTTATTCTGGCAATCAATCACAAGTTTTCTTCGGAGAAACACACGACTGTTTTACGAATGACCAAACTCGGTGAATTACCAAAAGACTTTAGACCATGAATGTACTAAGACCTATACAAAAAGAATATTATGGCGATGACACTCGATGGTTTTTGGGGTATGTTATCAATTCTTCTCCTCCTTCGGGTCTGGAAGGTCGAGTCAAGATTCGTGTCTTGGGTGTACACAATCCAAACACAGACGAGATACCCGAGAAAGATCTGCCATGGGCGCAAGTGATTGTACCAACAACAGAAGGTGGTACGTCAGGTATCGGTCGAATACTTCAGCTGACCACTGGCGCTTTTGTGTTTGGAATATTTCTAGACGGGGTTGCGTCTCAGATACCTCTTGTGTTAGGTTCATTGCCTCGCGTAGAACTTCCCACAAGCGTTCAAAGCGGTAGAAGTCAGGAAGGGCCGGATAAGTTTCTTTACGATCAGAATCGAATACAGAATGTTGTGATCACACCATTACTCAACGATGATATTGCGAATGCGAGCGTTAGTCTGAGACGACAACAGGCGATGAAGTTTTTTATCGACAATGGGTATAATCTAATACATTCGGCCGCATTGGCTGGTGCGCTTCAAGGAGCTTCTAATTATATTACATTTGATCAAAGACCGTCAACTGGTATCGCTAAATGGTCTGTTGACGGAAAGATCGGAAGTCGATATTCAGGACTTCTTTTGTTTGCCTCGTCGTATCGACCATCATCGGATTGGAAATTGTTTTCGGTTCAACTTCAATACGTTCTGTTCGAATTGAGAACGCGATTCGCATACGCCAATAGTCAACTTTTATCGACAACAGATATCCGAAATGCGAGTGAAGCAATAAACAAACACTATTTGAAAATCAAACAAAACACAGATCTGATAGCGAAAAGAGCATATGAAGAGGCGACAACATAATGGCAGAATCAGTATCAAAGGCCGAGCAGATCGCAAACCAAGTAAAAACTGCTTCCAATTCGGTTTCCACTAAAGCCATAGACGATAAGGCGCAGAAAACAAAAACGACATTTATAAATGCGGGCGAGAGTATCGCAGGTCAAGTTGCCGGTCAAGTTCAAGGTGGTATTCAAAGCCTCACTCAGCAAACAGACGCGTTCAAGGGCGATCTAAAAAACGCCAAAGATACAGTTGAGGGGCTCTTGAGTGGAGACACCACGAGTCTCGAAAACATGTCAACCGATATGGTCAACAACGCGTTGGCTGGGCTATCGTCAAAGTTCGGCGCGAAAGTTCAGATTGGATTTAGCGAACCCGACTCGAATGGAGTTGTTTTCCCTATATCATCAACTTTAGGCACCGATACTACTGCTGCCGATACTATTTCGGGAATTCTTTCTTTGATCACTGGATTGGGAGTTGATGTCGGAAATCTTCAGAAAATCATCGCCGACGCTTCACCTGCTGGACTATTGAACGCCGGAAAGTCGCTTGCCGAAGGTAAGATAGGATCAATTAATGGCGCGGATGTCATGAAAGATCTCACCAACAGCGTGATGAAAAGCGTCACAGATGATATTCTCGCAAAGACCGGACCGATACTTGCCGCAGGATCCAATCTAAATAAAATCGCCAAACAGATAACAGGCATTGATAGTGATGGATTTGGCGACCTTTTGTATACTTATACTGATGTGTCATCTTCAGGGCCGTCCGACTCTTCGGAAATACTTTCTGCGATCGAAAACCTTGGCGCGAATGTAGAATTTGATATGAATATTTTAGTGAAGAAAGGAAACGAGGTAAAACAAAATCTGACTGCCGCAAAGGTCGACATCGAGAATTTGTCTGGCGGCAAAAACGCGGATCAAGTTATATCTTCTATTCAAGGTAATGATAGAAGTCGATCTGATTACACAAGAAGCGTTGAAGAATATAATTCGTTAGTGAAAACAAGGATTGCTGGAAATTCACCCACAGGCATCATTCAAGGAATAAACACCGAGACGTTATCCAATATAAAAAATGATATCAGAACGTTCTGTGTTCCTAATAGCATTAGTGAAAATCAAATCAATCAGGTAATCCTATTATCACAAAGCGATCGCGCCGACGAGAGCCAAGCAATACAAATACTTTACGACATCACGAAAAAAGAATATAATGTTATTAAAGGATTTTTAGATTCTATTGATACGACAATATTTAATTCAACTCGACCCGAAATATCAGTAAAGGTTTTCAACGAACCCTATGTGATTGGTTCTTATCAAAAAACTTGGAACAAAGGGCTGGGGAATCCAGTATTTCCTTATGTGTCGTCAGTTGAAGAATTGCAGGCTGAGATTCAATCTGTGGGTCGCAAAATCAATCGCGTTATAGTACACTGGACTGAGACTCACACAAATAAAAATATAGGATCAGAAGAAATAAACGATCTTCATCTAAAAATGGGTCTTGATGGTATTGGTTATCATTATGTCATTCGAAGAGATGGTTCTTTACAACGAGGTCGACCCGTGAACATTCAGGGTCAACACGCAACAGAAGCGGACACGGAGACTATTGGAATCGTGTTTGTTGGAGGCATAAATGTACCAACCGGAACTCCTAATTCAGAAAACTTTTTATCGTCTCAGTCTCTGACAAGAAGTCAAATCAATACCTTTGATCATTTTTGTCGCGCAATATACAAAGTGTATTCTGGAATTTCGATATTGGGTCACGTCGACGTTGATAGTCTTGGAACAAATATTGATCCAGGATTTGATGTCCCTGATTATGTACGAACAAGGTTTGGAAAATGACTAATAGTTTAGACAATCTAAATAAACGATCAAAATATATCTCCGATGGTCAGGAAGAAACCGAAGGAGTTCCTATTGATGGATTCGCAGATCCTACTGGCGAGTATCCTAAACGCGATTATTTTTTTGGTACAAGCGTCAATAAAGCGGCGATTGGTGCGAAAATAAACAATCTCAGTTTGGGTGGAAGCGAGTATGGCATCAACTTCGATTTACCCGAACAAAGACCTTCGGAGTATCCTCATAATCAGGTAAGTGAAACGCCTTCGGGGCATGTCATTGAGATTGATGATACTCCAGGCGGTGAAAGAATACTAATCAAACATCGCACTGGATCGGGGATAGAACTTCGAGCAGACGGCAGCGTTTTGATGTCATCTCAAAGACAGAAAGTCGAAGTTGTTGCTGGCGACGAAACTGTGATCGTTGAAGGAGAAGGAAATCTTGTTTACAAAGGCAATCTTACTTTACGCGTTGATGGCGATTTCAATCTTGACGTTGGCGGCAATTACAACGTCAACGTTGCGGGCGATAAAAAAGAAAATATCAAAGGGCGACATAGCAAAACAGTAAATCGCGATCAGAACTATACCATTCGCGGATCAAGAGGCGAACAGGTTGTTGGGATGGCAACAACAACCGTGCTTGAAGATGCTAATTTTATTGTCAAGGGTAAGTCAAATCATTTTGTCGAAGGTAATATAGAGTTGACTTCGGGCGCACAACTTATCACAACTGCTGTTCAAGAGTGGGTAGCGTCTTCACCAACAGCAAACATTACTGCTCGACATATTAGTATGATTGGTCACAAGGGTACGATTGGTGGACCAGGAATTGATTACTACGGTAAAACTTATGGTGGACTTCCAGGCGGCACAACCAACATTTCAACATTCTATGGCGCGCTGGTTGGTAGAGCAACCGAAGCGTTTCATGCTGATTATGCCATGACCGCATCAACTGCAACATTCGCGATTGGTGCGGGTAAAGCGCTGATTGCAGCCAAAGAAAAACCCACAACCGTCACTCCAGGCGTACCCAAACCAGGAATTATGCCGTATCCTGTAATACCGCCAACTGCGCCATTGCCTGCGCCTCCGATCGTCGAACTCATGTTATCGACAAGTTCTTATGGTGTTAGGAATGTGTCAATTGATCCGAAGTTGAAAGAAAAGATTCTCAAGTCGGATGAGTATGAGGAACTATTCAACTTCGATCCAACGATTCACGAAATTCGATCGAAACTTAGAAATCCCGCCAATTTGAATAACGGAACATTCACTGGTTATCTGGTTCAAAATGGACTATTGAATTCAAAGTTCAAGAAAACCATATCCCAGAACATTGGTCGATCCGCAAACAAAAAAGGGACAATAAGATTTGGTGTGGAACTGTTAGGCAACAATCCAGCAGATAATAGAAGTAAGCGATTCAAGGTGGATAGAAAATGAATATACTGATTGATCCTAAATATGATCCAACAGGAAAGTCGATTACCTCATCAACAAAACTTGGTCCAGGTATTACAATATCAAAGTTTTTGGGCGCAAAGGGGTCAAGAACCCAACTTGAAAAATTATACAACGATGATTTCACCGCTTCTGTTGATCGAGAAAAACTCGCAAGAAACTTGACGATACACGCACAGATACTTCAGTCCATTGTGGGCAATAGCGAATACGCTCAACACCGATTGATTGTGAGCGAGGGGGTGTACGAACCAAACCCCAAATTTGAAGTCAGAGAAACGCCAATCTCAAGTGAATCTGCCGCTCGAAAAAAAGCGAGTCAGACGCCTGGAGCAACATTTGGTAAAGGAAAGGACGGTTGGATTGTTCGTGTACCCGAGTATGTCGGAGAAACTCCCGCTGGGGTTCTTTCGCTTCGCCGAAATGGACGAGCAGTTGTATATCAATTAGTTGATCGAAACGGCAACACCGATCCTCAGAAAACGTTCGAGTTAGCGGTGTACTGGAAAGATTATATCAACTACGACAAGCTAACTCTTGATTATGACACGTTCGATCCCAGCGGCGAATTGACCTGCCAGATTGTGATAGAAACTCCCGAAATACCAGAAACATATCAAGCGGAATTTCGATATGATATTGAGACAAGATATAATGGCGAATTACAAACTAAAAACGAACTGTTAGAAATTTTACCAGACGACTGATATAAATAAAATGAAAATGGTTCTACTATGGCAATAAAGTCTAACGAAGATGGCAATTTATCGAACAGTAGTCGTGTAGCAAAAGAACGACTATATTCTGACGTAGACCTGTCGTTTGATGCTAGAACAACGACCGACGGTGACGTCTTTCGAAAGACTGACGCGGCGGCTGTGAAGCAGGCATTGAAGACTTTGCTACTAACCAATCGATTTGAGAAACCGTATCGACCAGACTTTGGGGCGAACTTATCTGGGCTTCTGTTCGAACTCGCAAACGAAGACACTGGATATGAAATTATATCACAGATCAAAAGTACGATTGAACGTTATGAACCGCGCGCTCGAGTACTAGACATAGAAGTATCAGCTCAACCAGACTACAATTCGGTGAATCTTATAATCGAGTTTCGTGTTGTTGATACAGGTTTCACGGACGTATTAAAATTGGTATTGGGTAGCATAGGCGATTGTAAACCAGAATTCAATCCTGCTCCGATATTTGAACCTTATGTTGGTGATAGAATAATGACAGAACTATCACAACCAATACTAACAGAAGCAGGAATTTATATAGTAGTGGACGACGGTCCATACTAGCGGAGATATAATAAATGGCAACAACTATAAAATCGACAGATCTAGATTTCAATAACATAAAAAACAATTTGAAATCATATCTAGCTCAGACGCCTGAGTTTTCAGATTATAATTTCGAAGCAAGCGGTCTGTCGAGTCTGCTTGACGTGTTGGCGTATAATACGCATTATAATGCGTTACTTGCCAATTTCGCTTTGAACGAATCTTTCTTATCAACAGCGCAACTCCGATCGTCCCTAGTCAGTCTTGCGGGGTCACTAGGATACACAGTTGGATCTAGAAGAGCATCGTGCGCGACTGTAAATCTGTACGTCACAAATCCTCTCAATCCTACCACGATGACGATGCCTGCGGGATTCAGATTTTCGACTGTTGTCAACGGGAAGAACTACACATTCAAAACACGAAAGACTCTAATCGCCACAAACAATGGTGCCAATCGTTATTTCTTTCGTTTGGGAGAAAACCAGAATGTTGTGTTGTATGAGGGTATTCAACAACGTAAGTTGTTCATTGCCGGTCCTGTCGGCGAAAACGAAACATATGTTATACCCACCGACAATTTGGATCTAAACACAGTTCAGATCAGAGTATATCAAGATCAGTCAACGTCTTTCTATGACGTATACACAAATATCAACGATGCTGTATCAATCAATAAAGATTCAAGAATATTTGTTGTGAAAGAAACGCCTAACGGTCAGTACGAAATCACATTTGGTAATGGAGCTAGGCTAGGTAAATTTCCTGCTTCGGGTAATAAAATAGAAGTTATCTATGACAGCGTCGCTGGTCCAGAATCTAACGGAGCAAGAACATTCACGCCTCTTGATGTACTGTTTGACGCTGAGGGCGATCAACTGCTCATGACAGTAACCACTGTTTCTGTGTCAACTTCTGGCGCGCTCAAAGAGCCAATAGCATCAATTCGTAAGAATGCTCCATATATGTACGCTACACAGAATCGAATGGTAACGGCGCAAGATTATGCCTCGTTGTCTTTACGAAATTACGGAAATACCATTTCCGACATTAAAGCGTGGGGGGGTGAAGAGAATATACCGCCCAAATATGGAACAGTCTACCTTTCGGTTGTATTCAATACGCAAGACGAGGTTGTTCAAACAGAAACAAAGACTGGTATTCAAGAACTGGCAAAAAACTTGTCGGTTGCTTCTTTTGATGTGGAGTTTCAAGATCCTATAACCACGTATTTAGAAATCTCTGTGACCTTTCAGTGGAATCCAAATTTAACAAGTTCTTCTCAAACAGCAATTGAGAACTTGGTCAATACCACAGTGGCAAATTATTTTGAAGAAAATCTTGGAGGGTTCGATCGTTCGTTTAGAAGATCAAATCTATTGACTGAAATTGATAACTCAGATCCTTCAATTCTTTCCTCGCGCGCTGACGTGAAAATGCAGTATAGATTTCAGACCACTCCAGGTGTTGTGACGTATGATATCTTTTATCCCACAGCAATCGCATCGCCAATAGATGACGCTTATATCATACGAAGCGAAAATTTTAATGTTGGATCAACTGTGAGTTTTTTCCGAAACAAACTAAACTCTACTGTTATAGAAGTTATCGACGTATCGACGGGATTACCGCTTTTAGACAATATCGGGGAATACATTCCCGCTGAAGGTAAAATAACGTTGAGTTCGTTCACGGGAACGTTAATCTCGGGCGACTATTTGAGGGTTACCGCACTACCCTCAAATCAAGCAACAATCAATGCCCGACGAAGTAATGTTCTAGATTTTGATCAAACTGCCTCATTTGCAAGCGCGGTTATCACAGATACCGTATAAATAAGAGTTGACGGGAATAAGAGAAAAGTATGTCTTCAAGTATTACTGACAGTTATAAAAATTTACTTCTGGATCTTTTCAAATCGGATCTAGACAGTGACGGTGTGGGATATTATATTGGTTTATCACAAGCCGAGACGACATCTCAAACTGAAGATATAGCGTCCCCTTATCAAGAATCAAAATTTAGACACTCGCTCATGAGCGTCAAGACGCTTTCCAACGCATCGTTTGTGGTCAAAAACATACTTTGGTCGCCAAACTCATATCCAAATCAGTTTGACAACGATCAAGATGTAGACACATATGTTGTGAATTCATCAAATCAGGTGTTTGTGTGTGTCGAGTCGGCGACGACTCCAGACGGAATTCAACTCCCTTCGACTGTCGAACCAAATTCCACGTTGGCGAATTTCTCAGCAAAAACGTTTCAAACATCAGATGGATACAAATGGCGTTATCTATACCCTCTGAGTAATGTCGCCATCGCAACATACAAAACTAATGATTGGATTCCAGTCAAGAAAATACAAGAGACGAGCGAATTTATTTCAATTCCGCAAGAGAATCGACAGTCACTATTACAGGACAGCGCGGTTGCTGGGGAAATTATTGGTCTCATGATAGATAATGCGGGTTCGGAGTATACATCCGCGCCTTCAATCACTATTACAGGAAACGGAACAAACGCCAAATTTGTTTGTGACGTGAATGGTGGAAGA
>Ga0114918_10001089_pt1 | contig 24094 bp, 21 predicted proteins | sample LantaG_FD_87015 | JGI IMG/M metagenome (GOLD analysis project Ga0114918, IMG submission 87015) | Deep subsurface microbial communities from Baltic Sea to uncover new lineages of life (NeLLi) - Landsort_02402 metaG | ecosystem: Environmental > Aquatic > Marine > Oceanic > Sediment | place...
ACACGAGCCGGTGCAGTCATATATCATCCTGCATGCGCGGGCAAAAGACTCATCCACAATCGGCGTAACGGACACGATAGCATCCGCTTCGACTTCAATTACTTTCCTTGCATATTCAAGATCAAATTCCAACTGTTTCTTCCCTGACCGGCAAATTGTCGTTTGCCGAGTATTTACTATCGAATGACGGGCCGCAGACTATTATTTTTCCAATTTTACAACACTGCCGCGGTCGTTATAGCAGACTATATCGTGTTTTTCGCCGGCGTAATCGGGCGCAAAATGAATGATTACTCGTTTCTCGCTGACCTGCTCTATCAGGGTAAGCGCCGCTCTCTTGATATTCTGCAGGTAGTCGGCCACCTCCGGCGAGACAAACAGCTCGATACGCTTTATCTGCTCCTTCGATGCCGAGAGATTCAGCAGCCGGATAATTTCGAGAGCCAGCGACTCATGGCTTTTGACAAAACCCGTACCGCCGCAGTTCGGACATGCCAGATAGGTGCTGGATTGCAGCGATGGACGCATTCTCTGCCGCGTCATTTCCACGACGCCGAACCGGCTTATGCTCAATATTCTCGAACGGGCGCGGTCGGTCTTAACGGCAGCTCTAAAAGCTCTTTCAACAGCTTTGCGGTGATTGGCATTGCGCATATCGATAAAATCGCATATAATCAGGCCGCCAAGGTCTCGCAATCTAAGCTGGCGGGCAATTTCCGTGGCCGCTTCTACGTTGCTCTCATAAGCAGTCTGCTCTGCGTTTATCTGCTTGCGATACCGCCCGCTGTTGACATCAATCGAGACCAGTGCCTCGGTTTGCTCGATGATAATGGAACCGCCGCCTTTAAGCTCAACCCTTCGGGATTGGACCTTTGTAATTTCATCCTCGATTCGATACTTATGAAACAGCGGAACTTTGCCGTCATATAAAATAACCCTTCGTTTCAAACGCGGCGTCGCGATGGAAAAGAAGTCCCTGATTTTACGAACTACATTTTCCGAATCACATACAATTTTAGTTATCTTACTGGTAAAGACATCCCGCAGGGCCCTGATAACCAAATCCGATTCCTGATAAAGCTCGCCGGGCGCACCTTCGGTTTCTATCCGTTTTTCGATAGCTCTCCACAAACGCCTCAGATACCTCAAGTCGCCTTGTATATCCCTCTTCGAGCATCCCTGGCCTGCCGTCCTGATTATAAAGCCCAGCCCTTTCGGCGGATTACTTTCCTCAAGAATCTCCCGCAGCCTGCGGCGCTCATCCTCATCATCGATCTTATGCGAGACTCCATGCTTTCGCATCCAGGGCATCATCACGAGGTACTTGCCCGGCAAAGCAATATATGTGCTTAGGGTTGCTCCCTTGGTCTTTAATCCTTCTTTTGTTACCTGTACGACAATTTCTGTGCCTTTTCGAAGGCAGTCCTGTATAGGCGGCCGGTCCTTTAACGATTTCCTCCTGCCGATACTCTCAATCTGCCCGCTGCCTCCACTGGAAAAAAACCGTGGATGCACGTCGCTTATATGAAGAAAACCGTTTTTGCCCACGCCGAAGTCAATAAAAGCCGCCTGTATGCCGGACTCGATATTGACTACTTTCCCTTTATAAATATTGCCGACATGGCTGCTCAGACTCGCTCTTTCGACATAAAGCTCCTCAAGGCAGCCCCCCTCGACTACCGCTACCCGGCACTCTTCTCTTTCAGCCACATTTACGAGCATTTCTCTTGACATATTATTCCTCAAATTTCGTAGTTAGAATATCATGGCTCGACCCACAATTCATCAACTACGATTCATTAACTTGCCATTGCACATTCGTCCGCCTTACAGGCGATGCGAGTTTGCCTTCATCAAGCTCCAGCAGCCCCAAAACCTCATCAACGCGTATCGAGCCGGCTGAGCTGATATTGCACTCAACAATTATACTTCGGTTTTCCAATTTAATCGATTTCAAAAACACTCTAACATCCAGATTTTTGACTTTCGAGAGTTTTATTCCCGCCTTTCGCTGGATATTGAGATTCTCACTCGCCAGTAAACGCTCAATAGTCGCCTTTAACTTATCGTCGAGATATTCGGCCTTAACCGCCAGCACGTACGTAGCTGTAGAAGGCTGAAACGATCTACCCGCCCGGGCAACACTTACCGAAAGCAGTTCACAGCCTTCAGGCAGTTGCGCGGAAAGCTCATCCTTAATTCGTGACTCGTAACTCGTGACTCGTAGCTCACCCGGAACTCCAGCCACCCGAAGACAGAACAATTCTTCGTCCGACTCGACTCCTACCGGCCTCGGCAGCGGCAAGGACATCTTCGGACGAGGATTGAAACCCTGGCTGTATTGGACGCCGATACGCGCCCGAACACAGGCACGCTGAAATAAATTGAGCGTTTCAGCGTGCGAAAGAAACCTTAGGTTCCCGGCTACCCTGAACTTTATTACCAACAGAATAATCTCGCTCGAAGCTACTATGCAAAAATCTCCTTAAAAACCTTTGTTTATATAATTTGGATTATGCACATCAATCCCCTAAAAACAAGCATTTTCTAGCTAATATCCCGGCGATGTGAGTTTTGAGCGCTTGGCGTTGAGTTTTGAAGTAACGGGAATTCCATAATAAATTGAATAGCAGTGCGAATAATGGTTAATCACGAATCAAAGTTCACCGTGTGTAAGGCGGTCAGTGAAAATCTGCGGGCCGGACTGAAAAACGCTTTCGGCGTCTAACTAACGCCATGTCGGACCATATTCACATGTGTCTATCGGTTCCCCCGAAGTTTAGTATTGCTCATACGATAGGATATCTCAAAGGCAAAAGTGCGGTATTGATTCATCGTCAGCTATTGCATGAACGTCGTATGACGGGCCTCTCGTTTTGGGCCACAGGGTATTGTATCAGCACCGTTGGATTAGATGAAGAGACGATACGGCAGTATATCCGCGAGCAAGAACTATTGGAATCGGGTCAAGGTGAACTGGATTTGAAATAATGTAAACGATGCCCCAATGGGCCGATCCAAGCCCCCCTCGTATGTGTTGAGCCTGCTATTAGTATTGATAGTGACGATTTAACAGCTAATTCTTCCGTCAAAAGCGTTAATTGCCGACAAAGACGGTTGATTTCGGCTTCAAAAACTGCGTATCAGCATTGGTTTCAGGCTAAACACGTACCCCCCTCGGGGGGCTTCCTAAGGCCACGCCCTATGGGCGTGGATCCTTACTTACTGTTTCGAGCCAAAATCCGGAAGATGCATCAAAGCTCGTAGTCCTTTTGATTAGCCAAAAGGACTATGTGACTGTCACGCAAACCAAACCGTGGTGCCGTGGAGTTTAGCGTGTGCAGTTTCCTAAGGACAAAGCTGCCGTAAATCTTCAATGCTTAAATCGCTTAGCCGGGCGACGATTTTTTCGGCTATGGTCAACTGCCCGGCGTCGTAGGAGTTTGTTACTGCGACGGTGTGCATTCCCGCGTACGCTACGACATTGGCTTCTCAGCCTGTCCCGCATATTGTTCTTATTGTTTCGAGCCAAAATCCGGAAGATACATCAAAGCTCGTAGTCCTTTTGATTAGTTAAAAGGACTATGTGACTGTTACGCAAATCAAACCGTGGTGCCGTGGATTTTAGCGATTGCAGTTTCCTATGAACAAAGTTGCTGCAGGTTGTTGATGGTCAGTTCGTTCAGGTGGGAGACGATTTTTTCGGCTATGGTCAACTGCTCGGCGTCGTAGGAGTTTGTTACGGCTATGGTGTGCATTCCCGCGGCCTTGCCGGCCTTCAGGCCCCAGTGAGAATCTTCGATGACGATGCATTCATTGGCGGCGATAGGGGGGGGGCAGTGCTCGTTCAACTTCTGCAGGCTTAAAAGGAATCCTTCCGGGTGGGGCTTGCCTTTTTTTACCTGCTCGGCCGAAACTATCTCGGCGAAGAAATGCCGCAGATTGGACTCTTCCAGCATTACCTCGATTTCCACTAAGAGCGAGCCTGAGCAAATCGCCATTGGAATCATATTTTTTTCGAGCATTTGCAAAAAATCGTGTACGCCCTCGATTGTCCGGCCTTCGGTTTTTGTCAGCTCTTCGAATATTTTGCTTTTTTCTTTAATGATGCCGCCGATTTGCCGCTCGTCAATTTTCAGCAGGCCGTTATCGACCAGCGTCTTATAGCAGTCGAAATCGCTGAAACCCAGATAGTTCGTATAATAATCCTTTGTGGATATCTCCACGCCGTAAGGAACCAGCGACTGATTGAACGCCCGAAGGTGCAAAACCTCCGAGTCGGTAATAACGCCGTCAAAATCAAATATTACTGCTCTCAGCATTTTCTCGTTTCTCGTGTCCGCATTTGTACTTCACAATTCTTAATTCTAAATTCATTCCGTCGGCACCGGTCCGATGATGGTTTCGTATTCGGAGAATGAGGATTTGTCGCCGGAGCTGATTAGTTTGACCATTGCGTCGATCTTCGGGGCGTTTTTCGTTATGTACCTGCGTGCGAGGATGGCCTTGCGTTTTTTCATTGGGATGGTTTTGCCGCTGCCGGCGCCGTTCTCTGCGACGGGTACTTCCATCTGCACTTTCGTGCTGGCCTGGCCGCAGAAAAGATAACCGTTAATCAAATCGATGGCGATATCGACCAGCAGCCTGCCGTAGAGGTCCATATATTCGTTGCCCTGCTGTTTGACGTAGACGATGGCCTCTTTTAATTGCTCGGTGCCCTCGGCGAGCATTTCCAGCAGGTCTTTTACTTCACTGTTGTAGTCCTGCTCCGCCATCTCTGCCATGAATTTCTCGGCTGTCCCGCTGCAGACGCCTCGGACCGCCGCGACAATCTGCAACTGGCTCGTCCCCTCGTAGATGGTTGTGATTCGGGCATCGCGGGCGTGCCGTTCGCATGCGTAGTCCCGCATATAGCCGCTGCCGCCAAGTACCTGGATCGAATCGTACGCCACGCTGTTACACATCTCGGAGCAGTAGTATTTGCTCATCGGCGTCAGCATCGCCGCGTATCGTCTGTATTTTCGCGAGTCGTTCTTGAGCTGTTTGGCCTCGGCCTTATCTTCCGGCGGATTCGTTTCGAGTCTTTTAGCGTACCCGATTTCCAGATCCACCACGCGAGAGGTTTCGTACAACAACGCCCGGCCGGCCTCGATGGCAATCTTCATATCGATCAGCATGTCACGCACTGCCGGCAGCTTTTCGATAGCCACGGCGAACTGCTTTCTCGTGCTGCCGTAATCGCGGGCGATGCGGTACGCCGCTTCGGCGATTCCCATCGACTGGCCCGCAATTCCGACACGCGCGCCGTTCATCAGGCTCATCACATATGTCACGAGTCCGCGTTGTCGCTCGCCGATTATTTCACAGGGCGTATTATCGAAAAAGATTTCGCATGTGGGCGAGCCGTGGATTCCGAATTTATCTTCCAGCCGGCGGATGTGCACCGTAGAGCCGGACTCGCAGACAAACAAGCTCAGGCCCAGCCCGCCGCTGCGGTCGGGCTCGCTGCGCGCCAGTACCAGAAGCACCTCACCGCATCCGTTCGTGATAAAACGTTTGACCCCATGCAGAAACCAGTTGCCGGCGACGTCCTGGAACGCGCGGAGCTTGACCGACTGCAAATCGGAGCCGGCGTCGGGCTCGGTCAGGACCATCGCGCCGGTGACTTTGCCTTCGGAAAAATCGTGCAGGTATTTCTGCTTGATCTCTTCCGAGGCGAAGGCGTTGATGGTCTCGGCGATTCCCTGCAGGCCGAAGATATTCATCAGGGCCGCATCGGCGCGAGAGACGACCTCGATAGCCATCGAATAGATGATGGTCGGAAAATTCAGCCCTCCGAAGCGGTGGGGCAGTATAAAGCCCATCACCTCGGCCTGGCCGAGCTTTTCGATTGCTTCGGCGATGCCCTTGGCGCGTGTTACCGAGCCGTTCTCGTTCAGCACGTTACCTTCGCGGTCCACACCTTCGGCCCGCGGTGCTATAAACTCGGCGCACAGTTCGCCCAGCGAGTTCAGCACCATTTCATAATTCCGTATCGCCTCTTCGGCATCGGCCGGGGCGTGATCGAACTCGCCGGCGAACTTGAAGCCCTCTTCGCAAATTTCCGCCGAAGTGCCCAGGTCCACGTGCCGGAATAAAAATTTAATATCGTTATTATCGCTGTAAAAATTTGCCATTGTCTATTCCGTTTTTAGTTTTACCCGTTTATGCTCTTTTCCTTGATTCCTTTTATCATCATCGGCACGACCTCGTTCAGGTCGCCGATGATTTTGTAATGAGCTACTCCGAAGATCGGGGCGTCGGGGTCGTTATTGATGGCTACGATTTTCTGGCTCTGTGACATTCCCGCCTGGTGCTGGATTGCGCCGCTGATCCCGACGGCGATATACAGGCTCGGCCGGACCGTCGTGCCCGTCTGGCCGACCTGATGGTCGTGGTCGATAAAGCCCAGATCAACCGCCGCTCTGGTTGCCGCCGGTGCTCCGCCGAGGCAGTTTGCCAGGTCCCAGACGAGCTTGAAATTGTCTTTGCTGCCCACGCCTGCTCCGCCGGCAACGATTATTCTTGCAGCTTTGAGGTCGACTTTCTTCGGGCGTTTGTGCTCTTCGAGAATCTCCAGCGGCAGATCCGACTGAACGAGTGTCACCTTCTCTTCGATGATCTGACCTTTTCTCTTGACGTCGGGTTCCGGCATCGGCATAACGCCTTCGCGAACGGTCGCCATCTGCGGCCAGCGGTCGTGATTGATAATTGTCGCGACGATATTTCCGCCGAAGGCCGGCCTGATTTGGAACAGCAGATTCTTATGCACCTTCTTGTCCCTGGCGGTTGTGTGGTCGCCGATTTGCAGGTCCGTGCAGTCGGCGGTCAGTCCCGCCTTGATGGCGCTGGCAATCCGCGGCGCCAAATCGCGACCGGCAATCGTCGCCCCGTAGAGCACAATCTGCGGCTCGTGCTTGTGAATCAGATCATAAATCACCTTTGCATAGCTGTTCGTCTGGTAAGTTCGAAGCAGCGGATGCTCGGCGATGTAAACCTTGTCGGCTCCGTATTGTATCAATTTTGTCGTCAGGTCCCTGACGCCGTCGCCCAGGACGACCGTCGCCAATTTCACGCCCAGCGTATCGGCCAGATGCCTGGCCTTGCTCATCAGCTCGACCGGCGTATCTTCCAACCGCCCGTTATGCTGCTCGGCGAAAACCCAAACTTCACCTTCTCTATTAACGTCTATCATAATTCGTCGCTCGTGTCTCGTGACTTCTGATTTCTGACTTATGCAATAATTTTGTCCGCGATTAATTCGTGTATCATATCTGAGACGGCCTTTTCGTTGGGCTGGATCTGTTTGGTTTCTTTTGACGCTAAGACGACGCTCTGGATGCGATGAACTTTTGTCGGCGAGCCGTTCATGCCGCACCAGTTCAGGTCGGCCTCGATTGCATCCAGGTCCCATTGTTTCATCAGTAGCCCTTGCTCTATCAATTTGCCGCACTTATGCTCGGCCAGCTCTTTGATATCCATTTCGTCCGCTTCCGGATTTTCCGCTTTGATTTTCTGCTCGACTTCGACGGGTGACAGAGCGTTCTTGTATTTCATCATTTTTTTAGCTGCTGCGACTCTCGGCTCGTTCGCATCGCCGGTGACGGTCAGCAGGACCGGCAGGGCGGCCTTGACTAATTGCCATCCGTTGCCGATATTCCGCTTGGCCGTGATGGTTCTGCCGGAAAGCTCGGTAAGTTCCTCGACGTATGTAATCTGCGTAACCCCTAATTTTTCGGCCAGTTGCGGCCCGACCTGTGCGGTATCGCCATCAATCGCCTGCCTGCCGCAGAGCACGATATCGTAATTTATCTTTTTGACGGCGCAGCTCAGAATATAGCTGGTCGCCAGCGTATCGCTTGCTGCACACCGGCGGTCGGTCAGAAGAATTGCCTCGTCGGCCCCGCGGAAAAGCGAATCGCGAAGAACCTCGCTTGCCCCCGGCAGCCCCATGGTGATTACGGTGATATGCCCGCCGAACTTGTCCTTTATCTGGATCGCCAGTTCGAGGGCGTTGAGGTCTTCCGGGTTGAAAATCGCCGGCAGCGCCGAACGCTTAACCGTTCCGTCGTCGTTCATTACATCGCCCGTAATCCTTTTGGTGTCAGGCACTTGCTTTATAAGTACAACGCAGTTGTAACCCAACTGTTTTCTCCTTATCTTTTTGTGTTTATCAACGAAATATCTCACCTGAGATACGACATACTAAATATGTGATACGCATTTTAGCGGTGTTTGCCGTAATGTCAACCCTAAAGCCAGGATGACCGGTGAATTGCTGGATGAGTCAATCAGAATTCCGCTACGTTACTTCGGATTCTTTCTCCATGAAATGTATTGTATTTTTATGTAGTCGCCCTTGCGGCCGGTCGAAACCGGGTCCAGGCGAAGGCCTGTAATCGCACCTTTGTAGTGTGGCGATGAGCTTACATCGATTTCGTAAGTATGATATTGCCCTTCCGGACGAGTCTCAAATGAAACGTTTCTCTGCTCGGCAAAACCAGGCTCCGAGTGTATCCTCCAGAATAGCCTTGCCCCGGTATCCTGCGTACTGCAGGCGGCGTGGATATAAATCCTGGGAACATCACGAGCCGGCCAGAATCCAACCGGCCCGATGAGCTGTGGATCGTCCTTGTCGAGCGAGATATTCAGCTCGCCCCGAACAGGCCAACCGGCGTCAGTGGCATTGCGATACACCCAATGTTGGCGGTCTTTCTCAAAGCGGTAGTCCGGCGGCGATTTACGCTCCGAATGCTCATAAACATAGCGGCGAATCTCGTCCAGCTTGCCCACGATAAGCATATATTCGTATTCGTACCCGATGTTATGGTCGAGGATTTCGCTGATGACCGGCGAGATGTAGCCGGTGGGGGCGTCCTTGCTCGTGCCTTTGCCCGGGGTGCCGAAGAAACCGCCCGTAAATGAATATGCGTCCGGCTTGAAAACGCCGAGACCCCAGTCATCATCGTTGAGAAGTGCCGCCCAGTTCTCGGTGGCTGTCCAGTTTTCCCAGGGCGAGCCGTCAACATCTTCCAGACTTTTCCATGTCTTCGTGAAGCGCGACAGCTTGTCATTCGTAAAGGGCTTGTCACCTGTATAGCTGAATAACCTGTACCATGGGCCGTTCGTATATACGGCTGGCAGCTCCTGGCCCCGGCCGGTGTATTGAGTCGTATCCGTTCGGCTGTTGTTAATACGGCTGCGAACCTTCGCCACGTTGCCTTCGAGCCGTATCCAGCTTTCGAACGTGCATTCACCCGGCTCATTATCCAGCGGCCACTGCATTGGAACGCATTTTACATAAATCGATTTTCCATCGTTGCGGTGGTCGATTGTGCGAGAACGGTTGCCGGCATAATCGCCGGATTGGATGGGATTCCAGCCGAGGCCGGCCCATGTTTTGGATGGCTGCTTGCCGCCCGGCGTAAAAGGCACCGGCCCGGAATAAAACGACATTTGAATCTGCCGGCCCCAGTCGTGGTTGTTGATAATATTGATCCTGTCGTTGGCATCGGCAAGATAAGTGATGGAGCCGCCGAGATTGAGGTTTACACCGAGCCGGATGGTGCCGTTGTCCAGATAGCTCATCTTCTCGCCGACCGGCTCAGCAGAACTCTCCCCGGCCCAAACACCAGCCGTGTTTGTTATGACCGCCAGGGCAAATAAAACGATAATGTTTTTCCGGTTTTTCATAGATGTCACTGTTATTACTGCTTAAGCTCGACGCCGTTGACGAAAACGTTGCTGTCGCCGGTTATACGAACACGGTCACCTTTATCGAACTGGCCGGCCGGGCGTCCGTTGATTGTGAGACGGCGCTCGACAACGGTGCAGTCGATGCTTTTGCCTTTGAAGCGGATTTCGTTGAAATTCTTCGAAAAGTTTCCCTTTCCTTTCGGCCAAACGTAGGTGACATCGTTGAATCCCGTTGAGACCATATAATCATTGCTGCTGCTGAAGGAACGGTCCGCGAAATCGGGCTGGAAAACCAGATGCGTTGTAGCGCGATACGTGACGTCATTCTGTTTGGTACTAACCTTGCTCTGCGCGCAGCCGGCGGCCAGCAGGCAGAGCATTAGAATTATTACGATCACCGTTCGTTTCTTGCTCATGTCGGACTCCTTCTTGTCCCTCGCTTTGCTTTTGCGCCGAAATTTCCATTTGAGATACTATTCAAGACAAGCGCATCTTAGCTGGTTTTGCGAGTGAGGCAAGCTTAAAAACAGAATACAGAATTTATATGAGTATGTCACAAACTAATTAAAGAAGGCTCTGCGAGATAATTATGCCGGGCGTTTTCTTAATAGCGCCAGGCAGCCAAGGCCGAGAAGGAGAAATGTTGCTGGTTCCGGGATGGGACTGTACGTAAAATTATCCAGTATTGTAGCACCTTTAGTGACATGGATGCTCATAATGAATTGGTCGCTGGCAATACCCAGAAAGCCGTACTCAGTGCGGCTTTCTATATAAACGCCATCGCCGACCTCATCGCGCCCTACTATGACGTCGTCAATAGCGTCGCCTTCGAATGTTACTTCTTCGATCAGACCGTCGGCTCCGTATGCCTGCAGAGTCAGATATGGATAAAGTTCATCCTCCGGATCAGGATTATTTATCACCCAGAATCCAAACGCCCGAGTGGGGAAAGACATATTGATTATGAAATCATCAACTCCGGCTGGTATTCCGATCTCCAGCGAGCCGCCTATAGCCTGGGCTTCGTCCCCCGCCGGGCTGGCATCGTTTATCCAGCTAATATCCGGCTCGAACGTGAATCCATAATGAGCGTACTCATCGGCCGGCATTGATAATGAATCCCCCTCTGCAATTTTGAGCTTGTTGCCCAGGCCGTCCGTCTCGAAGGTGATAACCATGTGTGTTGTTCCGGCGAAGAAATCCGAGTCCGTAATGATCATAGCCGAAGCCGGCCGGCTGTTAAAAGCCAGAGTGGCAACTATAAACAGGAATGTTAATGTTCCTTTCTTCATCGACCATTCTCCTCAAAGAATAGCATTTCCATGAACACAAACTCTGCCGCATCTTCTACTCAGTTTCAATTTTATCATACGTATGCAAGAACTCCAAGAAAAAACCTCCGCCAAAACGTTTTTTTTTCAGCGGAATGTGGTGCTATCCTAAGTCCCATATTTTAAGGCCGCTGGGTGCTCAAAACAAATACTACAAACGATTTATAAGTATGGCGTTCAGGACGTCAGCGATTCGTATTCCATCTCAAATCGCCGCTTATGCTCTGCTTCCTGCTCGGCCAGGGCGAGAAAAGTCTCCTGCAGCTCCGGCTCTGTGAATATCGACGCCAGCCTGGAATAAAGGCCGTGCGATAAGTTTTCCTTCTTTATCGCGAACACGAGCAGCTCGGGGTAGTCCATGTCCGGATGCGGCTCGACGTCGTCGAGCTTCTCAGCGAGGCCGAGGTCGCCGACGCCCTCACGTTTCAGGGCCATCCTGCCGGCCCTGACGGCCTTTAGCTTCTTGCCGTGCTGTAGCTCTTCCTGTGCGAAGCCTTCGAGCGTCTTGCGCATCCAGAGATTATTGGCCGTCGCCGCTATCTTCGTATAGAGTTCCGCCGCCTTGCTCTCTCCTGATATCGCAAAGTCCAGCACATCGTTCATGGTACTGAGCTTCTTCATTGCTCATCGTCCTGAAGCTCTTCTTGTGAAGCCTGCTGAATCTCTTGAATAATCTGCCGGGCCTGCTCTGCATAGCTGGCCGGAACGAGCACTTGTGGAACCATGCCGTCAAGGCAGTAAGCCCCTTGCAGATTCTCATTTGCTATTTGAACCGGGATTCCCGCCGTCTCAAGATTTGCTTTCATCAGATAGGCGAACGTAATATCGCTCGCGGCAAAGACTTCTACATATTCGTCCATATAACCACCTCTTTCGCAGCAATGATAATGAGCTTTAGCAAGATTGTACCCGGCTTATGCCCCTGTGGCAAGAATCGAAAATACCGTTTAGCCCGCACCCCCGCGGTGCGGGTCCAATCACGCAGTGGCGTAAGCCATCCCGCCGTAAGGCGTCCATTAAGGGACTGACGCAATGCGCGATACGCAGTCCTCGGGGCTCCTTACGGAGTACGCAATACGAATTTTTGTTCGCACCCCTGCGGTGCCGGGACGGGGCAAGTAAAAAGTGAAAAGGTAAAAATAATGCCGGCATCCGAGTGTCTGATGGTGCAATGCTCGTAGTCCTTTTGATTAGTCAAAAGGACTACGAGCCTTTTATTATTGCAGGTTAAAAAAATCGGGGGAATTCGTGAATTAGAGATTAAAATCGTAGGGTGACGACCTGTCCCTTCAACTTTGTTCAGGGCAGGCTCTGAGCCCAGCCGAAGGATTGCCACACCGATCAATTTATTCCAACCGCCAAGGTTTTGAGGTCGCAATTTGCGCCCTCAAAAAAGGCCATGGAGACAGGCGATAATTTTTTGACGTGCCAAAATGGTACCTCAAGTTGGGCCAAAACAGCCTTAACGGACACATCAATCCTATAAATCGCACTGCGTATACTGATAAAAGCAATAGTGCCACGATTTCATTCAGCTACTTGCCAAATTAAACAATTCCCTTACACACAAAATACGAACGTGACTCATAGTCCGTTGACCCATCGTCAATATCCTGCTTTCTTTGTGCAAAAACAAAAGGTTTGGAGTTTTGACATGGGAAAAGGATATCCACATATCCAACAAGACGTAGGTGAACGAATTGGTTATAAATACCAAATATAAACAACAAATTAGGAGGTTATTTGCATGGATACTCTTCCAAATCCTGTTAACTCTAACATTATGAAGCTGGGCAACCTCAGACGTATTCTATCAGAACTTGTGAAAGAATTAGGATACGACTCGGAAGTATGGCTTTCATGCGACGAAGAAGGAAACGAATTTTTACCTATGCTGGCGAATCAAGAACTGAGCATAGGCATCGATAGAGATACCATGAGAATTGTTTTCTTCCCTTCCCATAGGTAATTCTTTTCCTTTTTTCAGTTATATGTCCTAAACCTTATGTCGTTTATACCGATGCTCAGATTGCATGGCGTATTGGAGACATCTATCTAAACAATTTACAATCTATATTTCTTATAAACTTTTTCTTACTTTGTTTTAACCGTTTTCTCAATTAAAGAAATCGTCTCCTCATATAGTGTCATCATCCTGCGCGCTTTCCTTATACTCGAACATTCCGCAACAAAACACGGAGTCACGACACATCCACCCGAGAGGTATTCTTCTGTATTCCTCCACACCTCCACTCCATCCTCTAAGTGATTCAAAATCTCACCTACCACTTCCGTCGGTAAAGACAAGGTTATCATTTTTCTCATCTTGAAAAATTCCTTTTTTAATAGTTTATAGGATGGACTTTAATCCGATTAATCTTTTGTTTAATGCTAACATAACTTTCGTATAACTCGAATCATTCAGAATTAATATTTACAGATTAACCATCTGAAATATCTGTCTGTTTTTCAATAGAACTGATGATTTCTTCGTAATCATTGGCGATATTACGAGCCTCTTCAGCACTTGAACATTCTTCAATAATACATAATTCCTATGTACATCCCGTATCTATATATTCTTGGGTATATTTCCAAACTTTTTGCCTTTCTCGTAGACCGTCTAAAATCTGACCAACCATCAGCCTTGGCAATTTTAAATTTATTTCCTGTTCCATTTCTTTTCTCCGTTACTGCACAAAAACTTTTTCTCTATGATAAGTAAAAGCTATCTGGTCTGGCATGAATTTATCAGGAAGCCTAATTTTCCTTCCCTCAATTTCCAGCAAACCGACTCTATGCAACTTAGGTGCGTCTATAATCTTCACCTCTCTAGATAAAATGATACGGAAGTTATCATCGACTGATATAAGCCCTCTATCAAAGGCTCTGTCGTGAAATGCACAAAGTGACAAGCCATTAGTTGGATCCGCCCTTCGATTCTTATCAATCGACCATGGAATAATATGACTTGCATTTAGCATTTTAGATAAATTGATTTTACATACCGTACAAGAGTAGTTGTAACTCGATAAGACTGTGTCACGAAAGAATCTTTGCACTAACCGTACACGCGTTATTTTCCGAACTTCAGTTGGTATATCTGGTTCCAAGAATAATACGTCGAGTGCATAATCTTCATCAGTTTTTCTGTTCAATCTTGCTAGTGAATGCTGACTTTCAAAAGCAAGGCTTTCCCAATCCTTATGAAACTCTTCCCATATTTGTTTATCCAGTTTGCCAATGTGCTGCAATCCTTTTACATTTCGTTCCCGATGAAATGGATCTAAGCTGGCAAAATTTACCATTTTCATAGCTACTGCACTTGGTGTTCTCCCTGTGTTTTTCGCCAGTTCTATTATGTCTGGATTTGACTTATGAATACGACCAAATTGGGTACGACAGTACAAATTAAAAGCCACTATTAATTCATCATGACTCCAGTTTTTCCTTTTACTTTGCATTCTCTCGCTACTCCAAATATATAATGATACAGATAAGCTTTTGTTTGCTAAATTGTCAGGTATTAACGCTATTCATACAAGAAATATTTTAATTTTCGACATTGAGCTTAACTGCATTGGAACCACTACGTCCTTCGTCGTAAAGATCTTCCCGGCCACCCTGATATGGTACTGACCAGACATAGTAAAATCATATTTGTTCACGGCTGTTTCTGGCATATGCACATATGCCGTTACGGCAGGGTTACTCCGGCAACAAATACCAAATTCTGGCAGACAAAACGGGGAGGTAATGTTATAAGAGACAAAAGAAATCTGCGCAAACTGCGAAAAGAAGGATGGAAAGTTCTGGTAATCTGGGAATGCCAGACGCGAAATTCAGAAAAACTTATAAGTAAACTTAGGAAATTTCTTGATTTATAACCAGTAATCGCCGCACTTGCGGCTTGCCGATAAAATAGAAAGAACCTAATATATTAGCACTGTAAATGATTTTGCATAAAATTTGGTATCATTAAGATTGCCTGGAGGTAGAAGCATATGCAGGAAACCGTGATTGGCATAATGTTAGGCATTGTCGGTTCTGTGGTACTTTTTGTGGTGTTTCGGTTCCGCAGAAAGCACAAAATGCCGGCGAAGCCGAGCATATATACTACTATTGAAGACATGCGTTCAGTTGGTGAACTGGTGGTATTTAAGATTGTTACTAAAGAGATAGTCACTACTGCAGAACACTGGTTTGGTGAATTTGGTAAAAAATATTTTATGTGGTTGGCTTCAACTAAGAAAATGGCCATGATATTCGAGTTTGAGATCAGCTTCCGGTACAACTTACGCAGTTCAGAGTTCGTCATCGAATCCGTGGACGAAGGCCATTATCGCTTAATAATGCCAAAGTGCTTATACGAAACCAGTATAAGAGACATCAGTTTTTATGATGAGCAAAACGCGAGATTTTTGCCCTGGTTACTACCCGATTTGGTTAATAGAGTTTTTGGTCCAGGCTTTGACGAAACGGATAAGAACCGTCTTATGGAAGAAGCCAAACAACAGGCAGTTCAAATGGCGAAAGAATTTTCCGAAAAGATGCTGTCTGAAGTAAAAAAATCGGCAACACAGACATTGGAGGCTATAGGAAAGGCTTTTGGTGCCGAAGGAGTAACGATGGACTTCAGTAAAGCCCAGCTTGTGCAGACAAAAATTGACTCTGTAGAGCGAAAAGTAGTATTGTAAGAAAGACTGGAAAAAGCACTCGAACTGTTTATAAAGAAAATGAAGATATAATGTTACTACCCCCGCAGCGGCTGGCCAATTACTTAAATAAAGAATACTTTTTTTATTGATTATTTACTATTGACGATTGACTATTGTCTCTGAGTTAGTTGTACTCTGTACCTAAAATCTGCGATTAAAAAGTTTTTGGACTCATTACGGAGAATTTAGAGAAAATGACAAAGAAATATTACAAGTATGAAGAAACGCATCGCAAGGTTAACGGCCGGAAGCAGAAATACTGCACTAAATGCAACGAGTGGAAAGTTGAGCGTGAATTCAGCAAAGATCGGTCCAATAGGGACGGATTGGATATTCGGTGCAGAGACTGCGCCAGGGTATATGCACAAGCACGCTACAGGAAATCCACAAAGAAAAAGAAGGTAATAGTCTATCTAAGATTTAGGGACCGTCATCGGGTCATCAATAGAGTTAAGCAGAAACTGTGCACCAAGTGCGGAAAGTGGAAAAGGGAAATCGAGTATTACAAAAGCTGTGCTGAGAGAGACGGCTTAATGAGCCGATGCAAGGAATGTTTATACAAACCAGGCAAAAAGTCTCGTAAAAAAAAGCTTCGTCATTGACTATTTTCTAATGACTATTGACTATTGTCTATTGCCTCTGAATTATCTTCGTGGCCCTTTTGATTTACTATTTACCCCGTGAGATGGCGGCTTCGCCCTCTAAGGGACAAGCTATCTCATGGGGTGAACTATTGATGATTGTCTATATATCCGCGTATATCAGCGTTCACCCCGTGAGATAGGCAAAGCCATTATCTCATAGGGTTAATCTGCGGTCCTTGGTATTTACTATACCCGCCTTCGCGGGCACAAGCTTACAATTTACTATTGCCTATTGATAATTTCTCTGAGTACTCTGTAGCTAAGCCTAAAACCGTGTTCATTCGTGGTTCGTATTTGAAGAAGTATCCCATTTCAGCTTAAAAAGTGCTAAACCGTTGGGTTAAAACGGCCGATTCTGTTGCTTGTGGTATCTTTCTAAAAGATTTAGGAAATTTTCTTTGACAATAGATATTGTAGACCGATAATTGTCGCCGAAGGATTTGTTATCGGGTGTAGTAAACGACAGCCAAAGGATTGGCTCCACAGCGAGCGCATCTCGGTCTGCCAGAGTGGTATTTAATGACGAACGAGACAAATTACGATACGGTGTTTGGTAAAATGGCGGTGGAGCACGGCCTGTGCACGGACGACGAGCTTCGCGGCTCGCTTGAGGAGATGAAGGCCCGCAGTAAGATCAATCCGGTGATCCTGAAAGACCTGATGATCGAGCTTGGCTTTGTGACGGCGCCCCAGGCCGAGCGGCTCAAGACGAGCATCAAGGAGAGTAAGGTTGCTGTCAAGCAGATTCCCGGCTATAAAATTATCGGCAAGCTGGGTGCCGGGGCGATGGCGATCGTTTATAAGGGCAAGCAGTTGAGTCTGAACCGGATGGTGGCGATTAAGGTGCTGCCGAAGCGGTTCAGCGAGAATCCGGAATACGTCGAGCGGTTTTATAAGGAAGGGCAGGCGGCGGGTAAGCTGAACCATCCGAATATCGTGCAGGCGTTCGACGTCGGCGAGGCGGGGGGGTATCATTATTTTGTGATGGAGTACGTCGAGGGTAAGACGATTGCGGATGATTTGTCGGCGGGGAAAGTCTTTGACGAGGCTGAGGCACTTGATATCATTATTCAGGTCGCTCACGCGCTCGCCCACGCCCATGCGTGCAGCCTGATTCACCGCGATGTTAAGCCGAAGAATATCATGATCAGCACGAATGGGACGGTGAAACTTGCTGATATGGGGCTGGCGCGAGAGACGACGGATATCGAGGCGGCACAAAGCGAGGCCGGCAAGGCCTACGGCACGCCGTACTACATCGCACCCGAGCAGATTCGAGGCAAAATCGACATCGACGGCAGAGCCGACATCTACGGCCTCGGGGCAACATTATATCACATGCTGACCGGCCGGGTGCCGTTTATGGCGGAGGATTCGGCTGATGTTATGCGGAAGCATTTGCGTGAAAAGCTGGTTCCGCCGGACCACATAAATACTTCGCTTTCGGCAGGTGTCTCTGAAGTTGTCGAGATTATGATGGCGAAGCGTCGAGAGAACCGCTACAAAAACATCGAGGAGCTCCTGATGGATTTAGAGGCCCTGCGCAACGGCAAGCCTCCGCTTCAGGCCCACAAAAGATTTGATGTCTCGATGTTTGAGCAGTTGGAAAAAGGAGAAGTCGTCGAAGTCAAGGAAAAGGTTTACCAGGAAGATACGATAGCCAATTATCGAATGGCGGTATTGGTTTTAAGTGCCGTCGCTTCGGCGTTTTTCCTGGTCATTCTTCTACTTCTCCTGCTCAGATAATCCATAAAATTGTCATCCTCGCGAAAGCCGGGACCCTAATCAATAATCGTTAATCCAAAATCATTGCTCATTAGTTTATGCCCCGAGGCGGCGCAAATTTTTCTTCCGAGGAGCTGGTTCGCGTCCTCAGCCATTACGACGTCGGCGTCGTTCATCAGATCAAGCCCCTGTCCGGCGGTAACCGCCGCGCGCCCAAAATGGTAGTCGTCTCCGAGCAGGGCAAGTTCATCCTGAAGCGCCGCCCCCGCGGCAAGGACGACCTCTACCGCGTCGCCTTCGCCCACGCCGTCCAGTCCCACCTGGCCGCTCGCGCCTTCCCCGTCACGACTTTGCTCGCCACGCGCAGCGACGGCAGCACAATCCTGCAGCTTAACAGCCACATCTACGAGTTCTTCAAATTCGTCTCCGGCTCCCGTTACGACGGCTCGCCCGCTGCGACAATCGACGCCGGCCGGCAATTGGCCAACTTTCACCACCACCTGGCCGATTTCGCCCACGAATGGAAGCCGCTCCAGGCCAGCTTCCACGATTCATCGACCGTTCGCACGCACCTGCGGACCATCGGCTCCGACCGAACGGTCAGGCCCAGCGGCAATTCCCGCCTTTGCGGGAATGACATCACCCCCGCGCAGGCGGGGCTGCAGGCCACCGCCGAGGCCCTGACGATTCTCTATAACGAATCCAGCATCCAGGCCAACCAGTTGGGCTTCGATTCCTGGCCCCAACAGGTCATCCACGGCGACTGGCATCCGGGCAATATGCTCTTTTCCAATCGCAAGGTAGCCATCGTGCTCGACTTTGACTCGATCCGGGTCGCCCCGGCCGTGGTCGATCTTGCCAACGGCATGCTCCAATTCTCCATCGTTGGCGGCAGGCCGAATCCCGCCGACTGGCCCGATTATTTCGACCGGGACAAACTCCTACAGTTTCTACAGGGATACAAAGAAAGGGCGGATAACGAGACGGCCCTGCTGGATGAATATAAACTCAAGGCCCTGCTCGATTTAATGATCGAAACGATGATCGCCGAGGCGGTACTGCCGATCGCCGCGACAGGCTTCTTCGGCCACCTCCACGGCACCGATTTCCTCCTGATGATCCACCGAAAAGCCGAATGGCTAAACAAAAACCGCGATAAACTCACAAAGCTCATTTCCGGCCAATAATCAAATTGCTTAGACGGGATTAACAAAGATAAACAGGGATTAAATATTGTCTATCCTGTTATCCTGTCTTCTGTATTCTATTTTTTTTACAGTCTGCAAGCCACAAAATACGCATTTCCGCTCTTTAATTCGGTCTTTCTCCGGCCGGAACGGCTATTTGAAAAAAAAAATTAAAATATTCCAATTTTACTATCAACATTTTGCCTCTGAGATACGCTATGTAATATGAAGGGAAAATGGTGATTGTGGAGAAATAGATATGTATGGATACGTTTCAGACAATAATAGTCCGGCAGCGAGCGGAATCTTTCTCGATGAAGGCGAAGAATTTGAGCAATTGATAGCTGAATACCCGGAGCACCAGGTTTACCTGTTTGCCGGTACCGATATCGACATGGCCCTATTCTTCGCCCCCGGTGTCTCGGCGATGCTAATAGAAAAAAGAGCCTCGCCGGACAAGAGCTTTTAAAGAGCCGGTTCGTATTGCGTATTGCGGATGGCGTATTGCGTATAGCGTAACGCATGCCACGTGTCCCGTGGTTCGTGATTGGATTAATTGTGATTCTCAATGCCTGTCATTCCTGCGGAAGCAGGAATCCAGATGAGATACCAGATAAGAAGTTTTTTCTGTTTTTGTGCCTTTACAGATTAATGCCCAAGAGCGGAAAACCTTGTCGAAATAGCGAAACGAAGTATTTGTGATGTGTCGACTGTATCATGAGTAATGTGCTGGACGGACATGGGAAGGGGATTTCTCTTGAAACGTTAAGCCGTGTTGGGTATTTTATAGCAGCTAAATTCTTACGGAGCCTGTTATTGTTATGCACAGACTGCTCAAACTAACTCATCAACGCCTTGGTTGGCCGAAGAGACAAGATATAATGAGACCTAAAGGGGCTGGCCCCGCGGTTATTGCCGACTTGGCGAAGCGCAAGATAGAGACGGCAATAAGCCGCCGCAATGTAGGCGTTGATGTGGGAGTGCTAACAGCTAATCCATGCTCAAACAAGACGGAAGATCCCCTCGCTATCGTTTGTGATTTTACCAATCCCATTGCTGAAGATGTTCTCCGTGAAACGCACAGGTTGGCGTGGAGCTTCTCGCGCTCACCGATGCTAATCACGGTCGAACCGAGCTTGATCAGGGTCTGGACCTGTTGGAAACGACCACCTCAATCAGAGGATGATTTTGAAAAGTCATGTTTTGAAAAGATTGATAAAAATTTGCTCGAGCAATGGTCGTTATCGGCGCAGGCAGCGCGGGCTCTGCAATGGGTGGAACTGGCTTCGGGTAGCTTCTTCAGGAATTCAAAATATTCGAGTTATTTTCATCGGGACCAACGGGCGGACCAGTTAATGCTTGAAGACTTGAGGGAGCTCCGTCGGAGACTGCTGGATGCTGGGTTGCTTGAAGATATTTGTCACGATTTAATTGCAAGAGTAATCTTTATAGAATTTTTATTTCAGCGAAAGGACTCTCAGGGCAATGCTGCGCTAAATGAAAGTGTTCTCATGAAACTCCGTGAGAAAAGGATTTTGTCGAAAGTTCATAAAGATTTGCCGAGCATTTTAGAAACTCACAGAGAGACATACCGCTTTTTTCGGGAATTGAACAACAGGTTTAATGGAGACCTGTTTCCTGGTAAGGGTGAAACGGAGGATGAGAGAGAAAAAGAGTGGAAAGCGGAGATGGAGGAGGTCAAGGACAAGCATCTGGAATTGCTTGCGGAATTTGTTAGGGGCCAGATGGACATAGGGACAGGCCAGCGTTGCTTGTGGCCGAAATACGCATTCGATGTTATTCCCCTTGAGTTTATCAGCAGCATATACGAGGAATTTGCAAAGAAGAAGGGATCTGGTGTGCATTACACACCTGGATATATAGTAGACCTCATGCTTGATGAGGTGTTACCCTGGTCTAGTGCAGAGTGGGATCTCAAGATCCTAGATCCAGCATGTGGCTCGGGTATATTCCTTGTCAAGGCCTACCAACGTTTGATTAACAGATGGAAGAAAGCCCATGGGAGACCGAAGGTAAAAGTAAGTGATCTCAGGGACTTATTGTTGAATAACCTATTTGGTGTGGATACGAATCACGATGCAGTTCGTGTTGCCTCGTTCAGCTTATACTTAGCCATGTGCGATGAAATCGATCCGAAGCACGTATGGCAAAAGAACGTAAGGTTTCCGCGTTTGCGTGACAAGAGATTGGTAAAATCAGATTTTTTTGCAGAGGATAAAGAGGGAATCCGTACAAGTGTGGATAGCGGGGTGTACGATTTGGTTATCGGCAATGCGCCATGGGGTCACGACACGGAGAGTGAGAAAGCCAAAAGGTGGGCTATACTATGGAACTGGTCAATACCCAACCGAAACTTTGGGCCGCTTTTCCTCTGCAAATCTGCATCTCTGACGAAGACAACGGGGCAAATTGCCATGCTCCAGCCTGCCGGTGCAATGTTGTTTAACAGACATACAACAGGGGAGAAATTCCGCTCAAAATTCTTCTCTAAGTTCACCACAGAGAAGATAATTAACTTGGCGGCTCTTCGTTTTGGCCTTTTCAAGGCTGCGGTTTCACCAGCGTGCATCGTTGTTATGCGTCTAACAAGCCCGTCAAAATATCCTACAGAATATATCTGCCCGAAGCCTATGCACACAAAAGAAGATGATTATTGTGTGGTAGTCGAACCTTCCGACAGAGATTTCGTTTATCCAGAAGAAGCAGCAGGCGACCGTTTGGTACGGACGGTGTTGGCCTGGGGCGGGCGAAGAGACCTTGCACTCATTCGGAAGCTACGGCGCCCCCCCTTTACCACGATAGCAAGGTTGGAGGAACAGGGCCTTATCCGTGTTGGAAATGGATTCAAGCGAAAAAGCCCACGGCCAAAGGAATATCCCGAGTCACTGGACCTTCCTGTATTGGAAAGTCATAAGGTTTGGAAAGGACTGCCTATCGTGGCGGACTCCAGCCTGTTCCCGACGAACACTAATCCGAGTTTCGAGAGATTTAGGGATTTACAAGAGAACTATAGCCTCCCGCTGCTGATCATAAAGGAGTCCTGGACGGTTGAGGCCAAGCGTTTCAAGGGGGTATTGTTAAAAACGTGCAATGGCAGAGCCAGTAAGCTCTTGTTTTCACAATCGTTCAGTGGGATTCGAAGTCTTGGCACGAAGGGATATGACATAACTACCATCGCACTTGCTATCAACAGTATCCTCGCTGTTTACTATTTTCTCCTAACGGGGGCGCGTATGGGTAATTACAGGCCGACGTTATTGCTGGACGATATACGTGACTTTCCCCTACCACAATCCGCGTCAGTGACAACAGAAGAACTGGCAGCCATGACAGAAGTCATTATAGATGAGAAGGTCAAAGAAGTATATGGCCTTAAAGACGCGGAATGGGTTCTTGTGGAGGATTTGTTCAACTATACATTGAGAGACTTCAAGGAAGGTAAAAATTCACCAGGCCGCCAGCCAACGAGTGTGGCGGATGAGGACCGCCCAGAAGTGGACAACGAGCCAATTCTAAAGGCTTATTGCGATTATTTCACCCGTGTTCTCCGAGCCGGATTTGGAAAGGACAAACAAATATCGGCCACTATCTTTAGGGAAGGAAGACAAGCGTTTCTGCCTATTCGATTGGTTGCTATACATCTTGAGACACCAGGTAAGCAGTTTATCCGAGTGGAATCTATTGATTCGCCGGATCTAATTGAACTATTGAAGGAATTGGATTCCAAGTTCTTGAAATCTACGAACCGCCCTGCAGACGGGGGCATCTTCTATAGGCGGGTCGCTCGTATATACGACAACGCGTTGGTATGCGAGAAAGATGTCCCGACTGTTTTTATCGTCAAACCAGACCAAGTGCGTTATTGGACGCGGTCTATGGCTCTTAGAGATGCAGATGAAATAGCTGGAGATATCATGATTTGGCGTGAAGGATCAGGCTCCAAGTGGAATGCTGAGGGAGAAATAGTTGGTTAGCAGACAAACGTACTCTGAAAGGTGCTGGCCGGATACACCGGAATTCAATTCGGTAATCGATAGGTGGAGAGCTGATGGCTCGGTCACCCTTTTAAGTTTTGTATGGAAGGCATACGACGCATTTTGTGCGGATGTTTTGTCAGAGGTTGACTGTTCGAAGGAGGACGAGGACTTGGAGAGGGACGTGACTCAACTGCTTGAGCCGAAGATCCGGGAAGCTATGACTGGTTATGAACCTTTCTATGTTCAGCATGGTCCCTATGAACGTGAGAGCCGGGCTGTCGCACCTGCACAACCTCCTCAGTATGATATTGCGTTCGTGCTATGGAGTAATCAAAGAGTTATGTGGCCGTTGGAAGCAAAGGTATTGAGGACAGAGGGAAGCGTGGGGGGCTACATTAACGAAATAAGATCGAATTTTATGACGTGTCGATATTCGCCTTTCTCCAACGAAGCAGCTATGCTTGGCTATCTGTTGGAGGGTGATTCTAATGTTGCGTTCAAGAAGATTGCGGAGAAGGGCGGTTGGAAACTTAGCCCGCACACATGTTTTCTTGATCGGAAACATAGAACTTCAGACCATGATCGCGAAGTTCCGGAGGGAAGGCCGTATCCGATGCATTTTTATTTACACCACCTAATTTTTCAACTGCCAGGCTGTGTCGCAATTATAGTTCAAAGATGATTCGATTTCTTTGTCGATATATTATAAGATTCATGTCTGAATGAAAGGATTTCTTATGGCATATCAGTATGGAG
>Ga0114918_10001091_pt1 | contig 24073 bp, 23 predicted proteins | sample LantaG_FD_87015 | JGI IMG/M metagenome (GOLD analysis project Ga0114918, IMG submission 87015) | Deep subsurface microbial communities from Baltic Sea to uncover new lineages of life (NeLLi) - Landsort_02402 metaG | ecosystem: Environmental > Aquatic > Marine > Oceanic > Sediment | place...
CAAATCTGGCCTGCGGGCGGTTGGATGGAGTTATATTCTCTCATCTGAGCTGGTGGGATATCGCTGCAGGGATACTTTTAGTATCTGAGGCAGGGGGTAGCGCCTCTCAGATTGATGGGTCTGCTCTCGGGCCAAATTTCGTGAGCTGTGTAGCTGGGGGCCATATGGTGTATAAGAAACTAAAAGAATTGGCGAAAAGCCCTACAGATAGTTGAAAAAACTGGGTAATGGGGTAGAATGGGTACTAAGCACGTGTAGAGTGCATTTCTTGAAAGATACTCTCAAAAGGATAAATTCATGGCAAGAATATGTGGAATCTGTGGGAAACGTCCACAGGTAGCAAATTTAGTGAGTAACGCGAAAAACCGCGTAAAACGTTGGGTATACCCAAACGTGAAGACCATGCGCTACACGAAACCAAATGATACAAAAAATTCGGTTACTCGTGGCAAAGTATGCGCAAAGTGTGTTAAGGGCGGTAAAGTAACAAAGGTTATGTAAAAGGTTAAGTATGCCAAATATTAAGTCGTCTAAAAAACGTGTATTACAAGCTGAAAAGCGTCGTGTGCGTAACTATGCGCGTAAAAGTGACATAAAGACTGCAGTGAAAAAAGTTCTTGATGCAGTAGCGAACAACGATACAACTTCAGTAAAAGATTTACTTTCTTCTGCGCAAGCAAAATTAGCTCGTGCGCAAGGAAAAGGTCTTTTTCACAAAAATACAGTCGCTCGCAAAATGAGCCGATTGGCGAAAAAAGTTAAAGAAATGAATGCTCCAGCAGCATAATTTTTTTTCCTGAAGAAAAGTGTTGAGAAGGGTCCTGGTAAAAGAGGATCCTTTTTTTTAGTTCATGTTATAGGGGGTTATTCATGAATAAAAACTATCTTTTAGTATTATGTTTTATTACGTCATAGTTTGCGCGGGGTTTTTTCTCATGCATCTCGATTTATACGGCGCGATATTAATCGTCGAGCAGAGCGGGTTAGTGGCAAAGAAGAAGATGTTTCACCGGAAGAGAATCTTTCGGATGACTGCGGCATAGTGTTACAGGAACTTCGAAATGTTTGGAGTCGTCAGGGATGGTCTTGGACTGAGCATATTGAGAATGATGGCACAACTGTTTTCATATCGGAGGATTCAGTGATACGTATCGATCCAAAAACAGTTAAAGACGTTTTTTTTAGTAAGGCTAGAATTTCAGATAATGAAATTGAAGATACGGATGTTTATACAGATACCGATACCGAGTAGAATTGCGATTTAGGGGAAATTATGCAAATAAAAAAATTATTATTTTTAAGTTTAATTACAACTCAACTTGTGGCAATGGACCAACCATCACACTCATTCAGCTGGTTGACTCTGCTTGCAAGTAGATGTACAGCTTTTATTCGTTCGGATATTCAGCGTCGTGTTGATCGAGTAGGGTGCATATCTGAAGGGAGAAATTAGGTAATTATTGCTGATCAAGGTGCTGAGGATTTTTGTCAGCGTTTAATAAGGCGCTTGTCTGACCAAGGATTTTATGGTGAGGCTGATATGCTTAATGGTCAGAGCGTAGTGCGTGTATATTCAGACGAAACGAAGCGAGAAGAGATTTCTACTTTACTTGTTATGAGAGTGAATTCTCTTTAAGAGTAATGCTTTAGTAGTTAGAGAGGCCACTTATAATACATGGGTGGCTTTTTTCATGCTCGATGCCGTAGAATCTCCCTTGAATAAAAAAAAGGTAAGCGTTTTTGCTGGAGGAGAATGCTATGAATTATACCAAAAGCATATTAAGTATCGGTGCTCTGGTAATGATATCTTCTGCATTGGCTGTAGCAATGGATTTGCGATTACATTATGCTGCCACGCTTGGCAATGCGCAGCGAGTGAAAGAGCTTTTAAAAGAAGGTGTAGATCCGAATGGAAGGGATACAAATGGCAAGACAGCATTGCATTGTGCCGTCGGATGGGGTGGCACTCCGAAAGTGATACGACTACTTGTTGAGGCGGGTGCGGATGTAAACGCACGAGATGCACAAGGTAATGCGCCATTGCGTGAAGCTGCAACGTGGGGAAGCTTAAAGCTTGTGCGCGCATTGCTTGAGGCTGGTGCAATAGTAGATGAAAGTGTTGTTGAAGAGAGTCGGAGCCATGAAATTCGACGATTGTTAATTAGATATTATGATAAGCAGCATGCTAATACGCAAGATTAGCTATCTATGTATTGCTTATACGCTAACAACAGATCTTTTGCGATTGTAGAAGATACTTGCGAAGTTCCTGCATTTTCAACCAAGACAAGTATTGCGAGCGGTTTTTCTGACTTATATTGCACGTAGGATGCAAACCATGCGTGCTCTAAGTATTCGGCACTGATTTTTCGCTTTGCCAAGTCAGATGTTTGCGCGGTACTGGTTTTAGCATAAATTTTCATTCCAGGAATATCATTCAAGCGCCTACCTGTTCCTCGAGTAACTACGAGTCGCATGGAGCGGCGCAAAAATTCAAGCGTAAGTGGTTGCAGATCGAGTGGAGTTTGTTCAATAGTCTCACTTTCTAAAATACGTGGTTTTGCCAAATAACCAGTAAAGATTGCACCAATCATGCGTGCAATTTGCAATGGAGTAGAGAGTAAAAAACTTTGTCCGATTGCTACGGAAAGCGTTTCTCCCGGCCACCAGCGCTCGCCCTTGGTGAGCATTTTCCAATCACGTGTTGGCACAATTCCAGAATTATTTATGAATAAAAAGTCTGTAGATTGCCCTAACCCAAATCGCTGTGCATATTCCGCAAGTAAATCAATATCAATGAGTTTACCTAACTCAAAAAAAAGTACGTTGCATGAATGCGCAAATGCTTGTGGAGTGGTGAGCTTTCCATGCCCCCATTTACGGTTGCACCAATAGTTTCTACCCGCAAACTCAACAAATCCTTTGCAATCCCATATTTGATCTGGGTGTAATAATCCATTTTCAAGTGCCGCACTAATGGTGACTAATTTGAAAATAGATCCCGGTGGATATGGATTTATTGCACGATTTAAAAATGGCTTTTTGTGCTGTAATTCAGACCATACGTCATGAGAAATTGGTTTTAAAAAAAGTGAAGGATCAAAGGTGGGGCGAGATACAAGTGCGCGTATTGCACCATTTTCTGGATCAATGATTAGGATACATCCGGAATGTTCATTAGGGTATATTTTTTCAGCAATACGTTGCAGATTGATATCGATGGTAGTCACAATATCTGTACCAGCGCGTGATAGCTCTTGCCCGGTGGTAGTAATTGTACGTCCGATTGAATTGATTGTTTTAATGCGAGATCCGTCGTGCCCTTTTAAGAGTTCGTTACAAATTTTTTCAAGTCCCATTTGGCCAGCTTCTACATTTCGATTTAAATACCCAACTACATGGCTTGCGTATGTTCCGTAGGGGTAATGCCGTTGAAAATGGGTGTTGATCGCAAGATTTTTGTTGTTTGGGTATTGCTCAGTAATATTGCTGAGTTGTTCGAGTGAGATATCAAACGCGATTGGAGTTTGTTTGAACTGCCGTTCGGCGAGAGTGATTGCATGCTGGGCTGGAGCAGAAAGTGGTGATTGTGTAAGGAATTCGAGTTTTAAAAGAAGTTCCTTTTGCTCTGCATTAAGCGTTCGGTTGCCTGTTCCTTGCCATGAGAGATTAGTAACGGGGCGATTGGTCGCTAAAAGATTACCATTACAATCATAAATAGTACCTCGCTCAGAAGGGATTGATTCTACTCGTAAAAAATTTTGCTCACTACGAGAAGCATAGTATGTGTGTGAAATAATTTGTAAATAAAAAAGGCGAATAACTATCAATAAAAAGGCAATACAGAGTGCAGCTATGATGGTACGAAGACGGGAATCTATTGGCTGCAGATGATCCATACTCGCCTATTTTTTCAACATTCGTTTCACGGGGTGAATGTCATTGCACATCTGCGTAAGATCCTCAAGAGATACGTGGGTATATTTTTCTGTACTTGCAATAGTCTTATGCCCGAGAAGCTCTTGGACTACGCGTAAATCGGTTCCCTGATTTAATAAATGCGTAGCAAATGAGTGGCGAATTTTGTGTGGCGTGAGCTGCTTATCTATTTTTAAAAAGGTCCGAAACATTTCAATGATGCGCTGAATTGATCGGGTAGTAAGTCCCTGATTTCTATTGTTTACAAAAAGATGTTGATCATGGTGTTCTACAGGCATACGCTCTTTGAGCAGGTATTCCTGTATTTTGTTTTTTGCTTTTTTTCCAAAGAGTGCGATGCGCTCTCTATTTCCCTTGCCCTGAATGCGAATCGTCTGCTCTTGCATGTTTATATCTTTAAATCGAATAGCAACGAGTTCAGAGCATCGAATGCCCGTAGCATAGAGCAATTCAAGAATAGATTGATCTCGAATTGGAGATCGGCTGGGAAGGTCTTCTGGTTTGATAGAATCAAGCAAATAAAAAATTTCATCTACGCTTAAAAATACCGGCAATTTTTTAGTAATGCGAGGTCGTTTTAGATCCAATTCTAATGATATGCCATATGTTTTTAAAAACTTGGCAAATGATGCAAACGTTGAATATTTTCGAGCAATCGAGCGCTTATCAATTTTTAGATAATATAAACTGACTAAGTAGCGCTCCATGATCTGTCGTAAGCTCAATATTTTTTGCTCAGTGTTTGGAATTTTTGTTTTCCAAAATTCGATAAAGGCGCGCAGATCACCTTCATATGCGCGGGCAGTATGCGTAGAAAGATTTCGTTCAACATCCAGATAAATGAGAAAAGCTTCTTTTTTTTCAATAAATTCTTGTATTGTCATACTACTCCCTCAGAATTATGCCCTATCTGAAACGCTTTGAAACGGCGATTTACCGATGAACGATTAACGCCCAAAAAGAGGGCTATCTTATTCTGGTTTTGAAATTTTTTCCAGAGTAACTGCATGATATGTTCATGCTTGAGCGCTTGTTTTCCGAGTCGGCCTGCCAAGAGTAATTCTGGATCATCAAATGATGCGTTGTGTGTTTTGCCTGCCTCAAAAGGAATAGTATACGTTTTTTCCTGAAGCGCTTGCTGCACCTGATGCTTTAATTCTTGTAGGCTGACTGGTTGCGAATCAATAATTTTTTGTTTTTCTTTTTGTGAAAGCGCGCAAATGTTTTTTAGAGCATGTGAGGTAATGTGTTGATCGGTAAAGCCATCAATTAGGCTTTCTTGCTCTTTGAATGCTAATGATGCAATGGATGGAATTTTCACTATTTCTTTTTTAAGGAGTGCATAGAGATCAGTGCTAAACCTGCCTGCGTGCACTTGCGTAGAAAGAATTTGATTTGAAGAGCAAATTATTCGGGTGCTGCTTGAAGCGGTTTGCTCTGATTGAGGATATCGATACCATCCGAATGAAATTAATTCGGCAAGTGTTGTTTGTGATTTATGATCTAAATGATGGATATTTTTAATATACAGCGTTCCATTGACCAACTTTTCCAGTAGCGGTGTTTGATTACTTTGTTGGGCAGTACCGAATAACGTAGGGGCAATCGCTGCAAACGAAGTAGGTGTAGTAAGTGTGAGTGTATGGAGTGTTTCATGCATGCTGATTGCGTGAATGAGTTTTGCCGTGTCATTCAGATCTTCTTGGGATGCGCTCAGTAAAACAGCTTTTTTATTTAAAGCGGTTTTTAAGAGTTGGATTTTTGTATTGAGAATAGTTTCTTCATTGCTTGGTAATGCTGCGTTGATTAATGCACCAGCCTTGGTTGAAGAAAGATAGAGTAAATAGTCCCAATCATTCGGATCGGCAAGTAAATGCATTTGTTGTAAAATAACATCAGAAATATCAGGATAGCTGGCGGTTATAATTGTATGCTGATGTTGTAGATGAGGGACCCCAGAAAGCAGGAGTGGATTTCCTGCGCTATCTTTTGCATGCAATGAAAAGGGGGTGTTAAATGTTTCTACGTAGCGTGCAACTTCTTGTAAAGACTTAGAGAGCGGATGCCCTTCTTGAAGGTTGGGATCAAATGGAATTAATTTTTTTGCATCTGCGTTTGCTCGATTAAAGTGTCCATTTTTATAAAAAAGAATACCAAGCATTTTTTGCTTAGAATGGCGTAGGAATCCATGAACGCTTTCTTTATAGAGATTGATTTCTTGATGTTTATTGTAGAGTGAATCTTTTAATTTTTTTTCTTTATAGAGCAGCGTATGAACGGTGCGATGACGGAGTAAATTCGTAATATTGCCAAGATACGTTGCAAATGCAAGCATCGCATCCTGTTCACTGTGAGTTAGATGGTTGGTACGTGCACCAAGATCTACGGTGATATACCCCACTAGCTTTTTATTGCTATAGATAGGTAGAAAAACATCAGCATCTAATGCCTTAAGAAACGCAATGCTGTCTGTATTATGCTTTGTTTGTTCATAGAAATTTGAAAATGTAATTTCATCTCGTACAAGAAACGTATCAAGGCCATCGTGAGTGGCCATAAATGCTTCAATCATATCGTCGCGCGATGAGCGATTTTGTTTTTCTTCTTGTGGGTAATGCTCACGAATAGTCAGGTGTACTGTATTGTGTGGGATGCTAAACGCTTCTTTGAAAAAAAGTTGCGTGATATGAGTAAGTTCCTGAGTGTTGGAAGCTTCGCTTAATCCACGAAGTACTGTTTTAAATTCATCAATTACGCGGGTTTGTTGGATGCCAATTGCACGAGGAGAGGAATTAACCAGACGAACCTTAAGGACATTTTTCATACAATAATAGAGTGCAAGCGTAAGAAGTAACGTAGAGATGCTAATGGTAAAATACATGTCATTAATAGATGAAAAGCAGGTAGCCAAAATGAACTCGATAAGGAGATAGGGCATTACGAAAAAAACAGTAAAAAGTTTTACTTGTCTTCGTAACAGCTTTGGAAGTTTAAATGAACGCATATTTCTAAATACATACACGAGTCCTAAGATTGGATAGCTATAGACCAATACGGGGATAATGTATCGCATAATAAGAAATTCGGGGTTATCCATTGATGCTCGTGCAATATCACGCTCTGCGATTTCTGCAAGAGTAAATGGATGGAAAAGTGCTCGATAGATAAAATAGAAAAAAAAGATTCCTGTGATTGCCGTTGTAAATGTGTGCCACTTTTTAAATTTAAATTTTGGCTGAGTAAGAGCTTGCAGGAAAAGAGAGAGTGATTGATATTGCACTGCCAAAAATGCCCAAGCAATTCGAATGAAAAAAACTACCACGTAGTAGGGCATTGGAATAAAAAGAGATTGAGACAGTTTTATAAGCCATGTTATATCGCAAATTAATGCACTTGTCATTGAGATAAGCAAGAAAAGGAGCGGCCGTATAACAACATCTTTTTTCCAAAGTGCTGAAATAAAATGCACGACGTAGTTAAATTTAATTACGATAGCAAAACACAAAACAGAGAAAAGAAAGAAGGGACTTTGTGCTGCTTGATAAAGAGAAATAATATACTGTTCCATAATTTCTATTGATCACATCCCGTTCAATGGTTATACTACTTACTGTTTTAACTGTATAAAAAAAGATGTAATCTAAAGGGATCACATGGATGCTCACACAATCCTGACTATAGTACACCATGTCGCAGAATTTTTGAACGCCTTTTTTCTCTCTTTCGGATATCCGCCTAACTAAGTAGAAAAAACTGCATTAGGGGAAGAAAAAAAGCATACTAAAAAGCTATCGATTCAGTTCGGTAGCTTTTTTTATTCTAAATTTATCAAAGCTTTTATATATCAGTCATTGTGGCCTACTTATAGATAGTGCGATCGAGAGCGTGTTTTGGAGGAGGAGTTGAGGAAAGGTGGAAAAATAAGATAATCTGAGAATAGCTGAATGTTCGTGTTATAAAGGAGTTATTGTGAATAAATTATATGCAATCCTGTTTTCAATTATCTTGGCTATTTTGCCGCTCCAGGCGTCTGTTAATCAAGAAATTGATTTATGTACTGCCATAAAGAATGGTGATCTGGATTCTTTTTATTCTGCTTTGAATAACTATGGGGCTTTGAGCCTAGAATTGCGAGATCGATTGCAGGTGAAAATCGCTCTTGAGGCAAAAAACATAGAATCAAAAAAAATTCCGAAACTTTTTGAAAAATTAAAGACGCATTCAAATCAAAAGGTTGTATTGCTTGCATCCATTGCTGTAACACTGCAGGTAACGGGGCTTTTAACTGTGTATAGAAGTTTTCCATATGTGGATATTCCATTTACTCGATCGAGTATATGGCCGCTTTTATTGGCCGCATATGGAGCATGCCTCAATACTGAAGGGGGCTGGGTGCTTGTAGAATGTTTTCGGCAGTTTGGACGGAAAAAAGAGCTTCAATCTAAATGCAAAAAACTAGAAGATAATTTTCGCAATCTTTTGATTATGCAGAAAGTGTTACGGAATCAAGCAAAACCAAGCAGAAATCTATTAAAAATAGCATAGGCAGGAATAATGACTAGTTATGACTAAAACGAATTATAGTTCGATGACTTTCATCTTTTTAATTTTATATTTTTTGGCAATGGTATTATTATTTTTCTATTTTCCACTTCGTAATTATCCTTATTTGGTTCCGCTTTTATTTCTTTTTTCTCCATTTTTGCATATATATAGACTGGCTCGGGCTTTTAATCGGTTAGGATTTGCAAGGAATAAGGGGGTTATGCTGTGGGTCAAAAAGTTTATAAGATACGTGCTTGAGAAAGAGTATTGGACTCTTAGATATCGTCGCCCGTATACTTATATTGCATCTCTCGGTAAGTGGGTGGTAGAAATTGCTATTGTTTTAGGATGTGTCAAACTCTCACAAAAACTTAAAAAATGGTATAAAAAAAGAGTAACAGGCAATACTCCTGAGCAAGTAGCTCAAAATAGCGGGCATCTTTCTTTAGCTAACTTAATTAGCACTCACGGTCTAGAAAATAATAAAAGCTTTTAGGGCTTTGACCACAAATAAAAAGTTCTAAAATAGTTCAGCCGTCGCTCTATTGAGCTATGGCCGCAAGGCGACTGCGGTGTCCGGCGTAGCCTTGCGCGAAGCCTAGATGGGACGCCATTAATTTTTATTATTCTCTAGGAAGCCTTCTATCAATTTTTTTAAACTATTTGTTGGTACTTGGTGTCCTTCATTATATTCAATAAGATGGATAATCAGATTTGTATTTTTTGATTGATCATAAAGACTAACTGCATGCTCATAATGCCAGTGGTCTTTTTTTCCAATCAACAAGTAAATGGCATTAATTGGTCCCTGTTTATTAAATAATGGACCCGCTGCGCCGATAGAAATGATGGGCTTATATATTTCAACGAATTGCGCAAGTTTATTAAGAAAAAAACCACCATTTGAAAAACCAATATATCCTTGAATAGGCTGGTTGCGGGTAGTGAGAATAATTTCTTGGTAGGTTTGTAATAGTTCTTGTTCGGTATCATGGGGCCAACAAAGACGATTATTAAGTTGGGGGCATCTGCTTTTAGGGATCATTGCTAAAAATTTGATATTGAGTTGCTTTCCTATTGTATCAAGCACTTTTAATTCGTCCATATATTCGGGAAGGAACTCATTGCGGAGCCCACATAGATATATCCATGTTTTATTGGAGGTGGAAGACCCAAACACTTTAAAAGATGGGGGGAGGTGAGACATATTCATATGGGGTGTTGCTACAACTGCCAAGAAAAAACAGACAAATACTTTCTTCAAAATGGTCCCTCTTTTGAGAGTAGGTCCTATATTTGGATTTGAATAATTTCTGAGCATAAAATTGAGTGCCATGATTTTTGATATTTGTAGCATTTTTTTATTTGATGCAAAATAGGTATCTATACGCATTAATTGGTTAATCTCAATGGTTCTTGCGGTTCAATCGAAGATTCTCTTGCTTGTGATGGATACATATCTCGTTGGCTCTGTATCCATCGCAACAAATTATTACGTTTCTCCTTAATTTCTTGAGGAAGAGTCGTTGATTGAAAAGCTCCAGTCTTATCAGGATGATGGCGCCTGAGAGCGTCGTGGTATGCTTTTTCTATTATATCTTCCGCATCATTTTTAGGGGTCCCACGCTCAAAAATATCAGACCAGGTGAGATTGAAAAAAAGCATTGTTTGTACTATTTTTATCATAGCAAGCCCCCTTTCCCTCTCTCTCTCTTTGGTTTCTTTCTTATAAATATCATAAAGCATGGCACTAACGGCAGCGCCGAAGACAGGTAACGCAAGTGAGCCTATTTTATTATCATATATGCGATCGAGGGCACGCTCTTTTAGGCTGGATTTATCATGATTCGGAATGAACTCAAGGTAGTCCCAAAAGGGCTTCCATGGCCATGGTTGTTTTAAATCATGATAAATTATTTGAAGTTTCGTTTTCCAGCTAGTTTTAGGGGATTCCCATGCTTTTTGAAGTTGGATAGACTTTTTGCTGATAAATACTGTGCCTAGAGCTTGAGTGGAAGTGACTATAGAGATAACTATAAATATTAATTTTTTCATACTTATTCCATCTTAATAGCGAGCAAGAATATTTTGCAATTGCTCTATGCGTCCGGCGGTCGGTTTTTTTACGAATTCAGGTTGGAGTCCAATAAACTTTTTAAGCAATGCTGGCTCTTGATCATAGGCTGTTAAAATGAGAAGCGCTTGATCTTTAGGGAGGCTTTTAAGCTTTGGTAACGAAGTGTGTTCATCAAGAATCGAATTGATTTTTCGAAGATGCCAATGTCTGTATGCATATACCAAAACTATTGCTAATCCTGCACCGGCTGCGGCAGTTTCTAAGACAGTCCCTACTCGATGAAAGGTGGAAGGAGTAGAAGTTTCTCTTCTTGGCTGCAGTGCAGGAGATGCAATTACTCCAAACAGATGAACGAGAAGTGGTGGCATCGGGGCATACGGAGAATCGGGATATTTTACTTGAAAAAAATACCAGCGCTCAATCCTGCCAGGAATCCCATTCCCTTTAATCCTTCTTTTTATCTTATCATCCTTGTCGGATTGCAAGAAAAGCACGGTTTTATTTAGTTGCTCCTCTTTTTTGGCCAAGCGCTCTTTAGCCCAGGCTCTTAGATTTTTAAAAGAGTTTTCTTTTTTTAATTGCTGTAGGTCGGCAGCATAGGTATTTTGTATTGGTGAAAATGCCATACATATGGCTAATAACGTCAATATTTGTTTCTTCATAATTGCCCCTAAATAAATTATTCTTTCTTATTGTAATTATAGCTTAAAAGGCTATCAAATTGCAATAAGAAGGCTTTTTTGTGTAATGTTTTTGATATATCAGTGCGTTGTATCACATAAAATGTGTGCGTTTTGTTACAATTTGAATAAGGATGGGTCCGGTTTGTTGCTATATAGGGGGTTTATATGAAAAAGTTGTCATTGCAATGTGTGATTTTGTTTGGTCTTACTGCGGGTAGTATACCTGTGGCAGCTGTTCAACATGGTTCTAATAAATAGCTGGATCAGGAAATTCAAAAAACCTTGAAAGCCTCATATAGAAGGAAAAAATCAACTCACCGTTCGCCCTTAGACAAGCTCCCTGGCGTCGCCAAGGCTATGCCGGGCTATCGCAGGGCGAACGGTAGAGAGGGAGCTAAGGGTTTTTTAGGCGAAAATCAATTTCCTGATTCGACTAGGTTCTTATGAATTTTGGGATAGGTTCATATTTAATCCAGTGGAAAAAGCATAGTGTTGTATAGTGAAGTATTGAGAAAAATAGACTGTAGTATATTCTAAAGCTTTAAACAGTTTTAGGATTTTCTTATTAGTTATCTAATTGTGGCGAGGTTAGCATGCAAAAAATTGTAAGAGCTTTGATGTTTTTGGTTTTTATGGTGGTAATGGGTTATTTTTTCTACAGTAAATATCAAGTGTATCCTGGGAAAATTATTATATTGAATGGGCCATCAGGTTCGGGCAAGAGTTCTATCCAAAAAGAATTTCAGAAATTAATGATGCCGAATTTATGGGTGAAGGTAGGCATAGATAATCTGTTTGACAGTGTAATGCCAGATATTACGTCGGAAAATATAAGTTTTTGGCAATCTAAAAATGCAATTCGCTGGGTAAAGCAATCTCAAGACGAAGCTGGAAATAAAGTGATTACATTATTTGTAGACCCGACGGGAGAAAAAGTAGCTTATACAATGAATAGTGCAATTGTTGCATATGCGAAAAATGGCTGTAATGTGATTGTGGATTATATTGCCTATGATCAACGATGGCTGAAAGACTTGGAAGATAAATGTTCAGGGCTTACAGCGTATTATGTTGCGGTAGAAATTCCACTTGAAACACTGGAGAAACGAGAAGAGGCGCGGGGCACATCTCCCAAGGGGCATGCACGAAGTCACTACTTTACTGTTTATGGTGAAAAAAAATATGATTTAGTAGTTAACTCTGGCAGAGATTCTGCTCAAGGAATAGCCCGAAAAATTCAACAATTACTTGAAAAGTAACGTTGTGAGTGGGTCTGATTTCCAGAGAGGAAAAGTTAATTTATTAGGATTATAGTTTATGCGATTTAAATTTTTTTATTATCGAGCATTTATAACTGTTTTTTGTATTGCTATGAGTGTGTTTTTATTAACCTACTCTCAAAACGTTCAGGTATTAAACAATGAATGCACTGTTACCCTTAAATGCGTCCACCCCGATGAGGCTGCAAAAATTAAGAATGATGTTACTCGATTTTATGCACAAGAATTATTTAAGTCAGGATGTTGCCCAAGTGAATCAGAAGCGCTTAAAGCCGCGAAAAAAGAGATAAATGAAGATAGCGACTCTAAACAAAAAACATTTGCCGTTGTTTCATCAGAATGCTCAAAAAGCCTTGGTTATATTTGCTATTCAGCTGAAATCAGCAAAAAGTTTATACCTATAAAAAAAGCTTACATTGAAGCGTTATTTATAAAAGAAGAATATCGCAAGCAGGGTATTGCAAATCAAGCTTTACGCGCTTTAGAAATTAAACTGCAGTCCAAATGTTATGATTCTATAGCGTTGTACGTATTTGTACATAACGTTGCTGCCTGTAAGCTCTATACAAATTTAGGATATACAGTCAAACAAGCTTATAAAGTAAATGGGAAAACTGTTGGGTGTCGTATGGAGAAAAAATTAAGAAGGTAGGCTGGGGTTTAGTTTACAAAATTTTATTGAAAGTATGTATTGGATATGAAATGAATAAGGTGATAATTATTTTATTGTATTCAACTAGCCTGTTTGCATCAGCAAAGTATGATTTTAAGACACAGTGGTTAAATGTTATAAATCGAGAGATTAGAGAAGAGGAAGCTCGGTTTTTTGCACTATATGGGCTGCCTAAATCATGTCTTGCAAATACTGAAATGGAAAGTGAATTGCGGAGGTCGCATGATACGCTTGTAGATGAAACAATTGCTCGATATAAAGTGGTGCCATGGTGGCGAAGAATTTTTGATAGAATTACTACTGTTTGTCAGCAAAATGCTGAGACGATTCAAGAAAGTGCTATAAGTATTTTTAAGTCAGTGGGAATTGATTCTGTCGAAGTTATTCATACAAGTAAATTTGATCGAAATCAAATATGTGTGATGCAAAAGTATACAAATAATCAATGTTATCTAGTATTGAATGCAGCGTTGCTTTCAGATCTAGCTGTTTTGAAGTCATTTATTTGGCATGAGACAAGTCATATTATGCATGAAGATAATTTTGTAATTGAAATGCTTCAATGCACAGCATGGTGTCATTCAAACGCTTCAAAAGCGGAGGTTGTTGCGAGTACTAATTCCTTGCATCGATTATTTGAAAAAAGAGCTGATATTTGGGCTGCAATTCATGCTCCCCGTTTAATATCGTCGCTCATTTTAGAAATGGATACGTGGCCGAAGAATGAGTTTTATGTAACTCATCCTTCTCCCGCTGAGCGTATTGATATGCTCAAAAAGATAAAATTAGATTATGATAGCCTCTGAATATTTTCAAATGAGCCCATAAAAGGGGCTATCGGTAGGAAAAGTAGTTAAAAGTTACGGGTTTAAATCGGTTTAACAAAAATTCCCAAAAAACCGTATCGCTTTACTTCTTCTGGAGTACTCCATTGGTGGTATATGTTTAGAGCCTCTTGAAGAGATGAAACCCCGGGGAGTGCCTTTTCAATGCTTACGTCGTTTAGATAATTTTCGAGCGAGCGATATTCTCTCACTTCGTATACCAAAGTTTTAAAGGTCGCGCCTGTATCACTGACAAATTCTATTACATCACCAATTTTAATGTTCCTATATTTGGGAGAGTTTTTCCTCCCCTCAACTGGTTTTGTGCCGCTCTTAATGAACGAAAACCAAGGTTCATCGCAAACCATTTGATGAGTAAGTCGCTGAGATCTCATTTTTATTCCATTCAATATATACGGGCCAAAAAAACAGGCCCCCATAAGCATAATTATAGGTAATGTAAAAAAAGTTATTTTTTTCATGTTGCGGCTATTTTATTCACTCGAACAAAAAAAGTTAACCAACTCCTCAGCCATACTCTATGAGTATCATTTTTTTTGATATTTTCTTTTTCAATAATGAAACCATTGCGCTTTAAAATTTCTGAAAACTCTGATTGGCCATATAGATAGAAATATCGACCAGTGTCTTCATCAAGATACTCTCCCTTTCCTTCTGCCAATGAAATGAATCCTAGAGCTCCGGGCTTCATCACTTTTTTAATCTGCTGCAATGCAAGATTAATGTTTTCTCCGGGCACATGCAGGAGCATTGCCGAACACCAAAACCCATCAAAAGAATCCGGCATTAACTCCCAATTATAGACTGTATTACCTACAAATGTTTGATTGGGAAATTGTTTTCCAAGCTTTTCTCTCAGGCCATCTGCCGGTTCAATTCCCATATAGTTATATCCAGAATTGATTAATATTTGCGCTTCTTTACCCTTACCAGCTCCAATATCTAAGATACGACCAAAAGGAAGTAATGTTTGAAAACGTTTCAGTTCAGGTTCCCAAGAAGAAGGGGTATTTTCTCGCCCCAACGCCCCGGGAACAGTTTCAGATTTTTGATCATAAAACGAAATAGTTTGCTTTTCTTTATTTGTGATTGCCATACGGTTGATTCCGATTATTTAATTAACCTTTATCCTGAAGTATAAATATATAGATTTTAATTTTTTATATCTCCATGTTTTTAATTTAACGGCAATCGATTTCTGTTTTTATGCAAATGCGAGTGCCTGATAGCGACAGATCAACATTTTGGAATACGCAAAATAGTTAGTATCGTAAGGCTAAACGCGTTTTTTGTAATGATTATTCCAAAAATGAATTGGTCCTTGAAAGCAGCGATATATAATTTCCCAAGGGCTAGGCGCTAAATGAATACCATTAATACGTTGCCTTTCGCGAATTATTTGAACTATCTCATAAAAACCGCGATCATTAGCATAATCATAAGCTGATTTCCCCTCTTCATCACAAATAGTTACATCAGCCCCCATACCAACCAAGATATCCACAATAGAAGTGCGACCATTTAAAGCGGCCCATGTAAGAGCGGTCATTCCAGAGTTATCAACAAGATTTTTGTCTGCTCCTTGCATAAGCAATTGCATAGCAGAAGGATACCGTCCTCTTATAGCTGCATAAATTAAGGCGCTTTTTCCTAGATCATCTTTGGCATCTATTTCAGAACCAGCATGAATCAGATGTGGAATATAATCACATCCGTCAAGCTCAGTGGCCATTTCTATTAACAATGTTTTTCCTTTTTTGTCGCGATCTCTTACGCCCAATTTTCCTTCGTCAATATGTCGGCATATTTGATATTTTCCTGTTGACCCAATGAGCTTTTCAAAGTCTTTTATCTCGCTGCTTTTAACCATCGCCAAGGAAAAAAAAGCTCAAAAAGTTCCCATGTAAACGCTTATTTTTGCAAAAGAAAGGAGTTTTGAAATTGTTAAAATAATAGATGATTGAATTAATGAGCGTTCTTGTGTGTTTTTCATGAAAACTACCTGTTGCTATGTTTTTTTTATTTTAAAACAATTTAGAATATAGGCTATCTGAAGTTTTTTATAAATGATCAGGATTTACCTTATCTTTTATGTTATCAAAAGTTTTTTTGCCTTTCAAATACAAAAAATTATGTGTCTTCGATTTGTATTTTTTAAGTCTTTTTAAACTTCTATTTCTCTGGTAGTATTTTATGACTTTTTTCTGAGATTTCAGCCCCTTTTTTGAATGAAAGTATGAGAATGCAACAGATGCACCCCAAATTACTGATGATTTTTTGTCTATCATCGATAGCTTCTTTGTGTGGCATGAATGCTCAACGACACGATATTAGTCCTCCTTACTATAGCTATCATAGACGGCATCCTTTTCGCTCTAAGGTGATAAATGATCCTTGGAGTGAATTAAAGCAGAGTGTGGTGCTTACGCATGCTATTGACGAAAGAACATTTGAAGGAATGTTTGAAACTGATCCAGCATTAGCTGAAGAATGTGATTTAAACAATTCAGCTCCCTTTATCATACAAAAGGTATTTTCAAAAGATGGAACTTTAGGGAGTCATCTTAATGTTTCAAATGTAAGTGATGCATTTCCTAAAAGGCCTCATCTTCATTGGGCATGGAATCAACTTGTTCAACCGCATGCTAGTAGTTGGGAAGATTCATTTCTTTGTGTGTTAGAGCCCATGGAGGAGGTAGATAAAGATGGTAAAATTTTTGGCATTGCTCCTTATGACACTTTTTCATTTGGTCCCCATACATTATCAAAAAATTCAATAATTCTTGTGCGGCTTGATCTTTTTCCACATGTTGCAGCACATCTTAAAGATTATCAAGGCAAAATAGTTCATTATTCTAGAAAACTAAATTGTCGCCAAGCCGTTGCTCAGGCATTAAAAAAATATTATCCAAATGCTTGGCCATTGGTGGATGATAGAGGGCAAGAGTATGCTGAAAAGATAATAGGAGCAGGAGGATGTCCTCCTATCACCTACTTGAAAGAACCTTCTGGTTATAATTTGCAAATTATTAAGGCGAATGGAGAGATTTCGCACCCTTGGGATGCTAAAGGATATTCAGAGGCAAGAAAGAAAAAGTTTTCAGGTTTGCATATGCATGCTCCAACTATAGAACTCGAAAAAGATTCTTATCTACATTGGCTTGCCACCACTCCTTTACTTAGAAAAACATTTAGAAATAGTCCATACTATATAAGCGATTTGACGCAGCCAGAAACAGCTTCACAACTAGGCATAATAAAAGTAGTTGGTCTATATAAAAAAATTGAAGCTTATAATAATCCTGCAGCTAATGACTTTATGAAACGTTATTTGCATAAAATGTTACTTATTGATTATTGTTCAAAACATAAAAAAGCAGTGACTGAAGATATCGCACGATTTTTTAATACTGAAAATATCGGATTAAGGTTTTTAGTAGAATCGGTATTGAATCTTTATGCAGTAGCAAATAACACAACCAGGATAAATATTTCAAAACGTCAGAGTATTCTATCCGCTTTAAAAGACTACAAAAACGAACATGATATAGCGCTTAAATTGTTTGAGGCTTATAGAGAAAATGATAAAATAAGACGAATTGATATATGCTTAGAGGAGCGTAAATATAAAAAAGCATTTGATGGGCTGCATGACATTATTGACGACGAAAACGAAAATAATGCAATTAAAGCAATAGCTCAATTAAGATTAGCAGAATGTTATACAAAGGGGTTTGGTTGCAAAAAGGATCCATCAATTGCATTTGCTCTCCTTGACGATTTATCACATCAAAATCACAATAAAAAAGTTCGAGTATTTGCAGAGTTTAAACAGGCTATATTTTTAGCCAGTGGGCTTCATGGTCATTGTGACCAAAAAAAAGCTATCAACATATTTTCGAAAATTGCTCAGCAATACAATTGGGGGCGACTCCAGGCTGCAGCTGAGTTTAATCTATTAATTATGGATACGGAACCATCGCCCTCGAAGCTATTTGAATATATTATGGATGTGGAAATTTAGGTTCTGGAATTGTAGATTATATATAGTTACAAACTAGCTGTGGGAACACATGAAGTACTAAGTCTGCTATAAAATGAGCACACATCGCAGTTTCTAAGTTATATTTCCAAAATAAAAAGCCAAATCCTACACCTGCAATACCATTTAAAAAAAGTAACTGGAAAATTGAAAATGCGGTTACCGGCATTACTTGGAATGCTGTGGGCAAATGGCCTATTCCAAATAAAAGTGCAGCCGTAACAATTCCAATCCAATATATTTTTTTTTATTTCTTTACGCCTATTTTTTTGATTTAGAATCAATGTAAAGCCAACTTTATGTGAGAAATATAACCCGGCAGCACAAACGATTGCATATATAATGGCATTTTGAAAGAAGTATAAAAAATGGAAAGCGGAAAGTTGGGTTTCTGTAAGAACGAAAAGATAGGGTAAAACAGCTAAGCTACCTAAGATGCAGCCGATCTACAAAAGGGCTAATGTTATACTAAATTTATCCTGCATTAATCGATCCCATTTTTAGATAAATGTATGATATCCTTAATTATTCTTTGGCTAAGTAATTTTTGTAACACAATTAACAATAAGTTAATATTATGAGCATGAAAGCACTTGTAGTTTCTTCATTTAATTCTTCTCCAAAATACTCATCTTTTTTATCTCCAATATCCAAAGGGGATGAAGTTGTAATTACTGTGTTAGCGGCAGGGTTGCATCCACTCGTAAAATCTATTGCCAAGGGGGAGCACTATCGTGCAAAAAAACAAATTCCATTTATTCCTGGCATTGATGGAGTAGGTAGACTTGAAGATGGAAGTCGGGTTTACTTTGGGACAGTTGGTTCAATGTATGGATCTATGGCTGAAAAAACAGTTGCAAAAAAAGGTATGTGTATGCCATTGCCAGAAGAGGTTGATAGCGTAACGGCAGCAGCTGTATTTAATCCTGGCTTGTCATCTTGGCTTGCTCTTATTTATAAAGCTCAGTTGGTTGAAAATGAAATTGTCCTTATAAATGGGGCTACGGGAGTTGCGGGAAGAATTGCCATACAGATTGCTAAATTTTTAGGAGCCAAAAAGGTTATTGCAACTGGCAGAAACAAGAAAGCACTTGAAGGCCTGAGTGATTGTGGGGCAGATATTCTTATAAATCTTGATCGGTCTAAAAAAAATCTCATTGACGATATTCTACAGGTTGCAAATGGAATAGGAATAGATGTAGTAATTGATTATTTATGGGGCGTTCCTGCTGAAATTATTATTGCTGCACTTTCACAAAGAAAAGTTGCATCCTCTCGAACACGCTTTGTACAACTTGGAGATAGTGCAGGAAAATCTATAGAATTACCCGCATCTGCTTTACGTAGCTCACAAATTGAATTGTCTGGTAGTGGAATTGGGTCTACTCCAATTGAGCATATTATTGCAGCTGTCCCTAAATTTACAAAGTTTGTGGCCAGCAAGGATGTAAAAATATTCACCCGGCAGATAAGTCTTGCAGAGGCGGAAGATATTTGGGAACAAACGCCTCCGGATGGGTGTCGTTTTGTTGTTGTTCCCTAAGGAAAGCTTTATCGATTATTTTTGGCATTCATAAACTACAACCTCATCATTTTGACCTGGGGCCATCTCTCGATTGTAAGCCTTACGAAGCGTTACTTTTGAAAATCCAATGTTTTTCAACTGCCGGGTAAGAGTTTCGGGGTCGTAAAATCTTACTTTAAGCTCTTCTATTTCCGTTTTCGTAATTTCATTACTTTGCACCATCTCATACCTACAAATACTCGTGCATATATTATTTTCTGATTGAAGATTAAAATATGTAGCAATAATCATGCTATTATCATTACATTTATATGTAAAAGAGCGTGGCACACCAAACTGATTAGGCATTGTTTTTGGTGTTTCTGCTTCAAAAACAAGAATTCCCCCTGCATTGAGGCTCAAATAAAACTTTTTGAGAGACTCACTCGCAGCTTTTAAAGAAGTAATCAATCCAAACGAGCCACTTGGAATAAAAATCAATTGGTAGTTTTTTGTTGTATTGAAATTTTCAGTGTAATCCTGCCAAACATTTGGTTTTAACTTTAATTTTTTTGCTTTTTCATCTAGGATTTTCAGCATATGATTACTTGCATCAAATCCATCTACTTTAAAACCATCTACAAGTAATGGTAACAAAAATCTACCAGTTCCACACATTGGCTCTAATACTTTTCCACTTGCTTGCTCTAGGTAAGATTTATAAAAATGGTATGCATTTTCAGGTGGCTTAGGTTTACTCAGCTCATAGACTTGTGTGCAAAGGTTTAAGTAAGTATCTAATTTTTTCATTATAATGCCTCATGGAGGTTGAAGATTCTACTTTTATTCACAATTCCTATGATGAGTAGTATTTTTTTCTTTTTTTTAAAATAAGTGGAAATGGCTGTAAAAAGCAATAAATTAAAGGGAGTTGTCAGTATTTTATTCTATTCATTGCGAGTCAAATTAATATATACGAATAGTGATTCAAAAAGGCTTATTTTTATGTAATTTAAAACGGTAATATCTTTCAAATATTGTGAAAGTATAGTCTTTTTTGGTAAATTGCATATAAATAAAGAGGGATTAAAGTTAATAGAGGGGTTATTATGAAGAAGCAACTACTCAATTGTGTTGCGATAGTATTGGTAGCATCTACTTTAAACAACAATGTCTGTGCGGTACAAACATCCGGCATATGGGAAAAGACTAAGCAATCGGCTCAATCGGTTGCCGATAAGGTAAAGAAGTTTGTTACGCATCGCTATACAGATCAAGCAATTACAGGATTCTGTATTACGTTTTTATCAGCCCGCGGACTTTATGAATTGATCTGGAAAGAACGTGAAATTAAAGTAAAAATTAAAGAGGTTTTTCCTAATCATATTGAGCAAACATACCGAGTGCTAAATTTTTTAGTTCCCATCGCTTTAAAACTTAAGGATAAAGATATACATGCGGCTCGAAATGAGGTTGATGCTTTGTATAGACGATCTCCCGATTCACTAAAGTGGATGCTTTTACGGCGCCCTGTATACCAACCCGCTCCTGAGGTTACTCCGCTTGCTGTTCCTATTTCATTGAGGGACCGTTATGAGTATCCTATAGTGCGCTTTTTTGCGAGTCTTTATTTTGATAAAACGATGGCAGAAGTAGAGCAGCAAGATATGGATTATATTTCAATTATGCTCAAGGCGGCAGGGGGAAGGGTTGAGCCGATCTTGCCTGCAGAAAGAGAACCGCTGGCGCAGGTTATCTCGCAGACTGAATCCGAATTCATAGCAGAACAAGAAGCATTTAATGTGAGAAGGGTCAGAGCTGCTCTTGGACATGCGCAACGAGAGGGCGTAAGGGCACCAGAAGGTATTGCTCAGCTTCCTTTAGGTATGCAGCAGGAAATTTTTCAATTCGTTCAAGGTCGAGAATTGAAGCCTCAACGAGGTATGCCGAAGCCGGTAACTTCATCGCAACTTACCAAGGGAATAACCACATTTTGTGTTGGTTGGCTTGGGATAAAAGCAGTAAGAAATATTCGTGAATATCAAAAAATACATAATATATGTAAAAAATACTTCGGGAAAGAATTTAATCCCAGACTCGGCTATGGCCCAATTATGCTTGGTAATTTTTATGCAAAACTGCCTTATGGTCAGATTCTTTATCTGGCGGATCAATTTTATCTTGGAGGCTTTGATTTGCTCATGAAAGCGTATGGTAAAGGAAGAGATTACAGAATAAATACAAAACGTCTATTGCGTACTAAGGAATTTGTTCAGGTGCTCGCAGAGCTTCATTATCAGCATGAGCCAACTAAAAATGAGCTTGAGGAGTTTCTAAAGCTTTTTGAGCAAAAGACGAACTTATTTTATCCAAAAGGCAAAAAAGGCCATTGGGAAGCTTTAAAATAATCAATTGATAGGTTTAACATTTTTCCATTATGATCGGGATGATCTCTTGGATTGAGACCTCAATTTTTTTGAGCTACTTTCATGGAGCCCAATCTCTCGCATTCGTAGCATGCGCGGTGCTGCCTTCTCGGCCATTAATCGTTTAATTTCGTCGTATATAGGGCGGTGCTGGTAATCATCGGCAAAATCAAATGCAGTTTTCCCTTTGCTGTTTTTTTTGAAAGGGTCGATCCCTTTGGCATTTAACAGGATTTTTACTACTTCTATTTTTCCGAAATTTGCTGCATGCATTAATACGGTTTCTTTGCTTTTTTCAAAACACAAGTTATTAATTACATCCTTGCTAATATCGAGTTGTAAGAGTCTGTGTAAAATCGTACCGTTATCAGGCCAATATTTATAATGATTTTCCCATTCATAGCTATTATGCATCATATTGAAGCAGAGGCTTCTTACCTTAGACTCTAGCGCATAACGTAAAGAATTTCGTTGCTGGTGAATATTGCAGCTCGGATGTTGTAAAAAAAGCTGTGCAAGATTCAAATCTCCTCTTCGAGCAGCGTGTACTGCAATAGTATCCTCATAGGGCTTATCTACTTCTGCAGAAATTGCCCAAGAAGTTGACGCTAGCATGCGTGAAAGGTCTTTTATAGGGTGGTTAACATCTATTCGAGGATCTTTTAATAAGTAAGCGATTTTTTCTTGTTTTTCAGGAATTTCAGAGAAATCAGATTGGAAAAATGTAAGACTCCATAGCGCCTCATTGATAGTAAGGGCACTACTGATGTGCTCTACAAATTCTTTAACCATTTGGGTAGATCCATCGAAGAGAGCTTTGTGAAATGCGGATTCGATTTTTGAGGCTTGATGCTCGAGTTTTAGTAGATATTGCGTAGCTTGTAATTGATCATTTTTAGCTGCAATCTCAAGTGCGGTATTGCCACTACAGTCTTGCCTATTCATATTTACCCCCGCATCAATGAGTTCTTGTAGATGTTGCACGTCGCCATGCGCAGCATAGTGCCATATTGATCGAGGATGCCATTCTGCGCCTCCTATGAAGGGGAATTGGCTGATGAGAGAGGTTCCCTCCAATCGGAGTCTTTCTTGACGTTTTCTTTTTCTGTGAAATTGCTTTTGTAGTTCTATACCCCGAGTTATTCTTGCTTGTCGAATACGGGCAGATGCTTCTGACGCTTTTATCTTTCTAATTTTTTCTTGCTTTTGCGTTTCTAGCTCATCTGTGATTTTTTTGTATACAAGATGACTTCCTTTTCCAAGGATTGCTGTAAAAGCTATTGCTGTAGTTGCCAATAGAGCACGTTTTTTGCGAGGATGAATTTTTCCATAGCGGCGCAGAGTATTCCATTTTTTATGAAGATATTTTCGTATATTTTTTGCAGAAAATCGAGATGTTATTTTTGCCGAATTTTTTGATTGAGCTACAAGATTATCTAAATGTAAAGAAGGTACAAGTAGCATTATAAGTAGTATTATTTTTTTTATATTTTTCATAAATTCCTCATTCATCAAGATGGTATTGCTTGCAGCGGCGATTTACCGACGAACGATTCACGCCGAGAAATGACGCGATCTTGTTTTGATTTTTGAATTTATTCCACAAAAGAGACATGATCTTTTGATCTTTTAGTGCTTTTTTACCAAGTCGCGCTGCTTGCACGAGCTCAGGATCAGACACTTCATACGCAGGATCAAATTGCGTTTCATCGTAAATATCACTTTTTTTCGATTTCTGAATGAGAATTTGTTGCACTTTACCCTTTAGCTCTTCGAGACTTGCAGGGCGATGATGGGATAGTTTGAATTTATCTTTTTCAGAAAGTGATAAGAGATTTTTATACGTTTGGTTTACGATTGCTTGCTCACTAAAACCTTCGGCAAGTATGGCAAGCTCATCTTCAGGAAGAGTAAGCAATGATGGCATTTCAAGCGTAGTGTGCTTGAGTTCACCAAAAAGGGCCTGAGAGAATTTATTTTCACGGACAAGCGTGCCCAGATCTTTATTGCTTGAGCAGATAATCCGAACGTTACTGGAAATTTTATGCTCACTTTTAAA
>Ga0114918_10001093_pt1 | contig 24066 bp, 18 predicted proteins | sample LantaG_FD_87015 | JGI IMG/M metagenome (GOLD analysis project Ga0114918, IMG submission 87015) | Deep subsurface microbial communities from Baltic Sea to uncover new lineages of life (NeLLi) - Landsort_02402 metaG | ecosystem: Environmental > Aquatic > Marine > Oceanic > Sediment | place...
ATGTAAAAAAAAAAAAAAAAAAAAAAATTAATTAAAAAAATATTATTAGAGAAGAGAAAAGAGGCTCCCGGCAGAGAAGGGGGGTTTTTTTTTTTTTTATTTGGGGGGGGGGAGGAGGGGGGGGGGGGGGGGGGAGGGGGGGGAGGGGGGGAAGGAGGAGGAGGAGGAGGAGGAGGAGACGACGCGACGGGCAACTTCCTCCGCGCCTCGCCTGCCGTTGCAGCAGCGCCGACGGCGACAGCAGCGACAGCAGCTCCTCCTGTCGCTGCCGCCTCTTCCTCTTCTTCTACCTCTTTCTCCCGCTACGCGCAGGACTTTGAGGAGATCGCCACCCTGGGACGCGGCGGCTTCGGCGTCGTCGTCTCGGCCACCAACAAGCTCGACGGCCGCCGCTATGCGATCAAGAAGATCGCGCTTCGGTCCTCGGCTTCGAGCGCCGAGGCCTCGAGGATCCTGCGCGAGGTGGCGACGCTCTCGCGGCTGCAGCACAACAATGTGGTGAGGTACTTCAACTGCTGGCTCGAGGACGCCGGGCCCGGAAGCGACGAGGTCGGGAAGAAGAAGAAAGAGAAGGAGAAGGAGAAGAAAGAGAAGAAGGAGAAGGAGAAGGGAGGGGAGAAGGAAGAGAGGGCGGGACGGCACTGGCTCGACTCGAGCACTCCCGCTGCTGCTGCTCCTGCTGCCGCTCCCCAGAAGCCCTCGGCGATAGAGAGCGAGGAGTCGTCTTCTTCGGCTGCCGGTGGGGGCTTTTGGCAGAAGAAGAGGACCTCCGCCTCCTCGGCGACGGAGGTCGAGACCGAAACGGAAACAGCAGCTGCTGCTGCTGCGACGACGGCGACAACAACAACTCTTGACGAGAGCTCCTCCGATTCTCCTTCGTCTTCTTCCTCCGATACTTCTTCTTCGTCGTCTCCTTCTTCCTCCGAAGGCGAAGAAGAAGGAAAACCGAGCAAGGGAAGGCGCCAGACGCTGTTCATCCAGATGGAGCTCTGCCCGCGCACGCTGCGAGAGGTCCTCGACGGCGACGGAGGGGGCAACAAGAGAGGAGGAGGGAGGAGCGGCGGCGGCGGTCGGACCGCCGGGACCCCTTCTTTGTCGCTCGACGGCGAGGGAGCCTGGCGCGCCGTGCGCGGCTTACTGCGAGGCCTCGCCTACCTGTCCTCGCAGAACATCTTCCACCGTGACCTCAAGCCGAGCAACCTCTTCTTCTCCACGCACGGCGCCATCCTGCTCGGCGACTTCGGGCTCAGCCGGAGCGGCGGCGGCGGCGGCAGCGACGATGATGACGACGGCAGCGAAGGGAACAACAACAACAAAAGCGCCGCGATCGTCAATAACGACGCCTCCGACGCCACGGGAGCCGTCGGCACCGCCCTCTACATCGCCCCGGAGATCCTCGAGGGCTGGCCGTCCTATGACGCGCGCGTCGACGTCTGGTCCGCCGGCGTCGTCGCGTTCGAAATCTTCAGCGGGCGGTCCGGGTTCGCGACGGCGCACGAGCGGGTGAAGGCGCTGCGCGCGCTGAGGGAGCGCGGGGGGCCGCCTCCGGCAGGGGAATGGCCGTCGGCGGAGCGGGTGGCAGAGCTGGGCGGGCCCGCCGCGGCGGACAGCGCGCGAAGGCTGGTGGCCTGGTGAGAGAGGCTTTTTGGTTTTTTTCTCTCTCTTTTTTTTCTTTTTTTGAAGTTCCGTCCCTCTCTCTCACGCTTTTTTTTTGCCCTTCCACCTTCAAAAAAAAAAAAACCAACCACTCTCAGGATGCTCGCCCGCAACCCGGCGGACCGCCCCACGGCCGTCGACGCCCTCCGCTCCGACCTCCTCCCTCCGGAGCTCGAGGACGAGGCCGCCGAGGCCCTGCTGCGGTCGCTGCCTGACTCGCAGGAGCTTTCTTCGCGGGTGATCGACGCTCTGTTCGCGGCTGCGCCGGCCGCCGCCGTGGCGCTGTCATCTCGGGCAGGAGGTGGAGGAACAGAAGGTGGAGGTGGAGGAGGAGGAAACAAGAAGAACACCAGCAGCCTTTTTGCCTCCGAAGACTTTGCCGGTGCGCCTTTCCTCCTCCCTTCTTCTTCCTCTTCCTCTTCTTCTTCCTCTTCCTCTTCCTCCTCCTCCTTCCTCGCCGCCCTCGCAGCCTCGAGCAACCCGGGCAAGTTCACCGCGGCCAACCCCTCAAACGCGCTGACGTCAGCGGTGGCGAGGGCCTGGAGGCTCCGCGGCGCGGCGCCGATGAGCTCGGCGGCGCTCGGGATCGCACCGCCCGACCTTCCGCCGGACGCAGCCACGATGCTCTCTCCCTCGGGCACGCTGCTGGCGCTGAGGTACGAGTTCAGGAGGCCGTTTTGCGAGTGGCTGGCGAGCCTGCCCGGAGGAGGAGGGAGTGAGAGCGGCGGTGGTGGCTTTGGGCTTGGAGGAAGCAGCGGGAGCAGTAGTTTCGGCGTCTCTCTGCCGACGTCGCCCGCTATCCCGCTGCTCCGCTTCGAGCTCGGCGCCGTGGCCCGCCGAGGGATCGGCAGGGGCCTGCCGCGGGCGCACCTGCAGGCCGACTTCGACATCGTGACGGCGACGGCGAGCGACGGAGGAGGAGGGGGCAACGCTGCAGCAGACGCCGAGGTGGTCTGCGCCGCCGTCGACGCGATCGCGGCCGCGTTCGCCGTCGTCGGGTTCAGCGCCAACGCTTCTGCCGCTGTCTCCAACGCCGAAGCCTCTTCCGTCGCTGCTACTGCTGCCGCTGCTGCCGCTGCCGCTGCTGCTTCTTCTTCTTCCGATGCCATCCCTGCTTCTCTCCAATTTCTCTGGCCCGCCGGGATCGAGGTGCGGCTCAACCACCCTTTGCTGCTCCGCGCGTGCCTCTTCTCCGCGGGCGTCTCGGCCAGGGAGGAGGTCCCGGCGGTGCTTGGTGCCCTGGCAGCGGTGCTCTCTTACCCTCCTGGGGACTCGAGGAGCAGGGCGGCCGCCTTCCCCTTCGCCCGCGCGGCGCTGGCCGGGGCCGAGCTGGGAGACAGGAGCGTGACGGCGCTGCGGAGGTTCGCGCTGGCGGTGCCGGGGGAGAGCTCGGCGTCCCTGGCGAGGGCGGCGGCGGAGCTCGGAGTCAACGCCTTCGCCGGCGGCACGGGGAGGCAAAGGCAGCAGCAGCTGCAGCAGCAGCAGCAGCAACAACAGCGGACGCTCCACCCGGCAGCGCGCCCGCTCGCCGCGCTCCACGCCACCGCCGCTGCCCTCGTCGCGGCGGGGGCGCCGCGGGAGAGGATCGTGCTCGACCCGCTGATGGCCCCCGCGGCGGAGTACTTTTCTGGCGTGTATTTCTCCGTCGCGGCGACGACGACCTCCTCTTCTTCGGCGAGCGCTGCTGCTGCGGCGGCGGCGGCGGCAAACCCTTTCTCGCGGAGGGGCAAGCAAAGCAAGGAGAACAAGAAAAATTCCGCCTCTTCTGCTGCTGCTCTCCCTCCGGCGCCGCCGCTGCTCGCCGTGGGAGGCAGGTACGACGCCTTGTTGCGCGCCCTCTGGCCCAAGAGCCCCCACCTGCAGGGGACTGCGGCGGCGGTCTCTGCGGCGGCCTCTTCTGCCGCCCCGGGAGGCGCCGGCGTCACCATCAACCTCGGCAGGCTCGCGACCCTCACTGGCGGCGGCGAAGAAGGAGGTCATCATCATCACCACCACCACCATTACCATCACCACCACGACGCCTCGATGCTCGACCCCTCGGTCCTACCCCTGCCCAACCTCGACGCCGTCGTCTCGTCCCGCGGCGGCGGCGGCCTGCTGCGCGAGCGGCTCGCCGTCGCCGCGGCGCTCCGGAAGGCCGGGCTGCGGGCGGCCGCGGTCCAGGGGAGCAGCAACGGCGCCTCCTCGTCGTCGCCCTCGCCCCGCGACGCGTACGCGCTGGTGCGGGCGGCCCGGGCCGCGTGCCTGGTGACGATCGACGCGGCGTCGCTCGCGGCGGCCGGCACGGCGAGGCTTCGGTGGCTCGGAGGGGGCGTCGCGAATGCCGCGGCCGACGGCGGCGGAGGAGGTGGTGGCGGAGGAGGAGGGGCGCAGGGCGAAGGCGGCGGCGGCGACGAGGAGGAGGTCCCCCTCGAGGACCTGGCCTTTTTCGTGGCGTCGAGGCTCGGCGGAGTGGCGGCCGGAATCGGAGCCGGGGGCGTCGCCTTTGGCAGCGGCGGCGGCGGTGCTGCGACCGCTGCTGCTTCCGCGCTCGCTGCCGACGAAGACGACGAGGACGGAGGAGGGGGGCTTGCCTCTGCTGCTTCTGCTTATGCTGCTGCAGCTGCTGCAGCAGCTGCTGTTGCGGACTACCGGAGGCCCCGGGCGTGGCAGCGGGAGCGGGCTGGGTACCGCGGGTGAGAGAGAAAAAAGTAGAAGAACGAGAGAGAGAGACGGAAAAAATGCAACAAAACTTTTCAACACCCCCACTTCTCAATTCATTTTTGCGTCACAGGCAGGCAGCGCAGCAGCAATTGTCTTGTTTGTTTGTTTTTGCAGAGTAAATTCATCTATTCACTATAGTTTTAATCGAAGAAAGGAAAACAATCAGAGGGAAAAGGGAAAAAAACGAAAAACGCTCAAGAACGCCGCCAAAAGCGCCAGCGGATCCTCCGGCCTCCTCCTCCGGCAGCAGTCGCATTTGCGTTCGCAGTCGCGGTCGCGGTCGCGTTTGCTTCAGCAGCAGCGACCTGGTCAGACCGCCTCTGCTGCTGCTGTTGCTGCTGCTGCCCACCAGCAACACCGCCACCAGCGGCGGCGGCCCGCTCGATCGCCCCCCTCAGCACCTCGAACGCCTCGTCCCTCCTTCTGCTCGCCTCGCGCGCCTCCTCGCGCGCGGTGTCGAGCGCCGCAGCCGCCGCGAGCGTCGCGGCGCGCGCCGAGGCCCGCATCGCCAGCAGCGCCGCCGACGGCGGCGTGCGCGCCGCGAGCACCCCCGGCGGCGGCGGCGGAGGGTTCGCCGACGACGACGACGAAGGAGGAGGGGGCACGACGGAGGTCGCCACCGCGGCCTCGTCCTGCCTCGCGCGCTCCATCGCGCGCTCGGCCGCGGCGACGCGCGCCGCGCAGCTGCCGACGTAGGCGGCGACCGCGCCGTGCGCCGCCCTGGCCGCGGCCACGGCGGCCTCGGGAGCAGAAGAGGAAGAAGAAGAAGAGGAAGAGGAAGAAGAAGGAGGAGGAGGAGGAGGAGGAGGATTGGAAGAGGAAGAGGGCCCGGGGCCTCCGCCTCCGCCGCTGGCCGCCGCGAGCTCGTCGAGCTGCGCAAAGGCCTGCAGCGCCGCCGAGCGCGCGGCCTCGTGCGAGGAGGTCGGGGCGCGCGCCGCAGCGGCGAGCGAGGAGGCGATGGCTGCAGCTTCAGCAGGTCGAGCAGCAGCAGCAGCAGCAGCAGCAGCAGGTCGAGGCGCAGCAGCCCCCGCCCCCCCTCCCCCTCCGCCCCCGCGCCGCCACGACAGCTTGACCAGGAACGGGACGCGGTAGCTGACCTCGAGCTCGATCACCGCGTTGCACATCGGGCAGGTCGGCCTCCTGCCCTGAGCGTGGCACTGGGCCAGCCAGCGGCGGATGCAGGCTCCGTGGAAGGCGTGGCCGCAGGGGAGGGCCTTGCCCGGGGGGCCCGGGAGAGGGCGAGGCGGGGGCGGAGGCGAAGGAGGAGGAGGCGGGGGGAGGGCTGCTGCTGCTGCTGCTGCTGCTGCTGCTGCTGCTGCTGCTGCTGCTGCTGCTGCTGCTGCTGCCGTCGTCGTCGTCGTCGTCGTCGTCGCCGTCGTCGCTGCCGACGCTGTCGAAGAAGAGGGCACCACCTCGCCGCTCTCGCTGCCGTCGCCGCGCAGGAGGGCGGCGCCGCCGCCGGGGACCGCTCCCAGCAGGCGCATCGAGGCGCTTCGCATCGTTGTGGTGGCCGCGTCGACCGTAGTCGGGGCCGCGGGCGCCGCCGCTGCTGCTGCAGCTGCGGCGGCGGCGGCGGCGACGGCAGCTGCGCTCGGCGGCAGCGGCGCCAAACCACTTCCGCCTCCTGTTGCACCACCTCCATTTCCACCGACGCTCCCACCACCGCCGCTCCCCATCTCCCCCCAGCACACCGCGCAGCTCCCGTTGGCGCGCTCCACCTCCAGGCCCGTCGCGTCCCGCAGCTCTACGGGAGCCACGAGCGTCGCGCGCTTCCTCAGCGCGTCGGCGCCGCGCTGCAACGGTGAGCCCCAGAAGACCACGGACACGAACGAGCTGAACACGAACCCGGCGCCGTAGAGCCAGCAGACGGCCGGGAAGGAGTAGAGGATGATGCGCTGGAAGGCGGCGGAGAGGCGGTGGTTGACGCGGATCAGGAGGCGGGCGGGGCGAGGGACGACGTTGGCGGTGGCGTTTTGGTTCTGGTTCTGGTTGTCGTGGTTCCTCTCTCCTCCTCCGCCGGCAGCGTCGTCGTCGGCGGCAGAGTTGCCCGCTCCTCCGCGTCCGCCTCCTCCGCCTCCTCCGCCGTAGAGCACGTGCGCCGCCAGCACCGACGCCAGCACGAAGAACTTCTCGCACGACAGCCGCATCACGGCCAGCGCGGCCTCGACCAGAGGGATCAGGCTCGCGTGCGCCGGGTCGGCCATCTTGCGCGCCTCGGCCGCGTGCTTCCGCAGGGCGCGCGCCAGGGGCTCCTCGCCCGAGGGCCTCGCCGAGCAGCCCCTCGCGGCGTAGGCCCGGCGGAGTGCCGCCAGGGTCTCGTCGGGCGAAGAGGAGGCGAAGGCCAGAGCAGCGTCGAGGTTGTTGGAGAGCGAGGAGGAAGAGGAAGGAGAGGAAGGAGGAGGCTTTGCCCAGAGAGCGGCAGCAGAAGCAGAGGCAGCAGAGACCGAGCTCGAGTAATTCAAGTCCCCGCGCCCCGACAGCTCCACCAGCGCGCGCGTCCTCGAGTGCACGAGCACGCTGTGCTCGAGCCGCAAGGGAACGCACAGAGCGTTGTACGCCGCGAGCGCCGCGGCGCCGACGACCGCGAACAGCACAGCGCGGTTGGCCCTGGCCCGTCCCAGGGCGGTGCGCTGCGTCGGGTCGGGGGACCAGGTGCCGCGCAGGATCGAGGGGGCGAGGTCAGCCGGGAGAGGTGTGGCGGTGGTAGGTTGAGCGGGCAGAAGGGGAGGAAAAGCGGCAGGAGCGATTTCGCCGTTGACGTTGTCGTTCCTCTCCTCCGCTGCCACCGCCGCCGCCGCCGCCGCAGCAGCAGCAGCAGCAGCATTCGCAGCCGCTGTCGCGTCGTCCGCAGCAGCCCCGCCCCCACCTGCCGTCGCGGCCCTCCTCCTCCTCGGTCCCACCAGCGCCCTGCCCGGCGGCAAGGCCAAAATCTTCAGCCGAGCACACAGGATCTGCACCAGCGGCAGCACCAAAAGCAGCTCGGCGGCGAAATGAGGGAGCTCAAACATCATCGACGACGACTCCGCTCCCCAGGCCTGCTCCCAGTTGTTGAGCCAGTACGGGATCAGCCTCCAGCAGATCGAGACGAACGACTCGCGGGTGACGACCTCCTCCCCCGGGAGCAAGCCGCCGAGCGCGGCCTCGACAGCGAGCTTCTGCGCTCCCAGCGCCGACGAGAGCAGGAAATTCCAGAGCACGGCTGCCTTTGTCCAGCCGTGAAGGTTCCAACGAAAGTCGCAGGTGCAGTAGCGGAAGTCGGGCCCGCAGAAGAAGTAGACGTCTCCCCAGCCGAGGAAGGAGCTGCTCGAAGAAGGAGAAGAAGAAGAAGGTGAAGAAAAAGCGCTGTTGCCGCCGCTGTTTTGCGCGCGGACCCAAGTGAGCAGCAGCGCCGCGGACGAGAGGCCCCAGGCGAGGCCGCGGCTGTCCCAGGTGGAGAGGCCGCGTCCCCGCCAGGAAGAAGAGGAAGACGACGAAGAAGATGATCGCCCGTGCCTGCTGCTGCGCCGGCGAGGCGGCGCGGGGGCGGTGGGGGCGTTGGCAGCAGCGTTGGTAGCAGCAGCTCCGGTCACTGCTGCCGCATTCGCCGCCGTCGCCGCTGCTCTCTCCCTTCCTCGCCCCGAGCTGCTCCCGTCGGCGGAGGGCCTGCTCCTAGGCCACGCCGCCTCCAGCGCGTACAGCAGCCACGTCACCGCGGAGAGCACGCCCCAGGTCTGCGGGGCCAGGCCGCTGGAGGCCAAGGAGGCCGCGGCGCAGGCGAGCAGCGCGAGGCGGGCGGCGTCGGCCGCGGCGTTTCTCGGCGGCGAGGAGGAGGTCGACGAGGGCATCTGTGTCGATGGTTGAGCAGCAGCAGCAGCAGCAGCAGCAGCAGCCTGCTGCTGCCGCCTCGTCTCTTCTCCGCCCATCGCCGCCGCTGCGCCAATGAGATCGGCCATCTCGCGTGCTCTCTTTCCGGGGCGGGGGGAGAGAAGACGGGAGAGAAGAGCGAGGGCGAGAGAAGTTTTTGAAGGCGAGAAGGGGAAAAAAAAAAAAAAAAAACTCGATGCTCCCTTCTTGATTGACTCTCTTTCTCTTCCTCTCCGCGTCAAGCAGCCGCTCTTTCGCCTCTCTTTTGACGGTTCGGCGCACGAGAGAGTGATCCCACGAGCGTGCTCGAGGTGTCCTCGTGCTCGGAAGAGAGCGAGAGAGAGAGAGAGAAGCGGAGAGAGCAAGAGATGTGGGTCTCTCTCTTCTCTCTTTTTTGATGCCCTTTCGCGAGAGATACAAAGAGAGTTTTGACGATTTTTTTCTTTCTTTTTTTTCTTTTGCGACCTCGACCTCGACCTCGACCTCCTCTCTCTTTCTCTATTCTTCGACATTTTAGTTTGTTTTTTTTGGATAACAATTGGAAAACAGAAAGAAAGGAAGAAGGAAGGAATTGGAAGAAAAAACTCATCCAGCCATGTTGTTCAGCGCCGCACCCAGCGGCCAAGCGGCCTCGACCTCCTTCCCTCTGTACGAGACCTTCTTGACGATCGTGACCGGCTTGGACTCCTCGAGGCCGAAGCCGTGCGTCAGCAGCGCGTGCTGGAAGGCCAGGTCGAGGCACATGAACGGCGCCGTCTCCGCCTTGGCAGCGGGGAAGGCGGCGGCGGCGTCCGAGGCTTCGGGGCCGGCGGAGCAGGCTTTTTCTCCGGCGACCCTCAAGTCCGAGGGTCTCACCTCGGCGGAGATCGTCGAGCCGTCGTTCTCATCGATGATCCCGGCGTCGACGGCCCGGTCGAAGAAGTAGGACGAGACGTACAGCGCCGAGGGGCGCCCGGCCCCTCCCCACGCGCCGTCGAACGAGCACTGGTCCGCGGGGGCACCGCAGGGGCGGGACTTGGACATCGCATCCCTCGCCAGGCCAGAGCACTTGGCGAAAGACGCGGAGCCCGCGGCAGCTGCGGCGAGGTCGTGCGTCGCGTCGCCGTACCGGTAGAGCGAGCACGCCGCAGGGTGCTTCGGGTTGGTCTTGGCGACCTCCCCGGCCTTTTCCTTGCGGCTCTCGGATGAGGTTGCTGAGTTCGAGCTCGTTGTTGTTGTCGTTGTTGCGGCGGAGCAGGGGACGGCGGGAACGCAGGGGTGCCCCTCGTCGTCGCTCGTCTTTACCGTCGTGGTCGCAGCCGTCGTCGCCGTCGCCGCAGCGGCCTTGCTGCTCTCGGTCTCGCCCTGCTTCAGCACCGCCGACCTGCCGGCCATCAGCCTGAAGCCGAGGTAGGAGTGCACGTAGACGGAGTAGCGCTTGCCGCCGCCGGCCAGGGCGCGGACGTAGCCGGGGGGGGCCTCGGAGGCGGCCTTGGGGTCGGAGAGGGCGTAGGCGTGCTGGACGGAGCCCCCGCCGAGATCGATCGCCGCGACCGTCTCCCCGGCGGGCTTCCCCAGGTGACCCAGCAGGTAGTTCAGGGTCAGCCACGCGAACGCCCCCTCGGACTGGCCGTCGAGGACCGTCACGCCGCTCGCAGGCTCGACCACGAAAGGGTATTTTTCTTTCAGGTGCACCTTTACTGCGTTCAAGATGTCGTCGGCCTGTTTCCCGGGAAGAAGCCGCAGCCCCGCGGTCGCTCCCACCGTCAGCGTCGTCTTCCCGTGCTGTTTGGCAGGGACGGTGGCCATGGCCAGATCTAACAACGGGTCGAGAGAAGTCGCGGCGGCCTTGGGGTCGGCAGCGTACGAGCTCAGCCCCGGAGTCACCGCCTCAAAGGTGTCGTCTTCCAATTCCAGAGCGTCGCCGTCGGCGCCGCCGTGGCCAAACCTGAAGACGTGGACCCTCGAGCCCGTCGACCCTGCGTCCACGACGACGGCGTAGACGTCGTCCCTGGCCGCGGCCTTGTGGTGGCCCTCGATGGGGGCGTCTGCTCCCGCCAGAGAGGGCTGGTTGGACAGAGCCTCGGCTGAGGAGATGGAAGAAGAAGAGGAGGAGGAAGAGCTGAGGTGGGGAGAGTTTGAGAACGGCGTCGCGGCGTGCGACGAGACGTCGGGGAGCGAGGGCGGGTGCGAGAGGGCGAACAGCGCGCCGATGAGGAGGAGCTGGTGGTGGTGGTGGTGGTGGAAGAGGAAGGGAGGGAGAAGAGAAGAGGAAGAGGTTAAGAAAAAAAGGAACGAGAAAAAGAAGAGGTCGAAAAGGCAAGAATTTGCCCCCTCTCGTCGTTTCGAGAAGAAGAAAAAAAATCAAAAAAATCAATCGAAATGCCGCCTCCAGCGCCCGCTACATCCCCTCTCCGCCTCTTCCAGCGGGTCTCGACACAGGCCTAAACTTCCCCCAAGGCAAAACCGCGAAAGGAAAGCCGTTCCAGCACGCGAAAGGCAGCTGGAACGGGGTAAGGAAGGAAGGAAGGAAGCTGCGGCGAGATCGAACGAGGGGCGCTGACCATCGAGAATGGCTCTTTCTCTCTTCTCGCTCGCTCGCTCTTCATGCCCCTCTTCAATCTCCCATCTAGTATCTTACCGGCGTCACGACCGTCAGCACGGCGTTCCTCTCCCCTCGGGCGAGGCGCGAGCCGAACGAGCCGCTGGCTCTGGTCGGAGGGCGATACATCGGACCCCACGACGGCGACGATGATGCTCTCGTCGGCGACGCTGCTGCAGGAACCGCTGCTGCGCTGCTCCCGTTCGTGATGGCGAGCTTCTCTCTCGAGGACGAGGACAGGGATCCGGACCCGCGCGAGCGCAGACCTGCTGCGCCGCCGGAGGCGCTAGGGGCCAGCGCGAGAAGGAGAGAGTTGAAGAACGAAAATCGAAGTTCGCCGGGGCGAATTCGATTTTCGTCTGCTTTTTTTTTCTTTCCAAAGTCTGTTTTTTTCCATTCAGAATTTCTTCAGAAGAAGTTCTTCTTCTTTTCTTTACAACCTCGCTCTCTCAACCTCGCTCCTCCTTCTCCCTCTTCGCTTTCGCCTTCGCGGCCCTCTCCTCGCTGTCCCGCTTCAGAGCACCCAGCAGGTCGCTGGGTATGCTCATGATGCCTCCACCGGCAGATTCAGAAGAAGAAGAGCTCGAAGAAGAAGGAAACCCGGACTGCTTCCCCATCAGCACCCTCGGCGCACCCACGATCCCTGGCCGCTCCGCGGGCCCCAGCGGCGCGTAACCCGCGGACGCGTACAGCGCCCTCGCCCCGGCGTTTCTCTCGTGGACGTGAAGCAGCACCCAGTTCTGCCTCCACCGGCCCGCGGCGCGCTCGGCCGCCGCCAGCAGCGCCGAGGCCGCGCCCGAGCGGCGACAGCGCTCGTCGACAGCCATGCACGCTACGTAGGCGTAGGACTCGTCGAATCCTCCCGTGGACTCCGCCGCCAGAGGCGAGGGCAGCGTCGAGGAGTTCCAGCCGGCGAAGAGGCCCCTGATGAGGTTGTCGTTGTTGGGCTCGCTTCCACCTTTGCTCGCTCCGTCGCTCTCGTCGCCTTTCTCGCTGCTGCTGCTGCTGTTGTCGTCGCTGTTCCCCCCGCTCATCAGGCCCGTGACCCCCCAAAGCGCCTCGAGCTCTCTCTTTTCGCCCTGGAGGGAGACCTCGACGACGCCTGCTATGGAAGGTACAGAAGAGTCGGAAGAAGAGGAAGAAGAGGTGGAGAATTCGTCGAGGGCAGAGAGGTCGTCGTCGTCGTCGTCGTCAAGTTCGCTGTTGCTCTTCTTGCCGCTTCTAGCAGCAGCAGCACCGCCGAGGCTGAAAAGCGACCGCAGCGGAGGGACCCGTTCGGCGACAAGGCACAAAAAGCCATCCTCTTGCGAGTACTTCATCTTGGACTGGAGACCCGAAAGGACCTCGCCCTGTTGATAAGTTTTTTTTCGTTTTTTTTAAAAGAAAATTGATGAGAAAAGAAGGAACGAAACTGTTTCCGCGATTCACTCAATGCATCCCACTCCCCTTCTCCTTCTTACCCTGAACTGATAAAACATCAGCGCGTCCAGCGGACCCAGAGGGTACGAAGTGTAAAAGGCCCGGGCCTGGAGCTCTGCTGCGGCGACGATTTCTTCGGGGCTGGCGTTTTTTGTGGAAAGGAAGGAGGTCGAGGTTAAAGAAGGAAAGAAAAAAAAACTTGGCGACCAATCCTAGCCAAGAGTGTTTCTTGTCACTCGTTTTTCTCCTCATCACGAGCTTTATCCCAGATTCCTTCACCGTATGGGCCTGACGCGCCATCGTGTGCGCTCGCTCGGGGAAGAATCGGACGAGGAAGAGGGCGACACGGGCAGGGCCGAGAGCTTTTTCGGGGTCAAAATGCGATGGCAGGAGCGGCGTCGATTCAAGAGAGGAGGAGCATTTCGAAGGCTCGTCGGCGCTCGATGAGGCCGTCGCTGCTGCTGCTGCTGCTGCTGCTGCCAGCACGAGGACGGCGAGCAGCACGACACGCGCCCGGACGTGCTCGCGGTGTCTGAGCTCAGGGCGCGCATGGCGAAGGAAGAGCGAAGAGGAAAGAGAGAAGGATAGAAAGTGAGAGACTTTCAGAGTGGTTTTTTTTCTTCTCTCGTCATCGACCTCGACCTCGACCTCTCTCTCTTTTCCCTTTTCTTTTTCTTCTTCGTGCGCGCAGCGCGCGCCCCTCCATGGGCAGCAGCAGCAGCAGCAGCAACAGCAGCAGTTTTCTTTTTACAAAAATGGGGGAAAGGTCAAAAACATAGGGATCGAAAAAGGAAAAAAGGAGGGGGTACAAGTGCAGGAGGCAATTCAAACCAATCAATCGGTTCTTTTCTTCTTCTCTAGAAACAAATCAAAACAACAAAAACTCTCTCTTTTTCTTCAAACCTCTTCCACCTCCTCCTCGTCATCGTCGTCATCAAAGCTCGCAACGAGCGCCTCCCCTTCCTCTGCGAGCCTCTCGGCCAGAGCCTCGGCCTCCTCGTACCGCATGTCCGCCAGAGCGGCGTCCAGCGCGGCGGCGAGCGGCGCCAGCGAGGCCGGGCCGAGCAGCGCCGCGTCGCTAGCGTCGCGCAGCCTCGCGGCGTCCTCGAACCTCTCGTCCGCCGCGGCGATCCTCATCCGCAGCTGCGCCAGGGCGGCCTTGGAGGAGGCGCGCTTGAGCGCGGCCCTGGCGCGGGCGGCGGCGGCGGCGAGCGGAGGGGGCTGAGCGGCGGAGAGGGCGTTATTGTTTTTGTTGCTGCTGTTGTTCTTGCCGTTGTTGCCGTTGTCGCTCGCGCCTCCATAGCGCCCCAGAGCGGGGTGCCCAGGAGGGGCCCCGAAGCGAGGAGAGTGGATGGCGACGGCCGGACCAGAGACGAAGGACGAGGGCGAAGAGGAGGAGCTCGAAGGAGACCGGCCGCGGCGCTGCTGGAACCCGCCGCCGTTTTCTCCGTCGTCGTCGTCCGGCGTCGCCGTCGTCGAGGGAGAGCGCGTCACGATCCGGGCCGCCTCGCGCCAGACCTCGGCGCTGACGAAGATCGGGGCGCCACAGCGCAGGGCCAGGTTGATGCCGTCGGACGGGCGGCAGTCGATGCAGCCTCCTCCTGAGATCGAAGAAGAGCTCGAAGAAGAACTTGAAGAAGAAGAGCTCGAAGAAGAACTTGAAGAAGAAGAGCTCGAAGAGGTCGTGCCCTCCCCGCCTGCAACGGCAGCGGAGGCGGAAGAAGCGCCGCCGGGGGCCACGCACGCGCGCGCGTGATAAAGGTCTCCTACCAGGTCGCAGATGACGATGCGCTCGACGCGCGCGCCCAGCACGCCCAGCGCCGACGCGAAGACGTCGTGGGGGCCCGGGCGCGGGCCGCGGGAGTTGTGCAGGCCGTCGTGCAGCGCCGCGGCGGCAGCAGAATCTAGTTTCGTTTATTTTGTTTTCAATTTTTGTTTTTATTCGTGTGTGCGTGAGCGATCGTCGACCCTCTCTCTCTCTCTCTCTCTCTCTCTCTCTATTGAACGAAAAGGAGAAGAACAACAACAAAACCCCGAATCCAAAAAAAGGGAGGGAAAAAGAAGAAAAAGAGGCGGAGAGAAAAGTAAGAGGTGCAAAAGAGACGACGAGGACTCCGCGTCTTGCTTTCTTCTTTCAAGCGAGCTCACTCACCCAACAACACGAGCATCGTCTCGTTGCAGCCCACTTTGCGCAGGAGCAGCTGGGAATCGCAGACACCGTGTCCCTGGTTGACGGCCTCGACCACGACGTGGAAGAGGCTGGTGTCGTCGTACGGGTCGGGCGAGGCGAAGGCCGGCGCCGGGCCGCGAGGGGCGCATCGACCATGAAACGAGCGCAGCGTCGGTGACGTCGATGACGACGACGTCGTCGACACTCGACCACCACCGGGGTTTGTCGTCGCGCGCGTGCTGGAGCGCCAGGGACAGGGCCGTGCCTGCGACTTCGAGAGCGCGGACGCGACAGTCGCCTTCATTGTCGACGGGTTGTCTGGTGTGGAAGTCTGGAAGGCGGAAAGAGAGCGAGAGAGAAACGAGGAACACGAGTGTGTCGGAGTCTTGAACTTTTTTTTTTCCTCGTTTTTGTGGGAAGCGAGCGAGCGAGCAGCAAACCGAGAAAGCTCGCGAGCGTCAGAAATCGAAGTTGCTCTCGTCGAGAGAGCAAGTTCAACACGATGAGCTCGCGTCGCCGCAGCGGCCCCGCTGCTGCTCCGCTGTTGCTGCTCGTGCTGCTCCTCGTGCTGATCCTCCGTGACGTCGTCCTCTTCACCTCGGCGCAGCCAGGAGACGATGACGAAGGCGCGCCCTCTCTTGACGGCGGCGATGAAACGGAAGAAGCCTTGCACTCGTCGCCATCGATTGACGACGTCGCCCCGAACGCCGTCGTCTCCACGCTCCGGGGCTCGCCGCGATGGCAGCTCCCGCACCTCTTCGTGCGCCGCGCGGCGCTGGTCGAGTGCGAGGGCGGGCAGGTAAGGAGATGGATACAAGAGAAAGAGAAAGAGCGAAGGGGAATCGTCGAATTTTCTCCACCTCAACTTCCTTCGCTCGTCAACCACCTTCCTCTCTCTCATCAAAACAGGACTTCCGCGTCTTCGTCGCCCGCGACGCCACGCTCCTGGCGCAGCAGATAGCCTCGGGGTCCCCGCCGGCGTGGTGCGGCTGGCGTCGCGCCGCGGCCAGGGCCGCGCGGGGGGCGCTCCGAGGCGGGAGGAGCGGAGGGAAAGCGAGTCCCTCGAGCTTTCTGACGTCGCGCCTCCTTGGTCCTGGTCCCGGCTCTTCTTCCTCCTCGCCTTCCTCGGCGCTCCCTCCCTGCGAGGCCCGGCTGCCAACCTTTGGCGCCAGCGCCGTCGCGGTGATCCCCAGAGCAAGCAGCAGCAGCAGCAGCAGCAGCAAGGGCAGCAGCAGCAGCAGCGCTCATTGCTCCATAAGCACCACGCAGCGGCTCGACCCGGCCCTCGCTGCCCGCCTGCTGCTCGGCGCCGCGCTGTTCCTGCTCGCGCGCTCGCTGGCGGCCTCGGCCTCCTTCCGCGTGTCCGCCGGGGCCGTCTCGTTCGCCCTGGCGTCGCTGCTCGTGGTCCTGTTCCTCGTCGCGAGGGCCGTCCCGAACAAGAAGCAGCTGGCCGTCGTGGCAGCGGTGATGGGGTCGGGAGCGCTCACGCTCGCGCGCCTGCTCTTCGGTCACTGGATCCCTACTTTCTCCGAATTAGCCTCGGCGAAAGTGCTGGCGGTCTTTTCCGCGTGCTCCCTGGCCGTGGGCGCGGCCGTGGCCTTCTGGTTCGACGACCCGGGAGCGACGAAAGCGCACGCCATCCTCGCCGCGGCGCTGCGGCTGGTCGGGCTCGGGCTCGTCGCCGGCGGAGTGTCTTCGCCGGTCGTCGGCGTCTCGCTCGCCGGGGCCCTGGCTCTGTCCGTGTCTGTTGGTCCTCAGGTTGCTGCTACCGTGGCGGAGTGGAGAGGGCGGATAAGAGAGCGGAGAAGGGCGCAGAGGCAGAGGAGAGCAGAGGTGGTGACGATGGCGGAAGCTGTTGCTGCGACGGCGACAATGACGGCAACACCTTCTCCTCCGAGAAGACAGCAAGCTTCCCCGCTCCTCCAGCAGCAGCAGCGCTCCCCGGAGGCGGCTCTGCGCCAGCGCCGACGCAGCGCCAGCGTCTCCACGGCGGCGTTCGAGTCCCCGGAGCGCTCGACCTTCCCGGCGTCGTCGCCGCAGAGGACTAGCAGAGGCGGAGACGGCGAGGAAGGAGAAGGAGGAGCTCGCTCACGTTCGCCGACGGTCGGCCCGCTCCTCTTCGGTCGGCGGCCCCCGGCTGCTGCTGCTGCTGCTGCTCCCACCGTCTCCGCTCCGTCTTCTTCTCGCCCTCCTCTGCTCTTCAGGTCGGCCGCGGCGGTCCCGCTGCCGAGCGCGCACAACGAAGAGGAAGAGCGAGAACGGGAAGAAGAGGAAGAGCAGAGCCGCCGAGAGAGCGAGCAACAACAGCGGCGGCGGACGACGACGACGAGCGAGCACCGGCCCCCGCCACTTCAGCGACAGCAGTCGGGGTGGCAGCGCGAAGAGCCCCAGCAGCAGAGTCACCGCGCAGCAGCAGCAACGGCGTCGGCGGCCACCCCCGCGCGCAGCTTCCAGCAGAGACCGCAGTCGCAGCGGTCGCTCTCGCACGCTGCCGCAGGCTCCGGCTCCCTCCTCCTCCGCTCGCCGCTCGTCGACCGAGGACTTTTATTGAACGAGGCCACGGGAAAGACGATCAAGATCGGCGCCGCGACCTACAACCGTCTGGTGCTGGAAGGGTACACGGTGGACGAAGGGAGGGGCACGCTGTCCCCGCCCGTGAGGGCGAGGAGGACGGGGAGGGGGAGGGGGCAGGAGGGCGGCGAAGAAGAAGAAGAAGCAGGCGGCGGCACGAGCAACCTGCGGCCGCGGACGCGCAACGGCTGAGTTTTTTCTCTCTTTTTTTTTTCTTTCTTTTCTCCTCTGATTCTGATCTGATCTGGGATTCTATTTTCATGGGGTTTTCTGAGCCGGTTGTCGTCATTCGTATTTGTGTTACATTATAAGAAGCAAAATTTAGAAACGAACGAATCACTCCGACCCCGAAGAAGAGGAGGAAGAAGAAGTCGACCTCGACCTCGACCTCGACCTCGTCGACCTCTTTGACGACCTCGACCGCCGCTTCTTCTCGTCCTTGCGGTGGTGGTGGTGCTTCTTCTTGCTCTTGCTCTTCTTCTTCTTGTCCTTTTTCCTCTTGTCCCTCTTGTGCTTCCTACTGCCGCCGCCGCCGCCGCCGCCGAGCTGCTCCAGCACCGCGAGGGCGGCCTCGACAGAGTTGATCGCCGGCGGCGGCGGAGGAGGAGGCAAACCTGCCCTCAACAACTCCTCCTCGGCCCTCACCGCGGCCTCCTCCGCGGCCACCGCGGCGGCGGCGGCCGTGGCAGCCTCCTCGGGCGTCTCTGCCACGAGGTCGTAGTCCCTCCCGGAGGCTCCTTTGTACCTCTCTGCGGCGAGGTGGCCCCACTCGACGGCGTCCCCCTGGCGGGCGACCGCGCCGGCCGACGCCCCGACAGCCGCTCCCGCCGCCGCCGCCGCTGCTCCTCCTCCTCGTTTCCCTCCGCTGCCGCCGCCGCCGCCGCCGCCCGCCGCAGCTCGCTCGCCCGTCGGGTCCAGGTCCTCGCCCGTCGCCTGATCCACCACTTTCGCCGAACACGACACCTTGGCCGCGACGAGCGCGCCCGTCTCCTCGTCCTCCCTCGCTTCGACGACCTCGACTATCTTGACAAACAGCTCGCTGCCCACCGGCATCATCTCCCTCACGGCCGCTTCTTTTTCTTCGTCGGTGGCTTCTTTGAGGCGCGCCATGTCCAACCCTTCGGCGATCTGCGTGATGTGGACGAGCCCCTTTCCCGCAAAGCCCTCCAGCAGGACGAACGCGCCGAACTTGGCGTTGGAGGAGACCCTCGCTCGGAGGACGCTGCCGACTCGCGGAGGCAGCGGAGAGAGCGGCGCGTCGCGGTCGCCCGGAGGGGACATGGGCCTTTTGGTGTTCCTGCGCCCTCGGTTGCTGTTGTTGTTGTCTTTGTCGAAGCCGCCTGGCATATTCATCAGCATCTTCCCGTCGGGATCGAGGTCTGCGCCGTCCTGCTGCGACACGGCGCGCATCGAAGCGCTGATCTTGATCCTCGACCTCGCGTCGTCCCCCCGCCTCCTGCCGCCGTCGTTCCTGTCCTCGCCTCCTCCGCCGCCGCCGCCTCCTTCGCCCCCGCCTTCCTTCACCTCGACGATCTTCACCCAGACCCTCGACCCGACGGGCGCGAAGAACTCGATGGCGCGGCGCCTGTCGTCCGCGTCATCGTCGCGGGAGAGGCGCGAGGTCTCCTCGGAGACGGCCGACGCGTGGACGAGCGCCTGCCAGGGGCGGAAATGGTGGTGGTGGTGGCGGTTGTTGTTATCATCGTGCGGCATCAGCAGCTCGACGAAGGCGCCAAAGGGCACGACGGAGCGCACGACGGCCTGGAGGATCTGGGAGGGCCGCGGCGGTAGGGGTGGGAGGGAAGGAGGCGGCGGCGGCGGCGGCGGCGGCGGCAGCCTTTGCTTCTCGGGCGACCATCGGCTCCGCCGCCGCGGCGATCGGGACCGCCGTCGGCGCTCTCGCGACCTGGAGCGCGACTGCGACCTGGAGCGCGACCGCGACCTGCGGTGCCTACGAGGGCTCCTGGAGCGCGAGCGAGAACGCCGAGCCATTTGAAAGCGATCGGACGAATCGTCGACGAATTTTTTTTGTGAAACGAAAGAGGCGAGAAGAGAGAGCTGAGCTGCTCATTTTTCTGTCTCTCTTCCTCTCTTTCGAAAAAGCAAAGAAATGCGCCATCTGGCGAGTGCCTCTGGCCTCGCCAGCACCAGCGGCAGGTCCGCTGGTCCGTGCCCTGCGAGCATGAGAGCTGCCGCGGCGCAATTGTTGCTGCCAACGGAAGCGAGGCTGCACTCGAGGAGGAGGCATCGAGGTCGCCGTCGACGGCTTGTTGCTCTGCCGATGACGTCGACGTCGACTCTGACGATGATGACGACGCATTCCATCGCCTTGACGCGGCCCTGCCTCGCGCCTCCTCGGATAGCTGCCACGAGCGATGATCAGGTGCATTGAGATAGTATTGTAATTGCGGCACGAAACGATGAATCAAGCTCGTCTTCTATCCGCTAGCAACGCGTTTTCGAGAAGAAGAAAAAACATTAAAACTCAAATTCCTTTCAATACCTTTCTTTTCAAAACAGTCTTCGTCCGACGACCCCGACCTCCTCACTCCCGCCGCTGCTGCTGCTCCGACGCCGTTGAGCTCTTCTTCGTCGTCGTCGTCCTCCTCCTCCTTCGCGACCCCGGCGGGACGCTCCCTGGTCGAGCTGGCGGCGGCGTGGGACGCGCTGGCTCCGCGCCTCCCCGCGGTTTCCTCGGCGGCAAGCTTCGGTTCCGGTGCGTCGTCGTCGTCTTCTTCTTCCTCAGAGGGCCCGGGACAGGCAGCCGCCGCGCGAGTGATCCTCGACGCTCTCAAGCTGGCCGTGTCCCGCGCGCCTCCGAGGCCGGTCTTGCCGATATCTGGAGAAGGAACCAACGGCAGCAGCAATAGCAGCAGCAGCAGCGTCGTCGGAAACCCGACGACCTCCCTCTCCCCGCCGCCCCCGCCGGCGGCGCTCGCGGCCTCCGCCGCCCTGGGCACCGCCTCCCGCCTCGCGGACCTCGCCTCCCAAGGGCTGCCCCTGGACGCCGACGCCATCGCCGCCGGCATCGTCGCCGACGCCGCGGCCGAGGGCAGGCTCTCGGTCGCCGACGCCGCGGCCCGGCTCGGCCCGGGGCCCGCGGCGCTGCTGTCGGACGTCCTGGCGCTGCGAGGGCTGCCGCGCCGCGCGGACTGCTACGACGACGACGCCGCGGCCAGGCTGCGGGAGGAGGCGCTGGCGTGCTACGACGGCAGGGCGGCGATGGTCGAGGTCGCGAGGAGGGCCGCGGCGATGTCGATGGGGAACAACAACAATGGCAACAGAGGAAACGGGAACGAAAGCGGGAGTGGAAGCACCAACGCCAACAGCAGCAGCCCGGCGCCGCCGTCGTCCTTCTCGAGCTCCTCGACCCTGGTCTCCCCGGCCGCGGCGAGGCAGATCGCTGCCCTGGAGGCGCTGCAGCTCTACGGCCCCCTGGGCCACGCGCTCGGGATGGGCCCCGTCGCGGCCGAGCTCGAGGACGCGTGCTTCCAGGAGCTGTTCCCTTCGTCGTACGCAGAGACCGCGACCTGGCTGCGGCGGGAAGCGGGAGCCTACCGCAGCGCCCTTGACGCCGCGGCGGCCAGGCTCCAGCGCGCCCTCGATGACCACAACGCCCGCAACGGCGGCGAGCTCGACGCGCTGGCCTCCCGCTGCGAGGTGGTGGTCCGAACCAAGTCGCTATTCTCGACGATGAAGAAGCTTTTGAGGTTGGACGACCTCTCCGCGGGGGGCAGGGACAGGGAAGCGCTGTTCGACCTGCTGGGGATGAGGGTCGTGGTGCACCCGAGGGAGGGTGATGGTGGAGAGGGAGCGGAAGAAGAGGGAGAAGAGGAAGAGGAAGAAGAAACCGTTGTCTTTTCCTCGGGGAGCGGCGCCGCTTCGTTTTCTTCGTCGTCGACGCTGCCGTCGTCTTCGGCGACCTCTTCATCATCATCATCATCCTCTCAGGCGGAGCGCGACGCCATCGCCGCCTGCTACCTGGTCCGCGACGTCGCCTCCTCGCTCTGGCCCTGCGTCCCGGGGCGCAGCAAGGACTACATAGCGAGTCCCAAGGCGAACGGATACGCGAGTCTGCACCTGACAGTGCGCCCCTTCGGCGGCGCCGAGGCCGCGGTCGTCGACCTCCGCGAGAAGAGAGGAGGGGATCGAGATGATGAGAACGAGGACGAGAGCGATGGGAGCGGGTTCGAGACCGGAAGCGGTTACGAGACGGACGGCAGCGCCGAGGCCTCTTCCGGCAACGAGGACGGCCCGGCGCTGGAGCTGCAGATCAGGACCGCGAGGATGCACGCCTCGGCGGAGTTTGGAGAGGTAAAGAGAAGAAGGAGAGAGGAGAAGTTTTTTTCCTTTTCGAGAAGGTCGAGGTCGACGAGCAGAAGGGAGAAAAAAGAAACTCAAACTTTCCACCAAAAAACGACAACAAAAACAAAAACACAGGCCGCGCACACCGCCTACAAAGGCGGCCTCGCCAGGGAGCGCGCCGCCGCCCTCGCCGCCTGGACCGCGGCGGCGGCAGCCAGCGCGGCTAGCGACTGGAGCTCCTCGTCCGAGGACGACGACGGCGGCGAGGGCGGCGAAAATGGCCTCCCTCTCTCCCTGCTCCCCGCCGGATCGACTTCTCCCGTTCCCCTGCTCCCCCCTTCCTCCTCTTTGCCGCCGCAGTGGTCCAAGAGGCGCCAGGCCGCGGCCGCGCTCTTCGCGCACCTCGACGCCAACGGCGACGGAAGGGTCTCCGTCGACGAGCTCGCCTCCGCTCTCCGCGACATGTCCTTTTCGAATGACGACGACGCCTCGGCTTCTTCTTCCTTCTCGGAAGAGCTCTCTTCCGTGGCTAGGAGGCTCATGGCGACGGCGAAAAAGGGAAGCAGTCTGCTCTGCTCCGAAGAAGAGGCCGAGGAGGAGGACAGCCTCTCCCTAGACGCCTTTCTGGAGATGATGAATCAGGTGAGTTGAGTTTTGTTTTTGTTTTTGCTTTGCTTTTTGCTTTTTTTTTCAGGCGATGACGAAACCGGTCCCCCCTGCGAGGGGGTGGCCATAAGAGATGGTCGACGCTTCATCTTTGAAGCGCTGGGGCTTTTACAAAACTCTAAAATTCCAATTGATCCTTCGGATGCCTTTTTTTTGTTCGTTTTCGGGTTTTTCTTTCTTTCTTTCTTTCGAATGAATGAACTCACGCACGCGCGTTTTCGATTCAAACTCCTCAAATCAACTACGAAACAAACAAAAAAACAGTCTGGTGCCTCTGCGGACTTTGGCCCGGCGGTGAAGGAGGGCGCGGCGTGCATCGATAGTGACGACGACGATGGTTAGATAGAGAAAGAGAACCACTTCTTCTCTCTTTCTCTCTCTCTCTTTTTCAAAACTCCTCGCTTCTTTTCTCAAGTGTAAACAAAACCTTTTCTTTTTGTATCACAACATGAAAAGTCGCGCGCGTTTTGTCTTTGGGATAAGTGGCCCCGCCCGAATTTTCTTTTTCTTTTTTTGGCAAAGGTCGAGGTCAAAACCCCTACCTCACAATTTTCGAGAAGCTTTTCTTTTGGTTTCGAAAAAAAGAAAAAGAAGAAAAAAAAAAAACTCGATGGCTGCTACTCGCTCGTCGAGCGGGGCGATGAAGCCCTCCCGGTCGCTCTCGCTCGAGTACCCGCTCGACCTCATCCCTGCCGGCGGCTCCGAGGTCGTGTGCGCCACGGCCGCGCCCATCAAGCACGAGAACAAGGACGCGGCGGGCCACATCTTCCACGCGTTTGCTCTGCGACAATCCGGCGTCGGTAAGCTGCTTTTTCTTTTTTCTTTTCGTTGTTGGGTTCCTCTCGCGACTCTTTTCAGAGCTGTGGATGGGAGCGATTTCGTCCGTCCTTGGGCTAGAGCGTGCACACGACCATGATGACGGCCTCGGAGCGGGGAAGAGAGCGCAAAGGGAACGAAAACCTGCCAAGATTAGGAGGCGGCGAATTGAAGAGAACTTTGAAGCGACGGAACTGATGCGGACGAGGGACACATTCGACGGCGGCTGCTGCTGGTGCGCCGCTTCCCTCAGCCGTCGCTCGACGTCGTCGAAAAAACAGGCCCTGCCCTCCCCCCTCTTGTTCTTGTTCCTTTCTCTTCCAGACGATACCGCCACCGCGCTTCCTTCTCTCTCTTCCGTCTCTCTCTTCCTTCTCTCTCTCTTTCCTGCATTGTCCTCCTCGCTTTCCACCCTTTTTCCTCTACTTCTCGATGGCATCGAAATCTCACGCACTTTTTCCTCGCTTCAAAAAAAAATCTTCCCTTCCCTCAGTCGACGACAACGACGAAAACGAAAACGACGGCTCCTCCGACGACGACCCTTCCTCCAAGCCCCGCCGCGCCCCTTCCTCCGCCGCTTCCGACGGAGGCGGCAACACCAGCGACGGCGGGGGCAGCAACGCTCCCCCACCGGACTGGAAGCCCAAATCGAAAAAGGACGGCAAGAAGGGCAAAAAAGGGAAAAAGAGAATCGACCTCTACGAATTACTCGGGCTGCAGAACGCCCGCTGGACCGCGACCGACAAGCAGATCCGCGACGCGTACAAGCGGGCGGCCCTGGAGCACCACCCGGACAAGGTGGCGTCGGCGGCGAGGCAGCGCGAGAACGAGGAGGAAGCAAGCGCGGAGGGGGGAGAAGAGAGAGAAGACAGCTTCGACCAGGACGCGGCAGAGGCAAAATTCAAGCTGGTGCAGGAGGCGTACGAGACTCTTTCCGACCCGGCCCGTCGCAGGGAGTTCGACTCCACCGACTGGTTCGACGACACCTTGCCCTCGGAGAGCGCCGACCCGGACGACGAAGGGAGCTTCTACACCACTTTCGGCCCGGCCTTCCGTCGCCAGGCGAGGTGGTCTGCGGCCCCGGGAGGCGTCGACGCCGTTCCAGACCTGGGAGACGCCGACACGGCCTGGGACAAGGTCGACAGGTTCTACGACTTCTGGTTCGCGTTCAAGTCGTGGCGCGAGTTCCCGCACGAGGACGAGGAGGACGTCGAGGGGGCCGAGTCGAGGGAGGAGAAGCGGTGAGTTGATTGAGATTCGGGTTTTTTTCTTTTCTTTTTTTTCTTTTTTTTCTTTTTTCTTTGTGTTTGAGTTTGGACTGCGGGGGGAGGGAAAA